>Ga0137379_10001697_pt1 | contig 20266 bp, 16 predicted proteins | sample SagtaG_18_FD_104812 | JGI IMG/M metagenome (GOLD analysis project Ga0137379, IMG submission 104812) | Vadose zone soil microbial communities from Sagehorn Ranch, Mendocino, California, USA - Sage2_L_80_16 metaG | ecosystem: Environmental > Terrestrial > Soil > Vadose zone | place: USA...
AATTTGAACTGGATCTGCCCTTCACACAAGCAAGGACCATCTATCTGTCTCCTTTTGACGTCTACGGCGAAGCAAATGTGGCCGGGTCTCTGGGTACGGTAAACAATCCGACGATTTTTAGTTCGCCGCAGCGAGGGATCGAGTTTGGCGGTACGCCGAACAACGGAAACTTCAATTGGTCGGTCGCCGTCACGAACGGGAGCAATGTTGGAACGGCGACGCGCAGCTCGAAAGATGTTTATGTGCGCGTCTCTCACAAGTTCAATCTGGAGCGCGATCCGGAAAGCCGCAATGCCATCCAAGCAGCAGGGCCCACCGGCCCACGGGACCATACATCCATCCGGATCGGATTCCTCTACTACTACGGTAAGAATCAGCAGAATCAGGACGGTCTGCTCTTCCCGGGTTTGCCTACCATCGAGGAACCCTTTTATCGCGTAGGCGGCGATCTCCGTTTCAAATACCGGAAACTGGAACTGTTCGGACTTGGAATGTTTGGCCACGATGACAACCACGTGGTCACTCCCGGAGCGGTCCCAACCATCGCCGTTGCTCCCGCTGTGAAATTCTCGGGTGGATTCGCTGGCGCCAATTATTGGTTCTATCCATGGCTCATCGGGACCTTTCATTACGACGCCGTGAACTCCCACACGGACTTCGTGAATGGCACACCGGCGTCGCAATATCACACCCGGAACCGCTTCAGTCCGGGCTTCCAGATGCTCGTGCGCGCCAACATCAAGGTCGTTGGCGAGTATCAATACACCTTCGGCCATCCTTACACGGATCCCGTGACGGGAAATACTCTCTTCTTCCGCCCAAACACGTTCCAGACGGGCATCGATTACGTTTTCTAGAAATACCGGGCTCGAAAATTGAGTCGCACGCACACCAAGTACGAGAGGAATGTCATGAATTCATCGAGAATCGCAGCAAAGGCAGTAATCGTAGCGGGTATCACGCTGGCACTGGCAATGACGAGTTGGGCCAATGAAATCAAAGGTAAGGTCAGCGTGCAGGGGATTAAATCCGCAGAAAACATCGCCGTCTACGTGGACGTGATTGCGGACAAGAAGTTCGATCCGCCGAAAGACCACGTCGTGGTCGATCAACGGAAAATGGCGTTCCTTCCGCATGTCGTTGCTGTACAGCAAGGGACCACGGTCGACTTCTTAAACAGCGACCCTGTCGGTCATAACGTCTATTGGCCGTCGATCAGCGGAAACAAAAAGCTCTCTCATAATCTCGGGACCTGGCCGAAGGGCGAGAAGAAACCGTTCCAATTCAATGACCTCGGTACGGCCTCCCTCCTTTGCAATGTGCATCCCGAAATGTCCGGCTATGTTGTCGTTGTCCCTACGCCTTATTTTGCCGTGACCGACAAGGACGGCAATTTTGAAATCAAGAACATTCCTGCGGGAAAGTACACGTTGAAGACTTGGAGCGAAGATGGTAAACCAACCACGCAAGCAGTGGATGTCAGCGTGGCGACAGCGACAGTAGAGCTGACGGTCAAGAAGTAAGCGCGAAAGGGACCCGGGACGCACCTCGTGAGCACCCGAACCAAACTGGTCGATATTGAGTGGCTCGAATCGAACTTCCCCTGCATGCAGGCCTGTCCCGTTCATACCCAGGCCGGACGCTATGTCGCCCTCATTGCCCAGGGGAGGTACGAGGAAGCATACCGCTACGCCCGTGTCCCCAATCCTTTCGCTTCCATTTGTGGCCGCGTTTGCGGACATCCCTGCGAACCTGCCTGCCGCCGCGGCCAATTTGACATGCCTATCTCCATTCGCGCTCTCAAGCGCTTCGTCACGGAGCGCCACGGGCCGGAATCGCGCAACCCCATCGACGTCTTTCCGGAAAGGCCGCGGACCTTGCGGCCCGAAAAGATCGCCATAATCGGCTCCGGTCCGGCCGGTATGTCAGCGGCGCACGACCTCGCGCTGCTCGGTTATCCAGTGACCGTTTTCGAAGCCGCGCCTGTGCCGGGTGGAATGATGCATCTCGGCATTCCTGAATATCGGTTGCCGCGTGACGTCTTGCAGGCCCAGATTCGCGAAATTCTCTCCCTCGGCCCGGAACTCCGCCTGAACATGCGGCTCGGTCGCGACTTTTCCCTGGAAGACCTCCGCCGCCAGGGTTACAAAGCCGTGCTGCTTGCGTTTGGCCTGCACCGCAGCCGCGACCTCAATCTCCCGGGGCATGAGCTGGACGGCGTAGTAAAAGGCATCGATTTCCTCCTCAACGTCAATCTTGGCTACCGCTTCTCTATCGGCAAGCAAGTCGTCGTCATCGGTGGGGGCAACGTGGCGATCGACGTAGCGCGCACGGCCATGCGTGAACACCAGAAGCTCACGGCGGACACAGAAACCAGCGCGGGACTTCCAGACCAACTGACTTCGAGCGAGATGGACGTCGCCATGAAGGAGTTCATGGACGTTTCCCGTCAGGCGTTACGCATGGGCGCTCGTGAAGTGCACCTCGTGTGCCTCGAATCGCGCCAAGAAATGCCCGCCTCAGAAGAAGAGATTGAAGAGGGCTTGGTCGAGGGCATCAGAATTCATCCCGCGCTCGGCCCGAAGCAGTTTGTCGGTCAGAATGGTAAGGTAACCGGACTGGAGGTGATTCGCTGCACGTCCGTATTCGACGCGCAGCGGCGGTTCAGCCCCACATTCGCCCCCGGTACGGAAACAATCATTCCATGCGACACAATCATCCTGGCTATCGGCCAAGCTTCCGATCTGTCTTTCCTCAGGGCGACTGATGGCCTTGAAACCACCCGGCAAGGCACACTGAAGATCGACCCGGCAACGCTTATGACTACGGCACCGGGAATTTTTGCGGCCGGGGACGTCGCCTTTGGTCCGCGCCTGATCATTAACGCCGTTGCAGATGGAAAAAAAGCGGCTGAAGAAATCGACAAATTTATTCAGGGACCCGCGTGGAAGCCCAAGCCACAGTATGTACAAATCACTGTTCTCGATCATCACAAAATGGCAGAGCAGTACGACGAATATTCGCGCCTAGCCGTACCTGTCATCCCTCTCGAGCGACGCACCGGCATAGCCGAGGTCGAAAGCGGTTTTACGGAAGAGCAGGCCAGACGAGAAGCGTCGCGTTGTCTTCAGTGCTGGATCAACACCATCTTTGAAGGGACTGAAGCGAACGGCAGTGAATGCATCCTCTGTGGCGGCTGTGTTGATGTCTGTCCGGAAAACTGCCTGCAGCTTGTCCCGCTCAGCCAATTCGAATTTTCCGATGACACCACAAAACTGTTGTCCGCCACATCCGACTCACGGGCTCACGAACTTCTTCACCTCTTGCCCGAAGAACTTTCCGCTGCTAAAGGTTCGGTAATGGTCAAAGACGAAACCATTTGCATCCGTTGTGGCCTTTGCGCAGAGCGCTGTCCGGTTCACACCATTACCATGGAGGCTTTTGAGGTTTTCGATCGTGACCCGAATTTAGTCCAAATTGAGGAGATGGTTCTCCACCCATGAGCGACACTAAGCATTCATCATCGGTTACGGAAGCACTACGCCCGGGCCAAGCGGGGAATGAGGTCACCCGGCGCGATTTCTTGAACGAAATCACTCTAGGCGCTCTCGGTATCGCCGGTCTCGGCTCGGTTGCCGTGACCTATCAATTTTTCTCCCCCAACGTCTTGTTTGAGCCCCCGACGACCTTCCGTGCCGGCAGTCCCGATCTATACCCCGTCCATTCGGTGACGTTTCTTCAGGATCAGCAGGTTTACATCGTGCGCATGCCGGAAGGCTTCTATGCGGTCTCCGCCGTCTGCACCCATCTTGGCTGCGTCACACAATGGAAGCCGGACGCCGAAATGATTGCGTGCCCGTGTCACGGCAGCAAGTTCAAATCGGATGGCACGAAAATCGAAGGCCCCGCCCCGCGACCTCTTCCACACTTCGGGATCTCGCTGACGGCGGACGGCGAGCTGCTCGTTGACAAGTTGCAAAACATTAAGTCGCAGCAGCTTCTGAAAGTCTAACGGAATACAATGGCTACGACTCTTCACTCCGCACTGCAACGCCTTCGCGAAACGAGAGTCTGGAAGTCCATTTTCCGGCGCGGCCCCGCGAATACCAACCGCACACGCAGCCTCGCTGTCTTCGGCAATCTCTTCCTTCACTGGCTGCCAGTCAAAGTTCGAGAGAAGTCCCTACGCGTGCGCGCCTCTTACTATCTAGGCTCGATCTCGTTCATCCTTTTCATCGTTCTATTTGTCACGGGTATCTTGTTGATGTTCTATTACCACCCGGCGACGCCCCATGCCTACCGGGACATGAAAGATCTTCAATTCGTCGTTTCGAACGGAGTCTTCCTTCGAAATCTTCATCGGCTCGCCGCTCATTTAATGGTCTTCGCCGTCTTCTGGCACATGTTTCACGTGTTCTATCGCGGGGGTTACAAACCGCCGCACGAATTCAACTGGGTGGTCGGTGTCGTGCTCCTGCTTGTCACGCTGTTCCTCAGCTACACGGGCTATCTTTTGCCGTGGGACCAACTCGCCTTTTGGGCGGTGACCGTTGGCACTAACATCATTTCCGCGATGCCCGTTGTTGGCGAGAAAATTCGGTACCTGCTGCTTGGTGGGAACATCGTAGGAGAAAACGCGTTGCTGCGTTTCTATGTGCTTCACGTCGTGATTCTCCCGCTCGTCGCGTTCTTACTCATCGGAGTTCATTTCTGGCGAGTGCAAAAGGACGGTGGTCTGACTGTAATGCCCAAGGACGATGATGGAAAAGAATAAAATCGAGACCGGCTTTGGTTCGGACGCGAAGAAAGAGCCACGCCGCGTGGTTTTTGTCACGAAGAAGACCTCTGCGAAGGTAGTAGGCGATCCCGGCCCGCAGTTGATGACTTACCCGCATCTCTTGATCCGCGAGGCGATCGCATTTCAGGTGCTTGTGATTGCCATGGTGCTCATTGCGCTTCTCTGGAATGCGCCGCTCGAGCAACTGGCGAATCCGTTGATTACCCCGAATCCCGCCAAGGCCCCGTGGTATTTTCTGGGCCTCCAGGAACTACTACATTTTTTCCCACCATCCGTGGCAGGAATATTAATTCCGACATTGGTGGTGATCGCGCTGGTGGTCATTCCTTATTTCAACGTGAATATCGAAGGCGAGGCGATCTGGGCTCGGCGGCCGTCGCAAAATCTGAGGACTGTTCTCATCACTGTGATCCTCCTCCTCGCGTTTCTTGCTGTATTCCGCGCTTGGACGATTTTCGCTCCCACGGCACTCGTTGCGGCTCTCTTGCTTTTTTCTTACACCGTCAAGCAGGGACAGGAGGGCTGGCGGAATGCGCTCGCCTCGAAACCACTTTCCTGGTGGGTTATGACGTGGTTCATTGCTGTCGCTATCTGTTTGACCGCCGTGGGGACATTTTTCAGAGGACCAGGTTGGTCTTGGGTTTGGCCGTGGAGAACTCATGCCGGCTGAAGAGATGGGCAAGCTAACGGACCGCACGCGCCTGATCTTTGCGGTTTCGAGTGTCGTTTTCTTGGCCGTCCTCGCAATTTCGCCCTTCAAGGATTTTCGTCGCGAATGGAAGCAGTACAAGCGTTCGTACCAGCGATTTGCTCAGAGCCGTCCCGACACAAAAAAATTGTTGGCCGATTACCGTCCAGACATCGATCAGATCTGGCTGCCCGGAATGAACGTTGTCGACCGATGTACGACTTGCCACCAGGGAATTACGCAGGCGAGCCTTGGGGATAAAGCGGTGCCTGAAACTTTCCGCGCACACCCAACCATTCCGCACAAGGTTCGCGATTGGGGCTGCACGGTCTGTCATCGGGGCCAGGGTCCCGCCACGGAAGTCGCTGAAGCCCACGAATCGACACTCGCCTGGGAACAGCCGATCTTACCGATCCGCTTCATTCAATCATCTTGCGGCACCTGTCACTACGCCGACCTGCCCCAGACACCTCAGTTGACACGCGGCCGCGAGCTTCTTGCCGAACTGAATTGTCAGGGCTGCCACCGCTTACCGGGAATCGAACGTCCCGCAATGCTCGGACCCGACCTCACGAACATCGGCACGAAAGTCAGCCGTGAGTGGATTTACAAGTGGTTGAAGGAACCACGCACGATCGTAGACAAAGACGGCAACGTCACAATGAATGGTTATGAGGCGGAAGAAGAGCCGCGCATGCCGAAATTCCGTCTGACCGAGGCCGAGCTGCGCGGGCTTTCCGCATATCTCAGCGTTCAAAAAGCCAAATCCCTCGTGCCCTATAGAATCGATACCCGCGTCGTTGCTGCTTGGAGCAAAAATCCGGAACTGGTCTCGCAGGGTGAATTGCGTTTCCGGCAAATGTTCTGCTCGACATGCCACTCCTTGGCAGTCACTCGCGCAGGTGAAACAAAGCTGATTGGCGGTGACATCGGCCCGGAACTAACCAAAGTCGGCAGCAAGGTCAATCCCGAGTGGCTGATTGCCTGGTTGCGCGACCCTGAGGGCTATTTGCCACGTACGCGAATGCCGCGTTACGGCTGGTCCGACGACGACCTTTATAAGGTTACCCAGTACATCGCCACCAAGCTAACGGATTCTGATCTGCTTACCAGCGTTCCACAAATGGGCTTTCCAACGGAACAGGAAATCCAGCTAGGACGTCGCCTCTTTCTGGACAAGGGGTGTGGGAGCTGCCATTCGATTGAAGGCCTCAATCCGCAGAGAGATTTCGGGCCGGACTTGAGCGCACTCGGCGGAAAGAACGCCTCCGAATTGGACTTCGGCGCTGCCCAGATTCCCCGCAATCTTGTTTCCTACATTCAAGCGAAGTTGCAGGATCCCGCGTCGGTGAATCCTGCGGCACGCATGCCGCAGTACAACTGGAATCCATCTGATTTGGACGCGATTACAACGGCGCTTCTTAGCATGAAGGGTGCGCCCGCGACGAGCGCATTGCAGAACCTGATCGTGACGCGCAAAGAAGTTGCTTTTCATCCCGCGGGTTCGTTCGGCGAAGTCTACGAGCGCTATAAGTGCTATACCTGTCACAAATTCAACGGTTACGGCGGCAATCTCGCGCCGGATCTCACCTTCGAAGGTAGCCGTGCGCAGCGACAGTGGATCGTAGACTTCTTGAAAAATCCTCAGACACTGCGTCCCACGCTGATTTTGCGCATGCCGCAATTCAACATGAGTGACAAAGAGGCGGCTACGCTTGCCGACTACATGACCATGGTCTTACAACATCCCGCAGCGAATCCAGCGGCAGTCGACGCCAAGCAGTTCACGCCCGCCATGGTGGCGCTCGGCAAACAACTTTACGAAGTAAAATACCAATGCCAGTCATGCCATACGATCGGCGGCACCGGCGGTTACGTTGGGCCCAACCTGAACAACGCAGGCGCCTGGTTGACAGCCGCATGGACGGAGGCTTGGCTGAGAAATCCCCAGGGGCTCATTCCGGACACTATCGAGCCGCGGCGAAATTTTACCGAAGATGAGGTCAAGGCCTTGACCGCTTATCTCATGACACTGCGCCAGGGGATCAAGCCGCAAAAAATTGCGAGCATGTCCGGATCGCGCGCTCTGTCGCAGGAGTCCGGAAGATGAAACTGCACGATTGGACTCGGATTCTCCTGCTGATGGCTATCGTTGTGGCCGGGTGCCGCCATCCTGCGGAATCCGTCAAGACCGATCCGCTACTCAAAGCCTACGATACAGAAGTCGACTGGACCGATCCGCAGCATGTTATCCCTTTGAACTATCAGCAAGCGCAAGGGAAACGCATTTTTTACCAACAATGCGTTTGGTGCCACGCGGACGCGACGCCTGCAGGCCCTTCGAACCGCTCGAACCTGACGCCTGTTCCGCCGTTGCTAAATGACGGCGCAGTGCTGAATGCAGAGAGCGAGGAGAACATGCGCAACATTGTTACGCTTGGTGGTGCTGCCATGGGGAAATCGGCAATGATGCCGCCCTATGGACGTATGCTTTCGGCAGAGGAAATCCGCTCCGTGATCGCGTTTACCCGGGCCATTGCTCAGCCACCCTTTCAGTCATCAGCGCGAGCCGGGCTACAGTAGTTTGAAAATTAGGAGATACTTTCGTGCGAACCAGGAAGCTCAGATTCTCAAGCGTCCGCCAACGTGCAATTCCTCTAATAGTCGGACTGGCGCTTAGTTTTTGTCCACGGCCTTCATCCGCGCAGGTCAGCCCGTCCGAAATCTTGAATCCCGATCTCAAGGCCCTTGAAGAGTCTTATTTCCAGCAGTTGAAGGCTCTCAATCAATCGATCGCCAAAACTAACTTTCCTTTTCCTTTCTATCTCAGCCGCTTCGTTGGCCTCGATCCCGCGCAACAGGCGGAGGCCGATTCGCGCGGCTTGGAATTCGTCCGCTTTCAAGATCGCGTGATTCTGAAAGTGACTGGAAATTACAATGCGGCCTATGACACCGCGCGTCTCACGCAGAACGAGCGTGCCGCCAGTACGTTTCGCACGCTAGTTCTTCCTATTCTGGAACAACTTACGGCCGTTCTGCCGAAAGACTTGGCTTGCGACGGCATCGGTTTCGAAATTTCTCATCACGCCCGCACTCGGGAGCGCAGCTACGACTACGAAGGGAAAGAAATCCTGGTCGTGGTGGTCGACCGCGATGACGCTTGGGCGCTGGCCCGCACGTCCACGGATTCAGCGCGCCAGGAAATTCTGAATCGTTCAAAAGTGTATGTTAGCGGAACCGACTTTGGTCTTTCGCTCACGGAGCGCGATCCTCTCAATGTTCAAGCACTGCCTCGCTCTGTTCCTGCCAAGCCGGATGCAACTTCCACCGCGCGTTCGGCCTTGGTAGCCGGCTCTCCCTTGCTCAAATCAAATCGTTCGCTGTCATCCATCTCGCCGGTAGAGCCGGCCCGCACAGCGGATCCCGCTTCCTCAAGCGCCAATCCCGTTCTGCCTTCGCCCAAGGCTGTTGATCCGCCCACGAATCCTCCCCCGACGCCTGCGGACGCCGAGCGTCTGAACGAAAAGCATCAAGCGCAGTTAGCTGCCCTGGCAAAGGAGGGCGCAACGAAGTTTCGCTTTGTCGATTACGCCCCACCCACCTTCATGGTCTTTCGCGATCAGATCGCCCTCCAGATGACCTTGCGAAATTCCTTACAGTTCGGGCCGGTGAAGGGATCCATCTACAAAAGGGCCGCGCAGAGTTTTGACTTGTTCCTGGCCCCTCAGCTCAAGGATCTATCAGATAGGATTTCGCCGGACATCGAATTCCAGCTTTTTGACTTTTCCGTTCTGAACAAACTTTCTCCCGCAGCGAAGGGCACTTCCGAAGCCATTGAATTCATTTGCCCGCGAACCGCGCTCAAACAATTCGTGAACGCGGAGATTACGAACCAACAACTCCTGGATCAGAGCTTCATACTCGTCAACGGTGTGCGCATCGCCTTGAACCTACAACTCGTTGAGTAACGAAACCGAAACCTAATTGCAGGCAGTCCACGGGTCAGCAAATTGGGGCTCGAGCACGATCGTAACCGCGCCCAACCTTACCCGCCAAGAGGCAGAATACTGATCGGGGTGCGCGGGCCAAACCACGTCCGCGCGTATTTTTCCGGCGTGCCCGGATAACCGTAAATCGACCCCGACGGCGCCGCGGTGAAGTGCTCGAATGTCAGGGTGTGGCAAGCTCTGAGTATTCCACAAGATTTCGAAATCCCGGGTGGTGACGCTCAACGAGCTCCAGCAATGCCAGGGTTATGCGGTTCTTTGCAGATTCGTAGTCTGGGCTGCCTCTGCGCCAAAGTTCATCGCGATGTGCTTTCAGCGAGCCATAGGAGAGCGGCGCGATAATCTCCGCGGTGTGCGGTTGAGACTGCGTATTTTTCAGCGACGGGAAGGAGAGATAGGCCATCGGTGCTCGAACGTCGAGGAGGCTGGGCATCGTGGTTGAAAGACTCAAAAATCCAATAATTGTCTCCCTTGAAACCCATCTCGCGGGGATCTCGGCGCAAACCCAGAAAGAGTTCGACAACCTCGAAGCCTTCCGGCGGAGATTTGAGTTGGTCCTCGAACGGGAGGGCGGATGCCGGCAGCAGGCGCGTAAACGTATTCCAGGCCCCCGCGTCGGACACGACAACCGGCGCTCGAAATTCCGCACGAGCGCCTTGTTGCTTTCGCGATTTCGTCTGCTCCCCCATCCGGATACCACGCTCCGTTTAAGTGATGTGACGCGACCACCGCGTGCGTGGCAAATGCGCTGCGGCCCGGGGGCACTCCGTAGTCAGCCCACTGCGGTGTGACCACGGCGCGAAGCCGCGGGTCACCAAAACGCCTCTCGAGATATTGCTGCGTCACCTCAAGGGGAAGATCGGCCATAAAGCGATTCGCCGCCCGAACGATCCAGACCAGTGGGGCGGCATCGCCATCGCCGTAGAGTATCGGCCAGCCCAACTAGCGGCGGACTTCAGGTCGCGGAAATACTGTTCGATATTCAAGCGTTCGTTTGGAAACGCGCCGGTCAAAGCGCTCCGGAAATTCGCTTCGCCTTTACACGCCTTGACTTGCAAGTTTGGGTAGACAAAGACGTCGTAAACATCGGGCAGCGGGACCCACTTCACCCTGGCCTCTGTGATGAAATCAAACAGCCGGCGACCCATCATGCCTTCGCCCATCTCGCCCACGTAGTGAAGCCCGACATCCCACGACTAGCCACCCGGCCGACTCGCGACTTTTGGTGTGAAAGAAAGATACAACAATGCCAAACCAACTTTCGACCTCCGGGGAATGTTTATGGCTTGCCGGATACGTTAACGAGTTGACTTGCAACCGAGTGACTAAAGTCACTGCCGCCACGCGAATGTAGGTCTAGGCTGACGAGCATGGGAGACTCGTCATGAGCGACAAAATCTACCGCTGGCTGATTGCTGGAATATCCATCGTCTTGGCAATAGACTTGGGACTTTTCCTTGGAAAGAATTCATCCGCTCGGAAGATTGAGCAGAAGGAACAAGGCCACACTCAGCTAGTGCTCACGCCGAAGGCGCATCTTCCGAGCGAGGATGCACGCTGGACGTTTGCGCCAAATGTCCCTGTTCCTATAGGTCGCCGGGAACAGCGTCGTGAGATCGTGCACTGGACGATTCGGGAAGCGCAAAACGAAATCGCGCCGGGTGTGATCTATGATGACGCCTGGGGCTTTGAAGGGCACATGCCTGGCCCGCTGCTACGCGTTCGCGTAGGAGACCTGGTGGAAGTGCACCTGAGAAATGCGCTGAATAGTCACCGCACACACAATATCGACTTTCATTTTGTGATGGGACCCGGCGGTGGCGCGAGTGCATTGAGTGTCGCGCCCGGTGAAGAGGCGGTGTTGGAGGCGCGAGCGACAGCGCCGGGATTCTACATGTTCCATTGCGCGACGCCGGACATTCCGATGCACATCGCAAACGGAATGTATGGATTTGTTCTGGTGGAACCGGAGGAAGGCCTGCCGGAGGTGGGCAAAGAAATTTACGTAGTGCAAAGCGAAATCTATACGAACGACGACCAGCCGGGACACAAATCGTTCGACATGGCGCGAGCGGATAAAGGCGACCCGCAGTATGTTGTTTTCAATGGCGCGGTGGGGGCGCTGCTGAAAGACCGGGCGCCGATTGCCAGACAGGATGAGGCTGTCCGGATTTATGTGGGAAACGCGGGGCCAAATCTGATTTCCTCATTCCACGTGATCGGGCAAATTTTCGACAAGGTCTACCGGGAAGGTGATCTGCTTTCGCCACCCGCGCGCAGCCTGCAGACAACATTGATTCCAGCAGGTGGTTCGGCGGTGGTGGAGTTCACCCCACCGGTTCCAGGTTCCTTTCTCCTGGTGGACCACGCGATTTTCCGTCTGCATCACGGCGCCGTCGGAACCATCAACGTGCATGGGCAGGAGAACGCTGAAATTTATGAACCCAAAACGCCAAGAAACATGGTGCCAATGAGCGAAGACGCGCATCTAGGAGGAGGCTCGCACGATGCAATGCCCATGACGGCAGCCAAGAATACGGATGACCCGCGGGTTCTTTTTGCTCAAGCGGTCGCTCCGGCAGAGCCTCAATCTAAAAACAGCGTCACGATCAAAATGCTGCCTGGTTCCGGCGTTTGGAAGAAAGGACCGATGCAGACGTTCGGGCCAAAGACGGTAACGATCAAGGCGGGCCAGTCAGTGGTCTTTAAGAATACGGACGTAGGCATGGCGCACAGCGTGTTCGGCGAAAAAGGCGAATTCGCTTCGCCGATGCTCACACCAGGCGCGACATATGAAAAGCGGTTCGATCAGAAAGGCGTGGTGCATTTCCAGTGCGCGCCGCATCCGTGGATGCAGGGCACGATCATCGTGAAGTGAGAATCAAAAGGAAACAAAGCGAGAGCTAGCAAGGACGGTTGTGCTAATGAAATCCAAATGGGTGCCTGTCGTTGCCGCAGATAAATTACCGGTTGCAGTCGTTGCGTCGAGGTATGCGGCGTCAGATGCCTGGAGACCGCCGAGGGCATTGCCGGGCTGCCGCGCCGAGACGACTGCGGAAGCGAAGAGCATTGCATTATCGAATGTGGGGACGATGCCATCCATATAGCATGGGTGCCAATGGAGGGAAAGGAAGCAGTGGGCGTTTGGCGCTGACGCGGAATCGCTCGCCGCAGGTTCGCGCCCGGTTAGCAGCCACAATGCTAAACAGCTTTTGAGATTTGCTGTAAGTCTGTAAGATTCGAAGACGCGTTTTGAACGCATCGGCGGATGAGATGAAGTTACAGGCTTCGGCATGAGCAATGACACAGGGACAGTCCTCAAGAAAACTCCACTTTTCGCGAACCTGACGGAGGCCGAGCTGCAGGCCTTGGCGGCCCGCACCTCCAGGAAGCGTTTCCAGCAGAACGAACAACTCTTTGCTGAGGGTGATTCTTGCGCAGGCTTGTTTCTTGTTGCCTCCGGAAAAATTCGCATCTTCAAGCTGTCGCCGTCTGGGCGTGAGCAGATTCTCGCCGTGGAGGGGCCCGGTAGTTCATTCGCGGAACTCCCCGTATTTGATGGCGGCAACTATCCCGCTGCGGCGTCGGCAATCGAAGACACGGAAGTGTTGTTCATTTCGCGAAAAGATTTTCAGAGTTTTTGCCGCGAACATCCGGATGTGGCGCTTAAGGTGATTTCTGTGGTTGGGTCGCGGTTGCGGCGGCTCGTTGGCATCATCGAGGAGCTTTCGTTCACGACCGTCCGGCAGAGACTGATTGCGCTGATTGTGCGGCTCGCGCAGGCCGGCGGGACACCCTCCAAAGAGGGCATTCGCGTGGAATTAACAAAGAGTCATCAGGATCTGGCGGCGGAACTAGGAACAGTCCGCGAACTGGTGTCCCGGAATCTCAGCCGATTGCAAGCCGAAGGATACTTGGACGTAGAAGGCCGCAAGATCGTGATCAAAGACCTGCCAGGGTTGAAACGCGAACAGACTTCCTCAGAATAGAGCCCCGAAACGGAATCTTGGAACTTTCCAAGTAGTGACTTTGGTCACTGCCTTCTCCCACACGCCCATCCAGAATGGGTTTGTCAGGGAGGCCGGTCATGAACTTCAGCACCGAAACAAGAGTGAACGAAATCGCACTTTCCAATTCAGCGGCGCGGCGGGTCCTCGAAGACGCGGGCGTGGACTACTGCTGCGGTGGCGGCAAATCGCTGCGGGACGCCTGCTTGCACGCCGGCGTGACGACTGATGAAATTCTGAAGAGGTTGCGGCAAAACAGCGAACTAACAGGACCCGGAGATACGGAGTGGGCTAAGGCATCTCTTGCGGACTTGACCCGGCACATCCGAGAGCGTCATCACCAATATGTTCGCGACTCTATCCCACGGGTCGGGGCGCTGCTCGCGAAGACCCGAGAAAGGCACGGGGCGAAGCACCACGGAATCGGAGAAATCGAGAAACTCTTCGGAGACGTTGCGCGGGAGATGACCGCACACATGCAGAAGGAAGAACAGATTCTGTTTCCATACATCGATGCTCTGGAGCGCTCCGCGAGCGGGAACGGCTCCGTCGAACCCCCGTTCTTCCAGACGGTTCGAAATCCGATTCACGCGATGATGAAAGAGCACGACTCCGCCGGGGAACTGGTGCGGCAAATTCGCAAGGCGAGCAATGAATACAAAGCTCCCGCCGATTCCTGCACTAGCTATCAGGCGACCTACCAGGAGCTTCGTCAGTTTGAAGAGGACCTGCACCTGCACGTGCATCTCGAAAACAACATCCTCTTTCCCCGTGCTGTGGAACTGGAGACCGCAGTCGTCTAGCGCGGACGCAAAACATGGCTACTTCACCTACGCAGGCTGTCAGTTTGCCTGAGGCCCTCGAGCGTCCCTCGCTTTCTCCGGCTCAACTTTTTGAAATCACGCGTGCGCGTGAAGAAGCACTGTCCCGTCTCCTGATGGCTTTCGTCACCACAGGGCTAATCTTTATGGTGTTTCCAGGAACCTTTCTCGGCGTGTGGAACCTGCTGCAGATCAGCGGGCGCGAGAGCGTTGCTTCCATCTCCCCGGCCTGGCGGCAAGCGCACGGTCACGCGCAAGTGTTCGGTTGGGTGGGAAGTTTCATCCTGGGGATCGGTTTCTATTCCATTCCGAAGATGCGCGGCGGAGTGACATCTTCGTTCGCGGCAGCTTGGGCCTGCTGGGCAACGTGGACAACCGGTGCAGCGCTGCGATGGGTCGCCAATGTGTACCTCTGGGAGTGGAGAATCCTATTGCCAGTTTCCGCGTTTCTCGAATTGGCAGCGTTCCTCATTTTCTTCCGCGGTGTTTCTCAACATCGCTCCGAGGGCTCAGACAAACAGAAACTCGACCCGTGGATCTGGGTGGTGATCAGCGCGAGCATGGGACTGTTGCTGGTCTTGCTCACGAACCTTGCAGGTTGTTTCTACGTAGCGTTGCGCGGAGCTACGCCGGCGTTTCCTCATTTGTTCGATCAACGGTACCTCGCACTGATGGCGTGGGGATTCCTGGTGCCGTTTGTCTGGGGGTTCAGCGCGAAATGGATGACGGTCTTTCTTGGACTGAGGCCGCTGCGTTCGAAATGGCTTCTCGCGGCAGTGGCCGTAAATCTGACGGGACTCGGCTTGACCGTGGCCGGCGTGGGCTCGGTCGGATTGTGGCTGTTCGTCGTCGGAGCAGGCACAGCAATCGCCGCGTTAGGCATGTTCGAGCCTTCCGAGAACGAGGCGAAGATTCGCGGCGTACATTCTACTTTCCCCTTCTTCGTTCGGATGGCCTACGCATGGCTGCTCGTGGCCGCGGTCCTTGGTGTCGCTGCGAACCGGTGGGACACTTCGGGTGGAATTTGGGGTGCATCGCGTCATGCGTTAACGGTCGGATTTGTATCGGTAATGATACTGAGCGTTGGACAGCGCATCCTGCCGGCGTTCGCGGGAATGAGGATGCTCTGGAGCACGAAGCTCATGTTCGTGGGCCTGACGTTCGTTACTTTGGGTTGCACGTTGCGCGTCTCTTGCGAAGTCGTCGCGTATCAGGGCTATGCGGCGTGGGCCTGGTCGGTTTTGCCGATTTCGGCGCTTTGCGAACTCGCAGGATTGACGGTTTACGCGATAAATATTCTCGGGACATTCATTCTGGAACGTAGCCACGCGCAGGAAAGAGCCTGTGATCCTTGGGATTCCAGCGGAACTTTCTCAAAAGGTATAGGACGTTTCGGAAGGATGTATTAGTAAGGTCAGTTTGTCTCAACGGGAGCATGCGATGTATGCTAAAACTCCCTTCTGACGGACGCTTTCCTAAATCCAGCTCTTACTTCCTGCGGGAAGACTGCGCGGAGCAGCACGATGGACAAGTCCTCAGCCACTGCTCGACCGAACTTGCAACTCGCTCTCGGAACGATCTCTTTCGCGATTTGCTTCGCGGCGTGGGGCCTGATCAGCGCATTCGCACCTCGATTCCGTGAAACCTTCCACCTGACGGCAACGCAAACGGCCCTTCTTGTGGCCGTACCGGTGCTCCTCGGCGCACTGCTCCGGATCGCAACCGGAATGCTTGCGGACCGCTTTGGCGGTAGGGCGATTTTCTCGTTGTTAATGCTTCTCGTCGCAGTGCCAGCATATCTCGTGCCAATGGTCCCCAGTTATCGAATGCTGCTGTATGTGGCATTTTTTCTGGGTATGGCGGGAAGTTCGTTCGCCGTTGGCGTCGGTTTTGTCTCGCGCTGGTTTCCGCCTGAAAAACAGGGCGGTGCGCTGGGAATCTACGGGCTAGGCAATATCGGTCAATCCGCCGCTGTTTTCCTCGGACCGGTCCTGGCCGTGGCGGTGGGCTGGCAAAATATCTTTCGAGGCATGACGGCTTTGTTGGCGATTTGGGGAGTGGCCTTCTTTCTTCTGGCTCGCAATTCCCCCAAAACGGTTCGGCCTTCGAGCATTGGCGCGATGGTCCAGCTTCTCGCTCGCGAGCGATTGTCCTGGGTGCTCTCGCTTTTTTACTTCCTAACGTTCGGCGGCTTCGTTGCGTTTTCGATCTACTTGCCGGTATTGCTCAAAGATCAGTTCGGATTAAATCCTGCGGATGCTGGGTTTCGCACGGCGGGTTTTGTTGTACTGGCGACCCTGGCCCGTCCGCTAGGAGGCTGGCTATCGGATAAGATCGGAGGTGCTCGCGTTCTTCAAACGGTGTTCCTTGGGATCGTTCCCTTCGCGTTGTTGATGTCGTGGCCGGTGATGTTGCCGTTCACTGTAGGCGCGCTCGGATGCGCGTTCTTGCTCGGGAATGGGAACGGCGCCGTCTTCAAGCTCGTGCCGCAACACTTTCCCAAGGAAGTCGGAACGGTCACCGGCCTGGTGGGAGCGATGGGTGGGCTCGGCGGATTCTTTCCGCCGCTGCTGCTGGGCTTTTTCCGCGACCACCTGCACGCCGTCTGGCCTGGTTTCGCGCTGCTTGCTTTACTGTGCGTGGTTCTGTGGCGCACCAACGCGGTGGTCTTCCTAGCCAAACAACAAACCACGGAACTCAGTTTGCCGGCATCGCTCAGGCGGACGGCAGACCGCATTCGAGCGGGTGTCACGGCCACGTTTTTCACGGGCTTGCTGGTTGCGGCCATCGTCGTCGGCTCGCGCAAGCTCCAGAATTTCGATCCCGCGCTTGTGGTTTATACGTTTGCGACGATCTTTGCGACCTGGGGCGTCGTGTATCACTACCGTGTCTGGCTCGATAAGCCCCCTACGCGCATGTATTGGGAACGGGGTTGGCAGCTATTCCGCGAGGCGGGCATTTTCCGCGGAACCGTGCGGCTTTTGCGCCTGGCGGCAACGCACCTCGCCGCGCAAACGTTCATTCTCCGCCGCTCGGCGCTGCGCTGGTGGATGCACCAGATGCTTTTCTGGGGATGCATCCTCGCCGTCGCGATTACATTTCCACTCGTTTTTGGTTGGATTTCGTTCCAATCGCTTCCCACCGACCAAGAGACGTATGTCGTAATGCTGTACGGTTTTCCGACGCAGACTTTCCGATTGCATACTCTTTTTGCGGAACTCCTGTTTCACGGGCTCGACGTGTCGGCGATTCTCGTTCTTGGTGGAATTGCGCTTTCGCTCTGGCGCCGCTTCCGCGACCGAGGAGCGCAAGCGGTGCAGTCGTTCACTCTGGATTTTCTTCCCATCATTCTTCTGTTTGCGATTTCGGTGACCGGGCTGGCGCTTACGGTTTCGCAGAACTGGCTGCGGGGCGAGTCCTACAACTTCCTCGCGATTCTCCACGCGATTACGGTGATTGTGGCACTGCTCTATCTTCCGTTTGGAAAGTTTTTCCACATTTTCCAGCGCCCGGGCCAGCTTGGTGTGAAGTTCTATCAGGCGGCGGGAGAAACCGGCGAGCCCGCGCTGTGCAAACGCTGCGGTGAGCGGTTTGCCTCTAAAATGCACATCGAAGATTTGAAGCGCGTCCTTCCTCAAGTCGGATTCGATTACAGCATAGAAGGATCTGGCGGAACCTGGCAGGAACTGTGCCCGGCGTGCAAGCGAAAGTCACTGTCGCTTGCGCAGCTGCAGCTCAAGGGGGAATCCCGTGGCTAAGGCGCCGGTTTCGCTTGAATCGCTCCTCGATCGTTTTGGTCCGCATCCCGCGTACACACCTCCGGGCGGCTGGCAGGACGAGTCGCGCAATCCAGCGGAGCGTCTGGTCAAGACGCATTGCTGTTTCTGCGGCCAGCAGTGTGGTATTCAGCTCAAGGTTCGCCGCAACCAAGTAATTGGATTCGAGCCGTGGGAAGAGTTTCCGTTCAACCACGGAATGCTTTGCCCGAAGGGTGTGAAACGCTACATGCAGGGCGGGCATCCGGACCGCTTACTTGATCCCTTGATGCGCATACCACAGGGATTCCGCACGGCGACTTGGGATGAGTCCCTGGATTTCACTGCGAATCGACTAAAGGAAGTACAGGAAAAATACGGCAAGGATTCCGTGGCCATCTATGGCGGAGCCTCGTTAATTTCCGAGAAATCGTACCTGCTCGGAAAATTTGCACGTGTGGCGCTGGGTACGCGCCACATTGATTACAACGGACGGCTGTGCATGGTCTCGGCAGGCACGGCATACAAGCTGGCATTTGGCGTGGACCGCAGTCCATTGCCCTGGGCCGACATTCTTAAAGCACAAGTCGTGCTCGTTGCGGGCGCGAACGTTGCGGAGTGCGCCCCGATCACGACCGACTATTTGTGGCGGTGCCGTGACGCTGGCGGAAAACTCATCATTATCGATCCACGGATGACGCCCATTTGCCGGAACGCGGACATGTACCTTCCCGTCCGCCCAGGCACCGACCTTGCGTTGTACATGGGATTGCTGCACGTCATTCTGCGCGACGGCCTCGAACGCCGCGATTTTATTGCCACCCACACCACTGGGTTCGAACAAGTGGCGGAATCGGTCCGCGCATGGGACCCGCGCACGGCCGCGGAGAAGACCGGCGTGCCGCCCGAGTCCATCGAACGCGTCGCGCATCTCTTTGCGAAAGCTGACCGTGCTATCGCTCTTCACGCGCGCGGCGTCGAGCATCAATCGAAAGGCGTCGAAAATTGTCTGGCACTGATCAACCTCTGCCTTGCGACCGGCAACATCGGGCGGGAAGGCGCGGGCTGCGCCATGATCACCGGTCAGGGAAACGGCCAGGGCGGGCGTGAGCACGGTCAGAAATGCGATCAACTTCCCGGCCAGCGTTCGATCAACGATCCCGAAGCGCGCGCTCACACGGCGAAGGTCTGGGGAATCTCACCGGAAGAAATTCCGCAGGCCGGCTACTCCGCCGTTGAAATCATGGAAGCGATTCATCGCGGAGAAATCAAGGCGCTGTTGTCTTGCTGTTTCAATCCATTGGTTTCGCTCCCCGACGCGAAGTTCACGCAGGAAGCCTTAGAGAAGCTCGAATTCTTTGGAGTCGTGGATTTCTTCATGTCCGAAACAGCGCATCACGCCGACGTGGTTCTCGCTGGCAGTTTGCAGGAGGAAGAGGAAGGCATCGGTTGCACGAACGAAGGCCGGGTCATTCATATTCAGAAAGCCGTGGACCCTCCTGGAAACGCAAAAGGCGATAGCTGGATCTATGTTGAACTGGCGAAGCGGTTGGGAAAAGGCCAGTTCTTCCCGTATACCTCGACAAGGGGAATTTACGACGAATTGAGAGAGGCCTCTCGCGGCGGACACGCGGACTACTACGGCATCACCTACGAAAAGATCGATAAGAACATGGGGATTTTCTGGCCGTGTCCTTCGCGCGATCATCCCGGAACTCCACGACTCTTCGAGGATGGACGTTCTTTCCATCCCGATGGCAAACACCACTTCCTCGTTACGGAATGGCGTGAGAGTGGCGATCCCGTCTCTGTAGAGTTTCCGATCTATCTGACGACCGGCCGCGTGGTGAGCCAGTATCTCTCCGGAACGCAAACACGCCGCATCGGCGCCCTCGTCGATCAATACCCAAATCCGCGCCTCGAAATTCATCCGCGCCTTGCCGAGCAATATCAGATAAAGGATGGGGATTGGGTCACGGTAACCTCGCGCCGAAACGACATGACCTTGCAAGCGATGGTCGTGAAGACCATTCGCCCGGACACGGTTTTCATCCCGTACCACTGGGCCGGTAAACGCAGCGCGAACCGGCTGACACACCGCACGCTGGATCCTCGCAGTAAGATTCCCGAGTTCAAAGTATCCGCGTGTCAACTCAAAAAGGCAGAGGGACCGCCCGACTGGGCCCTCGC
>Ga0137379_10001700_pt1 | contig 20251 bp, 20 predicted proteins | sample SagtaG_18_FD_104812 | JGI IMG/M metagenome (GOLD analysis project Ga0137379, IMG submission 104812) | Vadose zone soil microbial communities from Sagehorn Ranch, Mendocino, California, USA - Sage2_L_80_16 metaG | ecosystem: Environmental > Terrestrial > Soil > Vadose zone | place: USA...
CCCGGCTGGAACGCGACTTCGCTGTGACGCCCTGGCTCGATCGCTACGAAGCCATCTACCGGCTGGTCAGTCACGGCGTCGCCGCGCCGGCGTTGGCGTGATGCTCCTGCCTGCCGTGGCCGTGACCGCCGGCCTCTGCCTGTACACCTATCTCGGCTATCCCGCGATCCTGACGCTGGTGAGGCCGCGTGGGCGCGCGCGCGGCTCGAGGCCGCTACGCTCGACCGTCCCGCGGATCAGCATCGTGCTACCCGTCTACAACGAGGCCGCAGTCATCGCGGGCACGCTCGATCAGATCCTCGCGATCGACTATCCCGCTGACCGGCGGCAGATCCTCGTCGTCTCGGATGCGTCCACCGACGGGACCGACGAGATCGTCGCGCGCTTTGCCGACCGCGGGGTCGAGCTGTTGCGGATGCCGCGGCGCCAGGGCAAGACGGCGGCCGAGAACGCCGCCCGCCGGCATCTCAGCGGCGACATCATCGTCAACACCGACGCGTCGGTGCGGATCGAGGCGGGGGCCATCCGGCGTCTCGTCGCCGCCTTCGGAGACGATTCCGTCGGTGTGGCTTCGTCATGCGACGTAGGCGTGGCCAGCCTCGCACAGCAGGCGAACAGCGGCGAGGGAGCGTACATCGGGTACGAGATGTGGTTGCGCGATTTGGAGACCGCGGTGGGCGGCATTGTCGGCGCGTCCGGTTCCCTGTACGCGATCCGCGCGGAGCTGCACATGGGCCTCGTGCCCGATGGGCTCAGCCGGGACTTCGCCGCGGCGCTCACGGCTCGCCAGCACGGGCTCAGGGCGGTCTCGGTTGCCGAGGCGAAGTGTTTTGTGCCGCGCAGCACGTCGCTCCGCCAGGAGTACCGGCGGAAGGTCCGGACAATCACGCGCGGTATCGCGACGCTCGGGCACAAACGCGCGCTGCTCAATCCGCTCCGTTATGGCGTGTTTGCCTGGATGCTGTTCAGCCACAAGGTCTGCCGTTGGCTCGTCCCGTGGGCGTTGCTGGCGCTGTTAGCCGCCTTGGGCGCCTCCCTCGCGCTGCTCTCGCTGATCGCCGCCGTCGGGGTGCTCGCCGGGGTCGCGTGGGTGTGGCCGGACGGGAAGCCGATGCCGCGCCTGCTGGCACTGCCTGGCTACGTCGTCGTGGGGAACGTCGCCGTCTTGCACGCGTGGCTGCGGGTGGTCGCCGGGCGACCGGCGCCGGTGTGGGAGCCGACGCGCCGCGCCTCGGTGCCCTCCAGCTAGTCTCCCGTGGGGTGGGGGCCGCCGTTGCGGTGCTTGGCGGCGACGTAGCGGGCGATGTCCGCCAACGTTCCCAGGTTTTGCTCCGTGATGTCCTCGTCCGCGACGACCACGCCGAATTCGCTGCGAAGAAAGCCGATGAGCTCCATCACGCCCATGGAGTCGATGACGCCTCGCTGGAGCAGCCGATCGCCGTCCCCCAGGGCGAACCCGGGCCGCATATAAAGGAAGGTCTCGTGCACGTAGGCCCGCGTGCGCACCAGGATGTCCGGTTGGTCCATGCGAGGTTCCGTCTCCGAGGAATGCACCGTTAACTCACCGCCGGCAGGCCGTCTTCCAGCGCCACGTCGAGCACCAGGTCCGGCGCGGTCCGTACCGAGGCGGCGCTGTCGATAAACTGCCGATGCCACAGCTCCGCGGACACAATAGCCACCAGGGCCTGGTTCTCGCGGAACCCGGTGGCAGCACCCGCGCGACACCGTCGCACGAGTCCGGCCACCGCCTGGGGCTCGAACAACCCGGAACGCGTCAGGCTGCGTTCGTCCAGGAGGTCCCGCACGTACTCGACGGGTTCCGGGCTGAAGAAGGCGGGGATGTCGGGCGCGCGGTACGGCTGCTTCGGGCGTCGGTGTACGGCCGGGGGGACCACGTCCTGCGCCCAGCGGCGCAAGATCGCCTTCTCGCGGAGGCCGCGGAGCTTGCTGCCCGTGGGCAGGCGCGCCGCGAATTCGAACAGGCGATGATCGAGAAACGGGTAGCGGCCTTCCACGCCATGTGCCAGCGACATGCGGTCCCCTTGGGCGCTCAGCAAGTAGGGGGACAGCAGCGTCACCATCTCGAGGTACGCGGCGCGGTTGAGCGGCGACCACGTCGAGAAGCTGGCGGGCAGGCTCGCCCGCAGGTCCTCGAGGGGATCGGTCTGGGCGAGCGTCGCGCGCAGGTCGGCCGAATAGAAGTCCTTGATCCGCGAGGTGAGCAGGAACCGCGGCAGATGCGAGAACAGCAAATCGTCCGGTGCCCCCGCGTCCAGAAACGAGCGCCGCCAAAAGTCGCCGTGGCGCCCGCGCGAGTCGAGGTAGGGGTAGAGGCGGTCGAAGAGCCGCGGCCGGGAGCGCGACTGCGGCTGGCGCAGGCAAAACAGCCGGAGCGCCGTCTCCTTGAACAGGTCGTACCCAAGGAACAACTCGTCCGAGCCCTCGCCGGTGAGCACCACTTTGATGTCGTGCTCGCGCGCCAATTGCGCGAGCAGGTACATCGGGGCCGGGGCGGTGCGCACCAGCGGCGATTCGGCGTGCCACACGACGTCGGGGAACACCCCGGCCACGTCACCCGGTCCAATCGCGCGCACGAAATGATGGCTGTGCAGCTGCGCCGCCACGAGCAGCTGGAACTCGCGTTCGTCGAGCTGCGGGTCGTCGAACGTGACGGAGAACGTCCGGACCGGGAAGGGCGACTCCCGCGCGGCGAGCGCGCAGCTGATCGACGAATCGAGGCCGCCGCTCAGATACCCGCCGACCGGAACGTCCGATCGCAGACGGAGCGCGACGCTGCTGCCGAGCAGGTGGCCAAGGGCGGGACCGGCGTCGGGAGGTTCGTCGCGCGCTTCCGGGTACTCGAGCGCGTAGTAGCGGCCGTGACGGAGGGCCCCCTCACGCCAGACCGCGAAGCAACCTGGTTCGATGGAGTGGACGCCGCGGAACACCGTCCACGGCGGCCGGGCCGCCCAGAAGGTGAAGACCTGATCGAGACCGACGAAATCGGGGGCGGCTTCGACCCCGCCGCTCGCGAACAACGCCTTCGCCTCGGAGGCGAAGAACAGGTCCCCGTCCGCGATGGCGTAGAAGAGTGGACGCACACCGAACCGATCGCGCGCCAGTAGGACCGTTTCGGTCCGACGATCGTAAATCGCGAACGCGAACTGCCCGTTCAGGCGGCCCAGCATGCCGGTGCCCCACTGCTCGTACGCGTGCACCAGCACTTCCGTATCGCTGCGGGTGCGGAAGCGATGCCCGGCGGCCGACAACTCGGTCCGCAGCTCGAGGTAGTTGTAGACCTCGCCGTTGTAGACGACGAGCACAGAGCCGTCTTCATTCCCGAGGGGCTGCGCCCCACCGGCCACGTCGATGATGCTGAGGCGCACGTGCGCCAGGCCGACGCGCGGGCCGGCGTAGCGCCCGCAGCCGTCCGGACCCCGATGGCGCAGCGCGCCCGCCATGCGGTCCAGGATCTCGGCGGAGACGCCCCCCCCTCCCGGCGCCCGAGCCAGCCCTGCGAGCCCGCACATCAGGCTTGGTTCCGCCAGGAATGGGCCGCCGTCCGACGCCGCCGGCGCTCCTGGTGCGCCGCGATCTCGGAGACGGGTTCGACCAAGAGGGGAGGTAGATGCAGGTAGCGCGTCGTCGCGCGCTTCTGATCGATGTCCCGCAGCACCCTGGCCGCCTCGTCCGGCGACCGTCCCAGCTCCGCGGCGACGGCGGCCGGATCGCGGCCGAGGTTGTGCGCGAACAGGACCAGATCCAGTGTGGCGGCCGGAAGGGCGAAATAGAACTCTTCCTGCGTCTGCGGCAGAGAGTAGGTGTCGGTGGTCGGCGGCCGGGTCCGAATCGCCGCCGGGACGTCCAGGAATTCCGCGAGTGCGTACACCTGCGATTTGTACAGGTGGGCGATGGGCTTCACGTCCGCCAGCCCGTCTCCGCCTTTGACGAAGAACCCCTGGTCGTACTCGAGCCGGTTGGGCGTGCCGACGACGGCGTAGTGAAGCCGGTCGGCGTGGAAGTACTCCAACATCGTCCGGACGCGCTGCTTGAAGTTGGTCGCCGCGACGATCTCGCGGTATTCGGCGGCGGGCAGCCGCACGTGGCGCACCTCACCGTCCGGAAGCTCGACCGCTAGCGATGACACGTTCAAGCGGTCAGAGTCGAGCCGGCCGCCCGACAGCACGACCTTGCACCGCCACTCATCCTGAAACTCGGGCATGGCGCGGCGGATCGCGGCGTTGCGCCGCGCGTAGCAACCCAGGGCCGCCAGCATCGGCGTGATGTCCTCAACGACGTATGCGATCCCGAGCGCGTCCGCCCAGCGTGCAGCGAGGTCGAGGCTCTGGCGATCGGACTCCCGCTCCGGCATCAGGAGTCCGAGCACGTGAGTCGGGCCCAGCGCGCGCACAGCCAGGGCCGCGCACACCGAGCTGTCGATCCCCCCGCTCATCCCCACGACGAGCCCTCGCCGGCTCAACACCTCGCCGACCTGCTGGCGCAGCGTCGCGGCGATCTGCTCGGTGACCTCTGCCTTATCGATCTGTAGTTCGTTCGCCAGACTCACGTCCGTCCTCGAGTGCGCTCGCCCCCAGGCTTCCACGCAAGGATGGCGCCGTGGGGCCAACGCACAGGGCGCGCGCCGCGCCGCGCACCTGCTGCGGGCACGCAACACCCGGGATCGTCCGGCCCTCCGCCTCAGTGTGGCACAGGTGATGCGATTGGGGGGCGCACTGTGACTTCCAACGTCGCCACCTTGCTCTGGGCGACCGCCGCGGCCGATCCGGCGCGGCCCGCGCTGATTGAGGCAGGGCGTGTTACGGATTACGGGTCGCTCCAGCGCCGCGCCGCGGCCATCGCGGTCGGGCTCCAGAACTCTGGGGTCCAGGCGTACGACCGGGTCGGGATTTTCCTTGACGGCGGTGCGGACGCCGTCGCGGCCTTCTTCGGCGTGGCCGCGGCCGGCGGCATCGCGGTCGTCATCAACGAGTCGCTGCGCCCGCGCCAGGTCGAGCACATTCTGGACGGCGCGGGGGCGTCCGCGCTCATTACGTCCGAAGACCTCACCGTTCGGCAACCGCGTCCAATCGAGACGCCGAGCCGCGTGCTCTCGGTTCGGGAGCTCGAGGCCGAAGGAGAGTTCGACCCCGTCCCGCGGGTCGGGATGGACCCCGCCCAGATCGTCTTCACATCGGGATCGACCGGTCTCCCCCGGGGCGTCACCGTGACACACGGCAATCTCGTGGCGGCGGCGCAAACGGTGATCGGGTACCTCGGCATCGTCGCCAGCGACCGGATTGCAAGCGTGCTCCCCTTCAGCTTCGTGTACGGCCTGAGCCAGGTCCTATGCGCCGTCGGCAGTGGAGCCGCGCTGGTGGTGGAACGGTCGCCGCTGGCCGCGCAGCTCGTCGCCAACCTGCGGGCGCAGCAGATCACCGTCCTGGCCGCGGTGCCGCCGCTATGGCAGCAGCTGCTCCACGTCGCGTCGTTTTGTGACGAGCCGCTCGCCTCGCTGCGGATTGCGACGAATGCCGGCGGCCATCTCCCGGTGCCGGTCGTGCGCGCGTTGCGTCGAGCCCAACCGCACGCGCGGCTCTTTCTCATGTACGGACTGACCGAAGTGTTGCGGAGCACATTTCTCCCGCCGGAGGAGGTGGACCGGCGCCCCGACTCGATCGGCCGTGCGATCCCCGGGGCCGAAGTACTGGTGGTGCGAGACGATCTCAGCGCCTGCGCCCCCGGGGAGGTTGGAGAACTGGTGCATCGGGGGCCGACAGTCGCGCTCGGCTACTGGAATGCGCCCGAGGCCACGGCCCGCGCGTTTCGCCCGCATCCGCTGCGACCCGCGGGGTCGCCGGACACGGAGCGAGTCGTGTTCTCCGGCGATCTCGTGCGACGCGATGCCGAGGGCTGGCTCTATTTCGTCGGGCGCCGCGATCGAATGATCAAGACCTTGGGCTACCGCGTGAGTCCGGATGAGATCGCCACGGTGTTGTATGCGTCGGGCGAGGTCGCCGAGTGCATCATCACGTCCGAGCCGGACGACGCGCGGGGGGAGCGCATTGTCGCGTTCGTGGTTTTGGCCGGCGGAGGATCGCTCGAGCGGTTGGAGTTGTACGCCCGTTTGGAGCTTCCCCGGCACATGCAACCCGCGAGGTTCGAAACGCGGGACGCGCTGCCACGGTTGCCCAACGGCAAGCACGACGTCGCCGCGCTGCGCGGAGAGCCGAAGCCCGTCTGATGGAAGCGATTCGGGCCTTTCGCCACGAAGACATTCCCCAGGTCGCCGAGCTCTTCTCGTCGACGTTCACACACAATGGGAACAGTCCTCTCCCAGGCCCCGACACGTATCTCCAGCGCGTGTTTTTCGAGAGCCCGCTGCACGAGGAGGACATGCCATCCTTTGTGTACCTGGATGCACGCGGGTCCATCGTTGGTTTCATCGGGGTCCAGCCGAGGCGGCTGTGCCTGCGCGGTCGTCGAATCCGTGCGGCCGTCGCCACGAAGCTGATGGTTGCACCAGCGGCGCGGGGATCCTTCGCGGCCGCGCGACTCCTCAACCGGGCGTTCGCGGGGCCGCAGGACGTCCTGTTCTCCGATCTGAGCAATGACGCGGGGCGTCGCCTGTTCGAGGGATTCGGCGGTGTCACGGTCCTGCCCCTGAGCCTCCAGTGGCAGCGCCCGGTCCGGCCGGCGCGTCATGCGCTCTCCTGGCTGCGCGCCCGCGGCGTGCCCGCTGTGATTACCCAGGGCCTGAGGCCGTTGGGCGCGATCGCCGATGCAGTGGTCGCTCGGTTGGGCCCAGGTCGCGTCGGTGCCTCGCTTGCCGGCCATACCACCGAGGATCTGCCCCTCGACGTGCTGGCCACGCACTTGGGCGCGCTGTGTGCCGATCGCGCCCTGCGTCCGGAATACGACGAGCCGTCGCTGCGGTGGATGCTGAACGTGGCGGAGCGCAACGAGCCCGACCGGGTGTTACGTCGGCGCCTGGTGCGTGATCCGCATGGGGAGATCGTCGGTTGGTTTGTCTACTATCTCGGGCCGGGCGCCGAGAGCGAGGTGCTCCAGCTCCTGGCGAGAAAGGGATCGGCCGACGCGGTGTTCGACGCGCTCCTCGCCGACGCCTGGAGCGGCGGGACCGCGATGCTCTCGGGTCGCTTGGAGCCGAGAATGGTCAAGGAGATGTCCGCGCGGCACTGTTACTTCCGGCACACCGGCCACTGGGCGTTGGCGTACTCGAAACACCCCGCCATCCTGCACGCGATCCTGAACGGGGATGCGTTCCTGAGTCGCTTGGAGGGCGAGTGGTGAGCCGAGCGTTTTCGTGATGCGGCGACGCCGCCGCGTCCGCGCACTTCGAGTGATGCGTGTGAGCGCTGCCGCACCGACGCGACGATCTCTAATGCGTTGTGGCGCTAGCGGATAGGTGATGACCGTCGTGGCACCACGTTTGCCTTCCTTCGAGTCGGCCTCGGGCCAAACCAACACTCACGGAGGCAAGCGTCATGTTCAAACTCAGAAACCTCGCGATGCTGACTGCGCCGGTCGCGATTGCGCTGACCGCGTGGAGCTGCGAGCGGCAGTCCAACGCGGTGGCGCCGGCGATCGGTACGCCGTTGGCGCACTTCTTCCAGTTTCAGTGTACGCCCTTCAAGATGACCGGTGGCGGCCGGATCGATTTTCCGCCGGGCACGGCTGAGAAGAACCCCCCAGCAAGCCACGAGTACGAGACGTTCGGCGCGCACGTCATGGATCAAAACGGCGACTGCGTGGCCGACCAGGGCGCCCTGGAATGGGTGGACCATCGGCCTGAATTTCGCGTGAACGGGAGTCCGCTGAATCTACACGCCACAGCGATCACGTTCGCGGAGCAGGCGACCGACACCGACTGCAAAGATGGCGCGGCGCATTGGGGCGGCAAGCTGCGCGTGCAAAACACGGGACAAGAGGATCTCGATTTCGAAGTGTGGGACTGTGACAACGGGGAGCCCGGCGTCGGCCACGACGGCTTCGCCATCAGTGTGCCGGCCATCGACTACGCCGTGATGTGCCCGGACCCCGCTCTACCGCCCGCGGAGCCGACGTGTACGCTGACGGGCGGGAACCGGCAGTTCCACCCGACACACTGACCTGATCGCCATGATCTCGGCAAGGAGGCATACGATGAAGATCGACACGATGCGGCGGGCGATCGGCTTGGTGGCCGTCGTCCTGCCCATGACCTGGATGGCGGGCACGCTCGCGGCCCAGATGCGGGCAGCGAATGCTCAGGCCTTCGGCGTTTCCGTGAACACGCCGACGGTGAACCAGACATCCCCATACGCCGTCCTGCCGACCGGCGGCGCGTTGGCGGAGGATCAAGGCCAGACCGTCACCGTGGCGAATTTCGTCACGGCGCAGGACGCGTTCGCCATCGTCACGGGCGACGCCGACCCGACGTACGGCTCGAACGCGGTGAGTAGCGCGACGCTGGGAGCGGTGAGCCTGCTCAACGGCCTCATCACGACCGACGGCGTAGTGGCCATCGCAACCAGCACGCTCGGCGACGGTCTCGTCGCGAGTGACGCCGAGGGATCGAGTCTCTCGAACCTGATTGTGAACGGGACGGCAGTATCAGACCCCGCACCCAACACGCGCATCGACCTGCCCGGTGTCGGCTACGTGGTGCTGAACGAGCAGAGTGCGACGGGCGACGGCGTGACGACCAGCGGCATCACGGTGAACATGATCCACGTGGTGCTGCAACAGCCGATCCTCGGAGTCCTGGGCCAGGTGACCGGCTACCAGACGGTGGGGAACATCATCGTCGGGTCGGCGACGAGCAGCGTGAACTAGCGACGGCGCACCTCCCGTGGCCGTCGAAGAACGCCCGTCCCTGGGTGACGCGGTACGCGTCGCCCAGGGCCGGGTTTTTCATGGGCTGCTCAGTCCTCGAAGGGTCGAATCCAGCCAAGACGCGAGCTCGCGTCGGCGGCGTGCCACGCCCGGCGCGCCCGCACGAGCAGATCGCTTGCGCTGCCCGGGGCATACGCGAGGTTAGCGATCGCGTCGTAGCCGGCGCGCAGCTGGAACGACGGGACGGCGCCGGCGTGCGAGCGGCGCCGCATCACGCCGGCGAGCCGCTGCGCGAGCTGGATCGCGCCGGTGGCGCTCGTGCGGGGCGCCACGACGGCGAACTCTGCGGCGTCAATCCGGCCCGGCACGTCCGAATGTCGCACGCCGCCCTTGATTGTCTGGGCGCAGAACACCCTCACCTCGGGCAGCACCCCCTCGTCCTCCACCTCGATCGCGAGCACCACGCACGCGAGCGCGCCGTGCGCCCGTACCGACAGCGCCCCGAGCTCCTCGACGCGACGCGAGAGACCCTGGAAGTTGTACAGGCCCGTCTCGCGATCCAAGAGACTGTTCGATTGCATTTGTTCGGCCAGCGTCTTGAGCTGCGCGTAGCTGTCGAGTTTGATGAGCAGCTCCGCGACGTCGAGCGGCTCGCCGAAAATACAGGATGCGCCCGCGCGCAGCGCCGCGAGTCGAGCGTCGCGCGATGCCAGTTCGCCCACGATGAGGATGGGTGTGTGGGGCGAGACGCGCGCGGCGCCCCGGAGCCGGAGGCACAGCTCGGCAGGCTGCATGTCGGGAAGGGCGGCTGCGACGACGATCGCGTCGGGCGAGGTGCGGCGCACGGCTGCCAGCGCGGCTTGGGCCGATGGCACGCGCTGCACCGCGTACCCGCCGGCCTCAAGCTCCCCGGGTACGGGGCCGAGGAGCTGCCCGTCCGCGCTGACGATCAAGACCACGGCCATGTCGTCTGTCCGGCGCCTGCAAGATTCAGTCCGACCAATCCTTTGGATTACAGGAATTCCCTCAGGCTCGCCTGCGAATTGCCGCTACAGCGGAGCGCTGCCGCATGGCCATCCGAATAATCCTGGCAGACGACCAAGCGATGGTGCGGCAGGGGATCAAGCTGCTGCTCGAGCGCAAAGCGGAGGACATTCACGTTCTCGCGGAAGCTGCCGACGGCCGGGAGGCGGTGCGGCTGGCGCGCAAACTCCAACCGGACGTCGCCGTCCTCGATCTGGCGATGCCGCTGTTGAACGGGCTCGACGCCGCGCGCGAAATCCGGCACGACGTTCCGCTCACGAAAACCATTCTGCTCACGGTACACGCCGAGGATCGCCGCGTGCTGGAGGCGTTGCGCAGTGGTCGACGCGTTCCGCGCGGCCGAGCGGTCACCGGCCGGCCAGTCTGCCGAGCGAGCGCCTCACGCCGCGAGAGCGGCGGGTGTTGCAGTTGGTGGCGGAAGGAAAGACGACCAAGGAGATCGCACTGGGGATTCACACCGCGGCCGGTTTGGTGCGCTATGCGATTCGGGAGGGTCTCGTGAATCCGTGACCCCGCCGTTTCACCAGCCGCCCCGCCGGCCGAGCATCACGGCGGGCGTGAGGAGCATGATCTTCAAGTCCTCGAGCGGAGAGCGGTGGCGGATATACTCGAGATCGTAGTTGAGCTTCTCCCGAACATCGTCCAGGCAGCTGTCGTACGAGAGGTTGATCTGGGCCCAACCGGTGATCCCCGGCAAGACGCGTTGGCGCCGCTGGTATTCCTCTATCTGCTCGCGCAGCGACGCGAAAATCGTAGGCTGCTCGGGGCGCGGGCCCACGACGTTCATATCGCCGACCAGCACGTTCCACAGCTGCGGTAACTCGTCGAGCCGCAACTTTCGCAGCACGCGTCCGAGGGGAGTCACGCGCGGATCGTCGCGCTGCGCCCAGACCTGCGACGACGCTCCGCCGTCGACCCGCATCGTGCGGAACTTGTACATGGTGAACGTGCGGCCGCCGTCGTCGACATGGCGCCGAAAGTTGCCGGCAGGCTCGCCCAGTGCGCGCCGATCGAGACCGATACGCTGCTGCGTGAACAGCACCGGACCACGGGACGTGAGTTTGATCAAGACGGCGATGATTGCCATCAATGGAAAGGCGAGCAGCAACGCCACCGCGGCAATCACGAGATTGAGTGCGCGTCGAGCCTGGTCGCGGGTCATCATGCCCGCGTGATTCGCAAAGCCTGTGCCGGTTTCGGGAGATTTGCGGTCCGGGCGCTACATGGCACATGCACCACGTTGTGGGAAGCATGCGACGGTCCCCCGAAAGCCACGATGAGACCTCGCACGGTATAGGTCTTGCTGCTTGGGCCGCTGATGAATCCACTGCCTCTTCCAGCAGTTCGCGGTCAGACCGCCGCGCCAGCCCTGCGGCGAGCCAGCCCCCCTCACACGCCAAGTCTCCCCGACGGGGGCGAGCCGGGACCCGACTGGCGGCGCATCGCGAGTGCGTTGCTCCGCTTCAAATGGCTCCTGGTCCTCACGCTGACGATGGGCATCGGCGCTGCGTTTGCGGCGATTCGTCTACTGCGCCCGGTCTACAGGGCGCAGGCCAACGTGTGGGTGGACGTCCCCGACCGGCGTGGCGAAGGCCCCTCGGATGCGCGAGGGCCGATCCGGCAGGGCGCGCTGCTCGATGCGGATGCGTGGGTGGAATTGCTGCGATCGTACATCGTGTTGGATCAGGTCGTGCGCGACCTCCGTCTCTATCTCGAAGTGAAACGGCCCGCCGACCGGCCGTCCTTCAGCGGTTTCGGCGTGGCGGACGCGTTCCGCCCGGGCGCCTACCGGTTGAGCGTCAGCGATGACAGCAAGACGTACACGCTGGCGGCCGCCGAGGGAGTGGACCTGGAGCGGGGAACGGTCGGCGACTCGGTGGGGAGGCGGTTGGGGTTTCGCTGGGTCCCGGGACCGGAAAGCTTGTCGCCCGGCCGCACGATCGAGTTCTCCGTGGTCCAGCCGCGCGACGCCGCCCTGCGGCTGGGCGAGCAGCTCGATGTGCGGATGGACCTCAATGGCAACTTCCTGGCGCTGCAGCTGCAGGGCACGAACCCGGTTCTGATATCCAGCATTCTGAACGCCGTCTCGCAGCGCTACGTGGCAGTGGCGGCCCAACTGAAACGCGAAAAGCTCAGCGAGCTGACGAAGATCCTCGAAGACCAACTGACAACCGCTCAGCGGAATCTCGACGACGCGGAAGCGGCGCAGCAGCGATTCCGCACGCGCACGATTACCCTGCCGTCGGATCAACAAGCCGGCCAGGCTGCCGCAGCGGGGACCCGCGACCCGATCCGCGCGAGCTTCTTCGACATGCAGGTTGAGCGCGACCAGTTGCGACGCGACCGCAACGCGCTCGAGCGCTTGTTGACGCAGGGTGGGGATTCCGGGCTGCCGACGGACGCGTTGTCCGCCATCGAGTCCGCCCAGCGTGCGCCCGAGTTGTCGAATGCCCTCAAAGAGCTGAGCGACAAGCAGGCACAGCTGCGCGCCTACCGGTACCACTACTCCGAGGCGTATCCGCCGCTGCAGCGTCTGGTGAGCGAGATCGCCCAGCTCCAGCAGCGGACGATCCCGACGCTCGCGCGCACGCTCGCGTCCCAGCTTGCCTCGCGCGAGTCGGAATTGGGGAGACAGGTGGACGCTGCGTCCCACGACCTGCGCCAGATTCCCGGTCGCGCCATTGAAGAGGTCCGGCTGAATCGCAACGCGCAGCTGAAGGAGCAGACGTATACGGCGCTCCAGCAGCGCTACGATCAGGCCCGGCTGGCCGCGGAGGCCACCGTGCCGGATGTGCGGATTCTCGACCCGGCCATCGTGCCGCAGCGGCCGATCAAGAACACAGCCCCACGTCTCCTGCTCATGGGACTTCTGGCCGGCCTCGGGCTGGGCGTGGTGGGCGCGATCCTGCTCGACCGCGTGGACCCCAAGGTGCGATACCCCGAGCAGGTGTCGCGCGACCTCGGGCTGTCGATCCTCGGCGCGGTGCCGCATCTGCGCGCCAAGGACCCGGTCGAAGTCGTCGAGGCCCTGCGTGGCGTCCGCCTCAACCTCATGAACGAGCACGGTCCCGGGCCGTTGCTCGTCACGGTCACGAGCCCCGGGCCGGGCGACGGGAAGTCGTTCCTGTCGGCCAATCTGGCGCTCGCGTTCGCGGACGGCGGCCATCGCACGGTGCTCGTGGATGGCGACATTCGCCGGGGCGTGTTGCACCGTCGGTTCAAGGCCAATCGACAACCCGGTTTGGTCGATTTCCTGAATGGGGAGGTGGGCCACGACCAGATCGTGCAGCCCACGCCGTACCCGCGGCTTGCGCTCATCGGGGGTGGCACGCGCACACAGCGGGCGCCGGAGGTGCTCGGATCGCAGGCGATGACTGAGCTCATCGCGGAATTGCGCGGGCAGTATGACGTGATCCTGGTAGATAGCCCGCCGCTCACCGCCGGCGTCGACCCGTTCATTCTGGGAACGGTGACGGGCTCGCTGCTGGTCGTTTTGCGGACCGGACACAGCCACCGCGAGATCGCAGGGGCGAAGCTCGAGGTGCTCGAACGACTACCGATCCGGTTGCTCGGCGCCGTGCTAAACGACGTCCCGCGCGGTGCCGCCTACGGCTACTACGCGTACTACTCGTACTATTTGCCCGGCTACGAGGCTGTGGACGAAGGCGACGGCCGCCGTACGTCTGGTCCGCAGGTCGTCTAGCGGGGGAAGGGTACACCGGTCCCATGAAACGATCTCTCTGGTCATTGACCGTCGCAGCGGCGTTGCTCAGCACCGGCGGGTCTGGGGTGGCGGCACAATCACGCGCCACAACGTTCCAGGTCGGCGATCGCATCCTGCTCCATGTAGAGGGGGACTCGGCCCTGTCGGACACCTTCAGTGTCGTGGCGGGGCCGGCGCTGCGGCTTCCCAACATCGGCGAAATCCCGCTCGCCGGCGTGAGTCGCAACGATCTCGAGGCCCATTTGACCCGAGAGTTGGGTCGCTACATCAAGGACCCCGTCGTGCAAGCGCGCGCCCTGATTCGCGTCTCGGTCGTCGGTGAGGTGAGCCGTCCCGGATTCTATGCCGTCCCCGTCGATCTGGTGCTGCCCGACGCACTCATGCTCGCGGGGGGCGCGACCCAGGCGGCGCGCGTCGATCAGCTCAGCATCCTGCGCGGCAACGCTTCCTTGTGGAGCGGGAGCGACCTGCAGGCAGCGATCGCGCGGGGTGCGACGCTGGATGAGCTCGGCGTCCGGGCCGGGGATCGCATTCAGGTGCCGGGACGTGGCGATTCGGAATCAAAATGGCGGATCGCCGGCATCATCGTCACAACCATGGTCGCCGTCGTCGCGGTGACGCACCACTAGCAGAGTCCGCTCCTGATCAGAGTGATCTGCGACATGTGACGGACGACCACCGCTCTTGACGCCGTCTGCCGCCATGCGTTAGAACCCGAGCCATGTTTCTCCCCGGGAGATGGACGATATACGCGCTGGCGTGGGGCTGCGTACCGCTGAGCCTCACGGCGCAGGAACCCGACACCACCAAGCCGTTCACCCTGCCGCCCGCGACGGTCTCGGTCACGCGGTCCGAGACGCCGCTCACGAAGGTGCCGCTGGCCATTCACACGGTTGACCGCGCCCAGATCAGCCGCGCCAAGCCGACCTGGGGATTGGACGAGGCCCTCGCGAACGTGCCCGGCGTGTTCGTAGCCAACCGCTACAACTTCTCCCAGGATCAGCGGATCTCGATCCGCGGCTTCGGCGCCCGCTCGGCGTTCGCCGTGCGCGGCATCAAGATTCTCGTGGACGGGATCCCGCAAACGCTGCCCGATGGACAGGGCCAGCTGACGAATCTCGAGCTGGCCGAGGTGGACCACATCGAGGTGTTGCGCGGCTCGGCGTCGGCGCTGTTCGGCAATGCCTCGGGCGGCGTAATCAGCATCTGGACCAATCCGCAGAGCATAGACGATGTGCGTGAGGACGCGCGGGTCGTCGCGGGCCAGTTCAGCGAACGATCCGGCCGTTCCTGGAACAAATGGCAGACGACGACCGGGGTGCGCGTCGGCGGCGGGAGCGCGGCGCTGACGGTGTCGCGGCTCGATTACAAGGGAGAGCGCGACCACAGCGCCGCGGACCAGCGCGTGCTCAACGCGCGCCTGCGACTGCCCCTGGCGGACGGTTGGTCGCTCGCGCTGGTGACCGACGTAGGGGACAACCCGCGGGCCGACAATCCTGGCTCGCTGACGCTCGCCGAGCTGCGTGCGAACCCCGATCAGGCGCCGGCACTCAACCTGCAACGGAACGCGGGCAAGGCGGTGACACAAGTCCAGAGCGGCGCCACGGTGCGCCGTGCCTGGGCGAACGGTGGCGAGGCTGCGTTCACGCTGTTCGGGCTCACCCGCGATCTCAAGAATCCGATCACCACGACGTATATCGATCTGGATCGGATCGATTACGGAGCGCGCGCCAGCGTCACGTACCCGGCGCCGCTCGGTTCTCTCGTGCATCGGCTGACCGCGGGCATTGACTTCCAGCGCCTGCGCGACGACCGCAAGAACTTTGCGTACACGGCGAGCGACCCCGCCAAACCCGACACCGTGCGCACGCTCGATCAGCTGGAGCACGTAACGGAGATCGGACCGTTCGTCCAGAGCGCACTCGAGCTTTCACCCCGGACGACGCTCACGGCCGGGCTGCGATACGATTGGGTGAAGTTTGGCGTGCAGGACCATCTGATTTTCGCGACGCCGACGGACACCAATCCGGACGATTCGGGCGCGCGGCTGATGCGCGCCCTCTCCGGATCGTTCGGCATCGGCGTGAATCCGTCGAGCACGGTCACCGTGTACGCCAACGTCGGATCATCGTTCGAGACGCCGACGACCACCGAGCTCGCCAACTCGCCAGCCGGCACGGGTGGATTCAACACCGGTCTTAAGCCGCAGCAGGCCTGGAATTACGAGATCGGCACGCGTGGGTCGGCCGGCCAACGCGTCGGGTACACGGTCGCGGTGTTTCAAGCCGACGTGCGCGACGCGCTCATTCCTTATGAGATCGCCGCGCCGCGGTTCTATTACCGGAACGCCGGCAGCACGCGGCACCGAGGCATGGAGGTCAGCGCCGACCTATCCATTGCGCCGGGCATGAGCCTGAACGTCGCATGGACATACTCGGATTATCGATACCGGCACTACACCTTCACGGACACGATCCCCCACGTGCTGGACGGGCGCGCGCTGCCCGGGATCCCCAAGCACTGGCTGAATCTGTTCGCGCGGGCGCACCCCGCCGCACTTCGCGGCGTGTGGGCGGAACTCCAGCAGTCGTATTCGTCGGGATATGTCGTGAGCGACACGGGCAGCACGACGACGTCACCATGGTGGGCGACAAGCGTGCGTGTCGGCTGGGAAGGAAACAGCGGTGGGATGCGCCTCGGGCCTTTCCTGGGCATCAACAATGCCTTCAACCATCGGTACGTCAGCTCGGTCGTGATCAACGCGGCACGCGGTCGCTTCTATGAGCCGGCTCCCGGTCGCAACATCTACCTAGGCCTTTCCGTCGGAGCCGGTCGGTAGGTAGCTTGGACCCATGACAAAACGTTTGAGCCTCACCGGGTTACTCTTGCTCGTCGCGCCGCTCTGCGCGGCCCAAACCGCCGCGCCGCAATCGATCGACCGCAACTGGCTCACCGTCGATACGACCGCCAAGACCGCGACCTTCCAATTGACCGCTGGGCTGACCCAGCTCAATGGCGGCCTGAACTTCAACGGCTTCAACGACGGCAAGCTGACGTTGACCGTCCCGACGAGCTGGACGGTCGTGATTCACTTCACGAACCACGACACGAACCTTCCACACTCCGCGGAAGTCGTCGACACGACGAAGCCGATGCCGGCAGGTCCCGTCGAGCCTCCCGCTTTCGCCCGCGCCATGACGGCCCGGCTGATGCAGGGGCTCGCCGGTGGGGAGTCGGACTCCTTGCGGTTCGTGGCGAACAAGGCGGGCGCGTACATGATCTTCTGCGCCGTGCCCGGCCATGGCCTCGCGGGGATGTGGATCCGGCTCAAGGTCTCCGCAACGGAGAAGCGCCCGACGCTGGCGGCGTCGACGAGCTGAAGCACGTCCCGGCATGAGCAGCGTGCTCGAGGTGCTGGAGTTGCGCTACGAGCTGCCGGGAAGTGGTAAGAACCTCGTCGACGGCGTGTCGTTTTCCGTAGCGGCGGGAGAGACGCTCGTGTTGCTCGGGCGCAGCGGCTCGGGCAAGACGACGACGCTGAAGCTCGTGAACCGGCTGCTGACTCCGACGGGCGGCACCGTGCGGATCGCGAGCGAACCGACCGCCGTGGTCGTCGCCACGCAGCTGCGGCGCCGCATCGGCTATGTGATTCAGGACATCGGTCTGTTCCCCCACTTCACGGTCGCGGCGAGTGTCGGGCTGCTGCCGCGCCTCGAGCGGTGGCCGCCAGACCGCATCGCGCGCCGGGTACGCGAGCTGCTTGCGCTGGTCGGCCTGGAGCCCGGCACATTCGCAGCGCGCTTTCCGCACGAGCTGTCCGGCGGCCAGCGCCAGCGCGTCGGCGTGGCCCGCGCGCTGGCCGTCGACCCACCGTTGCTGTTGCTCGACGAACCGTTCGCGGCGCTCGACCCGATCACGCGCCTCGAGCTGCAACGCGAGTTTCGCGCGCTCGCAAGCCGGCTCGGCAAGGCGATGGTGTTCGTCACGCACGACGTACGCGAGGGCTTGCTGCTGGGTACGCGCATCGGGCTGCTCGAGGCCGGACGCCTGACGTTTCTGGGAACACCGGACGAGTTTCGCGCCAGCACATCCCCCGCGGTCCGACAGTTCATGGACGCTGCCTGAAGCTCTTCGAGTTTTACGCCCACCACGCGGGCGAAGTAGGGCTGCTGCTGGGCCAGCATATCGGCATGGTCGCCATCTCCACCGCGCTCGCCTCGGCTCTCGGTCTGCCGCTCGGTGTCCTGGTGGTCCGCCGGCCCGCGTGGCGCCGGCCCGTCCTCGGGCTCGCGAATGTGTTTCAAACGATCCCCAGCCTGGCGCTTTTCGGTCTGCTGATTCCGGTGTTCGGCATCGGCGCATGGACCGCGATCAGCGCGCTCGTCGTCTACGCGCTGCTGCCGATCGTCCGTAATACGTACGCCGGGATCACGGGCGTGGACCCGGCGGTGCGCGAGGCCGGCCGCGGCATGGGGATGACTGACGGCGAGCTGCTCTGGCTGGTCGAGCTGCCGCTCGCCGCGGGCGTCATCCTCGCGGGAGTGCGGATCGCGACCGTGGTGAGCGTCGGCGTCGCGACCATCGCGGCCGCCATCGGCGCGGGCGGGCTGGGCGTCTACATCTTTCGCGGCGTAGCCACGGTGGACGATACGCTCATCCTCGCGGGTGCTATTCCGGCCGCGCTGCTCGCGCTGCTCGCCGACGCTCTGCTCGGGTTCGCGGAACGCCGGCTCGTCTGGCGGCCGAAGTGACGCGCTTCCTGGTGTTGCTGGCGATTCTGGTATCCGGTTGTGGCCGGCGGGATCGCATCGTCGTCGGCGCGAAGAACTTCACCGAATCCGATCTCCTGGCGGAGATCGTAGCGCAGCAAATCGAGCGTCGCACAGCGCTGCCCGTGGAGCGGCGGCTCCACCTCGGGGGAACGTTCGTCTGTCATCGGGCGATCACGGCCGGCGACATCGACCTCTACATCGAGTACACGGGCACCGCGTTCACCGCCATTCTGAAGCAGCCGCCGATCGCAGACCCCGACAGCGTGTATCGCTTCGTCGCCGCGGCGTACGCGCGCGATTTCAAGCTGCAATGGACGGCACCGCTCGGCTTCAACAACACGTTCGCCATCCTGGTGCGCCGTGCCGATGCCGAGCGATATGGGTTGCGGTCGATTGCGGATCTCGTGCGCGTGGCGCCCCGCTGGAAGGCGGGATTCGGCTACGAGTTCCTCGAACGCGCGGACGGGTTTGCGGGTCTTGCCAAGGTGTACGGCCTGACCTTCTCGCGGCCGCCGACGGCGATGGACCTGGGGCTCACCTACCGGGCGCTCGCCGACCGTCGCGTCGATGTCATCGCCGGCAACTCGACCGACGGTCAGATCGCCGCGCTCGATCTGGTTGCTTTGACCGACGATCGCGGCTACTTCCCACCGTACCAGGCGGCGCCGGTCGCCAGAGGTGCAGTGCTCGAGAAGTATCCCGCGGTTCGAGCCGCACTGGCTGAGCTGGGCGGCAAGATCTCGGATGCCGAGATGCGACGGTTGAACGCTCAGGCGGATGTCGAGCACAAGGACATCGTGGAGATCGCGCGGGCGTGGCTCCAGGAGCAGGTACCCTAAGGAGGCGTTCCATGCCTGATGCAGAGGGTTTCGTTGTTGTTCGGGGCGGTGCGAAGGGGTTTGTACAGGAGATTACCGCGGGGCGTCATCACTTCACCGCCGATGAGCCCGTCGCAACCGGTGGGACCGACCGCGGCCCCGAACCGTACGATTTGCTCGTGGCCGCGCTCGGCGCGTGCATGTCGATGACCATCGCGCTGTATGCGCGAGCGAAAAAGTGGCCGCTCGAGTCCGTCGTCATCCGGCTGCGTCATTCGCGGATTCACGCTAAGGATTGCGCCGACTGTGTGACCAGGACGGACACGCTGCTCGACCGGATCGAGACCGAGGTGGCGCTCGCCGGCAGTCTGACGGCGGAGCAGCGGAGCAAGCTGATGGAAATCGGGCACAAGTGTCCGGTGCATCGGACGCTCAAGTCCGAGATCGTCATCCAGGAAGCGTCGGTGTTGGGTGGGTGATCGTGAGCGCGCAGACCTGCAAGGAGATTCGCCTATGCTCCAGCAAGCCCCTCTGTATGCCTACATTCCCGCGAAGGACATTGTCCGCGCCCGTGAGTTCTACGAACGAAAGCTCGGCTTCACGCCCACGCGAGAAACCGCCGGTGGCGTCATGTATCAGTTCGGCGACCATACGGCGTGCTTCCTGTATCCAACGCCCAATGCCGGCACGTCGAAAGCGAGTCAGGCATTCTGGCAGGTCCACGATCTCGAACGTGAGGTCGCCGAGCTGAAGGCCCGCGGTGTGCGGTTCGAGGAATACGACATGCCGGGGTTGAAGACCACGGACGGCATCGCGACCGGTCGAGGCAACAAAGCCGCGTGGTTCAAGGATAGCGAGGGCAATATCCTCGCCCTGATCCAAAGTCTCTAACTCAGGGCCAGCGTCGGCGTAAAGCCGGGCGCCCGGCGCGCCTTGGTCGCCTGCTCGAACGCGTACGCCAAGCGCAGCAGCACCGGTTCGCTCCAGGCGCGCCCGTAGAACGAGACGCCGAGCGGCAGGCCGAAGTGGAAACCCGCCGGGACCGTGATGTGCGGGTA
>Ga0137379_10001703_pt1 | contig 20242 bp, 20 predicted proteins | sample SagtaG_18_FD_104812 | JGI IMG/M metagenome (GOLD analysis project Ga0137379, IMG submission 104812) | Vadose zone soil microbial communities from Sagehorn Ranch, Mendocino, California, USA - Sage2_L_80_16 metaG | ecosystem: Environmental > Terrestrial > Soil > Vadose zone | place: USA...
AAACGGTGTTCTTCGATGTCTGAGGGCAGCGTGCCCGGCGGGCTTGCCACGCCGCGACCCGGAACTCCGGAAGGGGTGCAGGTCCGGGTCATCGCGAGGCTTGACGGGCCGACCGGGGCGCCGTGGCATGGCGGTGATTGCCTCCGCCATCCGGAACTCACGCCTTCGCATCATCCGCGGTGCCGCTCACCTGGCGAACATCTCACAACCAGGCGAGTTCACCGCCGCCCTGCTTGCGCACCTGGCGGCACGGTAGATGCGGCGGCCGCACTTACAGCGAGCCCTTGTCTGCCACCCATTCCACTGGCTGCCCAGTGACCTCGGCTATCCGGTCGTAGTCAGCGTCGTAGTGCAGGACGGTCACGCCATGCTCCTCAGCCGTGGCCGCGATGACGAGATCGGGCAAGCGGAAGTGGCGGTGCTGGCTGTGCGCCGCGAGCATCCGGTGGACGTCAAGCGCCCGGTCCATTGCCTCCGCTGTGACGTCGATCCAGCGCTGGCCGTGCAGCGCCTTCCAGAGGACCTCGTAGCCTCCCGGATCGGTAGGCAGCCAGCCACGCATCGAGGCCGACCTGGATGTTGACCTGTTCGTAAGGTGGCCACGAACCACGTACGAGCGCCAACGCGCCCGCCCGCAAGCCGAAGTGCTCGTGCACGACGCGCTGTGCGGGCGCATCCTCCGACCGCGCCACCGAGACGGTCCGGCGAAGAAGCCGCCGGGCGAGCCTGCCCACATCGGCAAGTTCTGGCTGCAGACTGCCACCGCCCGCGACAGTCGTCCCTGTGGGCCCATAGACAGCGTCCGCGCACCCGCCCTTGGATCCTCACGGCAGCAGCATAAGCGCCCGCATTCAGCGTGCCCAGCCGTCACCCGGCCGGGCACCCGTCAGGTAGCCGGGACAGGCACCAGCCGCGTCAGCGGACCAGTTCGCGGGCTGCGGCCTCGATGGCCGCCTGGGACAGCAGCACGGTGGCGGCGGCGTCACCGAGCGGCACGAAGCTGTCCTCGCTGGTGACCCGGGCCACCCGGCCGACGAAGCCGTTGTCCGCCAGGCACGTTAGCACCGCCTCGGACACCCCGCCGGTCCGCCGGGTCTCGTCAGCGACCAGGACCCGGCCGGTCGCCTGCGCTTCCCGCAGAATGTCCTCGGCCGGCAGCGGCGCGAGCCACCGCAGGTCAACCACCCGGCACCCGACCCCCTCGGCGGCCAGCCGGTTGGCGGCACGCAAGCTGAGCCACAGTCCGTTGCCAAACGTCACGATCGTGAGATCCGCCCCGTCCCCGTGCGTCCACGCCCGCCCGACCGGCACGACGCCGTCCTGCCACTGCTCCGGTGGAGCATACGGCGCGCGCCAGCCACCGTCCCCAGCGGCGTGCAGATCGCGCGTGTGGTACAGCGCGATCGGCTCAAGGAACACGCACACGCTGCCATCGGCGTGGGCGGCCGCCAGGCAGGTCCGCAGCATGGCGGCGGCGTCGTCGGGGCGGGCTGGCGCGGCGATGACCAGGCCGGGGATGTCGCGCAGTGAAGCAACCGTGTTCTCGTTGTGGAAGTGCCCGCCGAATCCCTGGTAGGCGAGGCCGGCGATCCGGACCACCATCGGGTTGCGGTACCGGCCCTGCGAGAAGAACGGCAGTGTGGCTGCCTCGCCCCGCAGTTGGTCCGCTGCGTTGTGCAGGTAGGCGAGGTACTGGATCTCCGGTACCGGCAGCAGCCCGGCCAGCCCGGCGCCGAGCGCGAGGCCGAGGATGGACTGCTCGTCGAGCACGGTGTCGAACACCCGCCCGGCGCCGAACCGGGTCAGCAGGCCACGGGTGACCCCGTAGATCCCGCCCCGGCGGGCGACGTCCTCACCAAAGACCAGCATCCCGCGCCGGGTCAGCAGCGCATCCGTGAGGGTGGCGTTGATCGCCTGTGCCAGGGTGAGCGGCCCGGCTGACTCCGGCAGGCGCCCGCTGAACACGGCGTTCCGCTGGTCGTGGCTGGCAGCTATCACCGCGCCCGACCGTACGGCCGCCGGGTTGCGCGGGGCCAGTGGCGCCATCACGTGTGCCGCGGCGGCCAGCCGGGGGGAGCCCGCCACCTCTTGCGCCTGGGCGAGGACATGGGCTCTCGATTTCTCGTACCGTGCCAGCACCTCGGTGGGGGACAGCAGTCCGGCGTCAATGAGCAGCCGGGCGGTGCCGAGCAGCGGGTCACGGTCGATGTCAGTGGCCATCTCTTTCGCGTCGCGGTACGTGGTCTCGGGGTCGGCGCCCGCGTGCCCGCCCAGCCGTATCAGCGACAGGTGCAGGAACGCGGGAGAGCGGCGTTCCCGGACCCACGCCGCGGCGGCAAGCGCGGTGTCGTAGGTGTCAGCGAGGTCGCACCCGTTGGCGTGGAAATAACGGATGCCGGGCCGCTCCGAGTTGGCTGCCGTCACCCAGCCGGCCGGGGTGCGCACGCTGATGCCCAGGCCGTTGTCCTCACAGACCACCAGCAGGGGCAGCGGCAGGCGCTGGTAGGCGCAGTGGGCGGCGGTGTTGAGCGCGCCGAGGGCGGTGGAGTGGTTGACCGAAGCGTCACCCAGGCTGGCCGTCACGACCGCGTCGGCGGGCCACCGGGTGGAGGCCCCGAGCCGGGCGGCCCGGGGCAGCGCGAACGCAAGCCCGACGGCGCGCGGCAGGTGGGACGCGATGGTGGAGGTCTGCGGGACGACATGAATGTCGGCATTGCCAAACACCTTGTGCCTGCCACCCGAGATCGGGTCCGATGCCGCCGCGACCAGTCCCAGCAGCACATCCCGCACCCCGTCGTGGGGCGGGTTTGCCTGCGCGGCCCGCACCAGGTAGAACGCGCCGGAACGGTAGTGCAGCAGGGCCGGGTCGGTGAACCGCAGCGCTGCCGCGACCGCCGCGTTGCCCTCGTGCCCGGACGAGCCGATCGTGTAGAAACCGGCACCACGGGCGCGCAGCCACCGCGCCGCCACATCGAGATGCCGGCTGGCCAGTTGCGCGTCGAACAGTTCCAGGCAGCGCTCTCCGGTGAGGCTGGACCCCGGCCGGATCGCGGCCGACGGATGGGCTGGGCTGGAACGTGCACCGCCCGCCTCGCCGTGGCGATAAGTTTCCCCAAACGATGGGCTCGGGGCAGCTGCCTCTACCGCCAGGATGGTGTCGGCGAAATGGCGTTCTACCGAGTCGCGGTCATCCGCAGTGTCGGTCATGGCGTCTACCGTAGAGCCGCGAGAGAAATCACGCGCCTACGGTACCCCGTCAGGCGAAGGAGGAGGTCCCATGCTGCCCTGGTCCGCGGACCTGGCCGGACGAATCGACGAGCAGGTGATCACCAGTGAGCTGCTGCGGGGGAATCCGCTCGGTGACCCGATCGAGCGCCCGCTGTGGGTGTACCTGCCGCCCGGGTACGACGACGAGCCGGACCGCCGGTACCCATCGGTGTATGTGATCCAGGGCTACACCGGCCACATCGCGATGTGGCGCAACCGGGTGGCTTACCGCCAGCCTTTCCCCGAGACCGCGGACGGCGTGTTCGCGCGGGGTGACGCTCCGCCCGCGATCGTCGTGTATGTGGATGCCTGGACCGCCTACGGCGGCAGCCAGTTCGTGGACTCACCAGGGACCGGCCGTTATCACTCATACCTGTGCGATGAGGTCGTGCCGTGGGTCGACAGCCGGTACCGGACACGCCCGGACGCAGCGCACCGGGCCATCATGGGAAAATCCAGCGGCGGGTTCGGCGCGATGATCACGCCGATGCTCCGGCCCGACCTGTTCGGCGCCCTCGCCACTCACGCCGGGGATTCGCTGTACGAGCTGTGCTACATCCCCGATTTCGGCAAGGCCGTGCGGCACCTGCGGGACTACGGCGGTGACATCTGGCGCTGGTGGGACGACTTCCGGTCGCGGACATCGTTCACCAAAGAAGGAGACCAGGACCTGCTGATGCTGCTCGGTGTGTCCGCCTGCTTCTCTGCCCACCCCGACGGCACCGTGGACCTGCCGTTTGACCCCCGGACAGGGGTACTGCGGCCGGAGGCCTGGCAGCGGTGGCTGGACTGGGACCCGGTCCGGATGGTTCCCCGCTACACCGGCGCGGTGCGGTCGCTGCGGGCCATCTGGATCGATGGCGGCACCCGGGACGAGTGGTTCCTCGATATCGGCGCCCAGGCGTTCCACGCAGCGCTGCTGGAGCACGGCGTCGCCGAGGACGTGATCCGGTTCGAGCTGTTCGACGCGACGCACATGGGCATCGACTACCGCTACCCGCTCTCCCTGGCCTGGCTCTGCCAGCGCATCGGCCCCTGACCGGCGCCTGGCAGGGGGACGGCGCGAGGACCACCGCCACGGTTGGCGGCGGCACCGAGGCGGCGCTAGCCCAGACGGCCCTGGATGCCCGCGGCGGTGGCGTCGTCTCCTGGGTCCTCCCGGTCAGCTGGTTTCGCCGAACAGGTGGCTGGCGACCCGGGCCAGGTGGGCGCGCATCGCCTCGATGGCGCGGTCGGGGTCCCTGGAGCGCAGGGCGGCTACCAGTTCCTGGTGGTCCGCGTGGTACAGGCACTGCCGTTCCCGGGAGGCACTGCGCCGCTTGAGGTCACCCCAGAACCGGCTATGACGTGCTTCTTCGATGATGCTGTACAGCCGGGTCAGCAACGGGCTGTGGCTCGCGGCCATGATGGTGCGGTGCAGGGCGAGGTCCCACACCTCGAACTCGTCATAACTGGCCGCTCGCTCGCCCCCCGCCAGGCATCGGTCCATTTCCTGGAAGTCAGCCGGGGTAGCCCACGCCACAACGAGCTTCATCGCTGGCGGCTCGAGCAGCCGCCGGATCGCCATGACGTCCGCGGGCGCGAAACCCGTCGCCGGGCTCTCCTCCCAGCCGGGGCCTTGCCCGGGCGGGCCGGCTCCGTCACCTCGCGCGGGCAGCGTCGCGGTGCCCGCCCGCCCCACACCCGCTGGCCCGGGACCCAGCGGGCCGGCACCAGCTCCGGTGCCGCTGGCGGCTGGGGACGGCGCCTCACGCAGGAAGGTCCCGCGTCCGATCTCGCGGGAAATCATGCCTTCCGCCTCCAGGACTGACAGTGCGTGGCGAACCGAGGTGCGGGTGGCCCCGAGGTCGGCCGCGAGCTGGCGTTCGGTCGGCAGCCGGGATCCTGGACCCAGCCCGGCCCGCTGTGACTCGGCAAGGATGATCTGGGCCAGCCGGTACCTCGGGTCCGCCGAACCGAGGCGGATGTTCCCGGTAGATCTCGTCATTGCGCTCCACCTGTTCGGGCAACCGAACATGGTCACGCCGGTTGCGCAACCAATCCTACCAATTTTGCCCAGATATTAAAGATCCCGCGATCTTTTCTCACAGCGGCAGGAGCAGGTGATCCTGCCCTGACCAGGTAAAGAACTGGCTCCTGCGGTCCGGTGCTCCAACCTGGGGCCTATTGACCGTCCTCCTCGTGCCGACCTATCCTCAACCAATACCCATAACGCAACCAATCATGGATGTGCCAGCAGGCGGGCGATCAGAAGGAGCAGCCAACCGTGAGGCTTGCCACCATTGCAACTGCCCAGGGACCTCGCCTTCACGTGCGGGCACGCTCGGGTTACGTCGATGCCGGCGCGGCGACGGGGGATCCCGGGCTGTCCTCGCTCCATGACGTACTGGCGGCGGGACAGCCGGCGCTGGAGCAGATCCGGGCGCTGGAAACCCAGGACGGCAGGGAGATCTCACCCGCTGACCTCGCCCCCGCGGTCCCCGCGCCACCCCGCATCCTGTGCCTGGGGCTCAACTACTCTGAGCACGCCCTTGAGGGCGGCCGGGACGTGCCGACCTGGCCGGACGCGTTCGTGCGCGGCGCCGATAGCGTCCTTGGCCCTTACGCCGACCTCGTGAAACCGGCCCTGACTGCCCGCTTTGATTACGAGGCCGAACTCGGGATCGTCATCGGCGCGGGCGGGCGCTACATCCGCGCGGAGAAGGCGCTGGACGCCATCGCGGGGTTCGTCGTGCTCAACGATGCCTCCGCCCGAGACTGGCAGCGCGCGGCCAGCCAATGGACAGCCGGGAAGAACTTCACCGGCAGCATGCCAATCGGCCCCGAGGTCGTCACCACGGACGAGGTCGATGTGAGCGACCTTGCCATCAGCTCGGCGCTCAACGGCACCGTGATGCAGTCGGCCCGCACCTCGCAGATGCTGGTCAGCGTCCCGGCGGTGGTCGAGTTCTTCTCCTCCTTCACCCGCCTCGCGCCCGGGGACGTGATCGCGACCGGCACGCCGGGCGGGGTCGGTTTCGCCCGGACCCCACCCGTGTGGATGGAACCAGGAGACGTCATCGAAGTCACCGTCGAAGGCATAGGCACCATCCGCAACCGCATCGTCGCCGAGGAAGGGTGCCCGCGCGACTGGCGCTGGCAGCCCGCTGGTGCTCCACCCAGCGGTTTCTGACTCGGCGGCTCCCACCCGGCCGGCGGGTCCGGGTGCTCGCCCGTTCGTCAGTCCACTCCACCCCCCATGGAGAGACCATGAAACCGAGGAGTACCGGCCCCGTGGCCCCCGCCACGGGTGATCACAGCCGAACGCCAGCGGTGCGCACCACCCAGCCGCCACTGCGGCGGCTCACGGCGCTGGCTGCCGCGGCCGTCCTCGCCTTCGCGCTCGGCGCCTGCAGCAGCAAGTCCGGCTCACCCAGTTCCTCATCCAGCTCATCCGGCACGCTTGTCGTGGCCGATGTGGCCCCGTTCAGCGGCGCCGACGCCGCACTCGGGCCCACCTACCTGGCGTCCTGTTATGGGGCGACAAGCGCGATCAACCAGGCGGGCGGGGTGATGGGGCACAAGCTGACGTGCAAGAGCGTGGACACCCGGGGTGAGCCGGCGGACGCTGTCCCGGCGGTCAACCAGATGTTCGCCACCACCTCCAACCTTGGGCTGGTGATCGGGTGCACCTCGGACGAGGCCGCTTCGGTGGTGCCCATCATCAACACCCACAAGATGGCGATGTTCTGCATGACGGGGCAGTCCGAGTTCGACAGCGTCCACTTCCCGTACTTCTACCGGCTGGTCCCGCCCGACCTCGAAGAGTCCTACGCCATGGTCGCGATCGCGCAGGAGCTTCACTACCACCGGATCGCGCTGGCGTTCGGCAACGACATCGGTTCGCAGACGTTCGTGCAGCCTGCGATTGGCGCGCTCAAGAAGGCGGGCATCACCCTCACCAGCAACCAGACGCTGGACCTCAAGGCAACGACGTTCCGCACCGAAGCCGAGGCGATCGTGCGATCGCATCCCGACGCGATCATGACGGAAGCCCTCGGCGCCGCCGACCCCACGCTCCTTTCAGAAATCAAGCAGCTGAACGGCGGCAAGGTGATCCCCATCATCGGCACCTCGGCGGCGATCGCGCCGGCGTTCTTCAAGGCTGCGGCCGCGGCTGTCGGGTCTTCCAGCCTCGCCGCCAGCTTCCACGCGGACAACCTCGTGGTGGAGACCAACGGACCGGCCTATAGCGCTTTCAAGACCGCTCTGCTGTCCCAGCAAGGCAAGGTCCCCGGCGCTACCGGCGACTTCACCACCTACCTGAGCGCGCCGGGTGGCGTGCACCTCTACGACGGGATCAACCTGGCGGCGCTGGCAATGATCATGGCGAAGAGCACCAGCCCAAGCGCTTACGGGCCCGACATCATCAAGATCGGGAACGGTGTGCCGGGTGCCCAGGTGTGCTACTCGTTCACCCAGTGCGCTACCGCGCTGAAGGCTGGCAAGCAGATCAGGTATGAGGGCCCGGGCGGCCCAACCAACTTCGACAGCTTCCACGACTCGACCGGCATCTTCCAGATCGACACCTACTCGCCGAGCGGCCAGGTGAAAGTGACTGGCAACCTGACGGCAGCCCAGTTGCGGGCGCTCGCGTGACCGTACGGGGGGTGGCTGGCCCAGGGGCTGCCCGGTGAGCCTGTTCCTCGCCTCTGTTGGGTTCGGCCTGGTGACCGCGTCGGTGCTGGCGATCGCCGCGGTCGGTTTCACCCTTCAGTTCGGGGTCACCGACGTGCTCAACCTGGCCTATGGAGCCGTCATGATCTTCGGGGCGTTCGTCGCCTATGCGGTCAACCAGGCGGGCCTTTCTGTCTGGCTTGGCCTGCTGGTGGCGATCATCGCCTGCTCGCTGTTGTCGGTTGCCCTGAACACGTGCGTGTACTCGCCCTTCCAGCGCCGAGGCACATCCCCGATCACGATGGTGATCGTTTCGCTGGGGATGACGCTCATCATCGAGTTCGCCGTCCAGGCGGTGACGGGCGGCAGCGCGGTCTCCTACTCGATGGGCATGGGCCCCACGATCCAGGCCGGCGGCATGACGCTGACCGGTGCCCAGATCGGCATCATGGTTGCGTCCGTGATCGTGATGGCGGGCGTGCACCTCCTGCTGCGCCACACGAAGCTGGGGAAGGCAATGCGGGCGACGGCGGCCAACCGCACCCTGGCGCGCAACTGCGGGATCCGGACCGGCCGGGTGATCACGCTGACCTGGACGCTGACCGGTGCCCTGTGCGGGCTGGCGGGCACGGTCTTCGCGATCGACGCAGGCAGCTTCGACGCGACCGCCACCGATTTGTTCCTCGTGCTCATCCTGGCGGCCGTCTTCCTCGGCGGGCGCGGCGGTGGCCGGCGGGCTGGTGGCGCTGCCGTTCACCTTCCTGTTCGGCAGGCGGCTACGGGGCGACTTCGCCGCAGTGGGGCTGCTGGTCACGGCGGTGCTGCTGAACCTGCTGGCCACGAACTACCGGCCGTTCCTCAACGGAGACGCCGGGCTGTCGGTGATCCCGCAACCGCTGCAGGGTGAGTACAACCCACAGGGCACCAGCTACCAGTGGGTGTTCACACTGGCTGCGGTCGCCATCTGCCTGGCGACATACCTGTTCGTGCGCAGGATTACCGAGTCGCCCTACGGCCGGTCGCTGCGGGCCATGCGGGACAACGACATGGTGGCCGACTCGATCGGGAAGAACCTGCTGTCGATGCGGACCGCCATGCTGGTGGCGGGCGGCACGATCGCCGGCTTGTCCGGCGGGATCCTCATCTCCTACATCACCACCTGGTCGCCGGCCGCGTGGGGATACGCGGAAACGGTGGTGCTGTTCGCCGCCGTGATCATCGGCGGCGCGGGCAACCACCTGGGTGCTGTCCTCGGCGCGGTCCTGGTGCCGGTCGGCTTCGAAGAGGTGACCCGTTTCATGCCCGCCTCCAACAACCTGCCGCCAAACCTGATCCCGTCGCTTGAGTGGGTTGCCATCGGGCTGCTGATCGTGGTGTTTCTCTGGGTGCGCCCACAAGGGCTGATACCGGAACGCACCAGGGTCATCCCGCTGACTCGGCCTGGCCGGCCGCCCCAGCCGGCCCCGCCACACCGGGACTCCCCGGCGGGCAGCGAGCCGCCGGGGGAGAGCGCGACCGGTCCGGTGGCGAGCAGCCCGGCGGTGGCGGACGGGGCAGCGCCGGCGGGCAAAGGGACGCCGGCGGGCGAGGCCGCGGACGGTGTCGTGCTGGAGGCCGCTCACCTTGTGCGGGACTTCGGTGGCGTCCGGGCTGTCAACGACGTCTCCTTCTCGGTCCGCCACGGCACCCTCACCGGCCTGATCGGCCCAAATGGGGCCGGCAAGTCGACACTGCTCGCCATGCTCGCCGGCACGGTTCCTGCCTCCTCCGGCAGGGTGATCTACGCAGGGCAGGACATCAGTTCGCTGCCGGCGTTTGGGCGCGCAAGGGCGGGATTGGTGCGGACCTTTCAGCTTGCCAGCGAGTTCAAGCGGCTGACCGTCATGGAAAATCTGCTGTCAGCGGTGCCGGGGCATCGCGGGGACTCCTTCCACGGGGCCATGTTCGGCAGGCGGTACTGGCGGGCCGATGAATCCGCGGCGATCGCGCGGGCGGAGGCCATCCTGGAACGGTTCGGGCTGGAGTCCTTCGCCAGCCACCGCGCGGGTGATCTCAGCGGCGGCCAGCGCAGGCTGGTCGAGATCATGCGGGCTTTGATGGCGGAACCCCGCATGCTGCTGCTCGATGAGCCGATGGCCGGTGTCCACCCGCACCTGGCGCGCCGGCTTGGCGACGAGCTGGTGGCGCTCTGCCGGGAAGGCATGACCATTCTCATGGTGGAGCATGAACTGGCCATCATGGATGAGTTCTGCGACCCGGTCGTGGTCATGGCCGAAGGGTCCGTCCTCGCAGAGGGGACGATGGCCCAGTTGCGCGGCCGCCAGGAGGTCATGGAGGCCTACCTTGTCGGGTGAGATCACCCTTGCCGGGCTGCCGCTGCGGGCCGAAGGCATCACGGCCGGCTACGGCGGGGACCCAGTGATCCGCGACATCGCGGTGACCGTTAGTCCAGGCGAGGTGGTCAGCCTGGTCGGGCCCAACGGCTCCGGCAAGAGCACGCTGCTGAAGAGCCTGGCCGGGGTGATCCGGGTTGCCTCCGGCACCGTGACCGTGGGTGGCAGGCAGGTGACCAACCTGGCGCCGGAAGAGATCGCGCGCGCCTCCGTCGGCTATGTCCCTCAGGTGGACGACGTGTTCGCGCCGCTCACGGTCCGGGAGAACCTGGAGATGGGCGGCTACCTGCTGCCCCGTCACCGGGTCGCCGCACAGATCGACCGGGTGCTGACGGTTTTCCCAGCGCTGGTGGGCAAACTTGGCCGCAGCGCCGGGAAGCTGAGCGGTGGTGAGCGGAAGATGCTGGCGCTGGGGAGAGTGCTGATGCTCGCGCCCGGCGTCTTCATGCTCGATGAGCCGACCGCCAGCCTGGCACCCGTGGTGGCCCGGTCCCTGCTGGAGGAGCACGTGCGAGCGCTCGCCACCAGCGGCGCGTCCGTGCTCATCGTGGAGCAGCGGGTCAAGGCCGTGCTGGCGATCTCCGACCATGCGTACGTGCTCGGCGGCGGTCAGGTGCGGATGGCGGGAACCCCGGCGGAACTTTCAGCCCGTCCTGAATTCGCCGAGTCCTTCCTCGGCGGCCATAACCGGCGGACCGTCTCCGGCGACCGATGACGGGTCATCGCTGCGGAACGGTGAACGGCGGGCCGTAACGGGGCGTGGGGCGCGGGTGTGATGACCCGCAACGCTCCCGGCAGTGCCCTTATGCGCAGCGGTGCGCCGGCCTGCAGCGGGGATGCGTAACGCAGGGTCTCGCCATCTGCGCCGACGGGCATGACCCGGTCGGCAGTCACCGTGACCCAGGGAGCCGTCCTGGTGCCCACCTGTTTCAGCCGCACGTGCGTACCGTGCCCGGCCCTGAGCATCACCCGCACGAAGGAAGGTTTGGGCCCGTGGCGGACGGTGATCACATCGAGCAGGCCGTCGGTGACATCGGCGGACGGTGCGGCGATCGTGCCTGCTGCCAGGTAGGCGGAGTTAGCGATCACCACGCAAAAGCCGGGGAACCGGTCACCGGAGCCAGCGCTGAGCCCGGTGTCAGCCACGCCAGTGCTGAGCCCGGTGTGAGCCATGCCAGTGCTGAGCCCGGTGTCAGCCATGCCAGTGTCTCCCGTGGTGGTGTCGACCACGAATGTGGCCGGTTTCCAGGCGAACAGGGCACGCAAGCCTGCCAGCTGGTACCCGATCGCGCCCACGGTGAGGCGGCTGTTGTTGGCGATCTCCCCGCCCTCGGAGGGAACACCCAGGTAGATGCTGCCGGCCACGACCTGCTCCGGGCCATCAGCGGCGCGGACGGCCATCAGGTCCACCGCCTGCGGCTGGCCTTTCAGCAAGACAGCGGCGGCGCCGGCTGGCCGGGCCGGGATTCCCAGCATGCGGGCGAAGTCGTTGCCGCGCCCGGCGGGGATGATCCCGAGCACCCCGTCTGCGCCAGCCACGGCGGCGGCCAGCCTGCCAACCAGCCCATCGCCGCCCACCGCCACCACGGCTTCTCCCTGGCCTGACGCGTCCACGGCAAGTTCTTCCGCGTGGCTCAGGCTGGCACTCTCGCACAAGCGGACGGAGACCGGGCCGGCGGAAAGCGCGCCGAGCACCTCGGGCAGCATCCGGGCGACCCGCCCCCGGCCCGCAGCAGGGTTTACCACCAGGCACAGCGCGTCGCCCATCGTCCACCTTCCTGCATGCCGGGTTGCGGTCGGCGCCTTCATCAGAGATCTGATCCTCCCGCGCCGGGAGCCACCGCGCCAGGTGCCGTCGCGCCAGACTAGCCGTCCCCCCGGGTTGGGCCGCGCTGCCGTGCGCCGCACCAGGCCGGGCGTACGATCGGGTGCCATGTCGGGTCAGGGCAGCACGGCTGCCAAACAGGCGCTTGAGTCAGGCGCCCGCTTTCTCCAAGTGCAGACCACCACCGACTCGCGGGCGGAAGCGATTGAGCTCGCCCGCGCGGCGGTAGAGGCGCGGCTTGCCGCCTGCGCACAGGTCGTGGGACCTGTGGCGAGTACCTACTGGTGGGAGGAGGCTGTTGAGCGCGCGGAGGAGTGGCTGCTGCTCCTGAAGCTCCCCGTGGGCGGTTTCCAGGCACTCGCTGACTTCCTTGATGAACAGCACAGCTACGACGAGCCCGAGATAGTGGCGGTGCCTATCGTCGCGGGATCGGACAGCTACCTAAACTGGATTCAGGAGGAGACCCGCCGGGCGTGACGCAGGAGCGAGCCGGACCCGGGGTGTTCCCCATCGGCAGCCACGCGGGCCACCTCACGAAGGAGCCTTGCGGTGACTGTGACCCCACCCGGAACCCCTGCTGGGCGGGTGCGGGCACGGGAGGATGACGGTCTTTTCGGCCCGGCGTCCGTCACCTGGCGGGTGATGTCCGAGCCGGTGATGTGGGTCGCCGGTTTCCGTGCCTTCTACCTGCAGGCGCTGCATCCCCGCGTAATGCGCGGCACCTGGCAGAACACCGTGTTCACCAACCCCAAACAGGTGTGGGGACGGTTTGTGCGGACCACTGAATTTGTGAGCGTCCGCACCTTCGGCAGCCTGGCCGACGTCGAGCGGGCCGGGGCGCGGGTTCGCAGAATTCACGCGTCGCTGCACGGCTGCGATGAGGAAGGCGGAAGGTTCCGGCTCGATGATCCGGAACTGCTGCTGTGGGTTCACTGCAGCGAAATCAGTTCTTATGCCGACGTGGCTCGCCGGTCCGGGGTGCCACTGACGCACCAGGACCTGGACACCTTCATCGACGAGCAGCGCCGGTCGGCGGCGGTGGTCGGCCTGGACCCGGCGACTGTGCCTGCCTCCGTCACCGAGCTCGACCAGTACTGCGCGTCCATGCGCCCGCGGCTGCGGGTCACCCCGGAAGCCAGGCGGGCACTGCTGCGCTCGGTCAATCCGGCCCTGCCGGTGCCGTTGCTGCCGCTCAAGCTGCTGGTGCCCGGCCTCACCGCGATCGGCTTCGCGAGCCTGCCGCGCTGGGCCCGCCGGCTGTACGGAATCCCGGCCAGCCCGCTGACCGACCTGGCCGCCACGGCCAGCCTGCGGGCACTTCACGAGGGCACGCGCGGTGTGCCCGGCCGGCTGGTGGTGCTGCCGGCGGCCCGCGCCGCCAGCACCAGGATCAGAGCGGTGGCACGTTCCAGGAGACGATGACCGGCTCGCCGTGCTCGGTGCCGAGGGTGCACAAGGTCCCGGTGTCGAGCAGGAACAGCCGCCCGGCCGCGGCTTCCAGCCGCAGCCACCGGGCTGTCAGCACCCGCAGCAGGTGAGCGTGGGCGACGACCGCCACGTCGCCGTCCGCCAGCAGCCGCCGCGCCCGGGCGAGTGCCCGGTCTGCCCGCTCTCCCACGTGCTCGACGGTTTCGCCCGGATGGCTCGCATCTCCTGGGACCACGCCATCGCGCCACAGATACCACCCGGGCCGCTCCGCCTGGATGTCCGCGGTGGTTCTGCCCTCGTAGCCGCCGTAATCCCACTCCTGAAGGTCATCGTCCGCGGTCGCACCCGTCAGCCCGGCGAGAGTCGCCGTGCGGACAGCCCGCTGCGCTGGGCTGGTGAATGCCGCACGCACGCGGTAGGCGGCGAGCGCGGGCGCGAGCGCGGCAGCCGCGGCCTCGCCGGCGCCGGTGAGTGGCAGGTCACTCCGCCCGGTGTGACGTTTGGCACGACTCCATTCCGTTTCGCCGTGCCGGAGCAGGATCAGTTCGCCCATCGGCCAATCATCGCGGGTCAGCCGGGGTGAGGCCGGTGCGGGGGCGGAGCTGTGGTGAGGGATGCATATCAGGTCATGTCCGGCCTGTCCCGGTAGCTGTACGCTGTCGGGCGTGAGCGCACCGCCGCCTTCCCCTCCGTCTCCGCCCCCTGAGCCAGAGCAGCCGGACTCCTCACCCTGGTTCTCCCACGAGCCGTGGCCCTCGGAGCCCCTCCCGCCAGAAGAACCTGAGCCGCCCGCACCCGAGCCGCCCGCACCCGAGCCGCCCGCACCAGAATTTGAGAGGTCCCAGCCGCCGGGCTCCCAGGCGCCCCCGTACTCCGAATCGCAGTGGGGTTCTCAGACGCCGTGGGGCACGCAGCAGCAGCCGCAGTGGGGCCAGCAGCCACCCCCGGCTCCCCAGCCGCAGTGGGGCCAGCAGCCATCTCCTGGCGCCCAGCCTCAGTGGGGTTCCCCGCCGCCCTGGGGCCAGCAGCCGGCTCAGCCGCCGGTCCGGCGGGGTGGTTCCGGCGTGCGCGGCGCCGCTCTCGTTGCCAGCCTTCTCCTGGTGGCGGCGGTCTGCCTGGTGACCGCGGTGGTCGCTGGCATGAAAGCACGTGCAGAGCAGACCCGGCCGCCGACCGCCGCGGAGCGATCCCAGGCGGCGGCAGCGGCCGTGGCCGACCGATGGCAGCGATGGCCGACGGGGATGATCTTCCCGGCCTCCCTCAGCTACACGACGAGCCTGCTCACGCAGGAGACGGCGCGGCGGATCGGTATCGGGCCCGGGTACGCCTGCTCGGCGGCCCTTGCCGGCCCGGTCGCGGGCCTGGCCAGGCGTGATGGGTGCCGGGCGGCCGTGCGGGCGACCTATGCGGATCAGCTCCAGGGCGTGCTGTTCACGACCGGCGTGCTCGCATTCCCCACCCCCGAGCGGGCGGCGGCCTTCGCTCGGGCGATCGCTGCCGACCGGCTTCCTGCGGGACTGCGGGCACTGGCGTTTCCCCGCACAGTGAGCGCGAGATTCGACGATGCCGCGCGCCAGGTGACGACCAGGCGGCAGGCAGGCCCGTACGTGGTCATCACCGTCGCCGGGTACGCGGACGGCAGACCCGCCGCTGCCGCCCAGCGGCGGTCGTCGGTATTCGCCCCCTCCAGGCAGCTGACCTCGGCCATCCTCACCCCGCTGGCGAAGCCGGCAACCGTAAACTGCGCGAACCCGGAGTGGTCATGCTGAGCTGGAACGCCCGACGCCTCACCACGGCAGCAGGGTGCGCACTGCTCGTCATAAGCACTGTGGGAACGGGGACAGCGGCCGCGGCCCCCGGGCAGGGCATTCCGGCTCAGGTCCGGGTGGCGGAGCAGCGGCAGCTGCGAGAAATCGAGGCGCCAGCAGCCTGGCGCCTGACCAAGGGCCGGGGGATAACGGTCGCCGTCCTGGACACCGGGGTGGATGCGACCGCGGCCGACCTCGCCGGCTCGGTCACCACCGGGCCCGATTACACCAAAGGCGCGAACCCGCCCGGTTACCACCCACCGCATCTGCACGGGACCTTCATCGCATCGCTGATCGGCGGTCACGGCAGCGGGCCCGGGCGGGCCGAGGGCGTGCTCGGGATCGCGCCAGCCGCGAAGATTCTCTCCGTCCGGGTCATCCCGGACGATCAGGAACCCGGGTTCGGGCTCTATAACGCGAGCCCGCGTTTCACCGACGCCGTCGGCCGGGGGATCCGGTACGCGGTCCGGCACGGAGCACAGGTCATCAACATGTCGCTCGGCGGGCCCTCACCGTCCCGCCAGACCAGGGGCGCGGTCGCGTACGCGATCGCGCATGGGGTCGTTGTGGTGGCCGCCGCGGGAAACAACGGTTCCGGGCACGCTTCGTTTAGCCCTTATTCCTATCCCGCTTCGTATACCGGGGTGATCTCGGTGGCGGCGGCGACCGGTCAGGGAACCCGTGCATTTTTCTCCGAACGGAATTCCTCGGTGCTGATCTCCGCGCCGGGTGTAAAGATCGTCGGCGCTGGCCCAGGCGGGCAGTACATACAGGCCAGCGGCACCAGCCCGGCATCGGCATTCGTGGCGGGTGTGGCGGCGCTGATCCGCGCCGCCCATCCCCGGCTTTCGCCGGCCCTGGTCGCGCAGGCGCTCATCACCTCCGCCCGGCACCAGCCTGCCGCCGACTACAGCCCCAGCACCGGGTTTGGTGAGGTTGACGCGGTGGCTGCGATGCGGGCGGCGTCCCGGCTGACCAGCACCAGGCCATCGACGGGGCTGGCCCCGTCGGGCCACTTCGCCCCAGCTGCCGGGCCGATACAGGTGACCCACCGTGACACGGCCCGGATTGGTGCTTACGGCGCGGTGGCTGCTGCGGGGGTCCTCGGTTTCCTTGCGGCGACGCTATTTCTGGGCGCCCGCGCCCGCGGCCGCCGCCGGGCACGGCAGCGCAGTAGCGGGCAACCGGGCCCGCCCGGATTTGCCGGAACTGGACCAACCGGTTTCCCGGCATCGGGTACAGGAATGTGACTCTTTGGACAGGCTCATAGGAGCCCGTGAAAGGAGGACTCCGCCTTTTCGCGGAGCTGATACCGGAATGTGACCTAATTTTCCGGTTGTTTCCGTGGGGTACTGCTTAGATCTGAGGCGTGTCAGCACCGGGTAACGTCACCATGCCGCCGGTTAGCGGAGCGAGTCCGGTGGCCCGGCGGCGGCGCTGGCCGCGCCGCATGGTCTTGATCGTGGTCATCGTCGTCGGGCTGGCCGGTGTCGGTGGCGGCGGGTTCGGGCTGTTCCGGGAGTTCACCCGGCCGGCTACCCAGACGGAGGTGGCGACTGCGCTTCGGGCGGAGATTGCCTCCCGCTGGGCCCGTCTGCCTGCCAAGCAGATCTTCCCCGGCAGCATCGGCTACACCACGGCGGGGGGGATGAACACCGCGGCGCGGCTGGTGGGCATCGCCCCTCCGGCGTCGTGCACGGCGGCACTGGACTCAGCTCTGGCTCATGCGTTCAGCCGGCATGGATGCATCAAGGTGTTGCGGGCGACCTATCTGGATGCCTCAGGCACCGTGGTGCTGACGGCAGGGGTCGCCGTGCTGCCCAGTGGGACGGCCGCCGCGCAGTCGGCGGCTGACGTGAACTCCATCCACCATGCCGGACTCCGGGTGGTGGCCTTTCCGGGCACGGTGACAAACCTGTTCGGTGATTCCCGGCGGGAATGGCTCAACCTCACGGTGCATGGACCGTACGTCTTCCTGAGCGCCGTTGGTTACGCCAGTGGCATTTCCGGCCACGGTCTTCGCGCGAACCCAGCCTTTAGTGATCTTGGCAATGCTGTGGCTGCCCGCGAGATCACCGTGCTCACCAGCGGGCGGAAGCCCTGCCAGCGGGAGGACATTCGATGCTGAGCCGCTGGTCCGCGCTCGTAGCGCTGTCGGTTTCGTGCCTGCTGGGAATCACCCTGGCCGCCCCGGCGACGCAAGCCCGCTCCCTGGGCCAGACGGCGTGGCCTGCGAGTGCGGCGATACCGGCGCAAACCACGGCCGTACCGCACTCGGGTGGGGTCAAGCTCGTCAAGGAACTCCTCCGCGCCTGGCAGATCACGAAGGGGCACGGGGTCACGGTCGCGCTTGTGAGCAGCGGTATCAATGCTCGCCTGGCCGGTCTCGGCGGCAGGCTGAAAATTGGTAAGGCGTTCGGGAACACCTCCCACGAGTCCAAGGCCCCCGCCACGGCGATAGCCATGGGAATCGCGGGGAGCGGCCCCAGTTCGGCGAACCCTTTCGGCACGATCGGCCTCGCGCCCCAGGTGAAGATTCTCGACGTCGGGGTGCGGTACCGTGCCTCCGACGGTGTCTGGCAGGACCAGGAAGCGCTCGCGATCCGTTATGCGGTCGATCACGGCGCCAAGGTGATCTACGTCAATGAGGTCGGCTACTCCGACGCCCCGGTGCTCGACGAAGCCGTTGCCTACGCAGCATCAAAGAACGCTGTCGTCATCTGTGCCGAGTATGGGTTCGGACGGTCGCGAAATCGTCCGCAGTTCCCGAGCAGCATGCCCGGCGCATTCGGGGCGGGCACGGTGATCTTCCCGGACTTGCGCGCACCGCGGTCACGACACCCCAGCCCGCGCAACACGTCCATCCTCGTCGGCGCGCCAGGCAACACCATCGATACGTCTGGGCCCACGGGCGGCGGCTATGAGATCTGGGACGATGTCGCGGCGGGCGCGTGGATCACCGCCACCGTGGCCCTGATCAAGTCCGTGTACCCGAAGCTGCCCACGGTGCTGGTCGAGCAGGCGCTGGCACTGTCCGCCACGAATCATCCCCGCGGGCGGTACAACACCACCATCGGCTTCGGGTACCTCAACCCAGTCGGTGCGCTGCGGGAGGCCGCGAAGCTGCGCCGGCTGCGCATGCAAGCACCGGCTGGTCCCGGCGTGGCGAACCCATCGGCACGTCTTGCATCTGGGCCAGCACCTGATGTGGTCCACGCGGTCCGCCACACGGTGCTGAAACTGGCCGGCTTCGGCGGGGCAGCAGGCGTGGGGCTGTTGCTGCTGCTTCTTGCGATCTTCCTGCCGCGGCGCCGGCGGAGGGCGGCAGTGGCACCGGCAGCGGGACCACCAGGTTCGTGGCCGCAAGGACCACCAGGACCGCCAGGTTCGCAGCCGTCGGCCGTCCCCGGCGCATGGCCGCAGGGCCCGGGTGCGGGCCCAGCGGGTGGCCCGGGTGCGTGGCCACAGGGGCCAGGTTCCTGGTTCCAGGGTCCCCAAGAGTCCCCCCGATCGCAGCCGCAAGCACCGCGGGGATCGGTCGGTCCCAGGCACCAAGGGCCTCCTGGGTTCCCGGGTTCGCAGCCGCCTGGGGCCGCCCGCCGGCCGCCTGGCAGGCATTCGGGCCAGTGGGAGGAACCCACCGAAACGCTGCCGCCAGAGGCTGGGCGAATCCCACCGCCCCGTTCCCCGGAAACTTCGCCACCCGAGGCTCCCGACTCGTGGCCATCAGCGTGGCCCGGCGATGAGCCCCCATCAGAGGGCACGGCCCCGTGGGACGCGCCCGGGTAAGTCCGGGGCGCGGGGCGCGGCCGCCGCGAACCGCCTACGGCAGGGTGAGGATTTCGTAGCCGTCGGCGGTGACGGCGAGGGTGTGCTCGAACTGGGCGGTGCGCTTGTGATCCTTGGTCACGACCGTCCACCCGTCCCGCCAGATGTCGTAGTCGATCGTGCCGAGGGTAAGCATCGGCTCAATCGTGAACGTCATCCCCGGCTCCATGATCACGGTGACGTCGGGGTCGTCGAAATGCGGCACGACAAGGCCGGAATGAAACGTGGCGCCAATTCCGTGACCGGTGAAGTCGCGCACCACGCCGTAGCCAAACCTGCGCGCATACGACTCGATGACCCGGCCGATAGCGTTCAGCGGGCGGCCGGGCGCCACCACCCGTATCCCGCGCATCATCGCCTCGTGAGTGCGCTCGACCAGCAGCCTGGATTCCTCGTCCACGTCACCGGCCAGGAAGGTGGCGTTGGTGTCCCCGTGGACCCCGTTCAGGTACGCGGTGATGTCCACGTTGACGATGTCCCCGCCGGCGATCCTGGTGGAGTCGGGTATCCCGTGGCAGATCACCTCGTTGATGGAGGTGCACAGCGACTTGGGGAAGCCCCGGTAGCCGAGCGTGCTTGGGTACGCGCCGTGGTCGCTGAGGAACTCATGCCCGACCCGGTCGAGTTCGTCCGTGGTCACCCCCGGTGCGACGTGCTGGCCCACCTCCTGCAGTGCACGGGCAGCCAGCCGTCCCGCCGCCCGCATCCGGCCGATGGTTTCGGCGTTCTTGACGTCCGGCTCACCGGTCTTCGGGCGTTTCCTGCCCACGTACTCCGGCCTGGGGATATGCGCTGGCACCTGCCGCAGGGGCGATATCCGGCCGGGCTGGAGCGTGGTTGCCATGGTCTGGGAGTCTAATGGCATGGACGATGAGCAGCAGTGGTGGTATTGCCTCCGGCACAAACGGGTGGAGCACGGCGCTGGCTGCCCCGGCAAGGACCGGCTTGGCCCGTATCCGAGCCAGGAAGCAGCAGCGCGCGCCCTGGAGACGGTCCGCAGGCGGAACGAGGAGTGGGACGCGGCCGACGACCGCTAG
>Ga0137379_10001706_pt1 | contig 20229 bp, 12 predicted proteins | sample SagtaG_18_FD_104812 | JGI IMG/M metagenome (GOLD analysis project Ga0137379, IMG submission 104812) | Vadose zone soil microbial communities from Sagehorn Ranch, Mendocino, California, USA - Sage2_L_80_16 metaG | ecosystem: Environmental > Terrestrial > Soil > Vadose zone | place: USA...
ATTTGACCGTGAACAACTGGGACCCCGATGGCAAAGGGCCCGGCAAAGGCTGGTTCAAGTACAGCGACAAGGACACGTTCAATCCTTGGCAGGACGCCGAATTGTTCATGGGTTACTACCGCAAAGGGAAGGACGAGCTGGCGCGAATGCTGGTTGGCGAGATCGTGCGCATGACCCCGAATTTCCCTGAGTCCGGCCCATCCACGCTGACTGTTCACTGCGTAAATCTGTTGCAACGCTTCCGCACTATTCCGGTCACGAGGGATTACGTTCAAAAACGAGACTCCTTTATTGCTCGCGACCTGGTGCAGGAGATCGCGAAACAGGTCCGGCAAACGGTGCCCGCCCTCGAGCTTCAAGTTGACGATGAAGAGCTCAAGCGCAACCTGGCGCATGAAGACGAAATCCGCCTTTTGCCTGTACAGCGGCAATACGCCATTAACTTTCTGCTCGATCGGGCCCGCGAGATCGGTTACGACCTGTGGTTGGATTTCGACAAGGACCCGACGAGCAGCCGTCGCCTGGTTACTTTGCACTACGCCCCCAGCAAGTCTGTGGTTAAGCCAACTTACGTGATTGAGTGGGGTAAGTCACTGGTCAACTTCCAACCAAGTTTTGCGACTGCCAACTTGCCGGACCAGGTGATCGTGCGTCACTGGAATCCGACTTTAAAGAAAAAATTCGAAGGCAAGGCGACTCGCAAGGACCTGCCGCCCGGCGCCGCTGTTGATCCAGAGGACATGAAGACTCAGCAGGGGCCGCTCGCGAAGAAAACAGAAATCGTGACCGATCGCGTGGTGCAGAGTGATGGCGAGGCTAGAGATGCAGCTCGAGAGCGCATGCTGAAGCTGGCGCAAAAGATGATCCAGGGCAAAGGAAAGACAGTCGGGCTCCCCGACTTGCGAGCCGGCCGCAAGATCAGGATCAAGGGGCTAGGCCGATTCAGCGGGCTTTATGCGGTGAACACCACTACCCACACCATTGGAGACGGCGGGTACACCACCGACTTTACGGCGACGATGGAGAAGAAACTGGACGATGACGAGAAGTTGCCCGCAGACCCTAAGGAGTGAGCCGGCATGAGCAACATCAACGGAATGGTAGTTGGTCTGGTCACGCAAGTGGACGTGGGCAAGATCAAGGTCAATTTTCCCTGGCTTGACGACGATCATGAGAGCGACTGGATTCGCATCGCCACCATGATGAGCGGCGACAATCGCGGGTCCTTCTTCATGCCCGAACTGCACGATGAAGTGTTACTCGCATTCGATCAGGGCAATCCGCGGATGCCTTACGTCGTTGGATATCTGTGGAACGGCAAAGACGCTCCCCCGGGGCAGGACGTCAGAGATCGCCGGATCACCTCGAAGAATGGACACTCTATCCGATTCCTGGACGCAACTCCGTCGAGCGGAAGCAAGGGCGCGATCGTGATCGAAGATGCTCATCACAATCGCATCACCATGTCGAACGGAAAGATTTCCATCCAGAGTGTCGGGCTGCTGGAGATTAAGGCCCCGCACATTACGTTGAATGGACGCGTGGTTGTTCCCAGCGCGAACCCGATCTAGAGAAGTGCTGAATTCTCATGCCGAATATCGATATCGAGGTTAGTGCGGACCTGAAGCAAGCCTTCCAGATGCCATCGTGCGTCGAGCTGGGGCTGCCGAATGCCGGGCCTTTGAAGATACAGCTTCCGACTGGTGGCAGCATCCAGGCCTTCGCCGACATCTCGAAGGGAATTCCAACCGATTGTGCTCTCACCTTTAGTCTGATGATCCAGATCGCGCCGTTCCTTGCAGCCACTGAATGCCTCCTGAAAGTGCTGAAGCTACTGAAGCCGTTGATCGACGTGATTCAGGGCCTGCCCATGCCTCCGGTAAAGGCCCTGCAAGATTTCGCGAAGGCGGCCGTGGACCTCGCTCCCTGTCTGCTGGTTCCCACGCCAGCATCGATCCTGCCCTTCATCAAGGATCTGTTGTGCCTGATCCTCAAGGTCTTGAAATGCTTTTTGAGCCAGCTGAAGTCCCTGATGAAAATCCTGGGCCCAATTACTTTGCAGTTGCAGGCTGCGCAAGCGGATGGGAATGACGAGTTGGTGAGCACGCTGCAATGCGCGCAGAAAAACGCGCAGACGCAGGCGGCGCAACTCATGAATTCTTTGGGCCCGGTCGGAGTCCTGCTCGACCTGGCCGGCCCGCTGTTCGGCATCGCGGGCGTCCAGCCTATCCAACTCCCGGGCTTGGGCAGCGCCACTGACATGCAAGCACTGAATTCTGTAGTGCAGTCAATCCAGTCGGTCACCGCCACGATCCAGATCGTCGCTGATGGCCTAGGAGGGTGCGACTCATGACCGACGTTGATCTGATCGGGCAGGGTTGGAAGTTTCCCATCAAAGTCAATCCCAAGGGCGGACTGAGCTATTCCAGCGGCCCGGAAAGAATTCAAGACGCCATCTGGATTGTCCTCAGCACCTCGTTGGGGGAACGGCTCATGCGTCCCAATTTCGGTGCTGGGGTCAACGATTACGTTTTCCGATCCAACAGCGATGTAGTCCGCACGCAATTGCGCACCGCCGTTAACGATGCGCTGCTGAGATGGGAGCCGCGTATCGAGTTGCTGAACGTGATTGTGCAGGAGGGTACTGAACCGAGCCAGGTATTGATTTCGATTGACTACAAAATCCGCTCGACAAACGAACTCTTCAACCTGGTTTATCCGCTCTACGTGCAGGAGGGAGCAGGCTAAATGCCTTTGCCGGTCCTCAATCTGGATGATCGCACGTTCGAGCAGATCTATCAGGAGCTGCGGCGGCGGATCCCGGCTTATGCGCCGGAATGGACCGATCACAACGACAGCGACCCCGGCATCACGCTGATGCAGATGTTCTCCTGGCTGGCCGAAGTTGTGATTTACCGCCTGAATAAAGTTCCGGAGAAAAATTACGTTAAGTTTCTCGAGCTGATGGGAATTGAATTGCATCAGCCCGCTGCGGCGAAGGCCGAACTGCAGTTCACATTGGTCAAGGGCGCGGACAAAGCCCCGGTCGGCGCTGGAACTCCGGTGCAGCTTGGCGCGGCGTCGGATGGTCCACCCGTCATCTTCGAGACCGACGCAGACCTGACGGTTGTAAGCACTGTTTTGAAATCGGTGCAAAGCTACGACGGCTCGCAGTTCACAGATTACACAGCCGCGAACGCCGTTGATGGACCTCCCGGATACTTGCCGTTGAGCAATACCCCGCAAAACAATGCCGGTTTGTACCTGGGGTTTGATCCCGGATTTCCGTACGACTCGACCGCTCAAGACGCCGAACATCGGCTGACCGTCCACGTCTCACAGGAAAAAAATCCCGCAACTGTGACTGGCGGTTCTGATCCTTTTGCGTTAGTTGCTCCTCCTGTAGATGCCTATTGGGAATACTGGAGCAATAAATCGCAGTGGGTCCAGCTTCAGATCACGAAAGACACAACTTTTGCGCTCACAAAAAACGGCTTCGTGACTTTCCTCGCGCCTTCCGACGCGGTGACGCGCAAGCTTGGGCTCCTCACCAAACCCGACGACAAAGCATTGTTTTGGATTCGCTATTCCATTAAGAACGTGTTAGGGGTCGGCTACGAAAAGCCGCCCTTGCTGGAGGGCATCGTTCTGAACACGGTCTCGGCGACCAACGCCGTCCATGAAAAAGAGGAGCTGGTGGGAGCTTCCAATGGGAGGCCGAACCAGATTTTCCAGCTAGCGAAATACCCCGTGCTGCCTCTGGAAACTGACCAAACCGGCATTATCTCCGTGGATGAAGGTGATGATCAGGGTTACCAGCCGTGGAAAGAGGTCATCGATTTTGGTGCATCCGGCGCCAATGACAAACACTACAAGCTGAACCATGCCACGGGCGAAATCAGCTTCGGTGATGGAACCCACGGGAAGATCCCACGCTGGCGATCGCGTAATGACAGCAATCGCGACGAATCCGACCAGGCCAATATAAAAGCAACTTCCTATCGCTCGGGCGGGGGATCACGCGGTAACTCCGGTGCCGATACCATCACGACGCTGCTGAGAGCAATCCCATTCGTGCAGAGCGTCACCAACCCTCATCCTTCTTTTGGCGGCGAGGATGAGGAGACGGTTGAGGAGGCGCGCGATCGTGCGCCGAGCACACTCCGCAATCGCGACCGGGCAGTGACAGTGGAAGATTTTGCTGAACTCGCAAAGCAAACTCCGGGGGCACACATTAAGCGTGCTCAGGCGTTTCCATTGCTAAATCCGAATTTCCGGCTTGTACGATCGGCGGCGGATGGCATGCCTCAGGCCGAGGTGCCGATCCCGGGCGCGCTGACTGTAATTGTCGTCCCCGACGGGGTCGCCACCAACCCGATGCCAACGCAGGGCACATTGCAATTGGTCGCCAACTATTTGGACCAACACCGTTTGTTGACCAGCGAACTATTTGTGGCCGCACCCCGTTATCGTGAGCTGCGCATTGAAGTCCATGTGATTGCCGAGCCGACCGCAGATCTTGGCAACGTAGAGCAAGGCGTGCGCGACCGGCTGCTCGCATATTTCCACCCACTGAGGGGCGGCGAGGATGGCAAAGGGTGGGCGTTCGGAGCCGCGATCGATTTTTCGGAGACCTATCGCCGGATCTTCGATGTGGATGGAGTTCAACGAATAGACACCGGCTCCATGAAGACCTACCTCGACCAGATTCCGCAGGCTTCATGTTCGAACGTTTTGCTGCAACCGGACGAGCTTGTGTTCTCGCAGGACCATGCAGTGACGGCTTCATACTCATGACAAGAGACGATCAACCTACGTATCTAGTGCTGGACCAGGTTTCCGGCTGGCGAGACGACATCAGGCACCATTTGTCGCAGCTTCCCGATGGCGGTCTGGCGGTTGATTGTGTTCCCGGCCAACCTTTCGATTTTGCCAAATCAATCGCCGACAAGTTTCAGTTCCCGCTGGCGCTCGCCATTGATGCGAAGTACGAACGCCTCTATCTGTTTGACGCTGGCGAGAATCGCATCAAGGTGCTGGATTTGCAGATGCAGAATCTGCAAATGGAGAACCAGTGCGGCACCCAGTTTAAGGACGAACCTGCTAATCCTATGCGCAATCCGAAGCAGCCGGACTGCGGAGATCTCGAATTCTCAGTCGTGCCCGGGGTCGGCGGCAAAGGAAAACAAGCGCGCGAGTTCTTGAACGCGCGTGGGCTGGCCATGCTGCCTGACGGTTCCTTGGTTGTGGCAGACACCGGAAACAACCAGATAAAGATTTTCTCCAGTTTCCCGCATGCGCTGCTTGCGGTGTGGGGTTCGGGCAAACCCGGCGACGGTGCCATGCAATTCAAACGACCTTGGAAAGTGGCCGCAGATAAATGTGGGTTGATTTACATCGCTGATCGCGGTAATGGACGGATTCAGAGAGTCCAAAGAGACGGAACACCTCGCGACTCAATCACCGGCCTAGATCCTATCGCGCTTGCGGTCCACACGGACAGAACTCTGGCGGTGCAGGATGGCGACACTCTTCGGATATTTCCTGCCGACTCCGCAACTTGGGCGCAGAAGTTTCCAGTTCCGAGCGGCAGTTGCCTGACTTTCGACGATGCTGGATATCTCTACGCCGGAACATCAACAGGGCTGGTTTACAAGTTCGCGCCGGAAGTCAATGGAGGGCTCCGCCCAGCTGGAATCGGTGTCACTGGTCAAGACGCGAAGTTCCTGGATCTGCTTTGGGTGCGCAATGACAGGTTGGTGGGAATCCTATTGAAGAGATGTGAATCACGGCCGAACTTGTGCGCACTATGCACTTGCGCTGCGTTCGCCTCTTCAGTTGATGACCCGGTTGACGACACCGCCGACGCTCTGGCAAACGGCGCTGGCGACAATAGCGGTGCTGGCGTTCTGATCACGAAGGCGCTAGACAGCAAGATTGAAGGATGTCCTTGGCATCGCATCGAATTAGACGCGACAATTCCCGCTGCGACAGTCATTGAAGTTGGCACTCAAACCTCCGAAACCGAATGGCCCAAAGATGCCGCCTTCAAGGATGAAGGATTTTCATATTCGTCCGCGCACACGAAAACTGCTGTTCGCCTGACCGGAAACAATCCAGATTGCCTGGTGCAGAGCGCTCCGGGTCGATATTTGCGGGTGCAAGTGCGTCTTCTCGCCAACGGCGTGAAGTCGCCGGTGCTGCGCGCCTTGCGAATTCATTTTCCACGCGAGAGTTATCTCCAGTACTTGCCGGCCGTTTATCAAGAAGATGACGAGAGTCGGTTGTTCCTGGAAAGATTCCTCTCGATTTTCCAGACAACCTTCGATGGTCTGGACTGGAATGTGAATGACCTCTGGATGAGGTTTGATCCGGCCTCGGTACCCGAAACTTGGTTTCCGTGGCTGGCGTCCTGGATCGCGTTGCCACTCAATCCTCGTTGGTTCAATAAAGATCGCAAGACTAGTCTGAAGGACGCTCGATTTGCACTGAAGAAGGCAGGAAGTGTCTATCCACGCCGGGGTACTCCTGGTGGGATCGAAGAGTTAATCAAGGAATACTCCGGCGTGGATGCGCGGCTGGTGGAACATTTTCGCCTGCGACAACTCGTAATTCTCGGCAAATCAGGCCGCGGGACTCAGGCGACCGCAGATTATCTTCCACAACTCGGTGAGTCACCGCTATGTGCCGGAACTCGGCTGTGGAGTCGCGATTACTATCAGCGGCTGCAAGTGGGCGTGTACAGCCGCGTCGGGTACTTTCGCCTTACCGGCGAACCTGAACCCGGTCTGGAGCCGCTGGCCTGGGGGGCCAATGAGTTCAGCGTGTTCTTCGACTGCGAGCCCTATCACGTGAAGGAAACGCAGGGAGAAGTCGAAAAGGTGGTGGAGCGCGAGAAGCCAGCTCACACCAAAGCAAATTATTGTCCGGTTCTTCCGCGCATGCGGGTAGGAGTGCAGTCAACACTCGGAGTTGATACGCGGATCGGTGAGACTACGCCACTCTTGCTGGGAACGACCGGCACTCTGGGGTACGACTCCATCCTGGGATGCTTGGCGTCCGAGTTGAACCTGCTCGCCCAAAACGCGAGTCACTGGCCCCAGGTGGATGTGACTTCACGACTTCAGTAACAAGGAGCAGCATATGCCCAGATCAACGGCAGATTGCGGATGTGGATGCCACGAAGCAGGCGCACGCGAGAAGACTTGTCTCTGCTGCGATATCCCCGGCTTCTGCCGGAACAACTACTACCGCGGAAAGTTGCTGACCGAGCGCGATTTTTCTGACGAGCAGCGCTATCTCACCGACCGCATGCGGCTGCACAGTCTGAGACTGCACGGCTGGGGAGTGGTATGCGGACTGATCGTGAAACCGCATCAGCATTGTCCTGAGAAGCGGGTGGTAGTTACGGAAGGCTTTGCCATCGACAGCGGAGGGCGTGAGATTCGGGTGCTCAAAGATGACGAACTGACCCTGCCGAAGCCGGCCGAAGCTCCTGCGAAGAGTTACGAAGAGAAAACGAATTATGACAAGAAGCCGAGTTATGAAACCAAAACGAATTATGAGACCAAGCCGAGTGATGAGACCAAGACCAGTTATGGAGACAAGCCGGGTTACGACAAGAATGTGAGTTACGAGGGAAAAGCGTCCCCCCCAGAATCGCAAGAGACGCAACATGGGTCGGCGGGAAAGTACAGCGACAAGCCCGATGCAAAAACAGATTACAAATCTCCTCGTGGCCCAGACGACGATGAAGACGCTCCACTTCCATACAACCCCTGCGATGAAACGCCGGAGCCGACGGATCTCTATATCTGCATTCGCTATGTAGAATGCGAAACCGAATTTGGGCCGGCGCCATTCGACGATTGCTCCTGCTCAGACTCCAGTCAGAAGCCAAACCGCATTTGCGAGAGCTACAAACTCGAGTACCACGAAGATAAGCCCGAGGGTTGGGACAAGGTACCGCACGAAGAGTGCGAATCCGGCGACTGCGGAGAGTACTACCGCGACGCGCGCAAGCATTGCCACAAAATACATTGCTTCCCATGTCTGCCGCTGGCGGTGATTCACAACTTTGTCCCCGGCCAGCCGGTCAAGGCCGACGACATTGATAACTGGGGGGTACGGCGGCAGCTGACCAGCACTGAGACCCTCGACAAGATTGTTCGCTGCATTCTGCACAAGCTGCCCACCGAAGAACTCACGCGAATCGAGGACACGAACTGGGAACACGGCCGGCGCATGTTGTGCCGCGAGTTCATGGAAGAGTTTGTGAACGAGCGCGGCTTCAAAATCGAGTTCTCGCACAAGGTGCACTCCGCGGGCATTGACACGCGCAGCTTCCAGGCGCTGGTCGTATTTCGGCCCGACAACATGGCGGAACCAAAGCGCATGGAAATGGCGCCCGCGCATGTTGAACGAGCAGACGACGAAACCAAGTGGTGCAAGCTTCGCATTGATCCGCATTATGCCCGCAAACATCTCGATGGACGCAATTTTGATCTCTTTCTGATTCTGAAATGCGACGTCATCACCGATCAGCATGGTCATGCCGTGGACGGAAACTTTATCGGACGCCATCTGCCCACCGGCGACCACATTCAGGGCGGCACGTTTGAAAGCTGGATCAGGGTCCGCCCGAGAGCGAGAAACAATTAAAGGCGCAGAGCGCGGAGGAACTTTATGAGCACAACCACGGCAACTCCACACGGGCATTCCACCGAGTCGCCTTGCCATTGCCACGATGAAAAACCAGCGCCCTGCACCTGCTGCGGGATCACTTGCTTCGAGCGCCCGAACTATTTCTGCGGCCATCTGCTGACCGACGCCGATTTGTCGCTCGATCAGAAATACGTCGTCGAGAAGAACAAGTTGTATCACCGCGCGATTGACGGTTATGGCGTGGCCTGCGGTCTCAAGATCACCTGTGACCACCATTGCCACGGCCAGGTCCTCATTCACCAGGGCTTCGCGATTGACGACTGCGGAAACGACCTGGTCGTCTGCGAGACCACGCGCTTCGACGTCATCGGCACTCTCAAGAAGAAAGGCATGCTGGTAGTGGACGAACCCTACGACGACTGCGAGCCGCGCCGCGAACAATCACGTTGCAAGATCAAGCAATGTTTCTACATCACGATCTGCTACGACGAAAGTCAGTCCAACTACGAAACCCCGTTTCAGAGCAGTTGTACCTCCGGCCCAAAGCAATGCCTGCCCACAAGAACCAAAGAAGGCTACCGCTTTGATGTAACCGACAAGTTGCCGCGAGAACATTCCTACCTAAAAGATCTCGAGGAGCGATTCAAGGAGTGTTTCGAAATTCATTGCGACCGGGAAATTGGCGCCATTATGCAAGGCCGCATTGACGAGCTAAAGAAGTACGTTTGTGGGGAAGATTGGAAAGGAGATCAATGCAACCCCTGCGATCTGTTTTGCACCTTGCGCGCCTGGTTTCTGAACCACTTGAAGATAAAGCCAGATGAGTTCAATTGCGGCTTGTTTGAGCAGGTGCAATGCCTCACCTGCCCGGAAGAGTACGAAGGAGACGACGAAACCTGCAAGAAGGACTATGTTTGCGAGGTGCAAGAAGCTTTCCACAATCTCCTTATTTATATGGAGCGCTATCAGTTCGACTGTGCCATGGGCGAGCTGATTTTCGAGTGTAAGCAGCCTTGCGAGGCCCATTGCCTGGTGTTGGGAACAGTAGAGGTTGTGGACGGGAAACTTACCCGGGTATGCAATACGCCCCGAAGGTATCTATGGACACCAGCTAACTTAGTCCCCACACTGCTTTACACGGTGCTGACGGGCGAGTTCGGCCGTGTGGATCATGAAAAGACGCACTGCTGCCCAGATTACTCGAAATTCTTGCCTGAGCACTTCGTCGCAGAGTTCGAGTTTGATAAGTGCAGCCGCCGGCACGTGGCGACAGCACCAATTCGAACCATCGAGAGTATCCGGCGCCTGCTGCACGAGATCTTCGATTTCACTGATACTGCATCGGTCTCAGCTGTCACAGTGAGAAAAGCGGGCGATCGGGCCCAGGAAGTCGGTGTGACGCTCACAGGTCCTGACCAAAGGATATCGAGTCTGCGTCCACTGAATGCGCGACAGCAGATCGAAGCTCAACTGCCAATTCGACGCGGCAGTCACATGAGAGCTTACAAAGAAGGAGACGAGATCAAACGTGTTCTTCTGGACTATCTCTTTGACGCGACTCCGGAGCGTCCGGTCAGCGAACTGATCAGCACAATCTACAAACGCGTTGCAGACGAATCTTCAAAAGATGAAACGAAGGCCAAGCCCACAGAGCCGAAAGATACGAAAAAAACTCAAAAAGGCGCTCAAAAGCCTGAAGCAAATTTGCCTAGCGACCGCGGAGGAGAAAAATCGTGAGCAACCAAATCGAGCGCCTTCGCTACTACGACGGCGAATATCTGCGCAGTTATGACTTCACCGACGAGCAGAAATACCACATTGAAATGCGCCGACGGCTGAATCATAAGCTGCACCTGCGTGGCATTGTGAACGGGCTCCACATTGTCCCAGATCAGGAGTCTGCGCCTGACGCAATCTTCTATTCAATTTCATCAGGCATGGCAATTGACCACAGCGGCAGGGAAATCTACGTTCCCGCTCCTTATTCCCTTTCCCCCGAAAACGTGCTCAACCGCCCAAACCTAAAAGCGAACGAGACCTACGAAGTCTGGTTGTGCTATCGAGAAGCCCAAACCGGCTTGCCAGCCGCTGGTTACCGCGACTGCAACGAGAGGAATCAGCAGACCCGCTGGCAGGAAACTTTCGAAGTTGTGCTCAGATTGATGGACACCACCAAAACAGGTCATGTTCGGCCCGAGTGCGGGGGCGTTCAGTTGGGAACCGTCAAACTGGAAAACGGTAAGTACGGGTTGCAGATTAGCTCTAACTCACCGCCGACTGCGGTGGGCCGAACGTACGTCGGCATTCGCGCCCAAAGAGTGGTTGCGGCTGAACAACAGGTCGATACCTTCAAAATAGATACGCAGAATGTTGACCCTAGCGACCGTGTTCCACTTCCTGGATATCTCGATATCGAGCCGGGAATACTTGCGCGCGGCAACTTGATCGTAGAGGACAATGTTGTCATCGGCGACGATTTTCCTAATGCGACCGATCCAAAATTACCTCCGTCGTTACCCGCCGCTGGCAATTTGAAAGTCACAAATGATCTCTTCCTGAAGGGCGATTTTTATGGGCTGGCTGGTGGGAAGTGGCTGTCACTTAAGGATTACATCAAAACGCTGGTTCCGGACGTTCAGGCTGATAAGGTGGAAATCGACATCGCTCCCCCGACAGGCCATCCAACTAGCGATACTTTCGCTAAGACTGTGAAGACGAGTCTACCGAGCTTCAAGTTCCCACCGCAGTGCATGGTTGCGTTGCAATGGATAGATTGGCAGGATCAAGGCACACTAACAAAATGGTTTGCCGGTTCGGTTCCTGGAGATATCGATCTGCGCGTGGTGGCACAACCGCAAGTAAAAGATGCTCAATCCATTGATCTAGAAATTACTTGGACGATCGGCCCACCAGTACAATTAGGTAAGGCTACAGATCCTCCGACTCTCCCGATAAAAAAGTTAACCGTCGGCTACGTCATTATTTTCCAACCATGACTCTCACCATCCACAAGCTGAACACGGACTGCCGCGCTTCGAAAACTTTCGCCCACGCAGGCACGCTTGTGGACGACGCTTCTCGCAGCTTGCTGGCTTCTGAATTGAGCGGTCAGCTAGGGCCCAGTCTCGATCGTCTGCCGGCAGTGGTCCGGCTCCGCAGTCTGCAGGTGAAAGTAAGACTTCCTGCCCGGCGACTGGATGCGACGAAGCTGGCGCAGGCGTGGGCGAGGGAATTCGCCACTGCCCTGCATCGCGCACTTGCCTACGCCGACGGCGAGGGTACATCGGCGGTTCACCGGTACAGCACCCAAGCTGAGTATCGTGCTGCGCTTCTCCAATATTTGTTAACCGAAGGGGCCTCATCAACCTGGCGTTTTCCGGAAGTAGATGAATGGAGCGGGCAAAGTGCCGCGCAAGCCTCGCATGAATTTCTGCTCCGAGACCGAACACAAATCTCTGAGACGTTTACCCAACTTGGTCGAAACCGTTGGCTTGAACCGCTGCTTGGTTCGTGGGACGACATTCGAATGGAGCAGTTGATGCGTGTCATCTCTGAGACCGAAGCGGTAGATCGCGGCCTCACGCTGAACTGGTTGATTGAGCTAGCCAGATTGGCGGCGGCGAGTGGAGGCCTGCATCCGCAATGGTCTGTTGCCAGTCGGCGACAAGCAGTGCGGCTCTGGTCGTGCCTCTCGGGGCGCTTCGGGGTGCGATCCATCTGGCACGGGCTGCGACTCCTCGTCCGGTTATTGGAACAACCCACGTTGCTGACGCGCGCAGATACAACCCTGCTTGTTGATCCAGTACCGTTTCCCCAATGGTGCGAAACCGTGGTATGTGAAGCAGCGGCCAGGCACGGCGCAGTTGCGGGCCCTTCCGGCTCAACGCCGACCAGTCTCCACCCCACCCTCGCCGGTATTGTCGGCTCAGCCCCATCGAGTCTCGACCGAGTGCTTGCCGATCTGCGTCCGCTGGTTCCATCGGCTGCGAGTGCAGGTCAACGTGGCAGATGGGTGAGCTCGGAATGTTGCGGTGTGCTCTTGCTGCTTTCGGCGGTGCGGCGAATGGATCTCTGGCGCCTCACCCAGGAACCGGAATTCGTCAGGTTCGGAGGCCCCCGTGCGTTCTCTTTTCTCTTGGCGGCTGCTGGCATGACGTTGCTCGGCGATTGGGAACCGACGATTAGGCTCGAAACCGCGGTAGCGCTCTTCGCGGGAATCTTTTCTGAGGTTGACTATGCCGGACTAAAGCAGTTTCTTGCCGAAGCCGATGTGCGCTCAGTCCCCGTACTGCTGCCGGGCACAACCTGGACCGAAAGCCTGCAGAATCTGGCGACGGAGTTCTGTCGCGCGTTCGCGCAACGCATTCGCGGCTTCAGACAATCATCGCGCGAGGCGGTCATCAAACAATTCATTCGCATGCCCGGCCGCGTGCTGGTGGAGGAGCAGCGGCTTCTGGTCGTCCTTGAGCCGAGCCCCTGGTCGGTAGCTCTGCACATTTCAGGAATGGATGAATCTCTGGAAAACCTGGAATGGCTCGGCAGAAGACGAGTGGAGTTCGTTCTAGAGGGACTGTGATGGCGAACGCCGCACCATTTCAGAATAGTCTCGACCACATTCTCGCTGAGATGAAGCGCCTCGACCTGATGCTGCGCAGAGCAGTACTGCTGGCTCGTAAACCGAAATCTGGCGATGTCCCCGATGAATTCCGTGGACTAGTCATCTCGGAAGACAACGTGGACCGCATGCTCGACAGCGTAGATTTTCTCGGCGACATGTGGAAGATGGACGACAGCGTTCGCAGCGCAGCCGAGAGCATTGATCGCGAGCTGGAGAGCAGGCAAGCGGACGTCCACGCCCGCATGGAAGCAAATGATGAATCGGGAGAGAATCTGGCGCTACCTCATCTCGCAGCGACCTGCGGTTTGTCTCCCGCGGAGGTTGATGTTCTGCTGATTGCGCTTGCCCCCGAACTCGAACCCCGCTACGAGACGCTCTACGCCTATCTGCAGAATGACGTTACCCGCAAGCGTCCCACCGTGGACCTTTGCCTTAATCTCATCTGCCGCACCGAAGTAGAAAAACTTCAAGCCCGCGACATCTTTTCTCCCGATTCATCGCTTCTCCATTTCAGTCTGCTGGAATTGCACGAAGAGAACTACGATCGCAATCCCACTCTGCTGCGCCGCTTCGTCAAGATGAATGACACGGTTACCCGCTTCCTGCTTGAGCGGCAACCCAGCACCGCAGCGGGAGCGCAATTGATCATCCCGAAAATTGCGATTGCTGAACTGGAAACATCCCAGCAAACCCGCCGAGAGCTCCAAAATCTCGCTGAGGCGCTCACGCACAATCCCAGTGACCGCACGGTCGTCCAACTCTGGGGAGACAATGATGCCCCTCTCAAAGAATCTGCTGAGGCCTTGGCTTACGCTCTTGGCCGCAATGTTCTCTATGCCGCAATCACTCGCGGCGACCCGGATCCAGCCAGGCTAGCCGGACTGGTACGCGATGCGGTTCTCTGGGACAACCTGTTGGTGTTGGATCGCGGCGACACTGTAGTTCCCGAAGCAGAGCGGGAAAAACGCGCCCAAGCGGAGACTGAGTTGTGGCGCAGGGTCGCCGAAGCGAGTGTTCCTGTGCTTGTACTCAATGCGGAAGAGCAATTCGGCTCACTTCCACACTCGGCGCAGCTCTGGCGCCTCAAGATTGATCCTCCCGATTACGATACTCGCCGCGAAGTCTGGCGTCGCACCCTGGGCGAGGTTTCTGACCTGGACGCTGATCGCCTGGCCGATCTGTTTACTTTTTCCGGGGAACGCGTTGGTCAAACTGCAAGCCTGGCAACCGCCCGCGCGACCCTGCGCAGTCCTGAGAAACCAAAGCCCGAAATGTCAGACGTGCTTATCGCGGCGCGCGATCTCACGACTCCTAACCTGCAGCGCTTTGCGATCGCCATTGAGCCAAGATACGGTTGGAATGACCTGGTGCTGCCTGAGGACCGAAAACACCAACTGCTGGCCATCGCCGCGCGGCTGCGGTACCGCAGCATTGTTCATCGCGATTGGGACTTCGGAAACAAACTGGCGCGCGGCCGTGGCTTGAGTGTGCTGTTCTCGGGGCCGACCGGAACCGGAAAGACCATGGCCGCCGAGGTGCTGGCCCGCGAGCTTTCGCTGCATCTCTTCCAAATTGACCTCTCAACCGTAGTGAGCAAATACATCGGCGAGACCGAACGAAACCTATCCGTAATTTTCCAGGAAGCCGAGCTCAGTCAGTGCCTGCTCTTCTTCGATGAAGCAGATGCGCTCTATGGCAAGCGTACAGAAGTGAAGGACGCGCACGACCGCTACGCCAATATCGAAGTGAATTATCTGCTGCAGCGCATTGAGCAATATCAGGGGCTGGTTGTGTTGGCCACGAATTTCCCCAAGAATTTGGACGAAGCTTTTCTGCGCCGGCTCCATTTCGTTCTGGAGTTTCCTTTTCCCGATGAGCACGCGCGTGAAGAGATATGGAGATTGCACTTGTCCGGGAAAGCTCCGAAGGCGCCCGATCTCGATTTCGGTTTTCTCGCCAGCCAGTTTCAAATGTCCGGCGGAAGCATTCGCAATGTGGTAATAGAGGCCGCATTTCTTGCTGCCGAGGAGCACGGTGTGCAAGGTCCAATCTCCACTAATCACCTGATTGAGGCGCTCAGGCATGAATACCAGAAGCAGGGAAAACTGGTGATGAAAGCCGATCTGGGGCAGTACGCGCGGCGAGTCGTGTGAGGAAGTCGCGAGGGCGAGTTGTGAGACACAGTAGGCGCTGGAAGACGCGTCCGGATCAGGCTGGCAGTGATGAAGGTCGGTTGCATTCTTCGGCGCCCGCATTTCGCTTTCGCGCTTGCTATTGACAATGACGTGGTGGCTTTTTTGGCGGTGTAAACCGCCACCAGCAACGGAAGGCAGTCCCGCGTTGCCCGAGGGCAAGGCTGAGCACATGACTGTGATTGTAGAGGCTCGAGAGTCGACTTCTGCCTCGCCGCCCTTGCGGGGCGTGGTTGCTTCTTCGAATTCACAGCCCGCGCGTGAACGGTTCTTTCGGCGTCATCACCGCAATACCGGACGCCTCCTTCTGTTGCCCGCCCACAAATCATCTCCAGTGAGCAGCGTGAATGATACAGATGCGTTCTCGCTTACGCCCGGATCGGCGAACTTGATTGCAGGCCCGCCGCAATCGTCTTCGGAAAGCCGCGTCGCTTATTTCACTCGCGGATGCTATGTCACTTCCGGCCTGCGCCACCTACGCCTGCTGCCTCCCCTGTTGAATTCCGAAAAGTCCCCTTCGCCACGAGTCACGAAACCCAGTGCGAAACCGAGTGCGAAAGAGGGCTAGCCCATGGCTTTCGCGCCCGAAGCCGTGCAATCCGATCACGACGTGCAGCGGAAGTCGCCCGAGTCGGCTCCGGTGAAGGAGTCGGCGGGTCCCGAGGCATCTTCCGCACTCGGTGGATACCTGAGCGCATTGGGCACCGATGGACGCAACGGATCAAACCCCAATTTGTTGTCGAATCCCGTAATGCGCCACCCGGCAAGTGGAGAGATCCGTATGCTGGCGCTACGTCGCGCGCAACAGGGAATCGGCAACCACAAGACGCAGCAATTGGTAGCGCAACTACGGCGATCGTCACTTGTTCAACGCCAGTGCTCCTGCGGCGGGACATGCGAATCGTGCCAGGGCAAGAGCGTTGAGGAAGAGCCCGAGTCCAAAGTTGTGCAGCGCCAATCCGCGAGCGCCAGCAACGGCGACGAGATTGCCGATGCGAACGTCATTCCCACCGACAGTCCCGGCCACCCACTCGATCACGGAACCCGGGCTTTCATGGAACCGCGCTTCGGCACTGACTTCTCCGACGTGCGCGTACACACCGACAGCCGCGCCGCCGAGTCCGCAGACGCGCTAGCCGCAAATGCCTACACCACGGGTCGCGACATCTATTTTGCCGCCGGCAAGTACGCCCCAGCTTCGCTAGACGGCCAGCATCTGCTGGCACACGAACTGACGCACACGGTGCAACAGGGGAATGGCTCAATGCCAATGGCGGCAAGCCGGGCCGGCGGCGTGTTGGTCGGAGACGCGAATGACCCGATGGAGGCCGAGGCCGAACGCAGCGCGGACGCAGTCAGTGGTTCCCGTGCTGAAGCTGTTGCTGAAATCTCAAAGAGTGCTCGATCATCAGTGAGACGCGACATTAAGTCTGGCGCAGCCGCAGTTTGGGACGCGACTGGCGGCCGACTCGGGAGGGCTGCCGGCGCACTGTGGGACGAAGCCAAAGAAACCGCTGCCGCCTTCGTTGATCGAATGTTTCCCGGACTGCTACCTCTTCTCCGGAACGCCGGAAACTTTCTGTACGAGAAGATCACCGGCGGAATGGATGCCCTTTTTGGCGGGATCGCTTCCCGGGTGCAAAGGCAGGGTGTTGTCGGCGCGATCACCGGCATCCTGGGCGAAATCGCTGGCTCAATTGGCAAGAGCCTGGGGCAGCTAGTCACGGGCTCCTGTCATTCGATGGTGGAGGCGGCGTACTCGATTATCCATTTCATTAAGGGAATTGCCGGAGAGGCGTTTGGCGAACTAGGCAAGATTGCCAAGGAGGTCGGCGATTTCTTTTCTGACATTTGGCACGATTACGGCGCGCCCGCACTCGATGCAATCAAGAAAGTCGCAGGCGAGGCTTGGGCATGGATCAAAGACAAAGCAGACTGGATTTGGGACAAGTTGCTACCCATCCGGCAGGGTTTCGCAAAGATTTGGAACTGGATAAAGAAGGAATTCAATCTCGCCAAGGAAGAAACCGCTGGCGTCCTCGACTGGCTCTACGACAAGGCAAAAGAACAATGGATGAAAATTCGCGACAAGATCGCGCCCATTCTTGGCCCTTTGAAAATTGTCGCGGGAGCCCTACTGCTTCTTTCGCCGTTAGGCCCGATCATCTTGATTTGGAAAGGTGCCCCATATTTATGGCAGGCCCTGCAATGGATCTGGGCCAATGGCATCAAGCCCGCCGGAGAGAAACTTCGAGCCGAATTCCGCGAGCACATCCTGCCGCACATTCTGGACGGCATTGCCTTCATCACTGCCAAACTCGACGAGGCGTCCGCCTTTCTCTGCGGGCACGCCGGAACAATTAGTTCGGCTTTGCATTCTTTGGAGGAAACCCTAGGGGGTATCTCTTTCCTGAAGTTTGCTAGCCGGATGGTTGGTTTCGTCGCCGGGTTCTTTGACAATCTCGCGACTAAAGGCAAATGTAAATTTTCTGATGTGATCGGCGAAGTGAAGGCGCTGCTTCATAAGATTCATGAATTCCTGAAACCGGTTCTCGAGGTTCTGCGCCAGGCGGCATTGATTGCGACGCTCGGGCCATGGGCAATCCTGGATGATGGCGTTTGGAAGACCCTCAATCAATTCGTCACCTTCGTCAAGAAGACGCCCTGTCTCCGTGAAATCGCCGGGCTCTTGCAAATCGACACCGTCATGGAGAAGGTGACTGAGATTCGCGCCACGCTCAAAGACATCGTCGAGGTTCTCTCCAACCAGGCGAAGTTCGAAGCTGAGATTCACAAAGCGCTTGATGGCCTGCTGGCGCTGATTCCCGGCAAAGCTGAAGCCATCCTTGCCACCTTCCAGGGTTTGGACGCACGCCATCTCGATATCCTTCTAAAGCGGTTCCTGGCGCCAAAAATCGCTGAGACCATTAGCAAAGCGCCCAAGATTCTGATTGATGTCGTGTGGAGTCTGGTATGGCCCTGGCCAGGCGTGATCGATCAGTACCACGAAATCGAAAAGCAAGTCGGCAAGCTGAAGTCTTCCCTCTGGGACTTTGAATTTAGCAAAGCAGGGGACGCAGGCCTGGCAATCTGGCGTGGCGTGAACGGGATCATTGGTCTTCTCTATGGCTGGTTCTTCCTGGCTGCGGTACTTATAGGTGCAGCTTTTGGAGCGCCGCAGGCGGGAGCGGCCGTGGCCTATGAGGTCGGAGAAGTGCTGCTGGTCTCAACCTTGATCGCGGAGGGCCTTTCCATAGATAAAGGCAAAATGAACCTGATGTCAGCGACTCGGCTGGCCAAGGCCGAAAAGGACCGCGAGGAAGAAGACAAGGAGGATTTCGAGACTATATCCGGCGGCCTGATGAATCTCGCGATCATGGGAGCACTAGCTGTGCTGGGCGAGATTGCAGTTGATTTCGCTAAGGCAGTGTTCGCGGAAATTAAAGGTCTGTTTCTACCCGAAGGGGTTGAGCCTCCGAAGGTTGATATTCCAACCAAGGCTGGCGAAGGCGGGAAAGTTGGGGAACCTGTCAAGAAAGCCGGTGAAGTGCCGGAGGATACCGCCCCAAAGGCCGAGGACGCCGGGCGCGAAATTCCACCCGAGGAGCTCAAAGCGCAAACCGAAAAGCTTCGCCAAAAGGCGGCCGATCCGGATAACGTCCGCCGCCCCGCCGATCCGGCCCGAGACGCGGAAATGGATGCCGATGGCCACACCTTCGACCGCGAAAAGGCGGAGCGTTCGTGGTGCCGTAAGTCCGAAGAAGTGTGTGGCCTGAATCTGGGTGATGATCTGAATGCCAAGGTGGACGAAGCCCTGAAAGAAAAGCCAGAACGCTCTGGAGAAAAGCGCGCTCGGAGTGCTGCTTCGAAGAAAGGCATCGAGCTACGTAAGAAAATGGCTTACGAACGCATGTCTAACGGGGAGTACGATCCCCTGCAGGATCTGCTAACCCCAGATGAGCGAGCCCAGTTCCTTGATAGCAAAGGAAAGGACCTGCCGAAAGACATCGATTGGCACCATACTCGACAAACCTCGGCTGATCCTGGAATGGCAGATGTCCCGGAGCACATCCAGCCTGTGCGTTACGCCGAGCATCTATATGGGGAACATGGTGGCCAACCGGCTAATGTGCCGACTGCCGGTATTCGTGGAGACGTGACATCTCCGACGCATCCTATTTTTGATCCTAATGCGCCAGACGTGCAGACGGGACGATTTAACCCGAACGAGCCTGCTGGCGAACCGACATTAGGCGATCAGGGCTTCTCAGAAGGCGATTTCACGAAGCGCCGTCCTCCCAATTTCCGGGATATTGGCAAAGTTACGGATCCTGCGCTCAAAGCGAAGTTCGACTATCAATTAAAAACGGATGACGGCGTCTACCGCCGCGAAATCGCAACCGGTAGCTGGGTATTTTTTCCTAAGTAGCGCGTGTTCCGACTCTGGTCGTTTGCGGTTAGGTGCAGACGAGAGCACAATTCCGCGACCTAAGATGCGCGACTCACGCCAATTTCTTAGCGCAACTAGCCGACACCTTGTACTTCGCCATTTTCCGATACAACGTCATCCTCGACCAATTCAACCTCTCGGCCGCCTTGCTCTTATTTCCTTTGCAGATCACGAGCGCATCCTGCAGGCACTGCAGCTCCTGATCTACCGCAATGGGCCCGGGGGGTGAACACGTTTGTAAAGGAAATGGCAGATCGTCGGTATTAATCACGCCGCTGGAACGATTTATAAACATTCTTTCAACC
>Ga0137379_10001714_pt1 | contig 20191 bp, 15 predicted proteins | sample SagtaG_18_FD_104812 | JGI IMG/M metagenome (GOLD analysis project Ga0137379, IMG submission 104812) | Vadose zone soil microbial communities from Sagehorn Ranch, Mendocino, California, USA - Sage2_L_80_16 metaG | ecosystem: Environmental > Terrestrial > Soil > Vadose zone | place: USA...
CCGATGTAGATTCACTCAGCGCAAGCTTCGGCCCGGCCACATATTTGCGGTCGCACCGAACGATCACTCATTCGTTCGTGTTCATCCTCATGCTCGCGTTCGCCGCGTTCCTTTTTTCGAAAACCCGTCGTGACAGCGAGCCCTCCGTCCGATGGGCAGGTTTCTCCTGGATGGCCATACTCGCGGCCTCGGCGCTGCATCTGGTGATGGACCTGCTGCAGCCCGACGCGATCGTTCCGTTGTGGCCTTTCTCCGCAAAAAGGGTTTCGCTCGACATCGAACCCGCGATCGATCCCTGGCTCCTGGTCATCCTCGCTTCCGCAATTCTGATTCCCGAGCTTCTTCACTTGGTGAGCGATGAAATTGGTTCACGCACGAGGCGCCCGCGAGGACGCAACGGCGCAATCACCGGATTCGCATTTGTGTTGATTTATTGGGGACTGCGCGCATCCGTGCACGCAACAGCAGTAGCGACTCTCGAAGCCCGCACCGTCGCCGGCGAAATTCCTCACCGCGTCGCCGCGTTCCCTGACTCCGTCTCACCCATTCTTTGGCATAGCATTATCGAAACCGAATCTGCCCTGCATCTCGTGGTCATGCGAACCACGGGCGGCGAAGCAGCTTACGCCACAGGCATCACAACGCTGCGCAAGCCCGAGCCGTCGCCGGTGCTCAGCGCCGCGCAGTCTTCTCCTGCGGCGACCTCGTTCCTGAGGATCGCGCGATTTCCCAAAGCTGTTGTTCAGAAGGAAACCGAAGGCTATTCCGTCGAAATTCAAGACTTGAAAGATCTCGCAACAGAGTCCCGGAACCACGTAATTCTTGCAGACATCAACCTCGATCGTTCCGCGAAAGTCGTCTCATCCGAATTACAGTGGCAGAACAATCCAACGCGTCCATAGTCGTCATCCTTCAATTTGCCCGTTCGAGGCGGCGGGTCGCTCGCGCAGAATCCAGCGCGACAATCCGTAGCTCACCCCGGCAAACAAAGCCAGAACAATTATCACGTCCACCTTGTGCTGCGCCAAAAACGGCAAAGCGTTGTTTCCATATTTCACCGCAAGGTATCCGACTCCAAAATATCGAATCAACCGCGCAATTCCAATCGCCGACGCAAAACTCAATAGCGGAACTTCGAACACTCCCGCTGCGAACACAACTATCTTGAATGGCGTCGGCGGAGGCAGCATCGCCGCCACCAACATTCCCCCAAACCCGTTGCGCTCCACCCAGTGACGAATCGCTTCGCCGCGTGCGCCTGCCTTCCGGTGGAAATACGCTTCGCCCCCTTTGCGCGCGATAAAATACAACAGCACACACCCAAGCACCGAACCCAACAAAGCCATCAGCGCGTAAAGCGGCATCCGCGCCGGATGCTGGATCGAAAGCTCAATCAACAACAAATCATTGATCACTGGAAATGTAAGTACAGAAGAATCGAGAAATGAAATCAGGAATAGTCCTGGCGCGCCCAGAGTCCCCGCGAACGCAACAATCTTTTGTTTCCACCCGCTCAACTTGCTATCCAATATCGGTCTCCGCTCGATGAATCGTTCAGTGTGCTCAGAAAAGCGTCTCTACGGCTTCCACAATTACGTCATACACGTGATTCAGCTCGTCCGGCGAAATCACATAAGGAGGAAGAACGTAAACAACATTTCCAAGCGGGCGCAGAAGTACGCCGCGCTCCAGAAAAAATCCATAGAGTTTTGGACGCATCGCCGAAAGGTATCCAGCATCATGGGCTCGCAACTCAATTGCTCCGATCGTTCCGATCTGTCGAACATCCCCAACCTGCGTAAATTCTTTCAGCTGAGGGAGCCGTTTGGAGTTTATTTTTGCAATCGTCGCAATCCGGTCGAACACCGGTTCCTCATCGAAAATCTTCAGGCTCGCGTTTGCCGCCGCGCACGCCAGCGCGTTCCCCGTGTAAGAATGCCCGTGATAAAACGTGTGCCGACGATTTTCGCTGCGGAACGCTGATTCCACGCGTTCGCTCGATAGCGTCACACCCATCGGTAAAAAACCGCCGGTAATGCCTTTCGAAAGGCACATCAGATCCGGCACGACTCCCGCCAGATCGCACGCAAACATTTTTCCCGTACGCCCGAAACCTGTCAGCACCTCATCCGCTATCAACAAAATATCGTGCGCCGTGCACAGCGCGCGCACGTTTTGCAGAAATTCCACGGGATGCACCACCATCCCGCCCGCCGCTTGCAGCAGCGGCTCAACAATCACTGCTGCAATCTTGTCGCCGCGTTCCGCCAGCAAGGCCTCTAATTGCGTCACGCATTCGATGTGGCACGATTCTCGCCGCAATCCGACAGGACAACGGTAGCAATACGCCGAGTGCACGCGATGTACCTTGTAACGCATCCCGCGAAATGGCTCCGTGAACGGTGAATCGTCACTCACGGACATCGCGCCGGCAGTGTCTCCGTGGTATCCGTGCTCCAGCGCAACGATTTCGCGCTTCTCGCCCAGGCCCTGATTGCTGAAATGCTGCACCGCCAACTTCAGCGCCACTTCGACCGCCGTCGATCCGTCGTCTGAAAAAAACAAATGCGTCAATTCCGGCGCGAGCCATTTCCGCAACCGCGATGCAAGTTCCTCGGCAGGTTCGTGTGTGAATCCCGCCAAAATTACGTGCTCCATCTTGCGTGCTTGCTCAGCAATTGCAGCGGCAATACGCGGATTTGCGTGCCCGTGCAGGTTGACCCACCACGACGAAACCGCGTCGATAATTCTTCGTCCGTCCTTTGTGTATAGCCACACACCTTCCGCACGCTCAATTTCAATCGGCGCCGGGTCCAGCGCCGAATTCGTAAACGGATGCCAGATGCGAAGAGGAGATGACATGCAGAGAGTTTATTGCGAGAACGCGGCGCGGTCGAAATGATTCATGAACACTTGCATGAGCGCGGTGCGATGAAGGTTTGGCAGCCGCGGCACTTCTCCAATTACGCGTACATGCCCAAACCGCTCGATGGTTTCCCGATTTTCTCGATTCTGATCGCCGATCAACACCACGCCATGTACCGGGAGTTCTGCCGCGTGGAGTGCCGCAAGCGTCAACAAAGTGTGATTAATCGTTCCTAGCGTGCTGCGCGCCGCAAGAATTACGGGAAGCTTCAGCTTCACCATCAGGTCTAGCACAAATTGCTTTTGGTTGATCGGAACCAGCACGCCGCCCGCGCCTTCAACCACCAGCCAGTCATTCGACAAATGATTCGGAAGATTGATGCGCGCCAAATCAATCTCTACGCCCGCCCATCGGGCCGCCAAATCCGGCGAAACTGGCGGAACAAATTTATATACTTCGTCAATCGTGCGGTCGGTGCCGATTCCTGCAAGCCGCATTACCGTTGTGCGATCAGATCCTTCCAGCGTGCCGGTCTGAATCGGCTTCCAATACATCGCATCCAGCGCAGCACAAAGTAACGCAGACAGAGTCGTTTTGCCGACCCCCGTGTCAGTGCCCGTCACAAAAAAATGGTGCCTCATGGGCCGCCCGCCGCGGCACTCAATGCGCTACGGGATGCTTGCCAGCCTTTCAGGCACTCGCGCAAACGTTGTAGTTCCGTCGCCGAAATCCGGGCCGTCAACGACAGCCGCAACCGCGCGCTTCCCACTGGCACAGTCGGAGGACGGATCGCGCGAGTTGCAAATCCCCGTTCTTGCAAGAATTGCGCGGCGGCCAACGCGTCCTCGTTTGAGCCCACAACGATCGGAATGATTTGTGATGCCGTTCCCGAAAGGTCCCAACCATCAGCGCGTAACAATGCCGCCAGCGATCGAGAATTTTCGAGCAACAATTCCCGCTCGGCATTCATGGTTTTCGCCAGCAGCAACGCCGCGCGTATCTGTGCCGAAAAATAAGCGGGCATCGCCGTGCTGAAAATCAGCGTCCGTGCATGATTGATCAGAAAGTCGCGCAGGACGTTCGAGCCGCACACAAATCCGCCCGCGCTCGCTAACGCCTTGCCGCATGTATGCACGACGGCCAGAACTTCTTCTGTCACTCCGGCTTCCGCAACGACCCCTGCGCCACCCGGCCCGTGCACCGCCGTCGCATGCGCCTCATCCACCACAAGGGTCGCCCCATATCGCACTGCGAGGCCCTGTATCGCGCGCAAGTCCGCGACATCGCCGTCCATGCTGAATACAGATTCCGTAACAATCACCTTCCGGCACGACTCGTTTTCCTGCGCGCGCAAACCTTTTTCGAGCGCGTTTAGATCCAGATGCGCGTAGATAACCCTCCGCGCGCCCGAAAGCCGAATCCCATCAATTAAACTCGCGTGATTTAGCGCATCTGAAAAAACCAAATCGTTCTTGTCGAGCACCGCAGACAGTAGGCCAAGATTTGCGGCATAGCCATTCGCGAAATAAACAGCCGCTTCCGTTCCCGCAAACGCGGCAAACTCTTCCTCCAGTTCATTCCAGGCGGGATCATGTCCGGAAAGCAGTCGCGAACCTGTGCCGCCAATCCGCGCAGCGCGTTTCACCGATTCCAGCACCGCATCCTTCAGCCGAGGGTCTTCCGCCAAACCAAGATAGTCATTCGAGCAGAAATTGATCCCTTCCAATTGCGCAAAGCTCCGCAATTGGCTGCGCTCCCGCAACCCCGCAAGCGCCGACTCCATCGCACTCACGAATTGCTCTTTTGCTTCAGACGGCATGCGATTCCAGCGGTCTCATTCCCAACGTGTCGAGCAGTTCGTCGTCTTCGTCACGTCCTGGATTCGGAGTGGTCAATAGTTTTTCTCCGACGAAAATTGAATTCGCGCCCGCCAGAAAACACAGCGTTACCGCTTCCTGCGAAAGTTGCTTCCGTCCCGCAGCCAAGCGCACGCGCGACTCCGGCATCAAGATCCGCGCCGTCGCTATCGCACGCACCATCTCCAGTGGATCGAGCGGCGGCATGCTTGCCAACGGGGTGCCTGCAACGCGCACCAGCATATTGATCGGCACGCTTTCCGGATGAGGATTCAACGTCGCGAGGTGCTGCAAAAGGCCGATGCGATCCTCTTCCCGTTCTCCCATTCCAAGAATTCCACCACAACAAACCGTGATCCCCGCTTTGCGCACCGCCGCCAGAGTCCTCAGGCGGTCATCATAAACCCGTGTCGTGATAATCGATCCGTAAAATTCCGGTGAAGTATCTAAATTGTGATTGTACGCCGAAAGCCCCGCCTCTTTCAGTTGCTCCGCCTGCCGCTCGCTTAGCATTCCGAGCGTGCAGCACACTTCCAAGCCCAAAGCCGAAACTCCGCGCACCATTTCCAAAACTTTTTGAAATTCCCTGCCCTCCGGCGCTTGCCGCCACGCCGCTCCCATGCAAAATCTCGTCACTCCGCGTCCCACCGCCTCTTTCGCAACTTCAACCACGTGCTGCGGATCGAGCAAACTTTCACGTCCCACGCCGGCATCGTAGTGCGCGCTTTGCGGACAATATCCACAGTCCTCAGGACATCCGCCGGTCTTGATGGAAAGTAGCTGGCAGGTCTGCACCCGGTCTTCTGGGTGATGTTGCCGGTGCACCGTTTGTGCCCGGAACACCAGCGATGGCAGCGGCGTGCGATAGATGGCCTCAACCTCGCTGCGCTGCCAATCATGGCGTAAAGCTGAAACCGAAGAGCCTGTGGGGACTAGGGAACTCGTCGTCATGAATCAGAATTCTCCGTGGGGTTCAGGGTTTGTACTTACAATCCCTGAGCTGAAGCTAACGCTCCGCATGTTACCAGAGGTTGGCGCCACAGTGACGATGCCTTTTCACGATGACTCCATGCGCGAAATCCCTTTTCCTTTGCGCGCGACATTTGAAAATATGCCGCCAGAATGTTATAAATCAGGCCTTCGCCACGCCCTGGATTTTGCTTTTATCTAAGCAAACTGCGGGTGTGCCGGGAAGGGGTTCCCGGCGGTGTGGCACAGGGTTTTTGTTCCGTTCAGGACAAAGAGCCATCCTCAAGCGCGCTTGGCATCGGCATGGAGAGTGCCCTTGCCGCCATGTACGGTCATCCCGCCGCTCAGAGGAGGCGCCCCCGCAATAGAGGCGAACGCACGCAGAGTTCGCCCGTGATTCGTGTGCAGCAACGCAGGTTTTCCAGCGCCTGCACGCAGTTCATCTGCGACTTAATCGGGAGGAAGCGTTCAATGCGAACCTGGCTACAAAATGCCTGGTCCCACTGTAGTTCTGAGACTTTGAATCGGTCTGCAAAATTTGGTGCGGCTGCAATTGCCGCCTTGTTTTTAGCTTCTGGCGCTTTTGCGCACCCCGAAAGTGAAGCGGGCGGCGAAGCCAATCTTAAGCTCCCCGATCTTTCTTCCGTGCATTTCCTTGGAGGGATCGACGGTCACAAACTTCTTCTTTGGGGAATCCTGATTTGCGTTCTCGGACTGCTCTTCGGTTTGACGATTTACACGCGGCTCAAGAATCTGCCGGTGCACCGTTCGATGCGCGAAATTTCCGAGCTGATTTACGAGACCTGCAAAACGTATTTGATCACCCAGGGAAAATTCCTGTTGATTCTGGAAATTTTCATCGCCGTGGTTATCGTCCTCTACTTCGGCGTGCTGCTGAAATTTGAAGCCCTGCGTGTCGTAATCATTCTTTTGTTCAGCCTGGTGGGCATCGCGGGCAGCTACGGCGTTGCGTGGTTTGGCATCCGCGTGAACACGTTTGCGAATTCGCGCACGGCGTTCGCCGGCCTGCGCGGCAAACCCTATCCGATTTATCACATTCCGCTTGAAGCCGGCATGAGCATCGGCATGATGCTCATCAGCGTCGAGTTGCTGATGATGCTGTTCATTTTGCTCTTTATTCCCGGCGATTACGCCGGACCATGCTTCATCGGGTTTGCAATCGGCGAATCGCTCGGGGCCGCGGCTCTGCGCATCGCTGGCGGAATCTTTACCAAGATTGCCGACATCGGTTCCGACCTGATGAAAATTGTCTTCAAGATTAAAGAAGATGACGCGCGCAATCCCGGAGTCATCGCAGACTGCACTGGCGACAACGCAGGCGATTCCGTTGGTCCCAGCGCGGACGGCTTTGAAACTTATGGCGTCACCGGCGTCGCGCTGATCACCTTCATTCTGCTCGCAGTTAAAGAACCCACAGTTCAAGTGCGGCTCTTGGTCTGGATCTTCGTGATGCGTATCGTGATGCTAATCGCCAGCGCAGCCGCATATTTCTTGAACGGCATCATCGCAAAAGCTAAATACGGCAACGCGGATGAAATGAATTACGAAGCTCCCCTCACTTCCCTTGTGTGGATTACTTCTATCGTTTCGATTGCTCTCACGTACTTGGTATCGTCGAGGATTATTCCATCGCTTGAGGGCGACACCACGCAATGGTGGAAGCTCGCGACAATTATTTCCTGCGGAACTCTCGCCGGCGCCATCATTCCCGAACTCGTTAAGGTTTTCACTTCAACGGAGTCGCGCCACGTGAAGGAAGTTGTCACTTCCGCTCAGGAAGGTGGCGCATCGCTCGGCATTTTGTCCGGCTTCGTGGCAGGAAATTTCTCTGGCTACTACCTCGGCATGGCAATGGTGACTTTGATGGCCGCCGGTTACCTCATCACGGGCGTCCAGAACTCTTCCGGCGTGGGCTTGGCGAACCTGATGATTGCCGCGCCTGTATTTGCGTTCGGCCTTGTCGCGTTCGGATTTCTTGGCATGGGCCCTGTGACCATCGCGGTGGATTCCTATGGTCCAGTCACCGACAACGCGCAATCGGTCTACGAACTTTCGCTGATCGAGCACGTGCCAAACATCAAGGCGGAACTGAAAAAAGATTTCAATATCGATGTGAATTTCGAGAAAGCGAAAGACATGCTCGAAGCCAACGACGGAGCGGGCAATACTTTCAAGGCAACCGCAAAACCCGTGCTGATTGGTACGGCCGTTGTCGGCGCGACCACGATGATTTTTTCCATCATCATGGCGCTCACCCACGGGCTTACTGCAAACGTCGACAAACTTTCGCTGCTTCACGCGCCATTCATGCTTGGTCTAATCACTGGCGGCGCGATGATCTATTGGTTCACCGGCGCATCCACGCAAGCCGTGACCACGGGCGCGTACCGCGCCGTGGAATTTATCAAAGCGAATATCAAACTCGAAGGAGTCGAGAAAGCTTCCGTTGCCGACAGCAAGAAAGTCGTCGAGATCTGTACCAAGTACGCGCAGAAGGGCATGATCAATATTTTCGTCGCCGTGTTTTTTGCGACACTTGCATTCGCATTTCTCGAACCGTTCTTTTTTATCGGTTACCTGATTTCCATCGCAATCTTCGGCTTGTATCAGGCAATTTTTATGGCCAATGCCGGCGGCGCGTGGGACAACGCCAAGAAAATCGTCGAAGTCGAGCTCAAACAAAAAGGTACTCCGCTCCACGATGCCACTGTCATCGGCGACACGGTAGGCGATCCCTTCAAGGACACGTCTTCGGTTGCGCTGAATCCTGTGATCAAGTTCACGACACTCTTCGGCCTGCTCGCCGTCGAACTCGCCGTGCAACTGACTGCCACACAAGGCAGTGGCCTGACTCACCTTCTGGCCGCGGTTTTCTTCGCGGTGTCCTTCACCTTCGTCTACCGTTCATTCTATGGAATGCGCATTCGCACGGACGGAGCTCACTGAGCACGTTCACCATCGCGGAATCATTAGGCACAATCCCAGCATGAAAGAATGAGGGCCCACGGGCCGCCATTCTTTATTCTTTCATCGCACTTTGTTTCTGCCCACAATCGAAGTAAAATCCGCCGTCCAACATCGGAGGACGAATACAATGCTGACGATCAAGTTTGTCCCACTCATCACGCTGCTCTTGCTTGCCACCGCGACCGTCTGCACCGCCCAGGTTGACCCCAAATGGGAAATCCACGATCGCAATCGCCCGATACCTACAGCGGTTACACCGGGCACCGCCAGCACGCAGGAAGCGCCAGGAAAGGCTCCTTCCGATGCGGTGATCCTTTTCGACGGCAAAGACCTTTCCAAGTGGGCTCAAAAAGACGGAACCCCCGCAAAATGGAAGGTCGAAAACGGCTATTTTGAAGTCGTCCCCAAAACCGGCGAGTTGCACACCAAAGATTCCTTCGGCGATTGCCAGCTCCATGTCGAGTTTGCCGAACCGAATCCGCCCAAGGGGGAAGACCAGGACCGCGGCAACAGCGGCGTTTTTTTAATGGGACTCTACGAAATTCAGGTGCTCGACTCCTACGAAAGTAAAACCTACGCGGACGGTCAGGCCTCCGCGGTCTATGGCCAATATCCGCCGCTGGTGAACGCTTCACGACGGCCGGGACAGTGGCAGACCTACGACATCGTTTTTCACGGCCCGCGATTTGACGCCGCCGGAAAGCTGACTCGTCCGGCGCGCGTCACCGTGCTGCACAACGGTGTGCTGGTACAAGACAATGTGGAGCTCACCGGACCGACCGGGCATCATGTCCGGCCTCCCTACACGCCCACTCCTGAAAAACTGCCACTGGCCTTGCAGGACCACAATCATCCCGTTCATTACCGCAACATTTGGATCCGCAATCTGTAATACCTAGCTGCGATATTACTGTTTCGGATCGCAACAGCAACAAGAGCTCAGGTGCGGACCAGGCCGGTGAATTTGTGTGGGTCGTTATCGAAACCGGGGAACACCGGAGCAAGATCGCGCACACCGAGGTGCTCGCGGAGAATTTCACCGAGAACGGAACGAAAATCCGTGGTGAGCGCGAGATCGCGGCCCTCATTGAGCTGAGCTTCGTTGAGGCCGGGCCAGCGGCCGTAGACTTTTCCTCCTTTAACGTCGCCGCCCATCACGAACATGCAGTTAGCGTGACCGTGGTCGGTGCCGCGGTTTCCGTTTTCTTTTGCGGTGCGGCCGAATTCGCTCATGGTAACAAAGACGATGTGCTGCATGCGGTCCCCCATGTCCTGGCGAAACGCGGACATTCCCTGCCCCAAATCTTTCAGCAAATTGGAGAGTTGGCCTAGCGCGCCGCCTTCGTTGACGTGATTGTCCCAGCCCCCGCAATCTACAAACAGTGCTTCAGTGCCGATATCTGCTTTTAATAGCTGGCCAATTTGCAGCAGGCTTTGGCCGAGACGACTTTTTCCGTAGTCGGCTCCGTTTTCCGGCTTGTATTTTCCGGGATCGGCTTTGCGCAGCATGTCGATGGCTTCAAAGGTTTCCGTGCCAGTGCCGCGCAGCGCGTGGTCTACCGTTTGTGCGTACATCGCTTCAAAGCCACCTTCGGCGACGTGATTCATGGTGGAGTTTTGCGCCATCACCTTGAATTGGCGCACGTCGGGGAGAGCGATGGCCGGCGCTGCGCCGCGCAACATGCGCGGTAGATTTGCGCCCATGGCGACGGCACGGAATGGCGAGGCATTTTCCTCTGGAACATTTTCCAGCGCGCGATTCAGCCAGCCGTCTTCAGTGGCTGTCCGTCCCGGAGTGCCGGACTCCATAAAATCCTGCCCATCGAAATGCGAGCGCGTAGGATCGGGCGAACCGGCAGCGTGAACGATGGCGAGTTCGTTTTTGTGAAACAGCGCTGCGAGCGAAGCAAGACTTGGATGAAGTCCGAAAAATCCATCGAGATCGACCGCGCAATCGGCGCTGCCAAGACGCGGCTCTGGAATCGCGATGGTTGGACGCATACGGTAGTAATCTTGTTCCCCGAACGGAACGACAATGTTCAAACCGTCGGCGGCGCCGCGTTGAAACAAAACGACCAGCTTCTTTTTTCCCGAGGAAGGAGTTGCGGCGATGGCGCGTTGAAGAAACGCGGGCATGGTGCTGAGCCCGACCATGGCGATGCCGCCCTGCTTCACGAAATAGCGTCGTGAAAACCTGAGTGGCCGCCGACCTTCGCAACACTCGAAACTCATGCGTAACTCCCTGACTTCAAGAGACTGACTTCAAAGAGAGAAACTATCGTTCCTCTTTTAAGGTGAAGATTTCGAGGCCCTTGAATCATCGCCTCTGGAACTCCGGTGCGCCCAGCACCAAACCCGTAACCATCGCCAAATCAATGTGTTTCACCGGATCGTCGAGCATGGCTTGCACGACTTGGGGATCGTCCAGCTGCTTTTGCAAGGTTTCCACGGTGGTGGGAGCGGCATGACCGCCGAGGAACAGTTGGACCGCGCGATCGAGAACTTGCCTGGAGTCTGTGGACGAGTCAGTGCCGAAAAGCGAAGCGGCGTCCGTGCGCGAGCCGCGGACTTTATTTCCTGCCAGGGCGAGCGAAAAATTCAGGCGATTCAAAAGGGCTCCGGTGTTCACCCAAGTTTCGGCTTTGTCGGCATAGCCAGTTGGCGGTTGGCATTGATAGAGCGGTTCGCCGATGCGGCCGACCCATTGGACAAGGGGCATGGGCGTATCCACATCGGTGCCAAGGGCGCGAACAGTGGAGGCGACAAACTCGAACGGCGTTTTGATTTTTGCGCGGTAGGCGTCACGCGTCCAGAATTCCGGCGAGTAAATCATCGTGTGCATGACGGCACGAATATCGCCGTCGCTCGATTTGAACGTTTCCGCCATGCGAGAGACGAGTGCGGGCGGCGGATTGTCGGCGACGAAACGGCGAGCAAGCTTCGTGGAAATGAATTTGGCGGTGCTGGGATGGCGGGCGAGAAGTTCGATGACCTGTTCACCGTCTTTCATGCCACCAGCATGAATCTTTTTTCCGAGAACGATTTTCGGATCGGGATCGTGGATGCGTTCGTCAAATTTGAATTGCGGATTTTCGCGAGGCTTCTCAATGGTCCAGCCAGTGAAACAACGCGCGACTTCGGTGACGTCCTTCTGCGTGTAGCCACCGTCAACGCCGAGGGTGTGAAGCTCCATCAGCTCGCGGCCGTAATTTTCATTCAGCCCGCGTTCCTGTTTCTTCTTGTTTTGGGCTTGAGGATTTTGCGGAGGCAAGGGCCCGGGGAAGCGGTTCCTGCCGCCGCGCATCTGTCGGCGCATGGCGCGTTGCTGCGCCTGACGTTGAGCCGCGCGGGGATCAGCACTCATAAAATTGTCCAGATAGAAAAGCATGGCCGGGCTTTTCGCTGTGTTGGTCACCAAATCCTTGAACTTTCCGAGGGCGTGCGGCTGGAGTACATCGCGTTCGTAGGAGGTGAGGTAGTAACGGTCTTCTCCCTTTCCCGCGAACACGTTGAAATGGTTAAACCAGAAATCGTCCATGACCTGTTGCAATTGCCGTTCGCTGTAGATGACCCGAGTCATTTTCGCCATCGCGAGTTCCTCGACGATGCGTTGCGGACGTTTGCTGTCGTCGGCGATTGCCCGAGGCACGGCATTGGGATCGATGCTCAGCGACCCCCTTCTGCTCGAGGGGGGTGCTGCCCCAGGAGTCGCGACGTTTGTCGGCGCTTGCTTCATCGGTGACGGAACGTCGGCATTCGCGCTCAATCTTACAGAAGATGCTGCAGCTGTTTCACTGGACGCACGCGCCGTCGAATCGGAAGGCGCTTGCGAATCGCCCACAATCACTGCAGCAGTAGCTTCGGATTTTGTTTGTTGTTGTTGCTTGAATTGTTCCTTGGTGAGGCCAGCCTGCTTTGCTGCTTGCTTAGGTTGCGGATAGTCCTCGATGAGTTTCACGGTGCTCAGGCGGAGTGTCGGCAGCGGCTCCAGACGAGCGTCGACTGCTTTGTCGTCGATGGAATTTGGGTTCAGCTGCTGATCGATCCATTTGGCGAGTCCGAGTTGCTTGATGCGTTCCAGGTCGCCCGGTCGCGGACCGTAAGCGAGACGATTTAGTGCGTGGAGGATGGCTTCGTCGACACTCAGTTCGGAAATCGGCAGGCGCTTTAGAATGGGATCCTGTTTTGGCTCTTTATCTTTTGCGGGAATTGCGGGGACGGCCGCGTCGGCACACGGTGCGAGGAGTAGCGCGACGGCAAGCAACGAAGCGAGAAAGGAGCGAAGGTTTGGCGCACCAAGATGTGAGGCGTCGCGTAAGGGTCTCATGGCCATATGGCGGCGCGAGACGAAGCTATACCCCGCGCTGTTTACAGACAGAATAACCCGTGGGCGGATAAGAAGTTGTGCTGAACAAGGACCGGTGCCAAAAACAAACGGGTAGGTGGGGTTGGCCAAAAGAACGGGAGGAATCCTGCGTCCTGCCGAAGAGCTGAGCCTCGAATGGTCGGGGACGGGTCCCGCTCAGCACTACAAAGAAAAAGCAGCGGTCTAAGACCGGCCACGACAAAGACAAAAAACTATTCGAGATCGAAATCGACCGAGCGGGACGGCGCTTTTCTTCCGGCGGCGTCCGCAGCCATCAAGATGAGGCGATAGTTGCCGGGATTCAAGTCTTTGACCATGACGAGCATGCCGATGGGGACTACAGGATTTCCTTTTTGCAGGAAATCGTCCGCCGCAACAGTGCCAGTGAAAAAGACTTCTTTGTTAGAGGCACGCTCCTCGATTTTGTAGCCGAGAACCACTCGCGGGGGTTGCTCGCCAGTTAGTAAAGAATCATAAATTTCAGAATATAAAATGATTTTGTCTTTGCGCTTAAAGCGATTCACCGCGGTGGGAACTACCTGCAGTCCTTTTACAACGAGAGGCGTGCGATCTTCGAGCAGCACAGAATCGAAATCGGCATTGGTCGCGAGTTCTTCCACGCGCTGAGCGTTGTTGCTCATAGCGATGCCGCCGAGGGCAAACTCCTTGCCGTCGTAAGCGTCAATGTCGAGCGGCCAACTGGATTTGCCGTAGGCATCGTTTCCGGCGCTGAGGACGACCGTCATTTTGTAATGACCGGGAACGGCATCGAATTGGTTCTGATAGTTGTAGGCAGTTTTTGTGAAGTCTTTCCATTCGTCCTTCTCGAGATCCAGTTTCACCTGATCGCTGAACTTTGCGCCGACGGAGCCGTCTTCACGATAGGCGATGCCGAGGACGCTGAGACTGGAGTGATACTTTCCCTTGTCCTTATCGAACTTGAACATTTCCTGCGGAATCTCCATGGCAAGATTCACACGAGCGAGATTCGGCCCAGTGTAAAAGTAGGGAGCCTGGAAAGACGGATGAACACCGCCGCCTTGCGCGTCCTGAGCACGAATCTCGAGCTGCTTTTCGACCGGCGTGCCATCCAGGATATTGGGCTGACGAGCGTTGCAATAACCGCTACGCGCGCGCACGTTTGTGCCGCCGTGATTCAACTTCACTTTGAGCGTGTGGCAACTGCCTTCGGCCGATTCGGGAGGAACATAACCGAGGAGATAAAATTCGTTTTGTTCGCTGGCGATGCGCTGGAGTCCGCCGAAAAGATCATTGGTATTGAAAATTGTGAAGCCACCGGTGCCTTCGGCGAGCGCTGCGAGGATCTGTTGGTTAGTGGAAGCGGATTCTGGAAATTGTGGAACGATGGAGCGCGGCTGGTTCAAAGGATTGTTGTAGTAGTTGCTGCTGGGGTAGCCGCCACGATTACCACTGTTTGCGCCTCCGCCGCGGCCGGTCGTGCCACCGCCGGTTGCGCCACGACCTCCTCCAGTCCCGGTGCCACCTGTGCCACCGCGGCCGCCGCTCGCTCCGGTTCCACCTGTGCCACCGGTGCCTCCGGTGCCGCCCCGACCACCGCCAGTACCTCCCGTGCCACCAGTTCCGCCTGTGCCACCGCGGCCACCGCCCGCTCCGCCACCGGTGCCTCCGGTGCCTCCGCCGCCAGGACGTTGTGGGTCCGGATAGGAAGTAAGGACAAAGCGAACGAGATGAATCTGATTGGAGTTTTTGTGATGAGAGCTTGCCGCGCGCAACGGATTGCCAGGGAGCGGGCGATTCGAGGCTGCGCCTCCTTTTGGTGCTGGCGCTTGAAGTCCGCGGACATCGAGTGAATAGACGGCGACGTTGGATTTGTTGCAGGCATCGATAGTGGCTGTCAGCTCGGATTGGCGTTCGGCAGTGAGCGGAAAGCCGGAGGAAAAGAGCACGAGCATTTTGCGGCCGGGAATAGAGCGCAGGTTCTTCGCGAGAGTGCGAACGGAAAGCAGCATGGAACGCGCGCCATAATCGGTTCCCGCGTTGGAAAAGCTCGCAATTCCGGGCGTGCTGATGGTCGAAGCTCCGGCCCCGGCAGTGTCCGCGTTGGACGCTACGTAGGAAGACTTTACGCCCTTGGCGGCAGCCTGGAGGAGTTCGGCATTGGCCGTGAAATTTTGCACGATACGCAGCGAGCCGCCAAATTCGACGACGGCCATCAGGTGATCGGGCGCGACATTCGAGTCAATAAATTTTGTGGCAGCGGCTCGGGCGGAGATTTGGTCAGGCAGAGCCATGGAAGAGTTGTCGAAGAAAAGGACGAGGTAGTGCTTTTGGGAATTCTGAGGGCCGGAGGAATTTGCGCCGTTAGAAAAGCTGGTGATGGTCTGCTCTTTATTGTCTTCGTAGACCTTGAAATCACCCTGCGAAAGATCGTGGATGTAGTTTCCTTTTTTGTCGGTGACGACAGTGTCCACCAGGACGAGGCGCGATTCTTTCTTGATGGTGGGCGCAACTTGCATGGGCTGCTGCGAGTCAGCCGCCGGGGCAGCTGGCGAGGGCGAGGAGTCTTGCGCGAAGGATGGGAGCGCGACAAACAAAACCAAGGCGAGCGCGAGTGCCAAGCGGGCGCGTGAGAAACTGTGAGCGATCATTGTGATGCCTCCGTCAGCAGGACTGGGCCAACGTCCTGGTCATTCAAATCCTTGGTAAGCCACCCAACAACGCGTCAATAGGGAATGACTACTGCGCCGTTGCGCGCCGCCATCAGGTCCCCTTCCTTATCCCGCACGACGAGTCGGACGAGATAGGTGCCTGGTTTGACGTCGAAACTAGACTTGACGGTGATGCCCGAACGGTCGAGGCGCTGGAGAGTGGCGTCAAGCAACTTCATTTCGAGAATTTTTTCACCGCCGGTTACGAAATTCCCATTTTCATCGAAAATGACCGTAGCGAGAGTAACATCGTCATGATTGCGACCATCCACTTTGCGGAATTTCACGGATTTCAAGTCCAGGTGAGCGAGAACCGAGAGCCGCACCTGCGTCTGGTCCTTGCGAAAAAACTGAGTTTGAAGGTCCACGGGCAAGTCACGGATTTCTTCCTGCGAAAAAACGGCTTCCTGGATTTCCTGTTTGGCAGTTTCTTCGGGAGTCTTCAGCGTGCGCGGAGCGTAATAGCCGCGACGCGCCTGAACGTTGAATTTTTGCTTGCCGGCCAAACTAACTTTCAGAGTGTGGAAGCTGCCGTTTAGCTTGAGATTCTGCGGGGAAAAGCCGAGCAGATAGGCGGCAGCGGGAGCAGCTACGGCTTCGCGCAATGCGACGTCAAGATCGTTTCGGTTGTGAAAGAAGGTACCGCCAGTGCCAAGCGCGAGATCGTCAAGGATTTCGCTCTGCGCCGATTGAGTCTGGACTCGATAGCTGGTTTTGTAACCGGCGGTCCTAAAAGAATCCCGCGGAGGATTAGCGATATCGCCCATAACATCCGGGGTGTACAGACCACGCGCGTCCACCGTGTCGATGACCACACCAGCGCGGTTCGAGCGGTCAATGATATCGACCCGATCCGACAACAATGAAGAGATGATAAAGCCGGGCGAAATAAAAACGAGTTTCCGCTGCCCAGGCATGCCGGTCAAGCGGCGCAAGGCGTCTTCCATGTGGCGATACGTGTAGTCAGAGAGGATATCACCATTGCTGAGAGCGCGAGCCGCGGCCGAGGAGGCCATACTTCTGGCTTGGACCACCTTGGTTTCATCGCCATTAAAAGCACATTGCACGGCATCCTCAGTGGCGACCGCCAGAGCTTGTGAGTCGTTCCTGTTCTCGATGAGGTCGGCCTGGTAGTACGTGACTTCGGGACACTCGTGAAATCCGCTGTTGGTCAAGGGGCGGGCAATGATTTGATTTAGAGATTTTTTCAGCAATTCGTGGTCAGAACTAAATTCCTGCGAGAACTGGCCGGAGGTCGTGAAAATAGCGACGCGATCGGAAGACGCCATGGAATCGAAAACTTTCGTGGCGGCGACACGCACGGTAACAGCGTCTTCCATCAAAAGATGCAGATCATCGAAGAGCAGAGAAACAAATCGCTGTGGTAACGCAGCTGCCGATGACGGACTTTTTTCGACGGCATCGGAATCGGGATGATCCGAGACGGTCACGATGGGAACGGCATGAGAGAGCGGCGTTTCCAAACTGAAGGTTGAGATGGTTTGTGGCTTGCGATTGTCGAAAAGGAGAAAGTCTTCTTTTTTCAAATTGTCGACGACTTTGCCATTCTGATCTCGTACGACAACGCGAAGGAGAACGAGGTTCACGCGCACTTTAAAAGTGGCAGCAGAATCGCGGGTGACGACTTCAGCTGAAGCAGGAGGAGGCGAAGCGTTGTCAGGAGGTTTTGAGGGCTGTTGCGCAGCACTGCCCTGTGCGTCTGGTGAGGGCGGCGTCTGGGCGTGAAGTGGGAAGGAAGAAAAACAACCGAGCGCGAGCAGAAGTGCCGCGATAGCCTCGCAGTGCCGAGTGAATGACCGAACAGAAAAGCGAGGCGTCTGGCGCATTTTACTTTCTCAAAACTTAGTGCCGGAAGAGCCTCGACGCGGTTCAACTCGAAACGACACAAGGCACCCTGAGGACGGTTGCAATAGAGTCACTATACGCCGCCGCGAAAATTGCTGTCAATCTGTTGTACGGGGAGTGGCAGGGGTGGAGCGGGCCGTCGCTTCGGCATTCCAAGCGGCACCCAAAAAGATGACGATCGCGGAGAGGTTCATCCAGATCAGGAGGCCGATGACCGCGGCGAGGCCGCCGTAGACAATGCTGTAAGGAACACGCCGGACATAAACTCCAAACAAAACGTCGACGAACCACCACAGCAGCGTGGCGATGACAGCCCCGGGGATGACGTTGCGTACGCTGGTTTCCTGTGGCCGCGCGACACGGTAGATCATTGTGAGAGCGGAAAGCGAAAGTGTGAATGCGGCTACGGGAAAAAAGAAAGTCCACAAGCCATGGAAGGGATGAACTTCGCCGAGTTTGGCGGCAATCCAATGGCGCAGAGGGCGGCCAAACACTCCAAGGACCGCAGCGATCAGAAGCGGAGCGATGGTAGCGACCAGCAGCAAGAGGGCGCGCAATTGGCGGTGGAGAAAGCCGGGCTTCTCCGCGTCTTCATAAACAATGTGGATGCCTTCCATAATGAGCTTCATGACTTGCGATCCGGCGATGAGGGTGCCGGCCCAACCAATGACGGCCCACTTCCAGGCTTGCGGGCCGCGCTTAATCAAGAATTCGGAAACAATTTGGCGGCTGCCGGGCGGGAGATATTTGGTGAAGTTGGTGATGAGGTCGAGCATATTGGTGTGACTGCCCCAACGGCTGGTGGCGATCGCGACGGTGAGCAGCAGCGTCGGGAAAAAGGCCAGAAATAGATTAAACGCAACGGCTTGTGAGATCATGCCGCACCGCGGGAATACACGCGCGAATATACGCAAGCTGCGTTTATAGAGCGATGCTGCTGAAATCATGGGCGACCAGTATAAACAAACATCGTTTGGGTGCCGAGGAACCGCCGTTGTGCGCCTTGTCGGGCGGGTAGGCACATCGTAAACTCGGTGCAGGCACATGATTACATGAAACGTTTCGAAACCGAGAGATGTATGAGCGAGATGTCGCGGGCTTCGTGGATGCAAGAGCGAAATTTGCGAACACCCGGCGGACTGGTGATTTTGTCTTTGGCGGTGTTTCTGTTTGCGCCAGCAGGTTTGCGGGCCGCGCAGCAGACTTCAAAACAGCTGTGGAAGAGTTTGCCGTTCGCGATTGTCCGGTACAACGACGACGCGCCGAAATCGTGGAACGTTTATCACGGGGATCGCAAAGGGATTTATCTGGTGCGACTTTGGAAGCGCTATTTGCTGATCAACACCGATTCGCAGAGCGCGTTTGAAATTGATCCTAGCAAAGTGAAAGTCGAAGGCGAAAACGCTGAACTTGCGCCGGCCGACGTGCCTGGAGAACCCATCGAAACGTCGGAATGGAAATCGAGGAACGCGGGACCCGTTTTGAGGCACAGGTTTCGATTCGGACAGAGCGGCAATTTTATGGAACTGCAGATTCCGGTTCTGCCCAACGGCAAGCCTGCTTACTGAGCGGGCCGTCCTTGCCGGTAAACACCATAAACCCAAGGGATTCCCAAGACGCCAGGCTGGACAGCGACTTCGATCTGATCGCCGACGTGAAACCGTTCGTAATCGTCGGGATCGACGGGGAGGCGCTCCACTTTTTGGCCCGGGCGCCAGGATTGCACGACGAGACGGCGGGTACCACGGACGAGGCCCTTCATCAGGAACTTGCCCTCGACACGCTCCGGAACATAAACGGGCTTGGACTCTGAATCGAGTTTGCCATTCAAGAAAATTGCGGCGGCCAGAATCCAGGGCAACGGGATGAAACCGGCGTAAATTCTTTTCAGGATTTCGATCTCCTGATGCTTGCGGGCGCGCCGCTCGAGCACAACCGCAATTGCCAGGGCGAGGAAGAACAAAACGCCGAAGAAAACCAGCATGAGGTCCAGGTCCAGTGGAGGATAGATTTGCGTGATGTAGGGAAAAAGAAGCGAACCGGCCAGAAAGAAGACGGTCTGTTTGATGAGCCGCTTGCGGAACATGAACTCCGCTGCGGCCGATGTGAGACCGCAGGAGGGACACTGATCCGCGATGCGCGTAGCGCCACAGTCAAGACAGCGGGTCATGCGGTTGAGTATACAGTCAGGCTCAAGGCCGCGTCTGCGAAAGCCTGGAGATGAGCTGGTGGTAGGATTCCTGCTGCTGGTCGGGGAAGGAGACAGAAACGCCCATGCCGCGCCCGGGTTCGACGCGCTTCACAAAGCACACAACTTTCACGGGACTGTCCAGTTGCAGACTTGCCGTAAAACCCGCGCCAACCCAGAGCGGATCGACGGATTCGATGAACATACCATTGGAACTGACATCGCGAGTGCTTGCACGGAGCACCGCTGAGCCCCATTCGATGTCGAGGGTGGCGCGAAAGTCGTAGCGTTGCGCCCAGCGGCGTTCGAGCCGTCGAGGAGATTGGTCTGCGCTGCCCATCAAGCTGGCGAAGCCCCCTGCGTGGGTTCCCTAGCCGCGGCGTCCGGGCGTTCGCGCCGCTC
>Ga0137379_10001728_pt1 | contig 20133 bp, 18 predicted proteins | sample SagtaG_18_FD_104812 | JGI IMG/M metagenome (GOLD analysis project Ga0137379, IMG submission 104812) | Vadose zone soil microbial communities from Sagehorn Ranch, Mendocino, California, USA - Sage2_L_80_16 metaG | ecosystem: Environmental > Terrestrial > Soil > Vadose zone | place: USA...
AGCACTACGCGATCGAGCGACAGCGCGTCGGCGGACCCCGCGGGTGACGTGTACAGCGGAGCCAAGTTTGTTCCGCGTACGCCTTTGCTGTCCAGGTGAAACGCAACTGTTCGCTCGCGCCCGCTCATGTTCAACGCCACGAGCACTGTCGCGTCTCCACTCTTGCGCAAGAATGCGAAGACATTTAAATCGTCTTCATTCACGCTTTCCTGAGAGCCGTCTCTCAGCGCCGGCTCAGTCCTGCGCAGTGCCAAGAGTCGTTTGTATGTGTTGAAAATCGAGTCTGGATCTTTGCTCTCCGCCTCAACGTTATATCGCGAGGTGCTAGGCGGAACCGGCAGCCAGGGCTTGTTTGCAGTCGTGAAGCCAGCCTCTCCCGATGAACTCCACTGCATGGGCGTGCGTTCGCCATCGCGGCCTTTTTCTTTCGGCCAACCGATCTTGCCGATCGGGTCATGCACGTCCTCGATCCGCGTCGGCTCGGTCGTTCTCATTCCCAATTCCTCGCCGTAGTACATCTGCGGAGTGCCGCGCGTGGTCAGTTCAAGCACCGCCATCAGCTTGGCGATCTGATCATTGTGCACACCGTCGCCATAGCGATCCCACTGCCGCGGCTGGTCGTGATTGCTAAAGAAGTATTCCGGCTGCCCGTGCGCGCTGTTGTGCTCGATTTCGTTGAAGAGCTTGCGAAAGCGGGGCGCGGACAGCTCGTTTACATCGGCAATCTGAAAATCCATCGGCAATTGCACTTCATCGTTTTTGCCGTACATCCGCGTAAGAGCCTCAACGTTTGGCTCGTCCGCTTCTGTCACCAATACGGGGTCTCCCGGATAACGATCGACAACGCGCCGCACTTCCTTAAGCACGTCGTGCACTTCAGGAAGATCGTCGGTGTATTTGTGCTGAATGTTGCGATCGCCATAGGCATTGCGTCCCGGAAGATACAGATCGTTGCGCAAATTCGGATCTTCAAACAGGCGCGAGACCGCATCGATTCTGAAGCCGGCCACGCCGCGCTTCATCCAGAAATCGAGCACGCCATCCATTGCAGCGTGCACTTCGGGGTTGCGCCAATTCAGATCCGGCTGCTCTACGTAGAAGTAGTGATAGTAGTACTGGCGCGTCTTGTCGTCCCAATGCCACGCCGAGTGCCCAAACCACGACTGCCAATTGTTAGGCGGCTGTCCTTTCCGCCCCAACGACGAAGACCTGTCGTTGGGGGCCCCGGGGGTTCCTTTGCTAGTTGCGGTCTTCGGGGTCCCCGCGGACGGGTCCTTGTCCGTGGGGTGATTCTCGCCCTTGCCGTCCCTCCAGATGTACCAGTCCCGCTTGGGGTTTGCGCGCGAGGACCGCGACTCGAGGAACCATTTGTGCTGGTCCGAGGTGTGATTGATCACGTAATCCATGATCACGCGAATGTCGCGCTTCTTAGCCTCGGCCACCAGGTTGTCAAAATCAGCCATCGTCCCATAAACAGGGTCGATGGCCGTGTAGTCGGAGATGTCGTAGCCGTAGTCGACGCCAGGCGAGGGATACATTGGCGTAATCCAGATAGCGTCGATGCCCAGGTCGTGCAGGTAATCCAGCCGCGATGTGATGCCCTTGATGTCTCCGATGCCGTCCCCGTCTGAGTCCTGAAAACTCCGCGGATAGATCTCGTAGATGACCGCGTGCTTCCACCACTCCTGACCGGTTGGCTGAAAGGCCGTTTGGGACGTCGGATGCGTAGCGCTTGTGGGTTGTGTTGCCGATGGGGCGATTGGCGTTTGTCCAGCCGCCTTGTGCGCTGATGCCACGAGAGAAAGGGATAGAGCGCAGCCTGCGATGGTGCTTACAACACTTCTGGTCCAGTGCATTGCGGTTCCTCGTCCTGCTTCCGCTGCTCGTAAAACCGGCAACGGTGTGAACACGCCAAACTATCACATTTAGTCAGGATCGAACCGCAAAATTTCAAGCCCACACAATATTCCAAGCCGCACTGTGGGGAGCTGTAGTGTCAAGAGACATTCGCGCGTCCTGCGATCAGCATGGATTCAAGGATCTGATCCGACACTTCTTTCACAGCCTGGGGAGAATGAGACAGGAACAGAGTGTTTGTCTTGTCGTTCTCGCCGATGGACTTCAACGTGTCGAAGTACTGCGTCACGAGCACCAACTGCATGACTTCTTTTGAAGTTGCTCCTTCGACCGCTTTCTGGAATTGCTCGACCGAAGTCTGCAGGCCCTCGATGATCGCTTTTCTCTGGTTCGCAATACCCTGACCCTGCAGTGCCTTGCTCTCCGCCTCAGCTTCAGCCTTCTTGACGACGAGGATTTTGTCCGCTTCGCCTCTCGCGCTTGCTGCAACCTGCTCGCGCTGAGCAGCGTTGATATCGTTCATCGCCGACTTCACCTTGGCGTCGGGAACGATATCGGTAACCAGCACATTCACGATCTCGTAGCCGAATGCCGCCATGTCCGCATCGAGTTCCTGCTTAACTGCCGCGGCGATGCTCGATTGCGAGGCGAACACTTCGTCGAGCGTCATCCCTGGGACGTGACCCAAAATCACTTGTTCGACATACGACTTGATCTGCGCCACCGGGTCCGACAGCTTGTAGAACGCGTCGTAGACCTTCTCGGGACGAACACGGTTCTGCACCGAGATCGGGATGGTGACAAACACGTTGTCCTTGGTCTTGGTCTCCATCGTAAGCGTGATTTGATTGACACGCAGGCTCACCATTCCGGTTACAGAGTCGATGTATGGGGTTTTCCAATTCAGCCCAGCGTCGGCAACGCGAAGAAACTTTCCGAACCGCGTAATCACTGCAACCTGCGCTGTATTCACGGTGAAGAAGCTTCCCAGAACCAGAGTGAGCAGGATAATCGCTACGATTGCCAACAGAATCAGGAACGTGACGTCCATTCAAATCCTCCGCTGCCTTGTCTTTGAAGTCTGCCGAATTATACAGACAGGCAATGAAGGTCACTGTGCGCGGTCGCTGGAACGGGCGATGTTCCGATAACGCCCCGCGGGACTACTGCTCGTCGCCGGGACGCTCCGGTTTGGTGCTCCTTGTGCGTTCGAAGTCGTAGCCGAACTCAGGCTTCTCGCGCGTACCTGAGATGTAGATGGGAATCTCCGCACCCGCGCCGTCCTTCTTGAAGAATCGATCAGCGGGCTTCAGCAGTTTGCCCTTCCACCCTCCAACCATCTGCGAAACCGTGGCCTGCATCTTCGCAGTGCCTGAGAAGTCGAGGAACTCGCTGTTTATGTGGTAAACCCCACTGAGTTCGATATCGGCTCCCGGTACTTTGTAGCTAAGAGACGGCAGTTTGAGTAGGCCGTCTCCAATCTGAAAATCACCGTCCATTTGCGATTTGGTACCAGCCGGATCGGAGGTCTTCGAATCGCCGGGCCTGCCCAGTCCTCGAAGGCTCAATTCGCTGATTCGTTTCTGAATTGACGGATTGGTGAACTCCGCATCGCCCAGGGTAAATCTCCCTTTCAGTGCCATCCGCTCATGGACCGGAGCCGGGCCGGGCGGAATGTGAAGCTGTCCTTTGACAACAACGTCGCCGGTCAAAAGCGGCGTGGATGAGCGGCTGGCCAGATGCAGAAAGTCTTCAATGCGCGCTCGACCCACGTTGATGGTCAGCGCAATTTCATGACCGATGCTATGCAACCGTCCATCGTCACCTCGCTCAAGGACACGCACGACCTGCCCTTGCGCGGTGAAATGTGAGTGGCCCATCGTGGCATCGACCGGCTCCAGCCACGTGTCGCCATTCGTCCCGTCCACCCTCGCGTGAAAGTTCGTATGCAGCGCCATCGGGTTGCCAAACTTGGGGAGGCGGAAGTCCGCCATGTTGGTTTCACCATCGGCAGTCAGGTTCCGCAGCGTTCCCTGGTAGTGTCCGGTGGAATTGAGAATCCCAGCAATGCCTTTGAATACAGAAAGATCGGCGTGCTCGAAGCGATAGTCGCCCCTCACGGGTGTCTCGCCAGGATCCGCAACATTCCATGGACCGAACTTCCCCGTTGAGTAAATCGCCCCCGGTGGTTTCGGATTGGTCAACTCGGCTTCGAAGTTCATCGCTTGGCCAGGCGCGACTCCTGTCACTTTGAAGTGATCGATCATGAACTCCAAAGGTAGTTTGTCAGGCCGGTCTGTTTGGAGTTCAACTTGCGCACCAATGCAATCGACAGTGTCTACCTGGAACCCCAGATTCCATGCACCTGCAATGGCTTGAGGAGCAGGCGAGGGCTGATCGGTCCTACCGGGGCGCTGCAGGTGGGATCTCGGGGGGATGTGGACCTCCAGACCCTTTAGGCGAAGCTGGCTAAGGTGTACCGGAACTCCGGATCGATAGGGCAACGGCGCATGGAATCGGAACTCCCCAAGCAGGATCAGGGGTTGGACGCCACCCTGCGGTGTGGGCACAGTGACGCCTTCCACCTGTGCTGGGGGCCAGATTCGCAGCCCCCGCCCCTCGGCCCAGATGCCCCACTCGCCGTGCAGGCTATTGCCCAGTGTGAGATGAAAGCCCGCCAGTTCGACCCTGGCATGGAAGCGCTCTGAGAGCGCCTGCACTACTCGATCGCGCACAAATGGCTCGGCCCGATGCGCCACCACATCGATGATGATCGCCAATAGCACCAGGGCCACGAACATGCTCGCAGAAATCCACCGCAACCACCGATGTCTGCGCCAAAATGAACCCTGGATTTCAGTTAGATTCATCTCTCTAATTTGGATGCATTTGCCCCCGCATCGGCCAATCCCATTTTCGTAATGGCCGGTGAATGACTTAGACTTCTTGTCACAGATGCATGCCCACATTGAGAACCTCGTCAAGCTGCAAACGGTGGAACTGGAACGGACCCGGCTCGCGCAGGCGTCCCGGGCGCTGCCCGCGGAAATCACGCAGGCCGAAGCCGCGCTGGCTGCCGTGCAGCGCCAGGCAGCGTCCGCGTCGGATGCGTTGAGCCGTGAAGATTCGTTACGCACGAAATTGGAGCGCGACGTGGCAAGCCATCGCCAAAAGGTTGCACGTTACCGTGCCCAGCAGGACACCGTAACAACTCCCGCCCAGGCTGAAGCGATCGACCATGAAGTTCGCTTCGCCGAAGCCGAAATCGAGCGCATGGATAATGAAGAGTTCGCCAGCCTCGAGCGCACCGAAACGCAGGAGGCTGCCCTCGCTGCGGCCCGAACCCTGGTAGAGCAACTGGCAACCGCGCTCGATAAGACTCGCGAACGGGACGCATTCGCTCAGGAGGAACTAATCAAGGAGCAGGCCATCCTGAGCGACGAGCGTCAATCCCTTCGCAAGATCATCGAGCCGGAGTGGCTCACTCGCTTCGATCGTTTGGCCGCAAGCCGCGGCACCGGCATCGCCCGCGTCGATAACCAGATGTGCCTGGGATGCCGAATGGGAGTGCGCCCACAGATGTGGAACCAGCTTCGCGAAGGGGAGCTGCTCAGTTGCGATAGTTGCGGCCGCTTGCTCTATTGGGATCCGGCAATGGCCCCCGCGCCCAAAACGCCTCAGCCCGAACCAGCAGCCGGCGCCGGACGTGCTGTCCGCAAGCCCCATCAAGCCGGAGCATAAGCGTGGCGCGCATCTGCGTGGACATGGATGAGGTGATGGCCGACACCCTGGCCGAGCACCTGCGCCGCTATAACCAGACCTTCGACGAAGAAGTTACGCCTGAAGATCTGGCCGGCAAAGGACTGTGGGAGGTGACACCTCTCGATCGCCAGCAGCAATTGCGCGCCTTCCTCGATGCCGAAGACTTTTTCGAAGACCTGCCGTTGATGCCCGACGCGCAAAACGTGCTCAAGCAGCTTTCCACCCGCTTTGAAATCTTCATTGCCACGCAGGCCATGGCCGTGCCCAACTCGCTTGGCCCCAAGTATCGCTGGCTGCAACGTCACTTCCCGTTCATTCCGCCCACGCACTACGTCTTCTGCGGCAACAAGAGCATTTTGCGCGCCGATTACCTCATCGACGATTTACCCCGCAACCTGCTTCGATTCGAGGGCCAGGGTCTTCTCTACTCCGCTCCGCACAACATCACATCTACTGGCTTTGTGCGCGTGAACAACTGGCTCGAAGTTGCGAGCTACTTCGCGGCAGTCAAGGAGTAGGAAGAGGAAGATCGATTCGAGAAACCGGCCTACACGCCGTTCTTCAACTCGACGCTGATAACGCGCAGTTCCGATTCGCCAACATTCTCGAGCGTGTGCGGCGGCAGTGGCGCGGACCCATGCGTGCTCCCCTCAGTGAATGGCCCGGTCAGCCTGGTATCCACAACAATTGAGCCGCTCGCATCGCGGCGGACGAAATCACTCCAACTCAGGATATACAGAACCCCGGGCCACTTATGCGTGTGCAGAGGAACTGTGTTCCGTGGTGGAACTCTTGTGTCCAGTACACGAACGGCCGCATTCTCAAACATCAGCGCGTGATGTTTCGGTGCAGCGATCAGGGCGTCGAGCTCGTCAGGCCAATCTTTCTGGTCCGTCATGAGCACGATTCTAGAGCGCGACGATGACTGCAACCACATTTTCGGCCGGCCCGGCACAAGATCGAGCCGCATCACTTGCCCGATGCTGCGTGGGACTCGCTCGGCCATGTTGGACTCGCAAGCGAAATGGTCAGAACTTCGCCGCCCTCAAACAGCGGTCCTTTTTCTCTGACAAAGGTCGGCACCTCTCCTGAGACAACCCAGAGATGAATGCGAGGCGGCTCTTTACCAACCAGCGGCGCAACAAGCCCCGCAACGCCTCCGAGCTCTATCTTGATTTCGTAAGCCAACGCCTTGCGGGGAACACCGGCCAGCGCGAATTGCTGTGTGCCTCGCGGAGTAATTGCAAGTTTCACGAGCCTTGGCTTTGGCGTCGCCACAATCATCGATACCTTTGTCTCCGGTGTTTCGGGCCGCAGGTTTTTCACGATCGGGATAACGAGTCCATTGTAGAGGGTTGGCGGCAGGTTCATATGTTCAGTCACAACCCCCTCTTTACCATCCTTGGCTGTCGTGCGAACAGTGACCATACCTTTGGGGACATCGATCAAAAGGTCCATCGAGCGGGGAAAGTACGGCCCTTTTTGAATGTGGTGGTCAGAGATGAGCCGAAATTTGCCGCGCTGCGTAAACACTGCGGTTTCGTCATCAATCGATCCATCCTTGAAGTGGAAAACTAAACGGGAGGTGACTCGGTCGCCGCGAACCATCTCGATGAGATCGCCATCCGCGAGTGGCTCGCCCTGCTCGGTCGTAAGCGAAAGAAATCCATGCAAGGTCCCCTCCAAATGACGGGCGGTGACGGACTCCCCGAATGCGCCAACTTGACCAGCGCAGGCCAACACAAGAGCCAATAGCCAGCATCTAAGATCACTAGGCAATGATCTGCTCCCGAGCCCATGGCAATTCTCGCTTACGCAGCCTGACCCCATTTGTGTCTAGATGACCGCACAACAACAGCCGTTGCCTCTTGGACTTGGCCGGAGTCCGGCATTCGGCCAAACTTGTGCTTTCCGCTCGCGATTGGTCATACTGAATCGGACCCTGGTAGTGGCCGCGATCACGGGTAGCGAGCGACTGTCTGCATAACACGTTTCGAGCATGATTTCGATTGGCTCGAGGTGAGATCACAGGAAGGCAAAATTGATGTTCATTTCCAATGCTCTCTTCGTCACGGCAATCGTCATTTCTTCGTCAGTGACGGGCTTGGCACAAGCTGCTGCAAGTGGCGCGCCAACCCAAGCCACACCCACTGCACCGCTGCCTCCGTCTGCAATCCTGCTACCCGGGATCGATAGCGTGAAGCAGACTCTGGGCGTGCTAAAGCTGGAAAAATGGAAGAAGGGCTCTGTGCGCGATGAGGCCGGCTCAAACCTCGATGCAATCCAGCGCGATTTGCAAGGAACCCTGCCCGCGTTGCTCAAGGCTGCCGATGCTGCACCCTCAACCATCAGCAAAGTGCTGCCGGTCTCGCGCAACGTGGATGCGCTCTACGACGTGCTCGTCCACGTCTTCGAGGCGGCTCGAGTTTCGGCGCCTGGCGATCAGATCGGCCAATTGCAGCAGGCGATGACGAGCCTCGAGAAGGCGCGTGTCGCGCTCGACGATCAACTGCTGCAGACTGCCTCAACACAGGAAAAGCAACTCGTCGACTTGCACACCACTGTCCAGACTCAAACAGCGTCATTGCGCGCGATCGCTGCTGCTCCGCCCCCTCCCCCTTGCCCGAAGCCCGCACCGGCAAAGAAGAAGCGCGCAACACCTGCGACTGCTCCGAAGAACTCGACCACTCCAGCCGCGAAGACGCCGTAGCGCAAAACGCGCTGGCAAGGTGCAAAGTGGCCATTTGAGTTTGATCGAGTCTCGCGAACTTGCTCCAGAGTGAAATCCGGTACAAATTCACCGGCACTCAATCTCAAGCAGGAATCGTCCCCGTGGTGCGCATCGGGTTGAGCCGCTGAATCACAGACCCGCTGGTTGGCCGAAGCAGAGTGACGGGCTGGGTTGCAGGTGCCTGATGCATGGTCACAATTAGGGCATCGGCTGGCATCTTACCCGCACAGATGTACGAGTGCGGCGTACTGGCGTCGAAATAGACGGCATCGCCCGGCCCCAGCGTGCAATGGTTGGTGCCGTGCTGCAATTCAAGATCTCCCTGGAGCATGTAAAGGAACTCATATCCCGGATGCATATGCGCCCTCGGCTCCCTGTTCCTATCCAGCGGAATGAATTCAGCAAAATAAGGATCCATGTGCCGGTCCGGAACCATGTAGCCCAAACTCTCAAAGAAGTAGGTCGGATCTTCCACGCCGGTTTGCGGTAGCCGAACCCGATCCTTGCGCCGGTGGACCCGGAACATTGCCTGCGGTTCTGTCTCGAAGAAATACGCGAGGTCCTTTGAGAACACCATGGCGATCCGTGCCAGGTTGCGCAAAGTCGGCACCACGCGTCCCGTTTCAAGCTGCGACAGAAAACTCGCTGAAAGGCCGGTGTGCTTCCCTAGCTCGACAAGCCCCATGGATTTCTTAAGCCGAAGCTTCTTGATCCGCTCGCCGATATGTTTCTCTGCGATGAATCTCTCAGTGGTTTCCGTATCTACTTGTGACTTCTGGGTTTCTTCAGTGTGAGCCGTCGCCAGGTCCGTCATAGCTTCTCCTGGAATGCATACCAAGGTTTTTGCCCGGATCAAAACCTATTCTCATGATACTAAACTCAACCGCTTCGAGCAAACCATATCAAAACCCATCCCGGCCACCCTCATCCATGCTGGACAGATGGAGAACAGAGAGCAGTCTTTGGTGATTCTGAGCGGGGCATCCGGCATGTTGGGCACCGCCCTCCGGCGGGGCCTTTCGAGTCGGCAGAACCCAACCCTTCAGCTGGTCAGAAGCCTGCCCACAGGGGCGGGGCAACTCCAATGGAATCCGGCGGCATCGCCAGCCATCTCACATCCTGCCCCTCTGGAAGAAAGCGCTGCGGCCATCCACCTTTCCGGTGCCAGCGTGGCCGGGCACCGATGGACTGCCGCTTACCAACGCGAGCTCGCTGCAAGTCGCGTGGACTCCACTCGCGCCCTGGCAATAGCGCTCGCACGGCTGCACCAACCACCCCGGGCCCTGCTTGTGGCTTCTGCCGTCGGCTTCTACGGCAACCGTGCCGACGAAGTCCTGAGCGAATCTTCCGCTCCCGGTTCCGGCTTCCTGGCCGGCCTCTGCCAATCATGGGAGGCTGCAGCGGATCCCGCCGTTCAAGCGGGAATTCGCGTGGTCCATTTTCGCTTTGGGGTTGTTCTTGGACAGGGCCATGGCGCACTCGAGCAGATGCTTCCGCCATTCCGCCTCGGCCTCGGCGCAAAGCTCGGCAATGGCCGTCAATGGATGAGTTGGATCAGCCTCGAGGACGCAGTCGCTGGAATTCTGTTTGCGCTGGACACGCCCGCTCTCGTTGGACCAGTCAATCTGACCGCGCCCAACCCGGTAACAAACGCCGATTTCACGCGAGCGCTTGGCCGGCAGCTCGGCCGCCCGGCATTTCTAACAATTCCGTCGCTTGCGGTTCGGCTGGCGTTTGGCAAGATGGCAAACGAGGCGCTACTGGCAAGCGCTCGAGTCCTGCCCGTGCGACTCCAATCGGCGGGATTCCAATTCGTGCACCCAACCGTCCAGGCGGCGTTGGCTGCCGCTCTGGCGTAGCCGACGGAGCCTCTACCACCATCCAGTCCGTCCCAATGCCGAAATGCCGAAGTTGCCTAGCGTTTCGCCTGAATTACGCGAGCGCTGCTGCCAGTTTTCTTTTGCGCCCGCTTCGCTGCCAGGGCATGCATCTCCTTGCCGATCTTTGACTGATTGATGGCAAGTTGAATGCCCAGGTTGATGAAGTTGCCGGTAATCCAATAGAGCGCCAGTCCCGAAGCAAAGTGCCATAAGGTGAAGCCCATGATTGCCGGCATCATGATGGCCATCATCCGGCGCTGCATGGGGTCCATCCCCGGTGACGGAGTGAGGAACTGAACCAGGAACATACTGACGATGATCAGAATCGGCAGGATATGCAGCGGATCGGGCATGGAGAGATCGGTCAACCAGAACCAGTGCGCCTGGCGCAACTCCACGGCATTCAGCAGCACTCGATAGTAAGCCAGAAACAGCGGCATCTGCAGCAGCAGGGGCAGGCACCCGCCATACATGTTCACGCCCTCTATCTTGTAGAGCTGCATCATCTCGGTGTTCATTTCAGAGCGCTTGGGGTCGTTCATCTTGAGATGTGCGTAGCGCTTCTTGAGAGCCTCTACCTTGGGCTGAATCCTCATCATTTTCAGAGACGACTTCATCATCATCACGCGAGTCGGCAGCAACACCACGTTAAAGATCACGGTGATGATGATGATGGCCCAACCCCAGTTGTAAACACCGGGTCCAAGCAATCCATGGAGAGCGCGAAGCGCCACATAAAGCGGCTTGGCGATCAGACCCCACCAGCTGTACTGAATCAAGGAGTCCAGGGGCTGTCCGGTGGCGTTGCCATCCGCGCCGGTGGCGTGCACAGACTTCAGGATGTCCGTTTCTTTCGGGCCGGCATACAGGCGAAAGCGAGTGTCTCCGCTCATGTCGCCCAGGGCCAATCCGAGCACGCTGATGGGCTTCTTTTCGCTATTGGGATCGCTCAGGTTGCTGGGTAGATCGATCGTGTGGTGGAACGTAACAAGGGTTGTGCGCGAGGGCACGTCCGGCAGCAGTGCTGCAGCAAAATACGCGTCGGTCAGGGCCGCATACTCGTATGGCTGATCGAGTGTGGCGTTGCCGCTGACCTTGTTGGAGTTCATCGAATCCTGTTTGCCCTCAATTGACCAGGCAAACTGCGATTGCGTGGGAACCAGCAAGTTGGTGCGGCGTCCGCTCGCGGCCGCAAATTCCTCCATGTCGCCCAGTCCTGCGGGCCAAGTCACCAGTGCACGCACCGGCGCACCATTACGCTTCACCGATGCTTCGACGCTGATTACGTAACTCGTGTCGAAGCTGAAGGTCTTCACCACGTCCAGGGTGCCTGCGGCGTAGTGGAAAGTGATCGAATTCGGCGCCAGGAGCTGACCGGTCGCCGAAGCCTGATAGAGCGCCTGGTTCAACTGCGCTGTCAGATCGTTGTCGTATGTAAACAACGAAAGAGGCAGTCCAAATCGTGCCGCGGCCTCCGGCTGCACCATGTCCAGCGGTTTACCCGTCGAGTCGTTGTACTTCTTCAGAATCCAATGCTTTACCTGCGCGCCGCGATTGGTGAAAACAATCCTGAACTTCTCGTTTTCTACGGTGGTCTCTGTCTCCGCCCCCGCTCCGATCGCCGCAGTTGGCAAGGGAGCGCGCACAGTCGCCGCGGACGAAATTGCCGCACCGGCCGCAGCCGGTTGTGGCGATTGCTGCGCCTGCTGCTGCGTCTGCACAGCCGGCGGCGGCGCATCCGTCTTCGGCTTGAAATACTGGAACGCCATCAGCGCGGCAAGCGCAATAAACGTAAAGATCATCAAGCTGCGGAAATCACCACCGCCGCCACCGCTGCTGCCGGACCCATGTGGTTCAAGATTTGGATTGCGAATTTCGGGCAAAGGTAACTTCCTGTCTTTGTGAGAAGTGGCGTGCCATCGGGCCGCCGCTCTTTCTATGGTAATGGTTCGTGGGGCAAGTGGCCTGAAGCTGCAATAGGCGGAACAGAATCGAGCCCGCCGCGACTGAAGGGTTGACAGCGCAACAACCGCCAGATCGACAATGCCGCCCCCCGCAGAGGGCCGTGGGTGGCAATCGCTGTCGATGCATATTCCGAGCAGGTCGGCACAAAACGGCAGCCTCCCGTGCCCAGCGAATGCACCGCGGGCGACAACCAGCGGCGATAGAAGTCGAGGACGGCGAGCAGGATGCGAGTCATGATGCGGCTTCCGCCTTCGAGCTGCGTGGGCCAGTAACTACCCGCGCCACCTCGGCATTTGCCTGTCCAAGGATACGTAGAATCTCGGCCTCAAGTTTCGTGAATTCCACCGTGAGCACCGATCGATGCGGATGAAGAATCAGATCGCAACCCGGCGGAAGCAGTTCGACATGGCGACGGAGAACATCGCGCAAACGTCGCTTGATTCGATTCCGCTCATGCGCCTTGCCCAGCACCTTGCCCACGGTCAATCCCACGCGTGGCCCGATTGCCGGAGCGGTCTGCGGCGCCAGAAACCAGCTCATGCAATTCGACCGCCGCTTTCGGCCTGCCGCATAGGCGCGCTGGTAGTCCGCGTGCAAGCGAAGACGCGAGCCCGTCAGAGATTGGCGGCGCACCGCTAAGTCGGACCTGGCCGCGCGGGAGTCAGAATGGGAAGGGGTACTCATGGCAGTACCGATAGGCATCTCGACCAGTACATCGCAAAATGCGAATTCGCTCCGGCCGAAACAAAACGGCAGGATGGATTTAGTCGCGGAAGCCGGCGCTGACAGATACACGCTTGCGGCCAATCGCGCGGCGGCGGCTCAACACGGCTGCGCCGGCCTTGGTCTTCATGCGCGAACGAAATCCGTGCGTCTTGGCGCGATGGCGGCGGTTGGGTTGAAATGTGCGCTTGGGCATAAAAATGCGCTTCCTTTACTCGTTGAAAATCTGTGCCTTGACGGCAAGTTTTAAGTGTATCGCAGTTCGGGCCAGGAATCCAGCGCTTCGCCCCTTTTGGGGATCGGGCGAAGCAGACTTGCTTGACCCACGCACCGCACATGATTCGTCGAAAACCTTGCGTCCCGTCACCGGGGAACATCGCTTTTCTTGCGACCCATCGCAATGCAAAAGCGCAACTCTGCAAAGTTTTTCAGCCTCTTTCACCGTTCATGGTGCAACCCGCTGCGGCTTCCCCAAAGTTATGTGAAAGAGAGATTGCAACGACCTCCAAATGTGCTACTATCGGACCCGTTCAAGAAAGTTTCCTAGCGTCCCACGGAGTGAACTTCAACCCGTGCCTCGTGGTGTTTTTATAAGAGGCAGACCAACGGCCAGGCAGGTCTTCAACGTCGAGTTCACGATGAGCGAAAGCTTCATCGATGGATGAGCTTTTGCCTGAACCGTCCAGTTGTAACACTCCGGCAGTACATAGGCGACGCAGGTAAGGATTCGCTCGATGGCATTCGCAATTTCGCCAGCTTCGGCTCTCAATCCATGGCTGCAGATTCTCTCGGCCTTAGAAAAAAAAGTGATTCGGCAGTCCTTTGAGACATGGCTGAAGCCAACTCGCTACAGCCACGCAGCCGGGCGCACGCTCTATGTGCGTGTGCCCTCAAAAGACTTTCAGCACGTCGGTGAAAAGTACGGCGACCTCATCCAGGAAGCCATCGATCTCCAGTCTCTGGAGTTCGACGACGTATGTTTTGTGACCGCGGAAGAAGACCCTTCGATCCCGCCGCAGCGCAGAGATGGCGGCTTCGGGCCGTTGCCCGCGCATGCGCCAACTGCTCCGGCGCCACGCACTCCCGAGCAGGCTCGATTCGACTGGTCCACAGCCGCGCAACTCAATTCCCGTTACACTTTCGACGCGTTTGTCATCGGCAACGGCAACCAGTTTGCCCGCGCCGCCTCGCTGGCCGTAGCCGAGAGGCCATCGCGAGCATACAATCCGCTCTTCCTCTACGGCGGTGTCGGAATGGGCAAAACCCACCTCATGCACGCCATTGGCCACGAGGTGAAGCGGCGTCAACCATCCGCAAGCATCTGCTACGTCTCCGCCGAAAAATTCACCAACGAGATGATTACCTCGCTGCGCAACGATCGCATGACCAGCTTCCGCGACCGCTTCCGCACCGTAGACGTGCTACTCATCGATGACATTCAGTTCATCGCGCAGAAGGAACGCACCCAGGAAGAGTTCTTCCACACCTTCAACGCGCTCCACGAGAGCATGAAGCAGATCGTCATCGCATCCGACCGTCCGCCCAAGGAACTTGCCGAGATTGAAGACCGCCTGCGTTCCCGTTTCGAATGGGGTCTGATTGCAGACATTCAGCCGCCCGACCTCGAGACCAAGGTCGCCATTCTGCAGAAAAAGGCCGAGAGCGAGCAGGTGACCCTTCCCATTGATGTGGCCTTGTTTATCGCCTCCAACGTTCGCACCAACGTCCGCGAACTCGAGGGCGCCATGACGAGGCTCATTGCGTGGTGCAACTTGAACCACATGGAAATCACGCTGGCGACGACTCAGCAGTGCCTGAAGCAGTTCATCGATATGCAGGTGCGCAAAATCACCATCGAGTCGATCCAGCGCGCCGTCGCCGAGCAGTTCGGCATGAAGGTGAGCGACCTGAAGCAGAAGAACAATTCGCGCAACGTCGTCGTGCCCCGCCAGATCGCCATGTACCTCGCCAAGCAGATGACCGAAGCCAGCCTGCCTGAGATTGGCCGGCAGTTTGGTAACAAGCACCACACCACCGTGATGCACTCCATCGGTAAGATCGACGAGCTCCGCCGCACCGACAAAGACCTGCACCGCACCCTCAACAAGCTGCAGGAACTCCTGAACGGGTAAACAAGTCGACGATTTGGACACAAGGAAGGGCCGCGCAATGCGGCCCTTTCAGCTTGCGGAAAAAGTCGGCCCGGAGGGAGGCGGGGGGTTCAACCCCCGCATAAAGCTAAAATCGACCTGGGCTTTAGCCCCGGAGGAAAGTTCTCCGCGAATCTCACCCGAGATCCCGAGTTTTTCCGCAGCCTGTTCAGCCGTGCCGAAAATCCCGCAAAATCAACGAGGGTTTTACAGGCTACGGAAAAATTCCGATGGCGGTGTTGTTTTGAAAGGGCAAGGCTTTAGCCGTGCCGTAAGTTGAGCAAAACCGATCTGGCCTTTAGGCCCCGAGGGAAGTTCTTCGACGATTCGTCTGCAAATTGCGAGTTTTTCCGCAACCTCTTTAGCCCCTGGTGGGTGTTTTCTTCGCGGTTCGCATGCTGTTCTCTGTGTTTCCGCAGCCTGTTCAGCCCCTGAGGGATGTTCTTCGCGATTGCAGTTGAAACCCGCCCTTTTCCGCAGCAAAGAAGGGCCGCGCAAGGCCGCTACGAAGACTCCGTCAGACTCAGCACATTCCCGTCCGGATCGTTGAACCAGGCGATGCGTGCGCCGCTTGGAGCATTCCAGATGGCGTGAGGATCGGTGTCGTTCATCCCCGGATAGCGCAGAAAGACAACTCCCGCCGCAGCAAGCCGGTCGATGGTCTCCTCGATATTTCCAACCCGCCAGCCCAGCACGGTGAAAGGGTCCGGATGAAGCTCATGCACAGTCGTGACCCGCAGCATGGTTCCGTTGGCGTCAAACACGAGAGCAAACGGAGCCTCATCCGCCACCAGCCGCAGGCCCATCACGCCCTGATAAAACGCCAGCGCCCTCTCCGGATTGGTTGTCGGCGCAAACGCAATGAGTTCGCTGCCACCCAAAATCGTTCCTGTCGCCATCGCCGCCTCCCTCTTACTTACATGTTCTACTCCCGGCTTCCGCAATTCTGCCCGAGCCCTGGGTTGCCGGCGGCTTAGGCTACTCGAACATCGACCAGGAGGTTCTCGATGAGTGCATTGGCGATCATGCGCTCACTGACTCGAAGCAGCAGCGATCTGCGAACTGGCAATCGCTGCGGTGGCGACTCGCCGGCACAATTCGGCGTACTCCTCATTTCAGTTCGGATTACTTCTGGGACGATGATGTCTTGGTGCGATTGAAAGCCTGCATCAATCGGGGAAGAATGAGTTTTTCCATAATTGTGTTTGGCGGAGTGGAGTCGGCGTTATAGCCGCCGCCTGTGAAAACCGCGACCAAATGATATTGAGGCGCAATGTAAATCTTCTGCCCTCCGTTGCCCTGGGCGGCAGTCACGACAACCTGCTCGGCGCCGCCGGGCATCTCCACGTTAAACATGTGACGCCACCAGAAGTACCCGTAGCTGACGTTGTCAACGTGACTGTGCTCAGCCGTGGAAGTGTTGACCCATGACTCGGAGACGATCCGCCGCCCATGCCAGCGGCCCCCATCTTCGAAAAGTACCCCCAGCTTCAGCATGTCGCGTGACCGCAGATGAATCTGCGAAAATTCCTTGTCGGCGTTAGTCAAATCGTAGTTCCAGACCCAATCGGTATGCGCCATGCCCAAAGGCCCGAAGAGGTATTTCTGCGCGAACTCCGGAAGCGGCATGTGGACTGCATTCTCCGTCATTCGACCTACAACGGACACGCCACCAGAACAGTAGTACCCTTTGGTTCCCGGGTCGTTGATCATGGGCAGATCGAGCGTTGCCTTTACCCAGTCGGGCGAGTCGTCCAGCACCGTCTCACGCCCTGGAGACGTAGAGCTGTGGTCATCGCAGTCAAGCCCTGAGCTCATGGAGAGGAAATCGCCGAGAGTGATCGCCGTTTTCCGTGGGTCGGGGTTGGCGTAGCTGGAGTAGCTCATCGCCGGCATCACTCGTTCGTTCACTCCGGAGAGGGCACGGCGATCAATCGCGATCCCCGCAAGAGTGCTGACAACAGACTTGGTTGTTGACCGGAGTTGATGGGGACGTTGCGCGTTGTAGCCGTAGAAGTACTCCTCCAGCACCAGCTTTCCATCCTGGTACAGAAGTATGCTGTGCACATCCTTGTAAGTGCCATCGAGGATGGCGCGCACAACCGTGCCGGCTGTGACGGCTCCGAGAGGCGAGCGAGCGATGTCGCCAACAGCAATACCGTCATGCATATCTGAAGGCACCTTGTACTGATAGGTCGAAGACACCTCCCCTTTGGTCCGCGGCCACGCCAGTGCGGCAGATTCCGATGTGACGGTGGACGAAACTCGTGGATGGAACTTGCCGTTTTGTTCATAGCCCGTCACGGTTCCATTGGCATCGCGCTGGAACGAGAGCTTTGGTCCGTACATGGTCGAGAATGCATCCAAACCCTTCGGAATCAGGTGATATTTGGCCTCGTCCTGAACTGCAAAAAACTCGTCCTCGTTCAGGATCTCCACAGGATGGCCCGGTGTATCTGCGTAGGTTCCTACGAAGGCTCCCAGGCGTGGAACGGTGGACTGCTGGGCTTTGAGCCCAATTCCAAGAACTGCGAGCAGAACGGGAAACAATGCCAGACGCAATTTGCGCACATAGCCACGATGGATTGCCAAACTGGGGCCCTCGTCTCTGTTTTTGGTTAAAGCAAGGGAAATACCAGCGCCTAGTCTACCTGACCTGCCTGTTCGGAACCTCGCCTTGAATCGAAAGGTTGATAAACCCTTCGGTTGTTGCGCGATTCCGACATTGTCGTCAACCCTAGGTGTTCCTCGCATTCCGACAACAGGTCAAAGCGCTCATCGAGCAATCTTTTGAGAGTTCGAGCGACAGGTGCGCAATTCGGAAGCTGTCCCTTGGAAGAAGTTTCAGACTATCTCACAATTTTCTGCAAATCCGCGCGAGCCAATCCAATCCAAAGTAAGACGAAGAAAAGGCAATTGTTCCACGTGGAACATTTTCAGCCGGGGCGAACAAAGGGCAATTGTTCCACGTGGAACAATTACCGCTCAGCCTATCTGCCGTCCCTTGTCATCAACTCCACAAACATCTTTTGAAACTTCGGCAAATCGAGATCGACTTGCGCATGGACCAGGCGCACACCTGTCGCCGGTTTCAGCTTTTCAGTCCAGGTCAGCGTGTCGCCATAACTCCGCCCATGGCTCAGGTCGATGTCCATGTAGACCAGCTTTTCTTTGGTAATCAGCGTCGGGTCAAGCCAGGCGCAGGCGGCGAGTTCGTCCCAGAGGTAGTAGCGATCCTGGCTCCACGCCGCGATGTATCGCGCGGTGGGCGCCTGCGATTTTGAGATTTCATCGATCATCTTTTGCGTGAAGGGCGCGCGGATCGAGACATCCACCGTGGTCACATCGACGCGCGGCCATGCGGCGCGCAGCACAATTTGCGTGGATTCGGGGTCGAACCAGAAATTGAATTCGTGGCGTGGGCTTGTCGCGAATTCTGGATCGTCGGTTTGCGGATTGAGGCTGCCGCCCATCATTACGATTCCCTGAGCAAGCGAGGCAAACTCGGGATCGATGGCGATGGCGAGTGCGATGTTGGTCAGCGGTCCGGCTGTGTAAATGGTGACCTGATGCGGATGAGCGCGGATCTGACGAATGAGGAAATGCACCGCGTCTTCATCGATGGGCTTGAGTGAGGGCTGGCCTTCGGGCATCGGCGGAATCTCGTAGGGGCCATGGGATTTCAAGTTGTCCGGAGTCGTGGGCGTGACCCCGCCGGGCGTTTCAATGAGCGTGGTCGGTCCCTGGCCCCAGGCACCGAGCCAAGTGACCTGTCCATCGAGGGCTGCGGAGATGCGCGTCTCCAGTTGCGTGCGGACCAGCGGAAACACCGCACCCTTGGCGACCGGCACATTGCTGTGGCCGGTCAGTTCGAGCATGCGAAGGGTGTGCAGGGTTTCTTCGTCGCGCCACGCGTTGCCGGTGACCATGGTGATGCCGAGCACTTCGACCTGCGGCGCTTGCAGCAAGGCGAGCATGGCCATCTGGTTTGAGCCGCCGGGGCCAGACCCGTCCTGATCGATGAGCACCAGGCGCTTTTGCGCGGGGCACAGGACCGCGGCAACGGTGAGCAGCAGGCAAATTGCAGTCTTCATTGTTGGATATTTTGGCACAAGTGCCAATCTAGCGCGACCTCGCCCGCGCCGTTCGGCATCACCGTCTATCGCGGCCGAAACCTCTCGGCTTCACCGGCGGAGCCACCGGAAGATCTGTTTTGCCCTGGGGATAGACGACCAGAAAACGATCCTGGCCCTCGCCGGAGCTGGCTGTTTCAACGCCGGGCAAGTCTCGAAAGGCCATGTGGAGCAGACGGCGCTCGCGGCTGTTGGTGGGCGGAAAGGCATAGGGCACTCCGGACTTCCGGACCTTGTCCGCGGCAACTTCGGCGGACATGCGAAGTTCCTGCGCGCGCAGAGCCTTGAAGTTTCCAGCATCGAAGCTGACGAGATCGTGCTCGCGCTGTTCGAGGCGCAGCATCTGCGCTGCTAACGTCTCCAATGCGCGCAGCACTTCGCCGTTGTGCTGCGTAATCAGCGGCACATCGGGCCCACCGAGCTCGACGTAGATCTGGCGGGCCTCAAGCCCTTCCGGATCGCGCGCGCCGTCACCGGCGGTAATACGGTATTTAAGACGCATGCCGCCCAGTTTGTTGAGGGAGGCGAGGAATTCGGCAATTTTTTGGGCAGCCTGCTGCAGGTCGGCGATCGGCATAACGAACCAGTATCGCAGAACGGGCCGGGGTCGCGTTTGCGGATTTCACTTTCTGAAATTAGCGCAATCGACCGGACGCGCCGTTCCTCTCCGACCTCGTCAGATCTCCCGCACTTTTGGGGTCAGGTATTCGGGACCGACGGGGTCAGTCACGGACTCCGCTACGATGCGGTCGATCTCGGCCATCGCATCCGCATCGAGTTTCCAGCCCATCACGCCGGCGACGGCGTCGAGTTGATCGGGGCGGCGGGCGCCCCAGAGGGCAACGGAAACTCCGGGACGATCCAATACTCGCCGATCGAGCACCCAACGCACAGCAAGTTCGAGGATAGATTTTCCGAAGCGGTCTCTTGCG
>Ga0137379_10001730_pt1 | contig 20112 bp, 20 predicted proteins | sample SagtaG_18_FD_104812 | JGI IMG/M metagenome (GOLD analysis project Ga0137379, IMG submission 104812) | Vadose zone soil microbial communities from Sagehorn Ranch, Mendocino, California, USA - Sage2_L_80_16 metaG | ecosystem: Environmental > Terrestrial > Soil > Vadose zone | place: USA...
GCCGGCATCGATGATCGGCGTGTCGTCGAGCTCGCAGTGAGCGTGGCGCGCGGCGAGCGGGGCGACCGCGGCTTCCATCGCGGTCGTGTAGCCGAGCCCCGCGTAGCGGTATCCCGTCGTGAACGAGCTCGGGATCGTGCCGCCCGTGCCGGAGCGGGGCGTCGCGTCGGGATCCGCGAGCCGCGGCGCGGGCGCCGGGTCCGCCGCGTGCTCCTCCGGGAGCAGGCGCCGGCCCTGGTTGACGCTCGACCCGGCGATGTGCGAATGGATGTCCACGCCGCCCGGCATGACGACCATGCCGCGGGCGTCGAGCTTGGGCGCGTCGCGCGGCAGCTCGGCCACGATGCGGCCGTCCTCGATGCACACGTCGCGGACCGCGCCCTCCGTCCCGTTCGCCGGGTCGTACACGGCACCCCCCGCGATCCGGAGCCGCGCCTTGCTCATGACCGCCCCTTGGTGAGGCGCGCCGCGAGAGCCCGAACGACGTCCGCCGCGACCGAGGGGCCCGAGAGCGCCGGCCGCAGCGGCAGCGCGACGTCGTCCATGCGGAACGCGATGCCACCCTCGTGGATCCCCGCGACTCCCGTGTCGATCGCCACCTTGGGGCGGAATGGGGCGGCGCTCACCCGCGGGCCGATCGCGATGGTCGTGACCTGCCCCAGCGCCGCCGCCACGGCCGCGGGGACACCTGCGGGCGAGCCGACCAGGAGAGCGACGTCGATCTCCCCCCGCCCGAGCAGGACGGCGGCGCCCGCGTGCGGGCGGTAGCACGGATAGCCGGGTGCGAAGTCCACGGCGAACGGGAATCCCGTTTGCCAGGTCGCCACGGCATCCGCGCCGGACCGGTTCCCGCCCGCGCGCAGCGACGATAGCGCGCAGCGCGCCGGCCCGTTCAGCGCCTGCGCGAGCGCGATCAGCGCCTCGGCGCGGTCGGGGTGGTGGAGGAGGCCGTGCGGCGACGGCTCGGCGTCGTGCACCAGGGCGACGTAGCGCGCGCGCATCATCTGGGTGGCGAGCCCCGTGGCCGCGCGGGCGACCGCGCCGTCCCCGGTCACCCAGCCCAGCACCACGGCGCGCATGAACGCCAGCGCATCGATCTCGTCCTCGGGGGTAATCGCCACGCGTTCGTCGGCGTCGGCGGCGCCGCGCGAGGACCCCACGTCCACAGCGACGACGCGGCGGCTGTTCCGGCCATCCGGCGCCTGGAGCCCGGTGGGGTCGATCGCATAGCGGCTGGCATAGCGGGGGTAGCGGTCTGCCGGGTCCACTCCCCAAAACACCACGAGGTCGGCCCGCTGGCGGATCTCGCCCAACGTCGCTCCGGCGCGCCCGCGCCGCTGGGAGGCGAGGATGCCGGCCGCGACCTCCGCCGTGGGGCTGTCGAGCAGCGCGCCCAACCGGTCGGCGACGGCGACGGCCGCGCGCTGCGTCTCGCAGGAAATGTCGGGCGCGAGGTAGACGAGGGGGCGCTCCGCGCGGCCGAGGAGCTTCGCTGCGTCGGCGAGCGCGACGTCCGGCGCCACCGTCTTCTCGCTCGAGCGGGTCTCCCGCGGCACGCTCCCGTCGGCGAACCAGGCGCGCCCGAGTGCGCAGCTGTTCCGCGCTTCCGCGATGCGGTCGCCGTCCACGACGACCGCGATGTCGTCGCAGGCGCAGCCGCAGCCGAGGCAGGTCGCGTGCTCCACGGTCCTTCGGGTCATGCGATCCGTGCCTCACGCTGCTCGATCTCCCGGTAGCGCGCGACCGCCCGCTGCACGAGGGCGGCGTGGCATGCGGCCGCGTCCGGTGCGTGCGCGAAGATCGTGCACACGGGATCGCGCGTGGCGAGCCGGGTCCCGGGTGGCGAGACGTCGCGCACGTCGGGGTCGGCGAGCCAGGCGCGCGCTTCGCCCATCGCCGAGGGGCGGCGCGCGTACAGGATCGCCTTGCCGATCGCCTCCCGCGCGCCGCGCCGCGCCCCGGCCAGGTCGAACGCGGGCAGCGTGCCCGCGCAGGCGCGCGCGTGGATCTCGAAGATGGACAGCCCGTAGGCGCGCTCGACCAGTTCCATGGCGGCGGTATAACGGGGATTCACCTCGATGGCGAACGGCACGCCGCGCCGCGCCACGAAGTCCACGCCGTTCACCCCCACCAGTCCCCAGGCGGCCGTGACGGCCTGTGCCAGGCGCCCCGCCCGCTCGAGCAGCCGCGCGTCATCCGGGAATTGGGAGTCGGACGCGGCACCGAGAATGCTGCCGCAGTAGCGGAACCCGTCGGCGCCGAAGCGGCGCTCACCGGCGAGAATGCGCGACAGGCCCAACGGCACGGCACGCCGGCCGTCGGCGGCGAACACGATCGATCCTGTGACGCCCGCGATGCGTTGTTGCAGGTAGCAGCCGCGCGGCAGCCGGGCGCCGGGATGCCACGGGACGACCCCGGCACCGCCGCCCGATCGGAGCGGCTTCACGAGCCACGCCGCGTCGGCCGGGGGCCGCGAGAAGCGCAGCCGCGGCGCCGGTAGCCCCGCCGCCGCCGCGACCCGGGCGAGCCGCCGGGGATCGCGCGCCCGGGCCAGCGCCGCCGGGCCGTTGCCCCAGAGCGGGCGCGGCCCGGCCAGGGCGCGCACGGCGCGAGGGTGGTTCTCGAAGCTCGCCCCGTACACCACGGCGTCGCACTCGAGCGCACGGGCGGCGGCGATCGCCGCCCGCGTGCTGAACCGCCCGCGCACCCGGGCGACGCGCACCACGGCCGCCCGGGCGACGAGATCCAGGTCGCCGTACCCGTCCACGGCGACCACGTCGTACCCGGCCCGCGCGGCCGACTCGGCGAAGCCGCGGGTCGAGACCCCGGCGATGAGCACGCGCGGCATCAGCCGAGACCCAGGCGCCGCCGGGCCGCGTCGCGGGGCACGACGTAGAGATGATCGAGCACCGTGCCGCGGGCCGCGCGGATGGCCATCGTCTCGACGAGCTGGCGGTGCCGGCCTCCCGCGAGCCCGTCCGCGACGAGCGCCGCCCCCTGGGCGCCCTCTTTCGCCACGCGCGCGAAGCCCTGGAGCACGTGGCTGGGCGCGAACGGAGCGAGCCGCTCGCGGATTGCCTGCTGCACCGCTTCGACCTGGGCGAGTCGTCCCGAGAGCACGAACTCCTGGGGTGAGGGGACGGAGAGCGCGAGCGCGGTCGCGAACTTGAGGGCGCTTTCGACGAAAGCGGCCTTGGCGACGTGCTCGCGCGGGGCGGCCGGCCGGGCGAGGCGCTCGGGTGCGACGACGGCGGCGTCCCAGCCGGCGACGCTGGCGGCGCCGCCCGTGAAGAGCATCGCCTTGGGCACGGCGCCCGCGAGGTAGGCTACTTCCCCGTCCAGCGCGCCCGCCGCGCGGAACCCGAGCGGCCCGGCCGATCCGCCCGCCCCGTCCACGATCTTACCCCCTGCCACCGCGATCGCCGCGGTGAACGCCCCGCCCAGCTCGAGCAGCACCAGCGACACCTTGTCGAGCGGGCGCGAGGAGCGCTCGGCCTGCGCGGCGATGGCGAGCGCCGCGACACAGACTTTGTCGGCCGTTCCCATGTCCACGCGGTTGATCTTGCGGTGCTCGGGAACGCTCGTGAGATGGATGACGCCGGGCGTGAGCACCACCGGCAGCCCGGACCGAGCGAGCGCCCGCACCAGCGCGCGCAGGCCGCCGATCCCGCCCGCCTCCCCTTCGGCCGCGAGGAAGGCGAGCCGCAGGTCCTCCTCGGTGGCTTCCCGGGCGCGTGTGAGGGGGAGCCCGTAGCCGGAGGGGCCGGCGATCAAGTCGATGGGGCCCGCATCCGTGAGCACGGCGAGAAAGGCGTCGGGGTCGGAGAGCGCGGCGGCGGTGGGGAACGAGCGGTCGAGAAACACCGTCCCGTCCTCCAGCCCGCAGAGATCGATGCTCACCGTCCCCGGATCGATCCCGATGACACGGGGCATGGTCGCTCAGGACTGCTGCGCGACCAGCTCTCGCGCCACCTCCGCGATCGCCTCCGCGTCGAGGACCAGATCGTTGCGCGTGAAGAGACGCGCGATACAGGCCTTGTGGAGCTTGGTCTTGAAGTTCCCGACGCCGAACGCTCCGAACACCGCGACGCCGTCCTTCACGACGCCCGCGTCGTTGACGTCCACGCCTTCGATGCCCGGGGGTGGCACCGCGTTCAAGTCCACCGCGATCTTGAGGGTTTTCACCCCTGTCCACGCGGCCCGCGGGGCTATCTGGATGCCGGCCGCCCCCGCGTTGAGCAGCACCGCAGCGCCGTCCAGCGCCCGGGGCAGCTGCGACGGGTCCGCCAGGGTCGCGCTCTCCACCTGGACGCTGAAGCGGGCGTTGATGAACTGGCGCGCCTTCTCCCCCTGCTCGGGCTTGCGGGACGTGATCGTCACGCGGGCGCCATCCTTCGCGAGCAGGCCGGCGGCGCGCTGGCCGACCGGGCCCGTACCTGCGAGGACCACGACTTTCTTGCCCGTCAGGCTGCCGAGCGTCTGCTCGATCTTGACGACGGCGGCCACCGCGGTGGTGTTCGACCCGTTCGAGTCGAGCATGATCGATACGCGGAGCGGCCCGAACATCGCGTCCACGGCCATGGCGAGCAGCTGCTCGCCGGCCGTCATGTTGGTGCCGCCGATCCAGACGGCGGTGTTCTGGAGATCCTTCGGACCGCGCGTGAAGAGGCAGCCGTACACGAGGTCCCGGACGTCGGACTCGGTCACGCCGCCGTAGCTCATGATCTCGTCCGCGCCCGCGTCGTAGGCGACCACCTGATCGAACGCGCTCGGCAGCCGTGAGCTGTCGAGTTGCAGCAGCAACTTCCGCATCGGGTCGTGCGCTCCGCGGTGATCCGGCAAATGGGGACGAAAGCAGTCGAGGGGCGGGAGCGCCGCCCCTCGACCGTGCCGCCACTGACGCCGGGGGCGTTACATCTTGTCGGCGCCGCCCGCGAACGGGTGCGTGGCGGTCTTGGCGCCGCTGATGACGGCGTCGACGCGCGGCTGCCCCTTGAGGGCACGCTCAATCGATTCTTTCGTGGCTTGGTAGTTGTACTTGTAAATCTTCTTGTCGTCCTTCGCCTGCCAGTGGATGAACACGCCCACCAGGATGCAGTAGTCGTCCACCCGGTCCCGCGGGATCACGCCGGAGGCCACGCTGTCCACGACCGCGCGGGCGACCGCCGCCTGCGCCGGGCCGAACATCTGCACCGCCTGCGTGGCGTTCTTGATCGTCACCTTGTTGAACAGCAAGGTGTCCGGCTTCGCCGGCAGGTTGGGGGTCACGACGGCGAGCAGGCTGGTGAAGCCGTCGGTGTTCTTCGACAACGAGCTGACGAAGGCCTGGCCCGCGTGGCCCGACTTCGAGCCGATGATTAGGTCGACGTGGGCGATCTCGTTTCCTTCACCTACCAACGATTCGCCAATGAAGAAGTCAGCTGCCATAACTCCCTCCGGATCCGAACGGGGTACACGGTAGCTACTGCTGGCTGTTTACCAATGCGGTGTCGGAGCGGCGTGGCGTGTGGAGACCCGCGAACCACGCGGTCCCGCGAACGCGGGTAGCTCGTACGGAAACCGTATCGATGGGGTGCTAACCTGCCCGCCGCGGTGCCGGGTGTCAAGGCTCCGGCTCGCTGCCCAGTGCTACTCGCCACACCTCGTCCGCGAGCCACTCCAGCCGTTGCTGCGAGTATTCCAGCTCCTGGGGCGTCATCTCCTTGGCGCGCCGCGCGATATCCCGCGTGTGCTGGAGCAATTCGTCCAGTACCTCGCGCAGCGGCCGGTTGTGGCGGCGCTCGACCTGGGGCTTGGGGCTCACGCGCTCTGGATCCCCAGGGCGCGCTCCTCCGCCCGGCGGAACTCCTGCGCGCTGGCGCGCAGCGTGGACGGGAGACCCTGATCGGCCAGATAGCTCTCGACCAGCCGCATACCGTGGTAGTAGCCCGACCGCTCCGGCAGCACCTTCCCCCCGACGAGCCGGGCCGCCGGGCTGAGCCCTCCCGAGAGGAAGCGCAGCCGGAGGCCCAGCCCCGTCTCGTCGAGGAGGGGAGCGGCCACCCGGCGCAGGAACGCGTCGAGCTCCCGGATGCGCCGGTACTGGCGTCGCGTGTAGCCGAAGTACTCCCAGGGCTCGAAGCCCGGCGCGACCGCCTGGGCCGCCGCGACGGCGCACCCCTCGTTCACGAGCAGCTCGCGCAGCGTGGCCCGGCTCCCCGTCTCCCAGTAGTCGTAGCGGCCGCCACCCAGGGCCACGAGGCGGCGGAGTTCGGCGCGGCTCGTGGGCGAGGTATAGCGGATCGCATGCGCCACCTCGTGCGCGATCCAGAGTGGCAACAGATGGGGTGCGAGCCCCATCCCGTACGTCTGCGGGTTCGCGCGCCCCGTAAAATGCTCGAGGCAGATGAACGCCACGCCCCGCCCACCCACCACGAGCTCGCCCGCGTTCGCGGCGCCCACGCCGACCATGAGGTAGAGGTCCACCGGGCAATCGGCGTCCGCGAGGTCGAGCGCGCGCTGCAGCGCCTCCTCGGCGATCGCCACGACGTCCACGTCGTCGAGCAGCCGCCGCAAGTCCGTGCGGTCGGCGTGGAGCGCCGCGAGCACGACCTGCTCGGCATGCGGCGAGGCCGGGTCGAGCACGTAGTTGTGCCAGTAGCTGGCGAGCACCGGCCCGTGACGCTCGAGATACTCGTGATAGGCCGCCAGGGGATCGGGCGCGGCACGGACCGCGAGGAACTCCGGCACGAGATTGACGAGCATGGCGCGCGGGGTCGGCCCAATTTGGGAAGCCGCCGCCGCCCTGACAAGCGTGAATCGGCGAATCGTGATGTCGCCCGCGACCCGCGCCGACTTGACAAGCCGCGCGCAGTCGCTCCGCGCTCAGGGCTTGTCGCGCATCTTGCGGGACAGCTCGGTGAGGAAGCGGCGTTCGGCCGGCGTCAGGCTCTCGATCCCCTTGGCGGAGATCTTGTCGAGGACGCGGTCGATTTCCGCCTGCGTGGCGTCGCGCTCGGGGCGCCGCGGCTTGGCCGCCGCGTCGCTCCCGCGGGCGACCCGGGCCGATTGCACCAGCATCCTTGGCTCGGCGGCGCGTCGCACATGACGCTCCGCGCGCGCCACCCGCCAATCGGCGGCCTTGAGGCACAGGAAGCCGGTGGCGAAGCCTCCCAGGTGCGCGAGGTGCGCCACGCCGTCGTTGCCCGGCAACAGGCCGAGCACGAGGGAAACCGCCACCGCGAACGTCACCAGCCATTTGATGGGGACCGGCTCCGGGAACGGGAACACGTAGATCGGCTGATTGGGCCAGAACCACGCGAAGGCGAGCATCACGCCATACACAGCGGCCGAGGCGCCGACGATGTGGTCCACCGGCCGCAGCAGCATCAGGGGGAAGGACAGGGCGGCGCCGCCCAGCCCGCACAGCAGGTAGTAGCCGAGGAAGGCCCGGCTGCCCATGCGCTCCTCGACCGGCGGACCGAACACGAACAGCGCGAGCAGGTTGAACGCGAGGTGCAGCAGCCCCGCGTGCAGGAACATGTAGGTGAGGAACGTCCAGGGGCGCGCCAGCGCCAAGAGCGGCGTGAACCCGAAGACGGCCTGGAAGCGGGGATCCACGAACAGCGTGCGCTGCAACAGGTAGACGAGGAGATTGGCGACGAGCAGCCGTCGCACCCACGGCGTCATCCCGAACATCCGCTGCGGGCCCATCACGAGGTCATCCCCCACGCCGGCCGTCCTGCTCCCGCGCGAGCCGGCAAATCCGCTCGCACAGCTCGGGGAACTCGATCCCGGCGGCCTGGGCGGCCTTCGGGAGGAGGCTCACCCGGGTCATCCCCGGCAGCGTGTTGGCCTCCAAACAAAAGATGTCGCCGTCCGGGCTCAATCGGAAGTCGATGCGGGAGTAGCCGCCCAGCTTGAGGGCGCGATGCGCCGTGAGCGCGAACTCCTGGAGCTGGCGGGTGAGCGTCGTGTCGAGCTTCGCCGGGAAGATCTCTTCCGACATGCCGGGCGTGTACTTGCACTCGTAGTCGAACAGCTCGTGCTTGGGAATGATCTCCCCGACGGGGAGCGGCACGTCCCCGAGGACGCCGACTGTGAGCTCCCGGCCCGGGATGAATTGCTCCACCATCACCTCGTCGTCATAACCCGCGGCGAGCGCCACCGCCGCGTCGAGCCCCTTCGCGTTCTTGACGAGCGTGAGCCCGACGGTGGACCCCTGCTTCGAAGGCTTCACGATGACGGGCCATCCCAGGGCGGTAGTCACGTCCTCCGGGGCCACGGGCGTCATGAACCAGGCGGGCACGGGGACCCCGGCGGCCCGGAACAGGCGCTTCGAGAGATCCTTGTCCATGGCGAGCGCGCTCGCGAGCGCGCCACTGCCCGTATACGGGACACCGACCACATCGAGGATCGCCTGGAGCGTGCCCCCTTCCCCCGTCCCGCCGTGCAGCGCGAGGCACAGCACGTCCGCACGCTGCACGACCGGCAGCTCGGCGAGCCCGTCAGCGAGCAGCCGGCGCTCCGCCTCCTCGAGCGCCGCCGTGTCCGGGACCTCCGTCCCGATCGTCCCCGACAGGAGCTGCGTCTCGTCGGCGGCGGAGAGGGGTCCGCGCGTCGTGTCGACGACGTGCACGTCGTGGCCCCGGCTCCGCAGCGCGGCCACCATCTGCGCCGCGCTGGCAAAGGCGACCGCGCGCTCCGCGGTCGCACCGCCGGTCAGGACCGTGACGCGCATCAGCGGATCCCGGCGAGCTGGTGCAGGACGTCGTAACGGGTCACGATGCCGGTGATCTTGCCGTCGCGCCGCACCAGGGCGGCCGGCGTTTCGCGCGACAGCAGCGCGCTCAGCCGGTCCACGGGGAGATCGGCGTCGACCACCGGAAACGGCGGATCCATCACGGCCGCGACCGGCTGGTCCAGGGTGGCCGGATCCACCAGCGCCCTGGCCATGAGCAGCTGCTCGAATACGGCGCCCACTCCGTCGCCGCCGTCCAGCACCGGCAGCTGGGAGACGTTGTAGGTGCTCATCAGGTTGAGCGCTTGGCGCACCGTGGCGCTTGGGACCACGGAGACGAGCGGGGGCGCGGCCGAACCGTTCTTCGCCGCGAGCAGCTGCGCCACCGCCACGCGCTCGCTCTCCAATATCTGGTTCTCGCGCAGCCACTCGTCGTTGTACACCTTGGAGAGGTAGCGCTCTCCGGTATCGCACAGGACGGTGACGACGAGAGCGTCCGCACCGCTCGCGCGCCGGGCCACCTCGAGAGCGGCGATGACGTTGACGCCGGTTGAGCCTCCCACGAACAATCCCTCCTCGCGCGCCACGCGCCGCGTCATCAGCATCGCATCCTTGTCCGTGACGCTGATCCACTCGTCGATGACGTCCCAGTGCAGCGACGTAGGGATCTTGTCGCCACCGATGCCCTCCACCTTGTACGGATAGCCTTCGGTCTGCTGCTTCGTGTTCGCGTACTGAGTGTAGATCGAGCCGACCGGATCGCCCGCGATCACCCGGATCTTCGGGTTCCGTTCCTTGAGGTAGCGGCCGGCGCCGCTCACCGTGCCGCCGGTCCCCGGGGCGCACACGAAGTGCGTCACCCGCCCCGCGGTCTGCTCCCAGATCTCGGGGCCGGTCGTGCGATAGTGCACCTCGGGGTTCACGGGGTTGTAGTGTTGGTCGGCGAAGATGGCGTTTTGATGCGCCGCCGCGATGGCGCGCCCCTTCATGATGTAGTTGTCGGGGTGGTCCGGCGGCACGGCGGTGGGGGTGATGATCACCTCGGCGCCCAGCGCCCGCAGCAACCGGGCCTTCTCCTGGGACATCTTGTCCGGCATCGTGAAGATGCAGCGGTAGCCTTTGACGGCTGCGGCGATCGCGAGGCCGACGCCCGTGTTCCCCGACGTCGCCTCCACGATCACGCCGCCGGGACGGAGCCGCCCCTCCCGCTCCGCCGCCTCGATCATCGCGAGGCCGATGCGGTCCTTCACCGAGCCGCCGGGGTTGAAGAACTCCGCCTTGCCGTAGACCGGCGTGCGGATCCCCTGCGTGACCCGGTTCAGGCGGATGAGCGGCGTCCAGCCGATCGTCGCGAGGACGTCGTCGTACGGCTTAGTGTGCGGTGGCACTGGGGCCGCCCTTGAGCACCTGACCTTGGGGATGACGGAACTCGATCGGCTGCAGGAAGCCCGTCGACACGGGCAGGCCGCGCCGCCGCGCCGGGGCGAAGTGGAGCTGCGCCGCGCCCGCCACCGCCGCGGAATCGAGCGCGGGATAGCCGCTCGACTCGGCCACCTTCGTCGACTCCGGCCGCAGGTGGCCCGTCGAGTCCACGAACAGCCGCAGTACCACGTCGCCCTCGACCTTCTGGTCGAACAGCGCGGGCGGATATTGAATCGGCGAGTCGCCGTTCAGCGCGACGGGGGGCTCCTGGTCGGGCGGCGTATACGCGGACGCCGGCGCACCGCCCTGGCTCGGCGTCTCGGCGGGCTTGCGGCAGGCGAGCGCCGCGAGCGCGACCAGCCCGGCGAGCGCGCGCTTCATGCGCCGTCCTCGAGCCGCTGCTTCCACGCCGCCAGACGGTTCAGCGCCTCGAGCGGCGATAGCGCGTTCACGTCCAGCCGCTCGAGCTCGACGAGCAGGGGATGCGGCTCGCTCGGGCCGAACAGCCCGAGTTGCGCGGCGTCGGGCGGGAGCGGCGCCGGCTGCCGGGCGACGTGGTGCCCGGCTTCGAGCAGCTGCAGCACCTGCCAGGCGCGCGCCACCACCGGCGCCGGTAGCCCTGCCAGCCGGCCCACGTGGATGCCGTAGGAGCGGTCCGCGCCGCCCGGCTCGAGGCGGTGCAGGAATACGATCTCGTCCCCCACCTCGCGCACCGCCACGTTGAAGTTGCGGGCGTGGGCGAGCTCCTCGGTGAGCTGGGTGAGCTCGTGGTAGTGCGTGGCGAAAATCGTCTTGCCGCCGATCGCGTTGTGCAGGAACTCGGTCACCGCCCAGGCGATCGCCACACCGTCGTAGGTCGAGGTCCCGCGGCCGATCTCGTCCAGCAGGACGAGGCTGCGCGCGGTGGCGCCGTGGAGGATCGCGCTGGTCTCGCTCATCTCGACCATGAACGTGGACTGGCCCGCGACGAGATTGTCGGACGCCCCGACGCGCGTGAACAGTCGATCGACCACGCCGACGGCCGCACGCCGCGCCGGGACGAACGCCCCCATCTGGGCGAGCACCACGCACAGCCCGACCTGGCGCAGCAGCGTCGACTTGCCCGCCATGTTCGGGCCCGTGAGGACGATGATGCGGGCTGCCTCGTCCAGCAGCACGTCGTTGGGGATGAAGGCCTCGCGCGGCATCATGCGCTCGACCACGGGATGGCGGCTGCCCTCGAGGTGGATCACGAACCCGTCATTCACCTCGGGGCGTACGTACGCGTCGCGGTGGGCGAGATCGGCGAGCGCGGCCCAGACGTCGAGCCGGGCGAGGAGCCCGGCGGTCTGCTGGATCCGGCCGATGGCCAGCGCCACGCCGCGCCGCAGCGCGTCGACCAGCTCCCCCTCCCGCGCCGCAATCCGCTCCTCCGCCCCCAGCACCTTCGCCTCGTACTCCTTCAGCTCCGGCGTCACGTAGCGCTCAGCGCCGGTGAGAGTCTGGCGCCGCTCGTAATCCGGCGGGACTCGCGCCTTGTGGGGGTTCGTGACCTCGATGTAATAGCCGAATACCTTGTTGAACCCGACCTTGAGCGACGTGATACCGGTGCGCTCGCGCTCCCGCGCCTGCAGCGAGGCGATGTAGCGCTTGCCGCCGTCGCGCGCGTCTTTGAGCTCGTCCAGCGCCCGGTCATGGCCGGGCCGGATGGCGTCGCCGTCCGCGAGCTGAGCGGGCGGGCGGTCCATGAGGGCGCGGGCGAGCTCGTCGCCCAGGTCCTGCAAGAGCTCGAACCGATCGGCCGCCTGCTCCAGCAGCGCCGCCCGCTCGCGCCCCTCCACGCCGTCGAGCGCGGCGCGCGCGTCGGGGAGCCGCCGGATCGAGTCCCGCAAGGCGCCGAGCTCCCTTGGCGTGGCGCGGCCCAGCGCGGCCCGGCCCGCCAGGCGCTCGAGGTCGCGCACCCCGTCCAACGCCTCCCGCAGGCGGTCCCGCCCCCGGGTATCGTCGGCGAGTACCGCCACGGCGTCGAGCCGCCCGTTGATCGCCTCGGGATCGACGAGCGGCGCGAGCAGCCAGCCGCGCAGCAGCCGCGCCCCCATCGGGGTCAGCGTGCCGTCCAGCACTTCCAGGAGCGTCGCCCCCGCGGTCCCCGGGCGCAGCGGCTCCACCAGCTCGAGGTTGCGCCGCGTCATCTCGTCGAGCGGTACGACGTCGCCGCGGCGCAGGATCCTGGGCCGGGCGACGTGCGGGAGGTCGCCGGGCTTGAGCTCCCGGGCGTAACGGACCAACGCTCCCGCGGCGCCGAGCGCGGGCCGGTCCGCGGCCGCGACGCCGAGCCCGTCGAGCGACGCGAGCCGGAAGCTGCGCAGCAGATCCTCCCGCGCCAGCTCGGGGTCGAACTCCCACGCTTCCCGCTCCGTGACCGTGGCGCCGTCCGGGAGCGGGCAGCGGGTGCCGGTCGGCAGGAGCACCTCGAGCGGCTCGTAGCGGGCGAGCGCGGCGGACAGATCCTGCGGCTCCACGAGCTCCAGCACAAATTCGCCCGTGGTCAGGTCCAGCGCCGCGAGGCCGGGCGCCCCGCCGCGGGGCTCGACGGCGACCAGGAAGTTGTTCCGCTTCTGCGCCACCCAATCGTCGGCGAGCACGCTGCCTGGCGTGACGGTCTCCACCACCTCGCGGCGCACCAGGCCCTTCGCGAGCTTGGGGTCCTCCACCTGCTCGCAGATCGCCACGCGGTGCCCCTTCCCGATCAGGCGGCGCAAATACTCGGCGGCGGCCTTCACGGGGACACCCGCGAGCGGGACCTCCGCCGCGCCGCCGTTATTTCTCGTCGTGAGGGTGAGGCCGAGCTCGCGCGCCGCGAGCCGCGCGTCGTCCTCGAACATCTCGTAGAAGTCGCCCATCCGGAAAAACAGGATGGTCTGCGGATAGCGCGCCTTGATGTCGCGGTATTGCTGCATCAAGGGGGTGTCGACGTCGACCCGCGGACTCACGGCTCCTCCACGAGGAAAGGCTGGCCGCCGAGCTTGGTCTTGAGGCGCGCCTGCGCCTGTTGCGCGTCACCGCGCGTGGCATACCGCCCGACGCGCACCTTGAACAGCCCGCTCGTGTCGCGCACTACGTGGGCATCGAACCCCATCGCCTTGAGTCGCGTGAGTATCTCATCCACCTGCGCCGCGCTCTTCACGGCGAGGACCTGCACGGCGTAGGCCGTCGGCGTCGCGGCACCGGTATGCTGGGTGTCGCCGGGCGCGGGCGTCGTGACGCCGTCCGGGCCAGCGGCGGTCACCGGGGGTGGCGCCCCGCAGCGGGCGGCGTAGAAGGTCAGCTGGTTCTTCAGCTCCACATCCTCGCCGACCCGGTCCAGCGCCTCGCGCACCAGCTCGCAACCGTGCGCCTCGTCCTTGAGATCGAAGTAGGCGCGCGCGCCCCAGAAGTCGGCGCGCGGCTTGAGGGGCGAGTCCGGATAATCGCGGCGCATGCGCTCGGCCGCCTGCACCGTGGCCGCGGGGTCCCCCTGCGCGAAATACAGTTGGGTGAGCCGCAGCAGCGCGTCGTCCGCCCACGGCGAACGCCCGAACTCGACCACGACGCGCTGCAGGTTGGTGGCCGCCGTGGCGGCGTCGGCTGCGAGGATCGCGGACGTGTAGAGCGCCTCCGGATACGCCGAGTCCGCGGGTGAGAGCGCCGCGAGCAGCCGCCGCACCACGGCGCGCGCCGAGTCGAGCCGACCTGCCTGGGCCAGTTGCACGGCCGCCTGCAGGCGCGGGTCGCTTTGGGCGGTTAGGCGGTTAGGCGGATAGGCGCTTAGCAGCGCCAGGGTGAGCAGCGCAGCTCTAACCGCCCAGCCAGCGATCCGCCCAGCCGCCAGGTTCACGCCGCCTCCCGCCGCAGCACGCCGAGCTGCAGCACCAGCTGCGTCACGATCCCCACTTCGTCCGTGACCGTCGTCGACTTGAGGGCGCGATCGGCATCCCGCGCCAGCCGCAAGGCCTGCCCCAACTCGCCGGAGCTCCATCCTTCCGCCCAGCGGGCCCAGCAGGCCGCAGTCTCGCCCCAGTCGCCGAGGCCGAAGGGACGGGCCAGCCGCAGGTGTTGTAGCAGGACGGCCGTGAGGCGACCGCGCGGAGTGCCGCAATCGAGCTCGGCGCGAGCCAGCGCCGTGCCGATGACCGCGGTGCCCAGCAACGTAAGGATACGGACCCCGGTCACGCCCGCCTGCTCGAGCACCGGCTCCACCAGGCGCGCGGCGTCCGCCGCCCGCCGCTCGAGCGCCGCGTCCGCCAGATCGTGCATCGTCTGACCGCGGCGCACGCCGGCGAGTGTCGCGACATCCTCGCGGGTCGCCGTCCGCCCGGCCGTGAGCGCCGCGAGCTTGTCGAGTTCCTGCGCCAAGGCGCCCAGGCTGGGGCCGGCGGTTTCCACGAGCAGCGCGATTGCCTCGGGTTCCATCTCGAGCCCCACCTGTTTGGCCCGATGCGCCACCCAACGGACCACGCGCTCGGGCGGCAAGGGCTCGACTGCCACGGCGGTGGCGAGGCGCGCGAGCTCCGGGTCAAGCTCCTCCCCCGCGCTTTGGACAAGGATGAGCATCGTGGTGGGGTTCGGGGCGGCGAGGTAGCGCAGCAGCTCCTGGCGTAGCTTGGAGCCCCGGCGCATCTGCTCGATGCCGCGCAGCACGACCACGCGAGTCTGGGCGAGCAGCGGTGGAGTGTCTACGAGCGTGCGCAGCGCCGCCGCGTCGAGGTCGGCGGTGCTGCGCGTGTCGACGTTGAAGTCGCGGGCGGCGGCCTCCACGGCGCGAGCGGTGAGCGCCCGCAGCGCCTCGTCCTTCAGGACGTCTTCGTCACCATGCAGGTAGTAAACGGGATCGGGCGCGCGCGCCTCCGGCTTGAGGCTCCGGAGCAGCGCGTCGAAGGTGAGAGCCCCCATACGGGGCGGAAGTTACCGCTGGCCGGGAACGGATGAAAGGTGGTCGGCGGCCCTAGCGGCCGGCCGACACGGGCTCGACGAGCACCGCCCCGTATGGACTCGGGCTCCCGACAACGATGCTGGCGCGCGGATCCTGGAAGGAAACGAAGGGGACGCCGGCGTGCGCGACCGGCTTGGGAAACGGCACGGCCGGCAGCGGGGGCGTCCGTGCGAGCTCGGTGCGGCGGGTGCCTTCGAGCGCGAGCAGTCCGAGCAGCGCCACGAGCAGCAGGGCGGCTGCGAGACCGGCGCGCGCCGGCAGCTCCGGCTCCCCGGGCCGCTCGCGCGCGAGGCGCGACTCGAGCCGGCGGCGGAAGTCGGGCGAGGGCGTGACGGCGTGCGGCGCCGCCTGCAGCGCGAGGACGCCCCGCCGCACGGCGTCGTCGTAGCGGCGACAGGCAGGGCAGTGAGCGAAGTGTCGCTGAAAACGCCGCAGCTCGCGCTCAGACGTGATCAGACCATCGCGATAGTCGCTGTAGCGCTCGTGGAACTGGAGACAGGTCATGTGCGGGAGTACTACCGTCCGAACCGGGGTGGGTTCCCATACGCCCACGCCCCCATGGGTCGTGGGGATGTAGGGATGTGGGGTGGTGGGCTATTCGAGCAGCGGCTCGATAAGCTGGGCGAAGCTGTTCCGGGCTCGGTTCAGCCGGCTCTTCACGGTGCCCAGATTGCAGCCCGTGATGTCGGCGATCTCCGCGTAGCTCTTCCCTTCCAGCTCCCGCAGCACGAACACCACCCGGTGATGGGCGGGGAGCTGGCCGACGCACTGGTCCACCGCCTCCTTCAAGTAGCGCTTGCGGTACAGGTCGTCCGGCCGGGCCGTCGTGTCTTCAAACTGGAGCGGGCGGTGGTCGGCCTCCCAGTGCTGTTTGATCGTCTGGAACAGCACCAGCGGGTTGCGGCTGCGGTTCCGCAGCTCGTTCTTCGCCAGGTTCGAGGCGATCGTGTAGATCCACGTCGAGAACTTCTTGGTCTGGTCGAAGCGATGCAGGTGCCGGAACACGCGGATGAAGACCTCCTGCACGAGGTCCTCGGCGCGCTCCCGGTCCCCGATGGTCCGGTTGATGAAGTTCAGGAGGCGGGTCTGATAGCGATCCACCAGGGTACCGAACGCCTGGGGGTCCCCCCGCAGGTGCTCGAGCACGAGCCGCCCGTCGTCGAGCTCGTGGAGCGTGCTGCGCTCGAGCCCGCGCCGGGTCGCGATGGTTTCAGTCTGCCCTTTGAGGACGGCTCGCATGATCAGGTCCCTGGGTTCCGAGCGGCAACAGTGTGGGCCCGCAGGCCTCGGTCTCCTCTGATTAGATACGGCACGAAGCGTACCCGTCGCGGGTCACTTTGCAACTGCCCGCCCGGCAATGGCTTGGTCTCGAGTGACCGAGCCACACGGGCGTCCTCTCGTGGTGACAACGCAACGTTACAGCCCGAGCTTGAACCCCGCCATATAAAGGATAGCGACAATCGACTTCGCGTCACGGATCTCGCCGTCACGGATCCCGGCCAGCACCTGGGAGAGGGGGCGCGGGACGACCTCGATGAACTCGTCGCGCTCGGGGGCCGCCCTTCCTGCGGTGAGGCCCGTCGCGAGGAACAGGTGGATGACTTCGTCCGTGAAGCCGGGCGTCGTCCAGATCGAAGTCAGCGGCTCCAGGTGCTGGGCCGAGACCCCCGCTTCCTCGAGCAGTTCGCGCCGCGCGCACGCCTCGGGGGTCTCACCGGGCGCGAGGGTCCCGGCGGGAATCTCCCACAAGGGTCCCGCCGCGGCGTAGCGAAACTGGCGCAGCATCAGAATGACCGGGTCGGCCCCGCTGGGGCCCGAGGCGCACGGCACGACTGCCGCGGCGCCAGGGTGTCGCACCAGCTCCAGCTCTCCGGTGGAGCCGTCCGGGAAGCGGACGGTGTCCACGTCGAGGTGCACGACCCTGCCCGAGTACACGCGGCGGCTGGCGAGCTGCATGGGATCCCCGGTCAGTGCTGGAACAGCCAGGTCAGTGGCACCTTGACCCCCTCCGCGAGGAGATACCCGGCGTTGAGCCGGGGATTGGCGTGGATCGGGGAGTTCGGTGTCGGGGACGTGAACGGCACGAGGCCCAGGCGGCTGGCGATGATCTGGAGGCGCAGCATGTGGAAGCCATCGCTCACGAGCAGCACCCGGCGATTGGACTGTCCCGTGAACCAGCGCGCCACGCCGTCGAGCGACGAGGACGTGCTCGCGCCGGCTGGGAGCGCCGTCACGGCGCCCTCCGGGAGGCCCACCCTGACGAGGTAGCGGCGGCCGACCTCCGATTCGCTCACCGTGTCGCCCGTGCCGACGCCCCCCGTCACCAGGACTACGGGCGCGTAGCCGCGCTGGTACAGGGCGGCCGCGTGGTCGAGCCGTGACCGGAACACCGGTGAGGGGCGGCCGTTGTACTGGGCCGCCCCGAGCACGACGATGGCATCCGCTGTCGTCGCCTGGTCGCGCGCTGCGGTGACGGCGACGGCGAGCACGACGGCCGCCCAGCCGACGGCGAGCGACAGCGCCAGCAGGGCCGCGGCGCCGAATGAGCGGCGGAGCGTCCAAAAATGCATGAGACAAGATAAAAGGGCGGGGGGGGTCCCGCGCCGCAGGCGTCAGGGCCTCGTGAGCAGCTCCTCGAACAGCGCGATCGCCCGGGGGTCGTTGGTCTGGCCCAGCCAGAAGAGGGCCTTCTTGCGGACCGAAGGACTGTGATGCGAGCGGGCGATACGGATCAAGGCGGGGACGCCTTCGTCGTGCGGGCGCTGCGAGAGGGCGAAGACGGCGCTCTCCTTCACCGTCACGTCCACGTCGTCCGCGTCCACCAGGTCGCTCAGGCCGCGCGTCGCCGCCTCCCCCGCCGCCTGCCCCAGCCAGAATACCGCCGAACGGCGCGTTTCCTGCGCGACTCGGGTGTCGCGGGCGAGGCGGAGCAGGTCGGGCCATACGGTGACGCTGTCGGCGAGGATCGTGGGAAAGAGGGCCTCGCGCCCGACCTCGCCGCCGGCGCGCGCCGCCACATCGAGCAGGAAGCGGGTGGCGGCCGCCGCCGCGACGGCGCCGAGGTCGGTCACCGCTGCGCCGCCCGAGGAGCGCTCCTCACCGCCCACCAAGACCCGCACCCGGGTGATCTTGCCGTCGCGCACGGCCAGCGCGACCCGCGCGGGACCCTCCGTGCAAGCACAGTCGCCGTCGTCGTCGTAGTAGCTCCCGGAGGAGATGCGGTGCCGGCCGCAGCTCGAGTGCTCGCACTCGAACGAGATGATGTTGCGGCCGTTGCCGCACACACCCGGCCGCGTGGCGTAGTGGAAGCGCACCTCGCCGTCCGGGGCGCCGGCCACGCGGTCGCTCAGCCCCTGGAGGGCGAGGGCGAGGACGAGCGGGGCGATCATTGGTTGATGATCTCCTCGAGCACCTTCGCCGCCCGCGGATCGTGCGACTGCCCGATCCAGAACAGCGCCTTCTTGCGCAGCTCGCGGTTCGGCTCGCGGCGGGCGATGTCGATCAGCTTGTCGAGCGCGGCGGGCTCCCGCCGCTGCGAGTAGACGAAGACGAGCTGCTCCTTCATCTCCTGGTTCTGCAGGCGGTCGTACAGCGCCACGAGCTGATCGAGATTGGCGCCGGATTGCCCCGCCCAGAACAGCGCCTTCTTGCGCATCTCGATGTCCTCGCGCTCGTTCAGCGCCAGGTCCATCATCCAGCGCATGTTCTCTTCGGCGCGCATCTGCGAGAGCGAGAAGATCACTTTCTCCTTGAGGTCGGGCTCGGCGAGCCTCGCGTACAAAGCGCGCAGGTAGCCGGCGTTTTCGGCGGAGCCGTGCTGGCCGAGCCAGAAGATGGCCTTGCCACGGGCCTCGACCGACGCGTCCGACCGCTCGACGTACGCGCGCAGCGCCTGCCCAGCTCGCGGGCTGCGCTGCTGCGACAGCGCGAAGATCGCCTTGTCTTGGAGCTCCTCGTCGCGGGTCGTCTTGAGGATCGAGTCGAGCATCCCGACGGCGCGTTCCGTCGGCACCTGCGAGAGCCAGAACACGGCCTGCCGCCGCACCTCCGAGTCGGGGTCGTGCTGGGCGACGTCGAGCAGGATGTCCTCGGTCTCGCCGGTCCGCTTCTGGGAGAGCAGGAACACCGCCTTGCGCCGCATCCCGGCCGAGCAGGCGTCGCGCCGTGCCAGCACCCGCTTGAGGATCGGGACCGCGTTTGCCGCCTCCATCTGGAGCAGGCCGTTCAGCGCCGCGATGCGGAGATCGTCGTCGTCGCCCTCGTTGGGGCACCCCCTGGCGCGGGTGCGCTCGCTGTCGGCGCTCGGCTGCGCGTGCTCCGCGAGCCAGCGGCCGGCTTCCTCGTCGCCCTGCTTCGCCAGCGCCGTCTGGATGCGCGCGAGCAGGGCGTCGCCATCCCGCAGCGTGGCCGCCTTGGGGTAGCGCCGTTGCTGCTCGACGAGGAGGCTGCGGGCGCGGTTGAGGTCCGCGTTCTTGTAGAGCGCGAACGCCGCCCAGTAGAGGGCGTCTCCGGCCCGGGCGGAGTTGGGGTTGCGACGCGTGAGGTCCGCGTACAGGCTGGCTGCGCTGCTGTAGTCGCCGCGGTTGAACGCGCGCCGCGCCGCCTGCCACAGCGAATCGGTCGGGTCCTGGGCGTCTTGGACGACCGTAAGGTCGCCCCCGTCGAGAGCATCGAGAGCATCGAGGGCGTCGAGCCCGTCCAACCCATCGAGCTGATCGAGCGCATCGAGCTGATCAAGCGCGGGAATCACGGCGGTAAGTGCCACCTGCTCCTGGGCGAGCGCCAGACCGATCTCTGGCGGCAGCGCCGGCCGCTGGATCGCTACGACGGCCGCCAGCAACAGCTGCACGCCTTGCATCACAGTGCTCCTTGCGCGCGCACGGGGCCGGGCCCGGCGGGGTTCGCCGTCCGCAGCCGCAGCAGCACGCTGCGTTGTTCCAATCCTTGGTTGATCAACTGGAGGTCCGCGCGGTCGCTGCCCTGGGGGACTTGGGCGATCTGGGCCAACACGAGCTCGAGA
>Ga0137379_10001739_pt1 | contig 20074 bp, 14 predicted proteins | sample SagtaG_18_FD_104812 | JGI IMG/M metagenome (GOLD analysis project Ga0137379, IMG submission 104812) | Vadose zone soil microbial communities from Sagehorn Ranch, Mendocino, California, USA - Sage2_L_80_16 metaG | ecosystem: Environmental > Terrestrial > Soil > Vadose zone | place: USA...
CCTGACCCTCGTGGTGGACTCCCTCGATGTAATACGTCGTCCCGCTCAGCAGATGGATGGTGTTGCCGCCCGGCCAGGTTGTGCCCGAAAATTGATCCGAGCGCTTGTCTGAAACTGGGCTGTGTCCACTGACCCACTTGCGGCTGTCGGACCAATTGGACTCGCTGGCGATCAGGTGCTTGTTGGCCGGCGTGCTGTCGGTGCTCAAGAATAAATCCGAATCGTCATCCGAACATACAAAGAACACGTAATCAGCGGTCTGCGATGGGATAAAATAGCCGCTAACGCGCTCGGCGAAATTGTCCCCTTGTTCAATCGGAACTTCAAACGCAGCCAGGTAATTGATAAAAGTCGGCGCGGTGCTGAAAGCGGGATCTTCCAGGTTCGCCCGGGTGGCGCCCGAGTAGAACTCCTGTTTGGCGAACCCGGGGGCAAACACCAGCGAAGCGCTGTTGATGAAGGTGGCGGCTGCGACCTGGCTGGGGGCTGACCCCGGCTTGAAGGCCACGGCTTTAACGGTGGTGGTGTTGGTCAAAACAAATGAGCTGCTATAAAGGGCCGAGTTGGTCGTGGGATTGGAGTTGTCGAGCGTGTAATGGATGGTTACCCCCGGCGTGGCATCGGCCAAAGTCACCGTAACCGAGTTGGTGAAGACGCCGCCGGGCGGGCTAATTGTGGGGACGGCAACGAATGATCCATTGGCGAACACGGCCAGCGATTTCTGCGCGCCGACGAATACTTTGCCGTCGGCGATGGTTGGGACAGTGTACTTGACCGCTTTGGCCAACGCATCCCGCGCGCCCGCCTGCGCGCTGTTGTAAAGTTCCTGGGACAGGTTATAAGCGTTATAGGCATGCAACACCGCCGAACTGCCGGGGTAGCCGTCGGTTTGAATCACCCAGGCGATGGCACTGTTCGTGCCGTTGGCCGAGATGGACGGGGTGGCGCCAGGGTAACCGAAAGGGGTCGAGGACTGCGAGACCGGGCTGGTCGAGAGCGCCGCGTTAGAAATGTTGTACGCCTTCAGCACATCGCCCGATCCTTGATAAAAAACTCGAGAGTTGAAGTACGCCGGAGAACTCCAGGTGCCTCCGACCGCATTAGGGATCTCCTGAACGATCTGGGTGTCGCCCGAGGCCATGAAATGGCCCAGGTCATCGCGGTCCAACAGGAAAATTTTGCCCTCCTTGCCACAACCCACCAGCAGGTGCCGGTGAGCTCCACTTCCCACCGAATCCGGCAGCAGCAACAGGCCGCCCGAGCCGAGATCGGTGTCGCCAGCCGCCAAACTATCCTGGTTAAACGGGCTGAAGTAATCCGCCACCGCCAACTGGCCCGAGGTGGAGAGCTTCACGAAACTATCCCCGTATTCGGTGCCGCCAAAATCCGCTGCGTTAAAAATCCCGTTACCGGTCATAAAATACAGGTTGTTGTTCGAATCGGCCGCCGGGCCGTTGCCACTCATCCAGATACCGCCTTCCCCTGCATTCGCGCCGTAACTTGCGGTGGTGCTGTTGGGGGTGGTGTTAAAAACGAAGTTGGTCAGCAACTGAAGATTGGTCGGGTTGAATCCAAGGACCCAGCCGTGGTATGGGTTGGTATCTGCAAAGCCGGTATAACAAACGTAGAGAACGCCGTTGACCAGCGCCAGCGCAGGCCGTTGCATATTGAACGTCGCGCTGAACGACAGCACCCCATTGGCACTGCCCACGCCGGTTCCAGGCACCGACGCGTTGACCGCCACCGGGCTGGACGGCTGTTCGGTTCCGTCGGTGAGGTTTAAGGCGTGGACCCGGTGAAGATACGAGGCGCCTTCGTGTGTAAAGGTATCCAGATAAATCGTCCCCGAACCGAGGTCAACCAAAGGCGTGCCGATGATGCCGACCTCGGGGTTGATGTCGTGATAGGGTCCATAGCGATTCCCGAAGTCATTGTTGGGAGTTGCCGCCGAGGGCCCGAGGTTGACTTGCCAAAGCAAACCGTTGTTGGGACCGAGGTTGCTGTCCGCGTCGAAGGCATAAACGCTGTTGTGCGCCGTGGCGACAAACACGACGTTATGGGTGCCTTGTCCAGCAATTGTCAACCCGTGCACGTAAAGCGGTTGGGCCCACACGTAACCATCAACCGAATAGGAAAACAATTGGCCGAAAGAGTTGACACCGACAGTGGCCGGGCTCAGGGCGGTTTCGTTGGTGTTCTGGCCGGTGCGGGCCAAGTCATTGTGATAGGTGAGCACATTGACCTGGCCTGAAACCGAGATAAGCGTGAACAGCCAACAGGCCGGAAAAATGGCACGGCCCAGCGTGTGCGCAATGGAAGCTCGTCCGGAAACCGCAAAGGAGGGTTGCATGATCAATAAAATAATCTGGCCAATGATGCCTTGCAACTGCAAACTCGTCGGAGTTGCCAACCGCCGCGCGCGCCATCTGAACTGGGGCGTTGACGACCGACCAACGCAACACAACCAACCCGTGTGGCTGAAAGAATGGACCGAGGATTATTGATGCTTTGTTTCATTCTGGCCGGAAGCTTGGGATGTCTTCGTTGCGCGGGCCAGCAAACCTGGCACCAGGAAAGCGGGTTCAGATGGGCTGAGTTGAGCGTCCCTCGAGAAGGCAAAACCGGATTCAGCCTGCTCTCGCCGGAGCAGACGGGCATCACTTTTACCAACACCCTGGATACCTATACCGGTGAGGCCAATCGCGTTCTGTTTAATGGCTCCGGCGTGGCGGTCGGAGACTATGACAACGACGGACTTCCCGACCTTTACTTCTGCAGCCTCAATGGCAGCAACGCTCTCTACAGGAACCTCGGCGGCATGAAGTTCAAGGATGTCACCCAGCTGTCCGGTATCGTCTGTTCCAACCGGTTTTGCCGTGGAGCGGTATTCGCAGACATTAACGGAGATGGTTTTGTGGACCTGCTGGTGGCCACTACCGGAAGCGGGGTGCTCTGCTTTCTGAACGATGGCCACGGAAAGTTTTCCGATGTCACAGCCTCTGCAGGCACCGCCAGCGGCTATGGTAGCGTGACCCTGACCCTCGCGGATATTGATGGCAACGGCACGCTGGACCTTTACGTGGCCAACAATCGCACCGACGACATTCGAGACCACGGGCAGGTGGATCTTCAAATGATCAATGGAAAGCTGACCATTCCACCCTCGTTGACCAACCGGCTGGTCCTAATCAACGGCAAGCTGTTTGAATACGGTGAACCTGATCTTCTGTACTTGAACGACGGCCAGGGACATTTTACGCCCGTTTCCTGGACGGAGGGGGCCTTCCTGGATGAGAGCGGCAAAAGGCTGAGCAATCCGCCGCTCGATTGGGGATTGACCGCGACCTTCAGGGACATCAATGGTGACGGTTACCCCGACCTCTACGTGTGCAACGATTATTGGACCCCGGACCGGATCTGGTTAAATGATGGCCACGCACATTTCCGGGCAGCGGACAACCTGGCCATTCGCCATACCAGTGCCAGTTCAATGGGCGTGGATTTCGCCGACCTGACACGTTCCGGCAACCTGGATTTTCTGGTCGTGGACATGCTCAGCCGCGATTTGTCACTCCGAAAGCGGCAGATGTTTGCCCAGACGCCTGCCGCTTCGCCCGTGGGCGCAATCGCCAACCGTCCGCAAATTATGCGCAATAGCCTGTTCCATAACCGAGGCGACGGTACCTTTGCCGAGATAGCCGATTACGCGGGGGTGTCAGCCTCCGACTGGTCATGGTCGCCCGTTTTCCTCGATGTTGACCTCGACGGTTTTGAGGACGTCTTGATTCCAGCCGGTCACACCAGGGATGTGCAAGACCTCGATGCCGAGGCGCAAATCCGGTCCCATGAATACTCCCGCGGCCCGCTCAATCGCAGCCTTGATCCGAAGGCGCGCCTGGAGTCGTTCATTCAGGGAAAGATTGAGAACTCGCATTTCTATCCGCCACTGGATATGCCCATCGTGGCTTTCCACAATTTGGGCCACTATCGCTTTGAAGAGACCACCGCAAGCTGGGGGACCGCTCAACCCGGTGTTCATCACGCGTTGGCCCTGGCGGACCTTGACGGGGACGGCGATCTGGATTTGATCGTCAACAATCTCGGCAGCGCCGCGGGGATTTACCGAAACGAAACTTCGGCCCCGCGTGTCGCTGTCCGCCTCAACGGGCTTCCGCCCAACACCCAGGGCATCGGCGCCAAAATTAAGCTGCTGGGCGCAACGGTGCCGATGCAAAGTCAGGAGGTCATTTCCGGTGGCCGCTACATGGCCGGGTCGGATACGTTGGCCGTGTTCGCCACGGGGCAAATCGCCGAGGCCATGACCATCGAAGTCAGATGGCGGAACGGCAGACGGAGTGTCGTCGGCGGGGTAAAGGCCAATCGGCTGTATGAAATTGACGAGACGTCGGCCCAAGACTTCGCCCAACCGCCCAAGCTGCCTCTGAGGCCGATGTTTGAAGATATGAGCAGTTTGATTGCCCATAGTCACCAGGAGAACGAGTTTGATGATTTTCATCGCCAGCCGCTGTTGCCGCGGAAACTCAGCCAACTCGGTCCCGGGATAGCCTGGGCCGACCTGGATGGCGACGGCTGGGAGGACCTGATCGTCGGGAGCGGCAAGGGCGGGCGCCTGGCAGTCTATCGCAACGACGGCCAAGGCGGTTTTCGCCAAATGATCGGCGCGCCTTTCGACCAGGCAGTGGCACGGGATCAAGCCGGAATTGTGGTTTGCCCCGAGAGCAGCGGGCGGGCGCTCATTTTGGCCGGCTCTGCTAATTATGAAGAAGGGCTTTCGGTCCCAAGCCGCGTACAGCAGTATGAAGTGGGAGCCAAGGTCATGGACGAGGACTTGACCATGCACGAATCGAGCATCGGCCCGCTTGCCTTGGGTGATATGAACGGTGACGGGACTTTGGAATTGTTTGTTGGAGGCCGCGTCATCCCGGGCCGCTATCCCGAAGCTGCCTCTTCGCGCATTTACCGCCGGCAGGGCCGGCAATGGCGCCTGGATGAAGAAAACAACCGCGCCCTGGAAAAAGTCGGATTGGTCAGTGGCGCTCTTTGGAGTGACTTGGACGGGGATGGTTTTCCGGAACTAATCCTCGCCTGCGAATGGGGCCCGATTCGGGTATTCAAGAATCGTGCCGGTAAGCTGCGCGAAATGACCGCGGCGCTGGGCCTGGACAAGTATCCGGGCTGGTGGAATGGCGTCACGACCGGGGATCTGCAAGGAAATGGTCGCTTGGCCATTATTGCAAGCAACTGGGGCTTGAATACGCCATACCAGCCTACCTCCGAACATCCAGCCTTCTTGTATTACGGAGATTTGGCTGGCCGCGGAGCGGTCGATCTGATCGAGGCCGAATACGATCCGGCTCTTAAATCCGTTACCGCACGCCGAATGCGCGATCAGGTTGCGGTGGCGCTGCCTGACTTGCCATCTCGTTTTCCGACCCAGAAAGCCTTTAGCGAGGCCACCTTGGCTCAGGTATTGGGAAATCAGCAATCGTTAGCTCATCACCTGCAGGCCAGCACGCTGGCCTCAATGGTCTTCTGGAATCAAGGCGACCGCTTTGAACCGGAACCTCTCCCGGCCGAAGCTCAATATGCCCCCGCCTTCAGCGTGAACGTCGCGGATTTCGATGGCGACGGGTGCGAGGACATTTTTTTAAGCCAGAATTTCTTCGCAAATCAGCCGGAGGTCCCTCGCTACGACGCGGGCCGCGGATTGTTATTGCGGGGCGATGGTGCAGGAAAGTTCGTGCCGGTGCCCGGTCAGGAGTCGGGTATCAAGGTCTATGGCGAACAACGCGGCGCAGCCGTGGCGGATTTTGACAACGATGGCCGGGTGGACCTGGTCGTGACCCAAAACGGCGCGGCTACGCGGCTTTTTCACAATGTGACCGCGAAACCAGGTTTGCGCGTGCGTTTGGCAGGACCGCCGGGAAATCCGAGCGGGATCGGGGCGCAGCTCCGGCTGCTGTTTGGAGAGCGAGGAGGCCCGGTCCGTGAAATCCATGCCGGGAGCGGCTATTGGTCGCAAGACAGCGCGGTCTCAGTGTTGGCTACACCCGAAACGCCCTCCCGGATTTGGGTCCGTTGGCCCGGCGGAAAGGTAACCACGACAGAGCTTCCACTGGACGCCAGGGAGATTTCGGTTGATGACCACGGAACACTGCTGCCGCGGAAGTAAGGACGAGTCAAAGAGCACGTGTCTAATGATAAACCGGCGGAAAGCTGATGCTAAGTGACTATTCAGCGACGAACAGAAGGAAACCAGAAAACGGAGGCTTTTCAACGGGCTGGCCAATGGGGGCAGCCGTCCCATGGACTTTGTATAAAATGGTGTTCTCGTCGGAACATCGGCGCGGCCCTGGGTTAATTGGTCTTCATTCGGGTTCATTCGTGGTTTCAGCTTAGCTAAAGGCTGTTGCAAGAGTCCCGGAGCGCGGACATTCCTGTCCGCAACATCATCCGCTTATTCCAAGCGCTCCAGTCATTTCTGGGATTTTCGGTAACCGCTTATTGCTGCGGACAAGAATGTCCGCGCTCCGTTCTAGTTTTGCGACAGGCTCTAGCCAGGCGAGGATCACGGGGCGCCAAGGTGGTTGACTTGTTGCCTTTGTTTAGGCTTCCAGGAGCCGCTCATTCCGGCTAAGCTCGTTCGCGTGAGCGATGTCACGCAGATCCTTGAGCGCGTCCAGCAGGGCGATGGAAAAGCTGCCGAGGAATTGCTGCCCCTGGTCTATGAGGAACTCAGGCGCCTGGCTGCTGCAAAAATGGCGCAAGAGCAGCCAGGGCAGACACTACAAGCTACCGCGCTGGTGCATGAGGCGTGGCTGCGGCTGGCCGGAGGAGGCCACTGGAACAACCGCCAGCACTTCTTTCGAGCCGCTGCCCAGGCCATGCAGCGCATTCTTGTGGATCGCGCGCGACAACGCCGCGCCCAACGCCGCGGCGGCGCACTCCAGCAAACCGAGTTGACCGATTCCAAGGCGCTCGCCGCCGCACCCGACGACATACTCCTGGCCGTGCATGAGGCATTGGAGCGCCTGGCCCAGCGCGATCCTGTCTCGGCCGATTTGGTCAAGCTGCGCTATTTCGGCGGGTTGAGCATGGCCGAGGCGGCGCAGGCCCTGGGCATTCCGTTGCGCAATGCCGAGCGGCTGTGGACATTCGCGAAAACCTGGCTGCGCAAAGAGATTGGGAACGAGCTGTCCTGAAAAGAACTTGGCGGGATTCGCTCGCCGATTTCGCTTCTTCTCATGAAACGATTTCATGGCAAACGTTGATCCAATCATCGAGCGCCAGCGCGAGATTTTCCTCAAGGCGCTGGAAAAGTCTGCGCCCGCCGAGCGCGCCGCCTATCTCGATGGGGCCTGCGGCGATGACGCAGCACTACGCGCCGAGGTGGAACGGCTGCTTCAGCACCACACCGCCGACAACTTTCTGGAATCTCCGGCCTTGGACGGCGGAAGAACCATCAGGGTTGAGGCCATTTCCTCGGAAGGACCGGGGACTGTCATTGGCCGTTACAAATTGTTGCAAAAAATCGGGGAAGGCGGCTGCGGGATCGTCTATATGGCCGAACAGGAGCAGCCAGTACGGCGGCGCGTGGCGTTGAAGGTCATCAAGCTCGGAATGGATACCAAGAGCGTCATCGCCCGCTTCGAAGCCGAGCAGCAGGCACTGGCGCTGATGGATCATCCGAATATTGCGAAAGTGTTCGATGCCGGGGCGACTCAGAGCCCTCACCCGGCCTCCGGCCACCCTCTCCCATCCGATGGGAGAGGGGCTGGGGGTGAGGGCTATCTTCCAGCCGGCCGCCCCTATTTCGTCATGGAGTTGGTGCGCGGCGTCAAAATCACCGATTACTGCGATGAGAAGAGTTTCTCGACTCAACAGCGGCTGGATCTGTTCATCCAGGTTTGTCATGCCATCCAACACGCCCACCAAAAGGGTATCATCCATCGCGACATCAAACCGTCGAACATCCTTGTGACTGTCAACGACGGCGTGGCGGTGCCCAAGGTCATTGATTTCGGCATTGCCAAAGCCACCACCGACCAGCGGCTCACCGACAAAACCGTCTTCACCGCCTTCGAGCAATTCATCGGCACGCCTGCTTACATGAGCCCTGAGCAAGCGGAGATCACCAGCGTGGACGTCGATACGCGCAGCGACATCTACTCACTTGGGGTGCTGCTCTATGAATTGCTCACCGGCAAAACACCTTTTGACGCCAAGGAACTGCTCCAGGCCGGCCTGGATGAAATGCGCCGGACGATTCGTGAGAAGGAACCAGAGCGGCCTTCCACTCGTGTCAGCACGTTGGACGGCGAGGAACTGACGACGACCGCCAAGCGCCGCGGGCTGGAACCGCTCAAACTTGTCAATGCTCTGCGCGGTGATCTGGACTGGATCGTGATGAAATGCCTGGAGAAAGATCGCGCTCGCCGATACGAAACGGCTAATGGCTTGGCGTCCGACATCCGACGGCACCTGAACAGCGAACCGGTGGTGGCCTGTCCGCCGAGCAAACTGTACCGTTTCCAGAAAATGGTGCGGCGCAATAAGCTCACGTTCGCCGCGACCAGCGCCATAGCCGCCGCGCTGCTCATCGGCTTTGGTGTGTCCACGTGGATGTTTGTCCGTGAAGGTGAGGCCAAACGGGAGCAAATGCGTTTGCGCCAGGAAGCCGATTCCGCCCGCAGCCAGGCCAAGGCCGACGCGAAGGCGGCGAGGACTGAGGCCGGGAAGAGCCGCGAAGTCTCTCAGTTCCTCAAAGACATGCTCCGTGGCGTCGGGCCGTCAGTGGCTCTGGGCCGGGACACGACAATGCTGAGGGAAATTCTGGACAAGACGACCGAACGCGTCGGCAAAGAACTAGCCAATGAGCCAGAGACGGAAGTGGAGCTGCGAAACACGCTCGCCGAGGTTTGCCAGGAACTGGGTCTCTACGACAAGATGGAGAAGATGGCCCGTGAGAATGTCCAACTCGCTCGAGCCCAGTTGGGCCAGCAGAACGCGCTCTTGGCCGATGCGCTCGCCGAACTCGGGGCGGCCATGCGAGGCCGCGGAAATGATGCCGAAGCCGAGAGCATCTTCCGTGAGGCACTGTTCTTGTACCGGAAGCTGCCCGGCAATCATACCAAGGACATCGCCTGGTGCCTCGACGAGTTGGGTTCCGCACTTGGCGGGCAGGACAAGCTAGTCGAAGCTGAGTCGCTGCATCGTGAGGCGCTTGAGACGATGAAGAGCGTGGTGGGAAAGGAAGCCCCTGAGTTGGCCACCATTCTCAACAACCTCGCCATCCTTGTCTCGCGCCATACGCACAGGCAACCAGAAGCGGAGATGCTTCAGCGCGAGGCCCTGGAGATGAATAGAAAATTTTCGGGCAACCAAAGCCCGAACGTGGCCACTGATCTCAACAATCTGGCGGCCATCCTCAACGAGGAGGGCAAACTGCCCGAAGCTGAGTCGATGTACCGCCAGGCGGTTGAGATGAACGAGATGCTCTTGGGGAAAGATCATCCTAAGGTGGCCATCAACCTCGACAACCTGGGAGCGAACCTTCAGCGACAGGGAAGGCTCAAGGAGGCCGAGGCGTTGCACCGCCGGGCCTTGGAGATGAATGCCAAATCTTTCGGCAGCAACAGCCCGGCTGTCGCCGGATCGTTTGGCATCTTGGCGTATGCCCTCCAGGAGGAAGGCAAGATAGCCGAGGCCGAGCAGGCCCTTGTGGCACGTCTGACAACCCTTAAGAAGTTGGAGGCCGATACGCCTGGCCCGGCCCTCGGCGCGCGCAACGATGTGATGTTGGCCTTCGATGGATTATGGGTTGTTCTTCAAATGCAGGGCAAATTGCAAGAGGCCGCGGCTCTAAAGCGTGAAGCTGCGGCTCATGCGCGCAGAACTGCTGAGCTTATGGAAAAAGTCGAGTCGCAAAGCGCCGACTTCCTGTCGGCCCGTAGCGGCGTCTTCGGGCGTCTTGGCGAGTGGCGGAAGGCTGCGGATGACTTGAACCGCTTGCTCCAGATGCGCCCTGACGACCACATATTTTGGCACTCATTGGCCCCGCTCCTGGTTCAGGACCGCCGCCTTGATGAGTACCGCCAACTCTGCCGAAAGAGCCTGGAGCGATTCGGCAACACGACCGAGCCGTACACGGCCGAGCGCATCAGCAAAGCCTGCCTGATCTTGGCTTCCTCGGGGGCCGATCTCGGGCTGTTGGGTAAGATGACAGACGTCGCCGTCAGCGCAAAAGCGAATCAGCGGGACTTGGCTTGGTTCCAGTTGGTTAAAGCATTATTCGAGTACCGGTGTGGCAACTTTGCCCGTGCGAAGGATTGGGCAACACAGGCCTGGACGAACGCAGAAGCGAATCTGGGTCTCTCCTGGGACCTTAACGTGCAGGTGGAGATGGTATTAGCCATGGCACGGTACCAGTTAAAACGAACTGAGGCAGCTCAGGCGGTCCTAGCCAAGGAGATTGACGTGGCAGAAGCGAAGCTGCCGAAGCTCGAGAGCGGTGACCTGGGTGCCGGCGCCTGGAACTGGGTCATGGCCCAGGCGTTCATAAGCGAGGCCAAAGCCCTGATTGGTCGTGAACCCGATCCTTTAACTTCAAAGGCTGAACTCAAATCTCAAAAAGAAGCAACCAGTGCAGCTCAGCCAGCGGCTAATAAGGAACCCAAGTCCAAATGAAACGGGATGCGATAATGTGCGGGCATTTCTTGGCCACAGTGCCTGGCGAATCGTTCAGCCTTGGGCGTATCTCTGAGTTCGGTTCTGCGGTATCGCAGAGAGGCGGCACCCTTCGAGGTGGCCGAAAATTCAGACAGATCGAAAAACCCGTGCGCTCCGCCAAGCACGACTCAGCGACACAGTCCCGCCGCGGCAAGAGAGATCTGCGTTCCTCTGGTTTCACTCGGTGGCGACGGCGAACCTTTCCGTGACGCCGGGCCGACTGGACGGCTGAGCCGCCACCCCGGACTCGCTCACTCAGCACATTCACCTTGAAAAAGGGCATCATCCCTTGCCCGTGGAGTGTTGTCTGGCGTCGGCAATTACTCCAAGGCAGCGCACATAAGCATAGAACGACAACAACTGAACAACAAAAAAGAACATCACCCCAAACGAAATTTATGAAATTAATGCAAACGAACTTGACGCTTCTCCCTCCCGCACGGCTCGGTCTCTCGTCCGGCGCTGCCGAATCCAGCAGCCCAAGGTCCGGCGTCCGCTGGGCCTTTGACTTTCGCGTCTCGAATTTCTTTTGGCTTTCGGGCCTAGGATTTTGGGCTTCGCTCCTGTGCGCCTTCGTTCTCACCCCCGCGACCTTCGCCCAGAGCTGGCGGACGGTGGATGACCTGAAGTACGTCGCCGGCCAACCCGCTCAAAACCTTGGCCTGACGGTTGCCCCGTCCGGAACCGTGTTCGCGGCCGGGTTCGGCTTCGACGCCTCAGGCACATCTCATGGACTGGTGGTTTCGAGCGCCCGCGGTGACAGCACCTGGTCAGGCGCTCTGGAGGAGCTTATTATTGGGTGGTCCGCGAGAACCCAGGCGGCACCGGTGCCTGGACCACGGTGGACAATTTTTCCTACGTCTCGGGCGCCAGGGCTAGCGCTATCGCCGCCGACAGCTTGGGCAACGTCTTCGTCGGCGGCTGGGGGTACGCCAGCGATGGCAGCCATTGGCTAGTGCGAAAGATGTAGCCCCGACACCTGGCGCTGAGCGCCGAACCCACCACAGTTAAACTTACAATGAACCTAATTAATTAGTTATGAAATCTACAACGAGCCCAACTGTTACAGCGCCAAAGCACAGCAGGGGTCTGCGGGCAGACGCGCCACATGGCCGCACTGCCCTGCCAGCATTGTGGGAAGCGCGGAAACCGCTTGCGCTTGGCCTCCTCACTTTATTACTAGCCGGCGGCGCAGTGCTAGAGGCCAGGATCGCATATCGACAGTCCCGCGAGGAACGCCTTATCGTGCAGGTATTAACCGCAGGAAAAGCCCCGGATCTTGAGGCGGTCCGCGAAAGAGGACCGGATGCTGTAGCCCTGGTCATCAATGCGCTGTCCGAAAAAGATTCTGCCTTCGTACGCGCCTGCGACGCGGTCAGGCCGTACTTCCTGTGGTTCTTGCGCGAGGACCCGCCGAAGCTCACGCGCGCTGATACCATTCGGCTCAATGCCGCGGTTGTTGTCGGGTATCTAGGCTCGGCCGCCAAGCCCGCAGTCCCTCAGCTAATCAATTTGTTAAAGGACGACGTAGTTGACGGCAATGCTGCCGTTAGCCTCGGTCTCATGGGTCGCGACGCTCAGGAAGCGGTCCCCGCGCTGATCATTGCCGTGCGAGAACACCGCCCCTTCGCCGCCACGGCACTGGCCAGGATCGCGGGTCCAACCACGGCCGTCAGGTCCGCGCTGGAGGCGGCGTCCCGCAGCGGGCCCGAGCCGCAGCGGAGGGAGGCAGCACAGGCTTTGAAAAGAATTAGCGAGTGATCGCGCGTCGCGAAAGCTTGATACATGACGCCTGAAGCCTGATATCCGATTGAGCGAGGCTAGACATGAAGACCTACAGCCAAGTCTCCGCATCGGGCGTTGGCTTCACGCTCGTTTCGACGTTTCCGTGACGCCACAGGGTGCAATTTACAATCCACCACCAACCTTGCTTCCCCGGCGATCTGGGCCTCCGTTTCTCCGGCCCCAGTCGTCGTCAACGCCAAAACACAGTTTCAAGTCCTATCTCCTGCACGCGGATGTTTTACCAACTAACGCAGTAATCTGAGTCGGGGCCGGTCCGGCTTCAAGCAGGTCGATTGCCGAAGGTGGCGATTGAGCAGAGCAGGCAAGTTCGATTCATATGAGCGGCAGATACACAACGCGATTGAGCATGTCGCTGGGATCGTAAACCTTGGCCAGGATCTCCAAGTCTTCGATGCATTGGCGATCAGTGACGTTCAGTTGATGCGCATAAATGACTCCGAAGAAATCCAGCCCGGCACGCTACCGCCGCGCCGCCTCGCGCAGGAGATCAGCATCCTGGCTAAACAGCACACGCTGTGTAGCCATGGACCTGTCGAGCAACTCCGGGTCCGGGAGCCGATTTGTTCCGTCCTCCTGTGCTGTAAGCACGCCGACTCCACGCTCGCGCAATGCCCGCGTCACCGTGCCGCGCACCTGCATGTCCATATAAAGATTGAGGCTCAACTGCGCCTCTTACGTGCTCGCAGTTGATCCGCCTTCGGGGGCGACACGACCGCTTCCCGCAAGGCGCTGACGTCGTGCAGGTCTCTCTCGATCTGCGCGTCGAACAGCTTTTTGTGATCGTGATAATAAGCCAATGCGGCGTAGATCTGGGCCAAAGACAAGTGCGGGTACTCTTTCTGCATCTCTTCGGGAGTGGAATTGCGGGAAAGCTTGTCCACCGCCACCTCGACGACCTTGACGTTGGTATCGTCAATCCATGCGACGCCCTTCGAGTCCACGCGGATATGTGTGATTGGCTGAGTCGCAATCATGATCATGAAAGTAGCCCAGCGCCGGTTGGCGGGCAAGTTTGGTCGGCTGGCTTGAAAGCTCGCCAGATGCAAAGGGCCGCTGGGGAATCCGACTGGGACCGGGGCGCAGCTCCGGCTGCTGTTTGGAGAGCGAGGAGGCCCGGTGCGCGAAATTCATGCCGGGAGCGGCTATTGGTCGCAAGACAGCGCGGTCTCCGTGTTGGCTATTCCCGAAACGCTCTCCCGGCTTTGGGTCCGTTGGCCCGCCGGAAAGGTCACTACGACTGACCACCCACCGGGCGCCCGGGAGATTTCGGTTGATGACCAAGGAACACTGCTCCCGAGGCGGTAAGCAAAACGCTGCTGCGGCCGCCACGGCTGGAGGGAACGGACTGGGAATCGTCCTGGCCTCTTCGTGAACAACGCGCCGGATCGCGCGTCGGGGCTTGGGCTTTGGCGTTGCTGGGCGGAGTGGTTCACAGTAATTTGCGCCGCGTGTCGAGATCTATCGCGCGCAGCAGCCTTCGTTCTCTGAACACGCTTTGGGACCGCCGACTGACGACGGTCCTCCTGGCAAATGCCACTCGCGGCCGCCGGAGGGCGGAACTCCAGTTCGGCGCGAATCTTCGTTGCCTGTGCATGTTCACCACGCTCAACTGCAGTTCGGCGCTGCGGTTTTGTTTGTTGGTTTTGGCGCTGCCGGCGACACCCGCGGTTTGCGCGACGCCGTACACCTTGACCAATGAATGGAAGACCGTCATCGGCGCTACCAGCGACAGTTCGCCGGCGCTGGGCGCAGATGGGACGATTTATTTCGCCACCTGGGAGGGCAGGCTATGGGCGCTGAACCCGGATGGCTCGCGCAAGTGGGCCTTCCGCGCCGGACTTGAGATCAAGTCTTCCCCGGCTGTTGGCGCCGATGGCACAGTCTATTTCGGCTGCCGCGACCGCCAATTCTACGCACTCAACGCAAGCGGCAAAAAAAAGTGGCAGTTCAAGACCCGGGGCTGGCTGGATTCGACGCCTGCGCTGGGGCAGGACGGGACGATTTATTTCGGCTCGTGGGACAAAAACTTTTATGCGCTGAACCCGGACGGGACGCTCAAGTGGCAATACCTAACCGGTGGTGAGATCGTCTCCTCGCCGGCCATCGGCGGCGACGGGACGATTTATTTCGGGTCGCATGATCGGAAGTTTTACGCTCTAGGAGCCGATGGAAAAAAGAAATGGGCCTTCGCCACTGACGGCCCGATCATCTCCTCAGCCGCCCTGAACCGGGACGAATGCCTGTACTTTACTTCGGTGGATGGCTGTCTGTACTCGCTCAACTACGACGGCAGTTTGCGGTGGCGATTGCCGACGGGCGGCATCACCGAGTCGTCGCCTGTCATCGGGCTGGAGGGCAGGATCTATGTCGGAGTCAACCAGGATTTATGGGCGATCACTCCGGATGGAAAGAAGTTATGGGACCGCTGGAATGAAGGGGTCATTGAATCGGCTCCATTGGCGTTGGCGGACGGCTCGATCAGTTACGTTGACCGTTGGGGTGTGTTGACGGGGTTGGACCCGGAGCGAAACACTAAATGGGCCTTCCGTCTGGACTCGCGCGGTTTCGGCGGGCTGACGGTTGGCGCCGCCGGCATGATTTACGCCCCCGGAGATTCGACCGGTTTTTCGGCGTTGCGGGCCAATGTGCGGCTGGCGCGCACGCCGTGGCCTAAGTTCCAGGGTAACCTCAGGAACACAGGAAACCTCAACGACAACGGCCATTGATAAGCACAGCTAAATCACATCGTAGCTTCCACTTAAAAATGCTTAAGTGTGGTTGACCTGCACCAGCTTCTTATTAGATTTTTGCGCTTTCGGGGCCGCGTGCAATCTCTCGCTGGGTCCGATTCCTGATGAACTTTACCGCGCACATGCTCAAGTCGTCATTGGGCAAAAAGTATATCATGGCCGTCAGCGGTTTTATGCTGTTCCTGTTTGTGCTGGGTCACCTGGCGGGCAACTTGCAGATATTTCTCGGACCAGAAGCCATCAATCGCTACGGGCATTTTCTCCAGTCGAACCCGGAGTTGATCTGGCCGGCGCGGGTCTTTCTGCTGTTAATGGTTGGGTTGCACCTCTGGGCGGCGGTGAAACTTTCGCTGGAGAACAAGGCGGCGCGGCCAGTGCCTTACGCGCAGTATCAGCCGGTCGGCTCCAGCTACGCTTCCCGTACGATGCTGATGAGCGGGACCATCATTCTGGTTTTCGTGGTGTATCACCTCCTGCACTTCACCGCGCAGGTGCAATATATTAATTTGACCGGGCAGAATTTCGAGGATTTTGTGGACCCGGAAAGGCGGCACGACATTTTCAAGATGATGGTGGTGGGCTTCAGCAACGGTTGGGTATCGGCCTTCTACGTGCTGGGTATGGCGCTGTTGTGCCTCCATCTGAGTCATGGCGCCAGCAGTATGTTCCAATCCATAGGCTGGAAAACCAAGACCTGCGGGCCATTCCTGGACCAATCCGCGCGCGTCGCGGCCCTGCTGATTTTCCTGGGCTACACTTCGATTCCCGTCGCAATCTTGCTCGGTTACGGAAGGGAGACTCTAAGATGAGGCTCGACTCCAAAGTACCCAGTGGTCCGCTGGCCCAGAAGTGGGAAAAGCATAAATTCGACCTGAAGCTGGTGAACCCGGCCAACAAGCGGAAGTTCGACATTCTGGTGGTGGGCAGCGGGTTGGCGGGGGCGTCGGCCGCGGCCTCGCTTGCGGAATTGGGCTACAAAGTCAAGTGCTTTTGCTTCCAGGACAGCCCGCGCCGCGCCCATAGCATCGCCGCTCAAGGCGGCATCAACGCGGCGAAGAATTATCAGAATGACGGCGACAGCATCTACCGGCTTTTCTATGACACCATCAAAGGGGGTGATTTCCGGGCGCGCGAGGCCAATGTTTATCGGCTGGCGCAGGTCAGCCTGAACATCATTGACCAATGCGCGGCCCAGGGCGTGCCTTTCGCCCGCGAATACGGCGGGTTGTTGGCCAACCGCTCGTTCGGCGGCGCGCAAGTATCGCGCACGTTTTATGCCCGCGGCCAGACGGGCCAGCAACTGTTGCTGGGGGCTTACCAGGCGCTCTGCCGGCAAATCGGCTTGGGCACAGTGCAAATGTTCCCTCGCACCGAGATGCTCGACCTGGCCGTCATCAATGGACACGCCAAAGGAATCGTGGTGCGCGATTTGGTCACGGGCGTGATTTCTGCGCATTCGGGTGACGCCGTTGCGCTGGCAACCGGCGGATATGGAAACGTCTTTTTCCTCTCCACCAACGCCAAGGGCTGCAATGTCACGGCCACCTGGCGCGCGTGCAAGAGAGGCGCCTTCTTCGCCAATCCCTGTTATACCCAGATACATCCCACCTGCATCCCCGTCAGCGGCGAGCACCAATCCAAACTGACGCTCATGTCCGAGTCGTTGCGCAACGATGGCCGCGTCTGGGTTCCCAAACGCCAGGAGGATTGCCGCAAACCGCCCATTTCCATCCCCGCAGCAGACCGGGATTATTTCCTCGAACGCAAATATCCGAGCTTCGGCAACCTGGCGCCGCGCGACATCTCTTCGCGCGCCGCCAAAGAGGTTTGTGACCACGGCCGCGGCGTCGGGCCGGGCGGATTGGGGGTATATCTTGATTTTGGCGAAGTCATCGAGCGGCTGGGCCAGGACGTGATTCGCGAGCGTTATGGAAACCTATTCGACATGTACGAAAAGATCACCGGCGAAAACGCCTACCAGGTCCCGATGCGCATCTACCCGGCAGTGCACTACACCATGGGCGGCACGTGGGTGGACTACGACTTGATGAGCACGGTGCCCGGGCTTTTTATCATAGGCGAAGCCAACTTTTCCGACCACGGGGCCAACCGGCTCGGCGCCAGTGCATTGATGCAAGGCCTGGCCGACGGCTATTTTGTCCTGCCTTACACCATTGGCAATTACTTGGCTTCCTGTAAACAACCCAAGCCGTCCGTCGGTCATCCCGAATTCAAGAAGGTCGAAGCGGAGGTGCGGACGCTGACCAACAAGCTGCTTTCGATCAAAGGCAAGCGGACGGTGACTTCGTTGCACCGTGAGCTGGGCAAGTTGCTCTGGGAAAAGTGCGGCATGGCCCGAAACGAACGCGGGTTAAAAGAAGCGCTGGCGCGAATTCCCGAACTGCGCGAAGAATTCTGGAAAACGGCGAATGTCACGGGGGAGAACGGTGAATTGAACCAGGCGCTGGAGCACGCCGGGCGGGTGGCGGATTTTATGGAATTTGCGGAGTTGCTCTGCCTGGACGCCCTTGCTCGGCGTGAATCGTGCGGCGGCCACTTCCGTGAAGAATTTCAGACGCCTGACGGCGAGGCGCAACGCGATGACCAGAACTTCGCTTATGTGGCGGCGTGGGAATACCGGGGGCCGGGCCAGGCGCCGGTAGTACATAAGGAACCGCTCGTCTATGAGGAAGTCCACATGAGCACCAGAAGCTACAAATGAGTTTTAAGAACGTGTCTTAAAATTGTAGGAGCCGACGTGAGGAGGCTCTGATTCTGGGCCAAATCGTCTGAAATTTGAGCCTCCTCACGTCGGCTCCTACAATGGATTTGATTATTCAAACGCGCTCTAAGATGAATCTCACTCTTAAAATTTGGCGCCAGAAAAACGCGACTGCATCCGGGTGCTTCGAAACCTATGAGGCGAAGGATGTGCTGCCGGACATGTCGTTTCTGGAGATGCTCGACGTGGTGAACGAGGGCCTCATCGCCTGCGGCCAGGAGCCGGTGGCCTTTGACTCCGATTGCCGCGAGGGCATCTGCGGCATGTGTTCGCTGGTCATCAACGGCATCCCGCACGGGGGACAGCGCGGCACTGCAACTTGCCAGCTTCACCTGCGCCATTTCAAGGACGGCGCGACCATCATCATCGAGCCCTGGCGGGCGAAAGCCTTTCCTGTGATAAGGGACCTCGTGACGGACCGGAGCGCCCTCGACCGCATCATCCAGGCCGGCGGCTTCATCTCGGTCAACACCGGCGGGGCGCCCGATGCCAACGCTATACCGGTGCCCAAACCGGCAGCAGAGCTCTCGATGGACGCGGCGGCGTGCATCGGTTGCGGCGCGTGTGCGGCCGTCTGCAAGAATGCCTCGGCCATGCTCTTCGTGGCCGCCAAAGTTTCACATCTGAATCTGCTGCCGCAGGGCAAAGCTGAGAAAGACCGCCGCGCGCTTAGCATGGTCAGCCAAATGGACGCCGAAGGTTTTGGCAACTGCTCTGTGACCGGCTCCTGCGAAGCCGTCTGCCCCAAGGAAATCAGCCTGAGCTTCATCGCTAAAATGAATCGGGACTACGCCGCTGCGATCCTGAAGGGCGGATGAGCGTGAAAGAGTGGAAGTGTGCAACCGTTTATTGTGAACGGTTTTAACGCCTCAATGCGGTTAAGGCGCAAGCGGCAAACTGCGCCGACGCGGGCTCAGCGTCTTACGGGCGTTTTGTCCGCACCAGCGCAGTTGAATTTGGCGGCCGCGTCGTTACTTAGGCACGTTGTCGGCCTCCATTTAATTGACCAGATCTTTTTCGGCCAGCAACCAATCTTCGAGCGTCAACGGGTGTTCCGGCAGCTTGTCGCGGAACATTTGGTAAGCATGTTGGCGCACGATGGCCCGCGTGAAGCCGGGCGTAAATGGCATAGGCTGCTCAATGGTTGCTATGGTTCTCTTTTTCATGACGTTTCTCCTTCTGTTTTAAGATAGGCCCCTTTGCGATGCTGGCAATGGTTGAGATGGAAAAACTTTGTCTGTATGGTAAAGTCCTCGCCGTGGAAGTTATTATACAACCTGACAAAGACGCGGCTGCGCTGCTGGTCGCCCGCATCATCAGGCACGAGTTGCGCGCCAATCCCCATTTGGTGCTCGGCTTAGCCACCGGAAAAACGATGGAACGCGTTTATCGTTACCTTGTGCAGATGCACAAGGAAGAGGAACTCGATTTCTCACTTTGCCGAACATTCAATCTTGACGAATACGTCGACCTGCTTGCGTCGGACCTGAACTCCTATCGCCACTACATGGACAGGCACCTTTTCGGCCAGGTGAACGTGGACCGGCGGAACACGCATCTGCCTGACGGGCTGGCCAGCGATCTTGATGCCGAGTGCCGCCGCTACGAATCGCTGATCGCGCGGTTCGGCGGGATCGATCTGCAACTGCTGGGGATCGGCAAGGCCGGCCATATCGGCTTCAACGAGCCGTTGTCAGCACTCCGCTCGCGCACGCGGGTGAAGGCCTTGACCCCGGCCACCATCAAGCAGAACGCGCCGTTTTTTGGCCAGGAGGACAAAGTGCCCCGCCGCGCCATCACGATGGGGGTAGGCACGATTCTCGAAGGCCGCCGCTGCGTGCTGCTGGCTACCGGCGAGAGCAAGGCGGAGGTAATCGCCAAGGCAGTCGAAGGGCCGATTACCAGCATGATCTCCGCCACGACATTGCAACTGCACCCGCGCTGCACGGTGGTCGTGGACGAAGAGGCCGCCAGCCAATTAGCGGAG
>Ga0137379_10001741_pt1 | contig 20068 bp, 15 predicted proteins | sample SagtaG_18_FD_104812 | JGI IMG/M metagenome (GOLD analysis project Ga0137379, IMG submission 104812) | Vadose zone soil microbial communities from Sagehorn Ranch, Mendocino, California, USA - Sage2_L_80_16 metaG | ecosystem: Environmental > Terrestrial > Soil > Vadose zone | place: USA...
ACGAGAAGAAATGGATTTCTATTTTACCCCGACCTTCATTCTGCTGAATGGAAACCTTCGTCCCAAGTACCTGCTCCAATGCATGAATACCAGCTTTCACATTCGGATCCAGAGTTTCTGGATTACAAGCAGGCTCACTCTTATCAGAGGCGCTTTTGGAGTACCGTGATACAAGCATTTCAGCCTGACGCACGGAATAATTGCCCTGAATGATCTTTCTGGCGGATTCGAGAATTGCTGTTAGGTCCGAGAGCGACAGGAGAGCTTTGGCGTGCCCGGTGGTGAGACGGTCTTCGCGAAGCCACTGTTGCACTTCAGGGGGCAGTTTTAAAAGCCGCAACAGGTTGGCAACCGTTGCGCGGTTCTTGCCGACGCGACGAGCCACCTCTTCCTGAGTCATGGAAAATTCGACGATAAGCCGTTCATAGGCCTGAGCTTCCTCTATCGGGTTGAGGTCCTCGCGCTGGAGGTTTTCCACAAGAGCAATCTCCAAAGCGGTGTGCTCGCTGGCATCACGCACGACTGCCGGAATGCGCGCCAGGGAGGCGCGCTGCGCCGCCCTCCAACGCCGTTCACCGGCGATCAATTGAAAGAAACCATCCGGTAGCGGACGAACGACAATCGGCTGAACGATTCCATATGCCCGTATAGAACTGGCCAGTTCATTGAGGCTCTCCTCGTCGAAGCTCTTTCGGGGCTGAAGGGAGCTGGGTAGGATGCGTTCAATCTCGATTTCAGTCAATTGATCGGTTTCAAGATCGGGTGTCCCCAATAAAGCGCTCAGTCCCCTTCCCAGAGCCTTTCTCTGTGCCATGGATGATCTCCTTTGCAAGTCGAATATAGCTTTCCGCCCCCTTAGATTTAATATCGTAGAGCAGGATGGGCCGGCCATAACTCGGTGCTTCTCCGAGACGAATATTGCGTGGCACCACCGTCGAAAAAAGCTGATCTCCAAAAAACGCTTTTAGATCTTCCTGAACTTGGTGCGACAGGTTTGTCCGTTCATCAAACATCGTCAGCAGCACACCTTCAATCTCCAGATCAGGATTGCGCAGGCGACGAATCTGACGGATCGTCTCCATCAGTTCCGATACGCCCTCTAAGGCAAAGTATTCACACTGGATTGGAATCAAGAGCGTCTGCGCGGCAATTAATGCGTTGACAGTCAGAATGTCGAGCGATGGCGGACAATCCACCAAAATGTAATCGTAGCTCTCGACCAAAGGAAGGATCGCCGACTTGAGCCGCTGATCTCGATCCTCTTCCTGCGCCAATTCGATCGTCGCGCCAACGAGTTCCCGGCTAGAGGGCGCAACGAATAAGGCTTCCAACTCCGTAGCCTGTATGACCGATGCGAGCGGCTCCCGGTGAACCAAAACATGATACGTCGAGCGCGGGTATGAACCTTTGCGTATACCCAGGCCGGAGCCCGCATTGGCTTGAGGGTCCACATCAACGAGCAAGGTCCGCATGTCTGCGGCGGCCAGCGAGGCGCCTAGATTTATGGCGGTCGTGGTTTTTCCGACTCCGCCCTTTTGGTTGGCTATGGCAATGACCTTTCCCATGGAGCTGACTCTACAAGATTTTGGGCTCGTGTTCCACGTGGAACGAAATCGATGTGCTTTCTGGATTGTTCCACTGGTGTCCAAATTAGCCGAAATCGAGGCTCGTGTCCTTCTCCCTCTGGGAGAAGGTGGCCCGAAGGGCCGGATGAGGGCGCATTTCCAGCCCTCACCCGGCCCTTCGCGCCACCCTCTCCCAAAGGGAGAGGGTCATTTCCGGAACAGGTTTCCAAATAGAGAATCCCATGAAAACCGCATCACTCCTGCTTCTGGAACGAACCGCATCTCGTGATTTGGACAAGAGTGGGATCGTTCCACGTGGAACTCAGCTTGCCCCGGTGGGTGGTCAAAACTGGTCCAATCGAAACAACAAAACTCGCCGGCCAGTCATGGGCACTTCCAGAGTTCGGACAGGCTCAAGGACTGGCTTCACCATCGAGGTGATCCAAACGATAGTTGTAGTATGAGTGGCTATTTGACGAATGGAGCGGAAAAGTCGCATATTCAGCCCCACTCCTTGAAGCGTAACCCAATCCACTACTCCGATGTTTGGAGCAACATCATCGAAGCGACCTCGATGAACGATCAACCCGTCCAATTGCAAGGAAGCGCCGATGTGTCGGAGAAACGCAGCTCGCTTCATGCGAGCCTCAATCAAGTGGGTCCTTTCCAGCCGCAAAACAACGTGTAACGGAATCGCCGGAGATCCATTTCCAGAACCAATATCTGCCAACGCTCCTGAAAGGCCCAGCTGCTGGCCCACCCACACCGGTTCGACAACTAAGCGCCGAACCATGCTTGCACCACCAAGCCCGCTCAGATTCACCTTCTCATTCCAACGAACGAGCTCATCGCAATATTGCGCAAGGGCGAGCTTCTGCTGGAAAGGCAATTCGAGCTCAAACATCCGAAGTTCTGACTCAAGAACTTCGAAATGCGACACTACACTATGGTCTCCGGCTGCGGGCGATTGCGGCGCATTTCGAGATGAAAAAGTAGGATCGATATTGAAGCTGGCGTAATGCCGGGTATGCGGCTGGCTTGCGCGATCGATTGCGGCCGTACACGACTCAGCTTTTCGACGATTTCTCGGGAAAGCCCCGGCATACCTGCGTAGTCAAAGTCTTCCGGAATCCGCCGGGACTCGGCTTTCTTCAGCTTCTCGACCTCCCGCTCCTGCTGTTTGAGATATCCCTCATACTTGATGCTGGTCTCCAACGATACAATATCTTCCCGGCGGACAGACTCGGTCGTCAGCACACCTTCCCGGATCAAATCTTCCATGTGAATTTCGGGACGGCGCAGAATTGAAACGAAACTTGGCCGGTCGCGAAACTCTAATGAGCGCGCCGCGAAAAACGGATGCGCTGTATCCACTCGCGTGTGCTCGATCAAGTCTCGCAGCCGATCGATCCGTGCACGCCGCTCTTGATAAAGGCTCCAGTGCTCATTGTTAACGATGCCAATCCGGCGCCCGATCGGCGTCAGGCGCTCGTCCGCATTGTCGATCCGAAGATTGAGCCGGAACTCGGCGCGGGACGTAAACATCCGGTACGGCTCATTCGTACCCTTCGTCACGAGATCATCGATCATAATGCCAATGTAAGCATCCGCGCGATCCAGCACTACGGGCCTTTCCCCTTTCACTTTGAGCGCGGCATTGACGCCAGCCAGGAGACCTTGAGCAGCGGCCTCTTCGTAACCGGTTGTGCCATTGATCTGCCCCGCAAAGAAGAATCCGTCGACCTTCTTGGTTTCCAACGACGGGCGTAGTTCCGTCGGCTGCACGAAGTCATATTCGATGGCGTAACCGGGCCGTATCATCTGGGCGGATTCCAGACCTTTCATATTGCTGAGAATCTCTCGCTGCACGTCAATCGGAAGGCTGGTCGACATCCCATTGACATAGACTTCGTGCGTGTCTACACCCTCCGGTTCAAGCACAATCTGGTGGCGATCCTTATCCTGGAATTTAACAACCTTGTCTTCGATCGACGGACAGTAGCGTGGTCCGATCCCTTGGATTTTTCCACTGTAGAGCGGCGAGCGATGGATGTTGCTGCGGATGATCAAATGGATTTTTTCATCCGTATGGGTGATGTAACAGGAAATCTTGTTCGCAAGTTTTTGCGTCGTGCGGAATGAAAATGGCGTCGGCTCCAGGTCGCCAGGTTGCGGTTCAAACACGGAGAAATCGATCGTGCGCCGATCCAGGCGCGGCGGGGTTCCCGTCTTCAAGCGGCCCCAATCGAACCCCAGATTCCGGATGCAATTTCCCAACGCAATGGATGCCTGTTCGCCGTTCCGGCCGGCTGTAAATTTTTTCTCACCGATATGAATCAACCCGTTGAGAAACGTGCCTGTGGTGAGAATCACGGCCTCCGCGCCAACTCGACGGCCGTCGAGTAGTTCAAACCCAACGACACGGTTCCTTTCGAAAAAAATCTCGACAACCTCAGCTTGTTTGAGGAACAAATTCGGCGTCTCCTCGAGTATCCGGCGCATCACATAGCGGTAGCCTGCTTTGTCCTCTTGTGCACGCGGCGACCACACCGCGGGCCCACGACTCGTATTCAACAATCGGAATTGAATCCCAGCTTCGTCTGCGGCAAGGCCCATGATGCCGCCCAGGGCATCGATCTCGCGCACCAGGTGGCCTTTCGCGATGCCGCCAACTGCAGGATTGCACGACATCTGTGCGATGAGGTCGGCATTCATCGTATACAGCGCCGTGCTCAGGCCCATTCGTGCAGCGGCGTGTGCGGCTTCACAGCCGGCGTGACCGGCGCCTACAACGGCAACATCGTATTTCTCATCAAACATCACTATTTCCCAATGCAGAACGTCGAGAAAATTCGGTCCAAAATGTCATCCGTTACGACATCCCCGGTCAGTTCATCCAGCGCCGCCATGCCCTGGTACAGATCCAAAAGCGCCATCTCATGGGGGACGTTCCGAACAAGCGCACCGGATGCCGTTCGCAAATTCGATATCGCCTTGACGATTGCCTCGTGTTGCCGCGAGTTCGTCAGGACTAAATCATCGCTTAAATCGGTTTTCCCATCCATGAGAATAGCTCGAATGGCGTCCCGAAGAGTATCGAAGCCATGGCCTGTCTTCGCGCTCAGATGCACCTTCGGTGAACCGTTTAGCAAACCCATCTCGATCGCTTGCGGAAGATCCGATTTGTTGATCAAGAGTAGATGAGGAAGGTGTTCGACTTTGGCGAGGACTTGCCGGTCGTCGCCATCTAACGCGCCCGAGCCATCAAGAACGACAAGCGCGAGATCTGCCTCCGACAGCGTTTCCAGCGTTCGTTTCACACCAATGCTTTCGACTTGATCTGAAGTGTCGCGGACGCCCGCTGTATCCGCAAAACGCAGGGGAATGCCATCCATACTCACTGTTTCTGTGAGCACGTCGCGTGTCGTTCCGGGTATGTCGGTGACGATCGCGCGCTCGGCTGCGACAAGGCGATTGAAAAGGCTCGATTTTCCGACATTGGGTTTCCCAAGTATCGCGAGCCGGAACCCCTCGACAAGCAGTCTTCCATAGCCGAACGTCTCTTCCAAATTTTCCAGAGCCTCGGCCAAAGGAAAGATCATTTGAACAATCGCGGTATTGTCGGGAACATCGACGTCATCCTCCGCGAAATCAATGCCCGCTTCCAGATGGGCAATGATATCGAGGAGTTTGTCTTTGATAGGCCGGATTCGATTTGAGACAGAACCGCCCATCTGTCTCAAGGCTGTCTTTGCCTGCTGCTCGGTCTGTGCTTCGATAAACTCCCGAACCGCTTCGGCTTGAATCAGGTCCATCTTTCCATGCGCTACAGCCCGCATCGTAAACTCACCTGGCAGCGCGATCCGCGCGCCGGCCGTGCGCGCGTTTTCTACGATTCGCGCGAGAATCAACGGATTGCCATGCCCGCTGATCTCGACGACGTCTTCGCCCGTATAAGACTGCGGTGCGCGAAAAAGTGTAACGACAACTTCATCGACCTGTTGTTCCGCGTCTTCGTTCGTCCAGGCGCCAATAACGGCCGTTCGATGCTCCAGATGGGAATTCGAGGAATGTGATTTGAAAAAGCGCTGGGCGATCCCGATCGCATCTCGGCCGGACATGCGAACCACACCCACGCCGCTGCGGCCCAGAGGGGTGGATATCGCAATGACAGTTTCGTCACCAGAAATGATCTTGTGCAGATCTTCCCGCATAACTCACTTGTCACGCGCTTCTTTTGATTTTGATCGATCGCGAAGCTTTTTGTCTGCGCGCGGAGACCAATACTTGTTGATGAAGAACTGCTGGCCAATCCCAACCATGTTGCTGGTTAGCCAATACAAGGTCAGACCACTTTGCACCCACAGGAACATGAACAAGAACATGACCGGCATGATCATCATCATCTTGGCTTGAGCCGGATCGACAGTTGTAGGAGTCATCTTCTGCTGAATGATCATGGAGACCGCCATAAGAACGGGCAGAATGGGGATGAATAGGTGCTCGGGTTGTGATAAATCCTTGATCCAAAAGATCCAAGGTGCCCCACGTAGCTCTATAGAAACAGACAGCATGCTATAAAGGCCGAAGAACACCGGCATTTGTAGTAGTAGGGGGAAACAGCCACCCATCGGATTGACACCATGCTCCTTGTAAAGCTGCATCATTTCAGTTTGGAGTTGGGCGCGCTTGGGGTCGGTTGATTTGAGCTTCTTGTATTTGTCTTGCAGCGTTTTCATCTGCGGCTGAATCTTCTGCATCTGTTGCATTGAAACCTGCTGCTTGAGCCGCAACGGGAAGAGCAGGAAATTGATCGCCAGCGTGAGGAGAATAATAGACCAGCCGAAATTGCCCGCGTAGCTGTGAATGAACAGCAAGCAGAATAGTAGCGGACGAGCGATAAATTCGAACCACCCGTAGCTGATGACTGAAACAAGACGCGGATCCGCCGTGCTCAACCACCGACGATCTTTGGGGCCGACGTACACTCGCAGCGGTTTCGAATCCGGCATCCGCAGAGAGAGATGGAGTTCGGCGACAGCTTTACCGTCAGGACCCGTGAAATCTTGCTTACCGATCTTCACGGGAATGGGACTTTCAGGCGACAAGAACAGCGCGAGGAAATACTGATCCTCGACACCCGCGCTAGCAACGGTGAAGTCCTGCGTCTCTTTAACGCTGCGCAGACTGATCCTTTTAAAAGTGCCTTCCACTTCATACACGGCATTTCTTTTGGCGGGATCTGGTGTGATCGACTGGTCGCCGAATCCCCCCTGCCAGACCACCGCATGGGAAACGCTTTTTCCGTCCTTCGTAAGCGTCGTAGCCAAGGAGAACTCATAGTTTTCCGGATCAAACTGCAAAAATTTTTGCGCCGACACGCCATTGGAGGCAAACTCCATCGAAAGACGATTGCGTTCACGTTGGGCCAGGAAGCTCGCCTTGGCCAGCGCTTCATCCAGGGTGGGATCGCCCGTTATTAGCGTCAATGGCCAACCCAATTTATTCCCTGCATTCTGCTCAATCAGCTCGATGGGATGGCCTTCGGCATCGGAATACGCCTTGAGCCTGTAGCTTTTCAGCACACCTCCGATGTTCGACACGGTCGCGGTGTACAGAGGCGTATCGACTACCAGATCCTCCGCTTTTTCGGCGCGAATAGTCTGGTCTGGGTGGGGCGGCTCTACCGGATTCGCGCTCTCAACAGAAGGGTTCGCCGCCGCCGCAGGGGCCTGAACACTTGCCGGTGGCCTACTTTCGGGCGCAGGTGGGGAGAACAGCGCACGGAAGCCATAAAGCACGGCGAAAGATAAGATAAATGCAAGAATAATCCGTCTTTCCATCAGGAATCAAAACTCTTATTTCAAAGGATCGAATCCACCGCAGTGCAGGGGATGGCAGCGGAGAAGTCGCCTTATCGCTTGGGCCACACCATAAATCAACCCGTACCGTTCTATAGCCCCCATGGCATATTCGGAGCACGTCGGAGTGAAACGACACGCAGACGGCAACCATGGTGACACAACAAGCTTGTAAAGACGTAGAGCCTTCAAGCCAAGCATCTGAATCACAACTCCAGCTGTCCTCATTTATCTGCTCCGAGAAGAGTCACTAACTCCGAACGCAGTTCTCCAAAGTTCCTTTCGTTTGCGGAACGACGAGGGTTCACCACGAAATCAAATCCTGCAGGGATAAGTGCTCGTGATGTTCGGAGAATTTCTCTAACCCTTCTCTTGACCCGATTTCTGTCGTGGGCTTTCCCGAATTTGCGCGGGGTTGTCAGACCGAAACGACTGTGCTCCAGTCCGTTGGGCAACGCAAACAGCACAAAGGAGCGCGAAACCTTCTTTGCGCCCCTTTCATATACAACCCTAAACTCACCCGCATTCCGCAATTTTAAACCCTTTGGAGATGCGGCCGATTTTTGGATGAGCACTGTATCGAAGCACTCAATAGTGCTCGACCGAGACCCGCTTACGACCCTTGTCTCTCCTTGCTTTCAGGACGAGCCGACCCCCACGTGTCTTCATACGCTGCCGAAATCCATGAGTCTTCGCACGACGTCGATTGTTCGGCTGATAGGTTCTCTGCGGCATCTATTCACGCTCCTTCGAAAACCAAAAATTTTAACATACCGGTCGGAGAAAAGCAGCGGTTTCATCATTGAAAACGAGAAGCGGAAGTGCTACCCTTTCGCCGTTTCTCACGCCGACATAACACCTCTTTTGAGGAAAGGCACGGACCGATTGGGACGACTTTCCCACAGGTGTGGAAATTGTTGTGGAAATCTTATCCCTTCACAGTGGTTACTCCATGAATACCTGGGAACAAGTTTTAGATATTGTTGAAAAAAAGGTTAATCAACAAAGCTACAACACGTGGTTCAAACCCACGCAACTCATTAAACACGACGGCAAGGCGCTTTACGTGCGTGTTCCAAACCCGTTTTTTCAGGATTGGTTGAATGACCATATCGATGTTGTTCTCGAGGCGGCTAAGATGGCTGGCATTGGCGACATCAGCGTGATTTATATCACGGAAAAAACGCCTCCCGAGTCCACCGAGTTACCGGCTCAGGGTCGCTTGGATTTTGAGTCTATAGATAACACGCTCAACCCAAAATATACGTTCGATTCGTTTGTTGTAGGCTTGTCGAACCAGTTCGCGCATGCTGCGGCGCTAGCTGTAGCCGAGAAACCATCCAAGGCCTACAATCCACTATTCATGTATGGTGGCGTCGGGCTTGGCAAGACACATCTCATGCACGCGATCGGGCAAACGATCAAGCTGGGAAACAAGGAACTCCGTTTGACGTATATTTCCACAGAGAAATTTACAAACGAGTTGATCAATGCAATTCGTTACGACAAGCTGCTGAGTTTTCGAGAACGCTATCGCAACAACGATGTCCTGCTGATTGACGATATCCAGTTCATTGCTGGAAAAGAACGGACTCAGGAGGAGTTCTTTCATACATTCAACTCGCTCTATGACATGCACAAACAGATCATTATTTCGGCGGATTGTCCTCCTCGGGAGATACCTACCTTAGAGGAACGGTTGCATTCGCGCTTTGAGTGGGGTCTGATTGCGGATATCCAACCTCCCGACCTCGAAACGAAAGTAGCAATCATTAAGAAGAAGGCCGAGCGGCAGAACATTAGCGTGCCAGACAACGTCGCACTCTATATTGCAAGCAAGATTAAGTCCAACATTCGCGAACTGGAAGGAGCACTTGTTCGGCTACTTGCTTTCTGTTCGCTTCGTGGTTCCGAGATCACATTACCGATGGCTCAGGAAACTCTGCACGATATTCTCGGCCCTGGCGAGAGGGCAGTGACCATCGAAATGATTCAGAAGACTGTAGCCGATCACTTCGGAATGCGTGTTCAGGAATTGAAATCAAAAAACAACTCCAAGTCTGTAGCTGAACCACGCCAAATCTGCATGTATCTATGCAAGAAGCTAACGGGAGTTTCCTTGCCGCAAATCGGACGAGAGTTCGGAAATAAACATCACACCACGGTTTTACACTCAATCAAGAAGATTGAACTGATGCGACGGCGCGATCCAGTGTTGGACAAACGAGTACAGGCGCTTATCGATTCATTTCAATAAAGTTTTTCTCGGCTATGTTTACGCGATGTGGAAATCTGAGAGGGCACGTTTTCTCACACTTATTCCACAGATACGCAGTTCCTTATCCACAAGATCTCTTTTTTCCAAAGCTAGAGTTCCATTAGGATTAGCCAATTGAGGGACAATATTCAGACGACTACTGATAGGAGTATTAAATAACCCTATGGAATTTACAGTCAGAAAGTTTGATCTTTTACAGGAGCTTACACTCATTCAGGGCGTTGTGGAGCGCAAAACAACTATTCCTATTCTTGGAAACGTTCTGTTGCGTGCCGAAGGAGACGAACTTGGAATTACAGCAACAGATTTAGAAATCGGTTTGAAGTCGGCATGCGCAGCGAAGACGACTGTTCTTGGAACACTTACCCTCCCAGCAAAGAGGCTGTACGAGATTGTTCGGGCTCTGCCGGACAAGGAAATCAAATTTAAGCGGAGCGAAGGAAACTGGGTGTCCCTCACTTGTGGAGCAACTCGGTTCCGCATCGCCGGGTTGCCACAAGAGGACTTTCCGGTACTGCCGGAACCAAAGTCCGGTGCAGCAAAGATTCCAGCGGATGTACTTGCAAAAATAATCTCGCGCACTGTCTTTGCGATAAGCACAGAAGATTCCAAGTACACCCTGAGTGGGGCTTTACTCTTATTGAAACCCGGATCTATCACAATGGTGGCAACCGACGGGCATCGCCTGGCGCATGTTGAGAAATCCGAGCCGCTTGAGGATATTAGGGAAGAAACCAAGGTGCTTGTACCTCGAAAGGCAATGGGTGAGTTAGTGAGAGTGATTTCAGAAAGTCCAGACGTTGACCAGATTGGATTTTCGCGAGACGATAGCCACCTTTTTTTTGATATGGGGAAGCGGCTTCTGATCTCGCGGATGCTTACCGGACAATTTCCCAATTATGAAGCTGTACTTCCTCGCGGAAATGACCGTGTGGTAACCATCAATCGTGAAGAAATTGCCTCGGCTATAAAGCGTGTCGCGATACTTTCTGATGAACGATCACGCACAGTCAAACTTGCGTTAGCAAACGGATCGCTGGAGATTACGGCTAGTCATTCTGATCTGGGTGAAGCTCATGAGACACTGGAGGTGGACTATGATAAGGAGGACCTTCAGGTAGGATTCAACTACCAATATCTCTTGGATTTTCTAGTCACTGCGGACGAGCCGGAGGTTAGTTTCGAGTTCAAAGACAGCGAAAGCGCCGCCCAGTTGCGTGCGCACCCGCCGAGCGACTACAACTATCGTTATGTCGTCATGCCGATGAGGATCTGATACAACCGACATCCCAGCATTTAGTCCACAAAATATCGTACAACGACATGCTCTCAGCCACCATATAGTTGGCCTCTTGGGTTGCTTTCAATCAAAGGTTTCCTTACGAAAGTTGGACCAGTTTTTGATAGAATAGACGTTACTTTTCTGTCTCGGTTGGGACGCTAATTAGAAGCGGACTTCCGGGACAACTACTAGACAGCAACCAACAAATATCGGTCTATTTTCTCCAAGTGTTTCCACGGAAAACCGAACCAGCATCAGCATCCTAATGAGGTGAGGCAGGTAGTTACACATGACTGAAAGAGTTGAGTTTGAGGGCAGCGGCCGAACACAGCAAGCTCCACGAACCGACGGGAGTTATGGTGCAGAACACATAAAGGTTCTAGAGGGGTTGGAAGCCGTTCGAAAGCGTCCCGCGATGTATATCGGTACGACCGGGGTAGATGGGCTGCATCACCTTGTGTATGAAGTTGTTGACAACTCTATAGACGAAGCGCTAGCCGGCTTCTGTACCGAAGTTCATGTCGTTATCCACATCGATAACTCCGTCACAGTCATTGACAATGGTCGGGGTATTCCGACCGAAATCATGCCCAAGGAAGGCAAGCCGGCAGCGGAAATAGTGATGACAAAGTTGCACGCGGGCGGCAAATTCGATAACAGTGCATACAAAGTTTCAGGGGGATTGCATGGAGTAGGTATCTCGGTAGTAAATGCGCTTTCCGAATGGGTCAATTTGGAAATCTGGCGTTCTGGCAAGGTTTACGTTCAGGTCTATAAACGGGGCGTGCCGACGGGTCCCCTAGAGATGACGGGGCACACCGATCGGCGCGGGACGAAAGTGAGTTTTAAGCCTGACCTAGAAATTTTCGAGACCACGGAATTCAGCTTTGATGTTCTCTCGCAACGGTTGCGTGAGCTGGCTTTCCTAAACAAGGGTGTATTAATCACCATTGAAGATGAGCGGGATGAGCGGTCCGAAAAGAAGCACGAGTTTCACTACATCGGTGGGATCGTCTCGTTTGTCGAGCATCTGAACAAGAATCGGACGTCGCTCCATGACAAGGTGATCTATTTCGAGGGTGTACGCGAAGGCATCGACCTTCAGATTGCGATGCAATACAACGATGGGTACCAAGAGCAGATCTTCACGTTTGCCAACAACATCAATACCCATGAAGGCGGAACGCACATGATTGGCTTCAAGTCCGCGCTGACTCGCACGCTGAATAACTACGCAGTTGGCAACAATCTCTTCAAAGAGGTCAAGGAGAATCTTTCCGGCGATGACGTGCGCGAGGGACTTGTTGCGGTGATCAATGTGAAGTTGCCGAATCCGCAGTTCGAGGGCCAGACGAAGACGAAGCTCGGTAACAGCGAGGTCAAGGGAATTGTAGAGACTTTGGTGAATGACGGGCTTAGTGCTTACCTCGAGGAGAATCCCGCGCTGGCGAAAAAAGTCATAAACAAAGCGATAGAAGCGGCGCGTGCGCGCGAAGCGGCGCGGCGTGCGCGCGAGCTCGTCCGGCGGAAGGGTGCGTTGGACAGCATGTCCCTGCCCGGAAAACTCGCGGATTGTCAGGAGCGCTCCCCCGAGCTATCCGAGATTTTCATTGTGGAAGGGGACTCGGCAGGTGGTTCAGCAAAACAGGGCCGAGATCGTCGCACCCAGGCCATTCTGCCTATCAAGGGTAAAATTCTGAATGTCGAGAAGGCTCGCTACGACAAGATGCTCACCCACACGGAAATTGCCGCCATGATCACGGCTTTGGGAACCGGCATCGGTCAGGATGACTTTGATGCATCGAAGCTCCGATACCACAAAGTCATTATCATGACAGATGCTGACGTTGATGGATCGCACATCCGTACGCTGTTGCTAACATTCTTCTACCGGCAAATGGGAGAGTTGATTGAGCGAGGCCACATTTTCATAGCACAGCCGCCGCTATTCAAAGTGAAGAAGGGCAAGAACGAACAGTACATAAAAGATGAGCGGCAGATGTCACGATTCCTGCTCAAAAAAGCGACGGAGAACCTTACGGTGGAGTTTGAAAAGGGTGGACAGCAGCTGAAGGGTCACGAGCTGACCGGCTTCCTTGAAAAGCTCATCGAGTTGAACACGGTCTTTCAAAAGGTAGATCGTCATTTTCGCGACGGCCGTGTTGTCGATTTATTGCTTGGCATGGGTGCCGAAGGGCGCGCGTTTCTTGGAGACAAGCAGAAGGTGCAAGACCTGGCCAAAAAGGTCGAGGCCTTCGACTACGTGGTCGAGATTTCCACAGATGAAGAGCACAGCGTCCAAAAGTTGATGTATCGGCAGGGCAGTCAATCGCCGCGGCTCGTTGGATATCAGCAGCTCTCGAGTCCAGAATATCAACGGTTAGTGGCGCTGCACAAAGCCATCGGAGGAATGGATCAGCCCCCATTCCATGTCAAGTCGGACTCCACGACGACCAGCCGAAAAGATCGTCAGGAGCTGATCGACCACATTATGGAGATTGGCAAGAAAGATCTACAGATTCAGCGGTACAAGGGTCTTGGCGAAATGAATCCTGATCAGTTGTGGGAAACCACGATGGATCCGGAAAAACGCACGCTGCTGCAAGTTCAGATTAAAGACGCTGTGCAGACTGGAGAAATCTTCACAATTCTCATGGGTGATGCTGTAGAGCCGCGGCGCCAGTTCATCGAAGAGAACGCGCTGGATGTGAAAAACCTGGACATTTAGACAAGGGCTGCACCCTTGATATCCCAAGCTTGCGGATGCGGCTGCGCCGCCCTTGCGTTGTGAGTTTTGAGTAGTGAGTTTTGAGTCAGAGGTTTTACTCAGAACTCACAACTCAGAACTCACAACGGACTGAAGGAGAGTTCATGGCAGACGACATCACACCACCGTTACCCCCATCGCCTCCCCCGTCGAACTTCGTGCCGGTCAATATTGAAGATGAGATGAGGCGGTCGTACGTCGACTATGCGATGAGTGTGATCATTGGTCGCGCGCTACCGGACGTACGGGACGGACTGAAGCCCGTCCATCGTCGCATCCTCTACGGTATGCGCGATATGGGTCTGACGCCAAATCGCCCATACCGGAAATGCGCGAAAATTGTGGGCGAAGTTATGGGCAACTATCACCCACATGGGGACACCCCTATCTACGACAGCCTTGTGCGCATGGCGCAGGACTTTTCATACCGGTATCCCCTTGTTGATGGCCAGGGAAACTTTGGTTCGGTCGATGGCGATCCTCCTGCGGCGATGCGATACACGGAGGCCCGGATGGATCCATTTGCCGAGGCCCTGCTGGAGGACATTGACAAGGAGACCGTCGATTTTGTTCCAAACTATGACGAAGAACGGGAAGAGCCGTCCTACTTGCCGAGCAAAGTTCCCAATCTTCTCGTGAATGGCTCCGGCGGTATTGCGGTGGGCATGGCGACGAACATGCCGCCCCACAATCTCGCGGAGGTCTGCGAGGCCGTCGTTCATCTGATCAACAAACCTGACGCCGAATTTCAGGAAATCTATGAGCGGATTCCGGGCCCGGATTTCCCTACGGCCGGGATCATTCATGGTCGTGGCGGAATACGGCAAGCCTATGAGACAGGCCGCGGCCAGATCACCATGCGAGCCCGCGCTACGATCGAGCGTCAAGGCAAGGATCGCGATGTCATCGTGGTGACCGAAATTCCCTATCAGGTGAACAAGGCGCGACTGATCGAAAAAATTGCGGAACTCGTCAATGACAAGCGCATAGAAGGAATCGGTGACATCCGCGATGAAAGCGACCGGGACGGCATGCGTATCGTTATCGAGCTGAAGCGCGGTGAACAGGGATTGGTCATTCTGAACAACCTTTATAACCTGACGTCGATGCAAACGACATTCGGAGTGATCAACCTGGCAATCGTCAATGGCCAGCCGAAAGTGCTGTCGCTGCTTGAACTGTTGCGGTCGTTCATTGAGCACCGGGTGGATGTTGTCCGCCGCCGCACTCAATACGAATTACGCCAGGCGGAAGCGCGGGCCCACATTCTGGAGGGCCTGGGGAAGGCGCTTGATCATATTGATGCCATTATCAAGCTGATTCGTGCGTCCAAGACGCATGCGGATGCCCGCGAAGGTTTGATCGCCGAATTCGAGTTCACGGAAATCCAGGCCAAAGCCATCCTCGAGATGCAACTGCAGCGGTTAACTGGTCTTGAACGCCAAAAGATTGAAGACGAGATGAAGGAACTCCGGGAGAAGATCACCGAGTTAAAGGAGATCCTCGCAAGTGAAACCAAGTTGCGGCAGGTCATCATTAAGGAACTTCGGGAAGTGCAGAAGAAATACGGAGACGCGCGGCGGACGGAGATCATCGAAGAGGAAGCGGAAATCCGCATGGAAGATCTGATTGCGGAGGAGGACGTCGTCATCACCGTTACGCACACCGGCTATCTCAAGCGGACTCCCCTGTCTGTCTATCGAAATCAGGGTCGAGGCGGCAAAGGTCGAATTGGCATGAAGACGCGCGAGGAAGATGCGGTCACGAACGTCTTTGTTGCAAACACGCACAGCTACATGCTTGTTTTCACGGATCGAGGACGGCTGTATTGGCTGAAGGTCTACGAGATTCCCGATGTCGGCATCGTTGGCAGAGGTAAAGCCATCGTGAATCTGGCGAATCTATCGGCTGATGAAAAGGTTCGCGCGCTTCTCTCCGTGAAGGACTTTGATCCGAACGTCTCGGTGCTCATGGCCACACGAAAGGGCCAGGTAAAGAAGACATCTCTCGAAGTCTTCAGCAACCCCACAACCCGAGGCATTATCGCGATGGGTGCACCGGAAGACGACGAACTGATCGCGGCCGAGCTCGTTTCAGGTAAAGAAACGGTATTCATCGGCACGCATGATGGCATGTGCATCCGTTTTGCTCATGAAGCGGTGCGTGAAATGGGAAGACAGGCTTACGGCGTGATCGGTATCCGCCTGGACGAGGGCGACTACGTTGTTGGCATGATCGCTTCCAGTAACGAGAATGACATGATCCTTTCCGTTACGGAAGGGGGATTCGGCAAGCGAACGAGCGTGGAGGAATATCGCACTCAAGGGCGAGGCGGTAGGGGTATCATCAACGTCAAGACCACTGCGAAAAACGGCAAAGTTGTGGCGATCATGCGCGTTCAAGAAGACTCGGATATTCTCGTTATGACCGCGAACGGAAAACTGATTCGCGTGCGCTCGCAGGATATTCGCGCCGTCGGAAGAGCGACGCAGGGGGTGCGCCTGATTAATTTAGATGAAGACGACAAAGTGACCGCAGCGACACTCACCGAGCCCGAAGCCAGGGAGGACATCAATCCGATAGTGCATTAGACGAAGGGGGCGTCGTCGCGCCCTTCACGCGTTCTGCTGGTTCGGATCGCCCTGTAATCAGATCAATCCCGATTGACGGAATTGAGAAGAAAAGTTTCTTTTTGAGACTGGTGTAACTCTGATTGCCCGACATCACGTTGCCAACAATCTTCCGCAATGTACGGCTTCTTCGGGAAAACTGCACGAGCCTTTTTTTGAAATCTGCTCCGAGAAATCGACCTCGATAAAATCGTTTGTGCATCCGCGCTGCCCGTGACAACTCCAGGCCAATTTCAAGCCAGACCTTTACTGCGTATTCTTCCGGCCGCTCAATTGTTTCGGCCAGAATCTGTGCCGACTTCAAGGCGAAGTAAATTCCTTCGCCGGTGATCGGGTCCGCCAAGCCTGCCGCATCGCCAACGAGGGCCCAACGGTTACCCGAAATTTGGTTTTTCCGCCAGGATCTTGGACCCAAACAGGGGACTGGGGCGCTGTAGAATTCCGCTCGCTCGAGGGATTCAGAGCCGAGGTCTGCAAGGATGAAATTGGACAACAGGGATTTCGCGCGGGACGTCCAGCCAGGCTCGCTTCGGCTTATGACTCCATACGAAACATGATCCGGCCGTGGAAATGACCAAATGTAACCTTCAAAGGACGGCAGGAAGTAAATTTTCATGTGCGCCGGAACCGTCTCTGGTATGAAATACCCCAGTGTGACGCTAAGATCCTGGGGTTGCAGTGCCGTGCCGAGGAAGCGCCGAACGAGGCTTGTAGCGCCGTCGGCACCGATTAGGAATTCCGATTGCAAGGTTGCGTCTCGGGCGGCCAGCCTCCACCCACCTGGAATGGACTCAAAGTGGGTGATTCGGGTCTTTAGAATGGAAACGCCAGCCTTTTCAGCTTCTCTGAGCAGATACTGGGTGAGTTCCCGCCTGGAAAGGACGGCAACCGGTTGTTGTAATGGAATTGAAACAGAGGTTTGGTCCCCAAAGTAGATCGTCATCCGATCGATATGGTTGCGGGGCAGGTCGGATTGGAAGATGTCAAACTTGGAAAGAGCTTTTGCGGTGACTCCCCCACCGCAAGGTTTTTCCCACGGCGCCAGGGAATCGATCAGCACCACCGAATGCCCCCGGCGTGCGAGAAGTATTGCCGCCCAGGTACCTGATGGGCCTGCTCCAACGACGGCTACTTGCATGTGTTCACAAGGCCGTCTATGTTAACATTGGAATCTGAGCATGATTGAAAAAACACGCCGTGGTATTCCTGCAGATCATCCCATTCGCGCGTTCTTTCATCAATTGACTGAACGAGGCATGGGACAATTAAACCTGCACGATCCGGATACCATTCAGTACATCACGAATCTTCTCACTGAATTCGTCCATATTGAAAATATGTATCGGATCAAAGATGAATCCGGGCGTCGCGTGCAATACCTTTTCGATATGCTCACACAAGCTAGCCAGGGAATGTCACCATCCATCCGTCGGGACTATTACAAACACCTTGGAGATCTTACGCTATTCAACCTCGGACTATTTCCAGAAAGTCTGACCTACGGTAGCCGCACGGTCAGCCCGGATTATTACGCCGAGACAGGCCGCCGCTCTTACACAATTGTTGCGGAGATGGATTCTTTTTCGGGCAGCACACTGATCTATCGGAAACTTTCTGAGCAATTCGAACAGTGCGTCGTTGGACTGAACTGGGTCAAGCTCTACATCAACGACCCGTTTTATCAATACATGTTCCGGGAAATCGGAATTACGTAATAAAATATCCTCCCGGCGCGTGAACCGGCAGGGCCAACCGCAGCCGTGGAGAAGGTCGTATGGCCGTGCGCTCAGAGGAATGGGAAAGAGCAAGATCTCGATAGTCAAATACCTCAATGCCGTCCCACTTGCCTGGGGTATCATCGATGGTCCTCAAAAACAAGCGTTCGAACCAGTGTTCAGCACACCTGCGGAATGCGCTGACCAATTGTCCCGGGGCGGCGTAGATATCGGTCTAATTCCATCCATTGAATTCCAGCGCATCAAGGGAACACGGATTGTGCCGGGGCCAGCGGTCGCCTCAACCTATCGGGTGCGTAGCGTAATTCTCGTCAGTGTCGTGCCGCTTTGGAAAGTGAAGACCGTCGCATTCGACAAAGGGTCAAGGACGTCGGTTGTACTCTCGCGCATTATCTTCAGTGAGTTTTACCACACGCATCCGGACTTCAGGCCGTCGGAGCCCGACCTGGCCACGATGCTCGCTCAAAGCGATGCGGCAATGCTGATAGGTGATCACGCTCTCAAATTCATGGAAGACCATGAGCGTCCCGAAGCAGCGCGGCAGAAAGCGTTCCTGCGTCTGGGACCGGAACCTCTGCAGGTCTTCGATCTCGTGGAACGATGGAGATTCCTGACTGGGTTACCCTTTGTGTTCGCTTTCTGGGCCGTGCGCGAAGGATTTAAAGATACGGGTGTCGTTGATCTTCTCAAACAGTCGCGTGATTTCGGGGCGGCTAACATCCCGGCCATTGCTGAAAAATACAGTAGCGAACTCCAAATCAAGAAGGAATTCATTCAGGAGTATCTCGAGCAGAATGTGCATTATTATATGGATCGTACGTGCCTTGAGGCTCTGGAACTGTTTTACGAGAAGGCGGCGGATGTTGGCGCGATCAAGTCTGTCCGAGCCGCGGAGTTTTTATGAGAAGTATCAGCGCGAAACTGGAATCCGCGGCCACAGGCTTGCGGGTCAGCTCGGAGGAGGCGGTTCGACTCTTTGAAGAAGCGGACCTGCTGGAGCTGGCCGACACTGCAGATCGGATACGGGCACGTCTCCATCCCGATAACGTCATCAGCTATATCATCGACCGCAATATCAATTACACGAATGTCTGCAAAGAATTCTGCAGCTTTTGCGCGTTTTACCGGGTAAAAGGCGATCCGGAAGCGTACATCCTGCCCGACCACGTCATTCACAAGAAAATCGAAGAAACGATTTCGCTGGGCGGGACCGGCATTTTGATGCAAGGCGGGGTTCATCCCGACCTGAAGATCGATTATTACGAGCGCCTGCTCTCAGGAATCAAACAACGATATTCCATTCATTGCCACTGTTTCTCGCCGCCTGAAATTCTGAACATCGCTCGTGTTTCGAAATTGACGGTGCCGGAGGTTTTTAGGCGGCTTAAACGCGCCGGTTTGGATTCGATGCCTGGCGGTGGTGGTGAGATCCTTGATGATGAGATTCGGGATGCGATTAGTCCGCTCAAGTGCAAGACGGACGAATGGCTGATGGTCCATCGTGAGGCGCACCGGTTGGGAATGCGCACCACAGCAACAATGATGGTGGGTGTTGGCGAGAGAATCGATCATCGCATCCGGCACCTCCAGCGCCTGAGGGATCTCCAGGATGAAACCGGAGGCTTCACCGCATTCATTCCCTGGACATTCCAACCGGAGAATACCGAACTCGCCAAGAGGAGTCTTCCTGAAGTGACTGCAGCCGAGTATTTGCGTCTACTCGCACTCAGCCGCATCTACCTCGACAACTTTCAAAACATCCAGGTTTCCTGGTTGACTGTCGGTCTTAAGGTCGGGCAAGTCGGCCTTCGATTCGGTTCCAACGATATGGGCAGCATCATGATCGAAGAGAATGTCATCAGCGCGGCGGGCGCGCGGAATCGTGCCAACGACGCTGAGCTTCGCCGCATCATTGAAGATGCGGGATTCCGTCCCCGCCAGCGCACGAC
>Ga0137379_10001744_pt1 | contig 20046 bp, 16 predicted proteins | sample SagtaG_18_FD_104812 | JGI IMG/M metagenome (GOLD analysis project Ga0137379, IMG submission 104812) | Vadose zone soil microbial communities from Sagehorn Ranch, Mendocino, California, USA - Sage2_L_80_16 metaG | ecosystem: Environmental > Terrestrial > Soil > Vadose zone | place: USA...
CCTCACAGTAACCACCACGACTAATGCTTCCGGCTGGACGTATGTGCAGGACAGTATCGACACCTTTTGCAAAGTAGGTGCCAGCAGCTGCACGATACAGACCGGCACATTCCTCCCCACCGTTCCCGGATCGATTTGGGCCGTTCTCCTTACTACAAACAATGACGTCACCATTAGTTCCGTGACCGGCGGCGGGGGAACCTGGACGCACTGTCCCAATTGTCACATCAACAATTCGACTCTTTCCCGGAATGAGGATATCGCCTATAACCTCACTGGAAACGGCGGCACAACTTCAATCACCGTGAATCTGTCGAGTGCCGCGTCCGGTCAATTTGGATTGAACTTTGTTGAACTAATTCCGCCCCGCGGAGCCACTGCATCGTTCGATGATGCGGGCACTTCCGCAACGACAAGTTGTACGACTTGCACCGCAGTAGGTCTGAACATCACTGCAACCGATGTCATCATTCAGTCTGTAGCGGCAACCAGCCCTTCCACTTGGAACTCCTGGAGCGTTCCGTATACGACTCTGCCACTCGGCGAAGGATTGAATCTCAACGCAACCAGTGGAGCTGCGCCTACAGTCCTCACGACGGGGCCAGGGGCGTTGTTTTCTGCCATCGCCTTTAAATCCACTGCCGGCCCTTTTGCGCCGCCAACGCTGCCTATCTCCGTGGTGAACTATACGGCTCCTCAGGGCATCAACTGCAGCCCATCGTGTTCATTGAGCATTCCGCCCACAGGCTCCGGTCACCTGCTCTACATCGAGGCGGCGGATATTTCGTCGAGTCACATTTCATCGATCAGCGGCGGCGGCGCATGGGTCATTCCCACTGGGTCGAACACCTGTCAAATCACGCTCTCTGGAAGTGACGCGTTAAGTTGCGGCTACGTGTTGTCAAGCACTGTGGGTGTGGCCTCTCTCATTGTCACGATGTCGGGGAACACCAACGCCAGTTTTGCCATCTGGGAGTTGGCTTCTACCTCCGGCCCTTTTTCTTTCGACGTCGAGGGATCCGCAACAAATAATCCGAGTTTCGATCCCAGCGGAGTGGCTTTGGCGTTGTCAGGCTCTAACGATGTGATTTTCCAGTCCGCCTTTGTACCGGGCGGAACCTCTTCCGTCAGTTTTTACCCGATGCCTCGCGTCCCCCCAGGTGGACAGGGAACCATGTTCCTGAATGCCAACGCCGCCAGCGTGGTCTTGCTCAATACCACCAACGGGAATCCTCCCTTATGGGTGAATCAGCAAAACAACGCAACGATTGTCAGCGGGGTCGCCTTCAGCACGCCATGAGAGGAGGATGAGGATGCAACTCCTGCCGGCTCGCATGCCGACGGCACCAACGCCAACGTCTGGGTCCTTGTCCTGCAATAAAGAGTTTTTGAGTTGAGAGTCTGTATTTCGACATTTTCAAAAAAAGTCTTGTAACCCAGAGTATTTGTTCTCAATTCCGCAATATCTTTTTTATGTCTCCTCTCCACAAATTCCACAACGATCGATGAGAGCGCCGCCAGCCTCCCTCCAATTTCCATTTTCCCTCTTCAATTTCCATCCGCGGCTCCTCCGTTTCTTCTTGCATTTCACCGTGCTTCCTATACTCTGCGGCTACGTACTGAGCCAGGTACCTATCCCACATCCTAGGGGTGTACGATGCTTCTCGCACCTAGCGCGAAAGATCCCGCCCGCCTCTCGTACTTCGCCCTCAGGAAAGCCGTAGGCGGCATTGCCCTTGGACTTCCGTTTGCCGTTGCGATTCCGTGGCTTCTGTACTGCCATACGCTCGAAGGCTCCATCAGCTACTACTACTACACGGGGATGCGCAACCTTTTCGAAGGCAGTCTCTGCGCCATCGCCCTGTTTCAGCTTTTTTGCCGCGGCTACGATGTATGGGATGAGCTCGCCGGAATTTTGTCTGGGGTTTTTGCGCTAGGCGTGGCCTTTTGTCCAACCACACCGGATTATTACTCCACGCCGTTCCAAAAGCATGTGGGAACGGCGCACTACATTTTTGCCGGACTTCTCTTCTCGACGCTTGCCATCTTCTGCCTCGTGCTCTTCAGAATGAGCGCTCACAGCCACGTGCTGACCCCGGTCCAGCGAAACCGTGTCTACACCGCCTGCGGAATCGTGATCCTCGCTTCCATGGCCGCCATCCTGATCCTCGTCAAGGTTTTCAAGGTCATGTATTTGCTTGGCGGCATCGGCACGATCTTCTGTTTTGAGACAACTTCGCTCCTGGCCTTTGGAGTCGCCTGGCTCATTAAAGGCCAAACCCTCCTGAAAGATCCATGAGGGCCAAGGGCTGGGAAAATAGTGGCAATGTTTTTCCCAGCGCCCGGGGAATCGCAGGCATCGACCGGCACCGTAATAGCGCCTCATCCAACCCCAAGACACTGGCATTCCATAAGGCATTGATAAATAATGGCTTATTCGCAAGTTACAGCACCCCCCTTGCTAGGCCAACTAGCTTTACTTGGCCGCCTATTTGCTTTTCTCCCTTAGGGACCGCCTCGCGCCACCCAGCCGCGCGAGGTGTCAGCAGTCTGGTCCCCAGCCCCATGCCAGGGAGGACAGGCTCTCTATGAAGGCAGTGATCCTAGCCGGTGGCTTCGGCTCCCGATTGAGCGAAGAAACTCAGGTCAAACCGAAGCCCATGGTCGAGATCGGCGGCAAGCCGATTCTTTGGCACATCATGAAGCTGTACTCCCACCACGGTATCAACGATTTCATCATCTGCTGCGGCTACAAAGGCGACTACATCAAGGAATACTTCGCCAACTATGTTCTCCACATGTGCGACGTCACCTTCGACATGCGCGAGCGCAAGCTCAGCTTCCTGAACAATGGTGTCGAGCCCTGGCGCGTCACGCTCGTGGATACCGGTGAATCCACCATGACGGGCGGCCGGCTGAAGCGCGTGAGGCATCATTTGGATGGCGAAACTTTTTGCCTGACCTATGGCGACGGCGTGAGCGATCTCAACATCCAGGAGCTGATTGCCTTTCACAAGCAGCAGGGCGGACTCGCCACGCTCACTGCAGTGCAGCCCGCAGGCCGGTTCGGAGCGTTTAGCCTTGACCACGAACAAACCGTGATTTCCAGCTTCAGGGAAAAGCCGGAAGGCGGCTCAGGCTGGATCAATGGAGGCTTCTTCGTCCTTGAGCCCAAAGTGATTGATTATATTGAAGGCGATAAAACGGTTTGGGAGCGCGAACCGATGGAGCGTCTGGCGCAAGAGGGAAAGCTGAGCGCGTACCGCCATCGCGGCTTCTGGCAGAGCATGGACACGCTTCGCGACAAGATGTTGCTCGAGGAGTTGTGGTCTTCCGGCAAGCGGCCTTGGAAAGTTTGGCAAGATGGCGTTGCGACCGCGGCCGGCGCTGGCCACAGCGGCTAGGCACGGGCTACGCAAAGCTGAGGAAATGATTCATTGGATACGCGGGCCTGGATTACGCCGCCTCGCGATCCACACGTGGGGGATACTGAAACTGTCCCGCGCGCGGTCCCCGCCGAAAGAAAAATGGCGCAACTGAAAACAGAAAAACGCAGCTGAAAACAAAGAAGTGTCCCCGCTAAGGAGAGCGTGATGAGAGATTTCAAGCCAATCGTGAGTTTCGCGGTGCTGTGCTGCGCGTTTACGGCTGCTGCCGCAGCGCAGACCAGCTACACCGTGAAAGACCTGGGCACGCTTTTTGGCTCCAACTCCGCGAAGGTGGCGGACATCAACAAGTCCGGACAAATCGTGGGAACTTCGGCAAATCACGCGTTTTTATGGTCCAACGGCGTGATGACCGATCTGGGGACGCTCGGTGGCGGCGTCAGCATGGCCCATGCGATTAACGACCAGGGCGTGGTGGTCGGCGAGGCGAGCACGGCGAGCAGTGAAATGCACGCGTTTATGTGGCAAAACGGCGTAATGAAGGATCTGGGCGTTGCTGGCGAAACGAGCGCGGCGCGCGGAATCAATTCGCGAGGCGATATTGTCGGTGTGGCGTATGCGAAAAATGTGCGTGGCGGCGCGGTGCTGTGGAGCGGCGGGCAGCGGCAATTCATCGGTGATCTGGGACCAAGCGGGAGCGGGAGCACGGCGATTTCCATCAATGACAAGGGGCAGATCGCAGGAGTGTCGAGCGGATTCGCCACGAATCAAGGCGTTGTGCGCGCGGTAGTCTGGCTGAATGGCGTGATCAATGATCTGGGCGCGCTAGGTGGTTTGCACAGCACGGCCAACGCAATCAATTCGCAAGCTTTGGTGGTTGGCTGGGCCGAAGTCGTCGATAACTCCACCGCAGCATTTCAGTGGCAGAACGGCAAGATGAGCCAACTCGAGTCTCTCCCTGGCAGCGTGACTTCCGCCGGGAACGGGACGCAAGCGACCGCTGTGAACGACTCCGGGGTCCTTGTCGGATCTTGCGTGACTTCCACTGGCGAAACCCACGCAGTGATCTGGAGCAACGGAAAGATTACAGACCTGAACAGTTTGATCGCCCAAACTGGACTTACCCTGACTCGCGCAACAGGCATTAACCGCTCAGGCCAAATCGTAGCGGAGCAGCAAACCAACCTCGATGGCCCTACCACGCGGGCATTCCTCCTGACGCCCAAGCAGCACTAAGCTGCTTTGCTTTTGAGGCAAACCGTAGCTGGCTTCCCCGGGCTGCAATGGCACCTCGGCGAGCAAATGGCACGAGGTCATATCCATTCCCATTCTCGCCGCTAGGGCTAACTCCCGCGTGCCAAGCATTTGGTGAAAGGGCACCAAAAATGGCATTAATACGAATTAAGTTATTCAATACAAAATGGTTAGCGACGTTTCCACAGCCTTGCCAATTTGGAGAACAATCTTGGAAGACAAGTGGGAAAAGTGGGTAACGCTTTTCATCTCCTTGCAGCACCTTGCTGCCCGCCGACAAGGCAAAGTCCGCTCTGTAACCCCGCCCGATAATAACTTACTTCCTTTCAGTAAGTTATAGACCTCTCTTTTAACGCACCAGAAATGACGACCGCCTTCTCTTGGCAGGTGGATTGCCTCACTCCTAGTGTTCCGCGGTGAAAGTGTCCTTCACGGTTCTTTCTAGCTGCGGCTGCGAGTACTTCAACTCTTCGTGAACAAGCGCCCTTAAAGGAGGCTGAGTCCAGGATGAACACCGAGCCGAGTGTCGACCGGTGGTATGCACTTCAGCTGAGAAGCCGTTGGGAGAGTTCGACGGCGGCGTTGCTTTCCTGCAAGGGATACCAGACGTTTCTTCCCACTTATAAGAACGCGAAGCGGGGCAGCGCCCGTTCGAAAGAAGTGCAGGGCCCTCTCTTTCCCGGGTACCTGTTTTGCCGGTTCAACGTCTGCGACCGCCTGCCAGTCTTAATTACGCCGGGCGTGATCAGCGTGGTGGGCACGGGGCGCGTTCCGATTCCCGTGGAGGAATCGGAAATTGAAGCGATTCAGAGAATGGTTTCAACGGGCATGCACGTGGAACCCTGCCCGTACTTGGAATTGGGACAACGCGTTCGAATCGAAGACGGAGCGTTGAGCGGCGTGGAAGGCGTGCTGACCAGCTTTAAGGGAACGCGGCGGATCGTGGTTTCGATCTCGCTGCTGCGCCGGTCCGTGGCGCTGGAAATCGACCGGTGCGCCGTTTCTGCGGTTCAACCGAAGCACAGCGGCGCGGAGCCATCGCGCGTGATTGTGCCTTCGTTCGAACCGGTGGTTGCTTAGCTTAAGGAAATCTGAGTCTCGCGAGGACTGGAACGTAAATGGGAAACGGCTACTCAAGGATTCCGGCGCTGTGGGAACAGGGAGTACGCTCGACGACGCGCAGAGCGGCGTCGGCTGTAGGCTCGTTGATGGAAAGCCGTGAAGAGGTTTTGCTGGAGGAATCATTCCGCAGTATGCTGACGCTCGAGCGGCGGCGCGCAGAACGGTCGCGCAAGCCTTTCGTCCTGATGCTTCTGGACGCCAGCGCGTTCATCGAAGAAAAAACGTCGGATCGTTTTCTGAACCGCATCTGCTCCATCCTGCTGAAATCTACTCGCGAAACGGATTTGATCGGCTGGTACGAAAAGGGCGTGGTCCTCGGAGTGATTTTCACGGAAGTGAGCTGCGAAGGCGAAACGCCGATCACGGAGACTTTGCGTTCGAAGGTTTTGGATGCGCTGAACGGTGAGCTTGGCCGGAAAGTCGCATCGAGCCTCGTGGTAACGACGCACCTCTTTCCTGAGAAGGGCGGACAAGACAAGGGCGAAAAAGTGGCCGACAGCCGGTTCTACCCGGATCTAGCGAAAGGAACGCGCAGGAAGCGTGTTCCTCAGGTGGCGAAGCGCGTGATCGATGTTCTGGGGAGCGCATTTTTGCTACTGGTCCTGAGCCCGGTGCTTGCGATCATTGCTCTTGCCATCAAGCTGACCTCCAAGGGGCCGGTGATCTTCCGGCAAGAGCGGCTTGGCCAGATTGGTTCGCGGTTTCGTTGTCTGAAGTTCCGCACGATGTACGTGAACAACGATCCGAAGATCCATCAGGAATATGTGCAGCGGTTCATTAACGGCCAAGCGGACAGCGCGCACAAGGAATCGGGCAAGCCCGCGGTCTACAAAATCAAGAATGATTCCCGTGTAACGACGATGGGCAGATTGCTGCGCAAAACGAGCCTCGACGAGCTCCCGCAATTCTGGAATGTTTTGATGGGCGACATGTCGCTGGTGGGCCCGCGCCCGTCTTTGCCGTATGAATTTGAAGTCTACGACATCTGGCACCGCCGCCGCGTTTTGGAAGTGAAGCCGGGCATTACCGGGCTGTGGCAAGTGAGTGGGCGGAGCCGCACCTGCTTTGACGACATGGTTCGCCTAGACCTGCGCTATTCGCAGTCATGGTCCATTTGGCTGGACGTCAAGATTCTGCTGCAAACTCCCGGAGCCGTTTTGAGCGGTGACGGAGCCTACTGAACACTTCAGTTTCTTAGTTCTTAGTCCTAAGTTCTAAGTCAGAAAACGAAATTGTCGAAATCTGGCTGCAGTCTTTCCGGTTCGATGAATCGTTTGACCGCCGATTTTGTTTGTAGCTAAAGGTAAACTTCAAGCATTTCGGCGAAGCTAAGGCTGGCTCTGGTTTCTCGCCTCGCAGGTGAAGCTACTTATTGCGATTCGGCCGAATCGCCTACAGCGAAATAAGTGCAATCGGGATGATGGAAGACCAGAGCGCTGACGCTGGCTTCCGGGTCCATCATGAATCCTTCGGTGAGCTGGACGCTGATTTCTTCGGGCTTCAGCAATTTCCAGAGGCCCGCCTGCTCTTCGAGGTTGGGGCAAGCAGGATAGCCGAAGCTGTAGCGCTTGCCGCGATAGCGCGAAGTGAAGCGCTGCGCCATGCTCAATTCGGGCGGATCGGGGAAGCCCCAGTCTTCGCGGATGCGGCGGTGCAGCCATTCGGCGCAGCCTTCCGCGGTTTCAATTGCAAGAGCCTGCAAGCCGTGGCTCAAGAAATAGTAGCCTTCGTTCTTCGCTTTTTCCGAGCGCTGGCGAACGCCTTCACCGGCGGTGACGACAAAAAGCGCGAGGTGGTCGCGCTTGCCGTTTTGCGGGGGCAAAACATAATCGCTAAGGCAGAGAAAGTCACCCTGCCGCTGCCGCGGAAAGCGGAACGTATGCAGAGGCTCCTTCGTGCCCGGCGCGAAGAGATATAAGGAATCACCCTCGGATTCCGCTTCGAAAAATTGCCACACCGCGCGTATCTTCATGAAAGCAGCAGCTTCCTTTTTCACTTCTTCCATGCTTTCGAACAACTCGATGGCTTTCGGGTCGCGCTCGGCTAGGTGCTCTTCGAAGTCCCCTCGGAAGCCGAGGTGCCGCCCGAAAAGCATGTAGGAATTGATGTAACCCCAAATCTCACGAAGGTCGGGCACAAGGCGGACTTTGCGGTCGAGAAAGGACACCGGCGGAATCGGCAGATCCGCGCGCACTCGCGGCGAGCGCGCCACCTTGGAAAGAGGCGCGACGCTGATGGTGGTCGAAACCTTGAAACCATTTCCCGAGGCTGTGTGCTCGCGCAAAACTGTTTCGCGCGTAGCCGGGTCCATCAACTGATTCATCAAGCGCAGGCCGGTCATTGCGTCTTTCGCGTAGCAAACTGCTTTGCCGTAGCTGGGCGCAATTTTGGTTTGCGTAAATTTTGCGGACAGAGCCGCGCCACCCACGAGCAAGGGAATCTCGATGCCTGCGTCTTTGAGGTCGCTGGCGGTGGTCACCATCTGTTGCGCGCTCTTCACTAGCAGACCGGATAGGCCGATGGCATCGGGATGATGCTCCTGATAAGCCTTAATCAAATCTTCCGGCGGTACCTTGATGCCAAGATTCACGACGTCGTAGCCGTTGTTTTTGAAAATAATCTCGACGAGGTTTTTGCCAATGTCGTGGACGTCGCCCTTGACGGTGGCGAGAACCACTTTGCCACGTTTGGCGGCATCCGCCTTTTCCATGAATTGCTCGAGATGGCTTACCGCGGCCTTCATGGCTTCCGCAGATTGCAACACTTCGGCGACGATCAATTCATTGGCGTTGAACAGGCGGCCGACCTCGGCCATCCCGGACATCAGCGGGCCGTTGATAATTTCCAGAGGAGCGGAGCCCTCGGCGCGCTTGCGCTCGAGATCGGCGATTAGTCCGTCGCGCGTGCCTTCAAGAATATAGTTCGCGAGCCGCTCATCAAGAGGTAAATCGTTGCGGGCTTTTTCCTTTTTCTTGGCGGTGCGAAAATGCTCAGCGATGGCGGTAATCCAGAATTGATTGACGGCAGCGCGTTGTTCCTTGCTTTGCTGGCGCCAGTCCGCGGGAGCGTTGAGCAGGAGGCTCGCGCCTGGATGGTCTGCGGGCACGCTCTTGGGCGGATGGGAAAAAAGCAGATTCTCCGCGAGTTCGCGCTCGTGAGCGGGTATAGACGCAAAGCGCTCGATCTTCTCCGTGTTGACAATTGCCAGGTCTAGACCGGCTTTCGTGCAATAGTAAAGGAAAACAGAGTTCACCACCTCACGCGCGCCGGACGGCAGCCCGAACGAAACATTGGAAATGCCGAGAATTGTGCGCGCGTCGGGGAGCGCCTGTTTGATCAGGCGAATGCCTTCCATGGTCTCGACGGCGCCGCCGATGTAGTTTTCGTCGCCGGTGGCGCAGGGGAAAACCAACGGATCGAAAATGATGTCTTCCGGCTCGAGGCCGTACTTTTCAGTGAGCAGTTTATAAGAGCGTTGCGCAATCGCGAGCTTGCGTTCGCGCGTGAACGCCTGCGCCTGGACGGGATCTTCATCAATGCAGCCAACGACAACTGCGGCGCCATACTCGTGCGCAATGGGCACGGTGCGCTGGAATTTTTCCTCGCCGTCCTCGAGGTTGATGGAATTGATTATGGACTTGCCCTGGCAATAAGTGAGTGCCAGCTCAATCGCCGCCGGATCGGTCGTATCAATCATGATGGGCGGCTTCACTTTGCGAATCAGCTTTTCGTAGAAGAGAGGAATGTCTTTTCTCTCGTCGCGCTCCGTGCTTTGCAGGCAGACGTCGATAACCTGAGCGCCGCCGCGCACCTGGCGCCGGGCAATTTCGCTGGCCTCTTCCCATTTTTCTTCGGTGACGAGATTCTTGAATAGCCGCGAGCCGATGACGTTGGTGCGCTCGCCGACCAGCAGCGGGCGCGTGCTTTCTTCCGCTTCGATGGCTTCGATGCCCGTGTAAATGGCGCGATGAGTCTCCGCGGGACGCGTGCGCGGCTTCTTGCCCTGCACCATCTGCGCGATGGCGCGGATGTGCTGCTCGGTGGTGCCGCAGCAGCCGCCGACGAGGTTCAGCCAGCCATGATCCACGAATTTTTCGAGCTGCGTCGCAAGCGATGTAGGCGTCTCGAGATACTTGCCCTCTTCGTCCGGTAGTCCAGCGTTTGGATAGCAAGAGACGAACTCACTCGTAAGCTGGCTCAACGTACGGATGTGATCGGTCATGAATTCTGGACCGGTGGCGCAGTTCATCCCAAACGCCAGCGACTTTGCGTACTTGAGCGAGGCCCACATTGCTTCGATGTTTTGACCCGCGAGCATCGAGCCCATCGGCTCGATGGTGACGGAAATAATGAAAGGGATTTCCGCGACAAGTTCTCGGGATAGCTTGCGAATGGCGAGCAGAGCAGCCTTGATATTACGCGTGTCCTGGCAAGTTTCGACCAGGAGAAGGTCCGCGCCTCCTTCCACAAGCCCCTTCGCCTGCGTGTAATAGGCTTCGCGCAGTTCCGGGAAAGTGATTCCACCGGTGACTGTGATCGCCTTCGTAGTTGGTCCCATGGAGCCGGCCACGAACCGAGGTCTTCCAGAAGCGCTGTATTCGTCCGCAGCTTGCCGCGCGAGTTCAGCGGAGCGTTTGTTGAGAAGGTGCGCGTCCGAGGAGAGTCCATACTCCGCGAGGACGATGGGCGTTCCGCCGAAACTGTCAGTCTCGATGATGTCCGCGCCGGCTTCCAAATATTTCCGGTGGATGTCGAGGACCACATCAGGGCGCGTATGAACGAGATTTTCATTGCAGCCTTCGAGCGCAGGGCCGCCAAAATCCGCGGCGCTCAGATTGCGTTGTTGCAGCATGGTGCCCATGGCGCCGTCGAGCACCAGGATTCGCTGTGAGAGCAACTCTCGCAAAGCTTTACCGGATTCGTTCAGATTACGCATTCGCTGGAATGCCGCACTCCTTGCGGGAAAACCGCGTATAACTAACCCTTTATTTTACTTGAGCTGGCGAGTATGTGAAACACGGAAGCAGCGAAACGCCGTTTTTCGGGCGCGAATGGCGAATTTGAAGCGCCGAAATAAAGTTTCGAGAGGTCACGCTACGCAAATACCTTTTATACTACTCTCTAAAATCTAGAGGCGATACATTATAAGTAATGAGAAATCGTCTAAAAATCCTCAATGTCGTAGGCACACGTCCTAACCTGCCCAAAATTGCGCCACTGATGAGGGAGATGCAGCAGCACCCGGAGATTACCGCGATTTTGGTTCACACCGGGCAGCACTATGACGAAAATCTTTCGGACATTTTCTTCCGCCAGATGGGGATTCCCGCGCCCCAGATAAACCTGGAGGTTGGCTCGGGCTCTCACGCATCGCAAACGGCGGAAATCCTAAAGCGCATCGAGCCGGTTCTGGAGGAGCACAGACCCGATGTAGTGGTCGTGGTCGGGGACGTCAATTCCACAATTGCGGTTTCGCTGGCGGCCGCAAAGCTGGACATTCGCGTGGCTCATGTGGAGGCGGGATTGCGCAGCTTTGACCGCACCATGCCGGAAGAAATCAATCGTGTCTTGACCGACGCGATTGCGGACTATCTCTTCGTTACCGAAGAAGATGCCATCGCGAACCTTGTGAAAGAGGGACGGCCGCGCGACAGCATCTTCCTGGTGGGCAACGTGATGATTGATTCGCTGCGTCATTTTTTGGCCGGGGCGCAACAATCCTCCATCGGAGGAGAGCTGGGGCTGAAAAAAGGCACGGGCTGGGAGCGGTTTGGCTTGCTCACCTTGCATCGCCCCTCGAACGTGGACTCGCCCGAAAAGCTGAGCCAGTTACTTGGCGCGATCGACGCGGTAGCGGCAGAAGTCCCTGTAATTTTTCCGGTGCATCCGAGGACTCAGCAGCGAATTGCCGAGAGCGGAATCCGGAGTCATCCGCAGTTGCGCATGATTGCTCCCGTGGGATACCTGGATTTTCTGTGCCTGTTGAGCAAAGCGGCGCTGGTACTCACCGATTCCGGCGGCATTCAGGAGGAAACCACGGTGCTGGGCGTTCCTTGTTTGACGCTGCGCGAGAACACCGAGCGGCCGGTGACGATTTCTGAGGGAACCAACCTGCTTGTGGGCACCGATCCTGCTAAGATTGTTGCCGCTGCGAGGGACGTGTTGGCTGGCAAGGGGAAAGCTGGCAGAATCCCTCCTCTATGGGACGGCAACGCGGCAAGCCGGATTGTCGAGGTTTTGCTGCAGGCCGTACCCCGGTAAAAAGCACCCTAATTGACAGTAACAGTTCAGGAACAGGCCCGCCAAAGGGACTTGCCCCTTTGGCCAGTTTTCTCTTAGGCTGGCAAAAGTGAACACAAAACGTGCGTCCTCAAAACTGACTGTTTGTATCCTGTCGCCACACCCTCTGGTGCTGAGCGAATTCGAACGTATTTTGGAGAAGGCGCCTTTCAAGATCGTGGCGCAACAACTGGAGTCCGTGCTTGCGCCGGACCTCCGCCACCTGGAGCCGCCCAAGGCGCACGTCTACGTGATTGACGCGCACGCCGCTAAGCCCGCCACGGGCGCGCTGCTGACGAACATCCTGGAACGCTATCCCGAATCACGGCTCATCGTGGTTGGCGAAAATCATGCGGAAAACAATAGTTTTTCGCTGCTGCGGCTGGGCGTCAAGGGGCTGCTCACTTACATGGAAGCGCGCGAGCAACTGGTCCGCGCGCTGCCTCTGGTAGCCAACGGTGGGTTCTGGGTGCCGCGTCAGCTTCTTTCCGGTTTTGTGGATTCCATCCTTACCAGCCAGGGACGCAGGCTCAAAACGGACTCCGTCACCAACCTGAGCCGCCGCGAGCAGGAAGTGCTGGATTCGCTGCTGGAAAACCTTTCGAACAAGGAAATCGCGAGCAAACTGAACATCGCGGAACGCACGGTGAAGTTTCACGTCTCAAATTTGCTGAATAAATTCGGCGTGCGCCGCCGGGCGGACCTGATTTTGCTGACCTTCCAGCGCCGTTTGTCCCAGGCCTAATCTGCACACCTATCCCGGCTTATTCCAAGCCTCCTTCTGAGGTATTCTAGATATTTGAATTTCGGAAGATTTTCCTAATAAGTCAGCGTGGAGCGGAGTCCCTTGAACATTTTGGTGACGGGCGCGGCGGGGTATATCGGCAGCATCTGCGCGGAGGTTTTGCTTTCGCGCGGGATGAAGGTGATTGCGCTGGACAGCTTGCTGGAAGGGCACACCGCCGCCGTGCCGTCAGGAGCCGTGTTCTGCAACGTGGATTTGGGAAACCGCAAGCAGATCGAAAGCGTTTTCAAACAGCACAAGATTGACGCGGTGATGCACTTCGCTGCCGAAGCCCTTGTGGCCAAGTCGGTGAAGGAGCCGAGCGTCTTTTACGCGACCAACGTGGGCTGCGGCGTCAATCTCCTGGACGCCATGACGCGTCACGGCGTGCGAAAATCCATTTTCTCCTCGACGGCGGCGACTTACGGCGAGCCCGAAATCGTGCCCATTCCCGAAGACCACCGCAAGGCGCCCATCAATCCTTATGGAAAATCCAAGCTGGTTTTCGAGGGGATTCTCGCCGATTACAAGGCGTACACGGGACTTCAGTACGCCACTCTCCGCTACTTCAATGCCGCAGGCGCTTCCAAGGCGCGCGGCGAACATCATCGCGTGGAAACGCACTTGATTCCGCGTGTGTTGGATGCGGCAGCCGGGAATTTGCCCCATGTCGACGTTTTCGGAACCGACTATCCCACGCCGGACGGCACCTGCGTTCGCGATTATATTCACGTGCTGGATATTGCGGATTCTCACGTACGCGCGTTGATGGAAATTGACCGCGTGTCGGGCGAAGCGTTCAACGTCGGGAACAGCCGGGGCTATTCGATTCTCGAAGTGATTGATGCGGCGGAGCGCATCACGGGCCGCAAGATTCCGCGCAAACTCGGCCCGCGCCGTCCAGGCGATCCCGCAGTGCTGGTGGCGAGCAAGGAAAAGTTAAAGCGCATGCTTGGCTGGGAAGCATCCCACTCTTCGCTCGAAGAGATTATTCAATCGGCGTGGGAGTGGAAACAGAAGCATCCGCGCGGTTACGAAAACGACGCCCGCGCCTCGGCTTAATCTCCCAGGCGGAAACGGATGATGCACCACAGAGCTTGCACGCCGTCTTTCCAGGTTATCTTTTTGCCTTCTTCGTAGGTGCGCCCGGCATAAGTGATCGGCACTTCGTAGATACGCCAGTTGTGCTTGGCGATTTTCGCGGTGATCTCCGGCTCGAATCCGAAACGGTTTGACTTGATTTCGATTCCCTTCAGAACTTCTCTGCGGAAAACCTTGTAGCACGTCTCCATGTCTGTCAGCTTCAAATTGGTGAAAATATCCGAGAGCAGAGTGAGCATGCGGTTGGCCACGTAGTGCCAAAAGTAGTGGACGCGCTGCGGTCCACTGAGAAACCGCGAGCCATAAACCACGTCCGCCCGGCCGTCGATGATCGGTTCAAGTAAAACCGGATAGTCGCGCGGGTCGTATTCGAGGTCGGCGTCCTGCACCAGCACGATGTCGCCGGTACCTTCCGCGAATCCGCGCCGCAGTGCCGCGCCCTTGCCCTGGTTCGGTGTCTGAAAGAAGAAGCGCAGGTCCCGCAATTCCACAGGCTCGCCGCCGTCTTGAGCTCGGGCAGATTTCTCACTGTTCGCTTGCGTCGCCGCCATATTCTCTAGGATTTGCCGGGTTCCGTCGGTCGAGCAATCATCCACGACGATCACTTCTTTGCGAATGTCCATATCCAGGACGCGCCTCAAAATCTCCTCGATCGTGCCACGTTCGTTGTAAACGGGAATCACGATGGAGACGATTGGGTTGTTGAGCGAGGTTGGATTGGTTCGTTTGCGTGCCATGGGTGCGAAAGATTGTAGCGGCGCGGCCAGCGGTGAGTAAAGGCGAGCCGTGTAAAGTCCCCGTTAACGGAGGGCTACCAGCAAGCCCGGGAAGCAGATATTCTTGTACGAGTGCAAGCCAGAAGATCGTGCCGTTAGAATGGGTCGATGAACACCTTTTACATCGAACAGTTTGGCTGCCGTGCCACGCAGGCGGACGGTGCGGCACTCGAGCGGCAGTTGCTCGAGCGCGGCTGCACGTCAGCCCGGAAAGCATCCGACGCCGACATTGTTGTCGTGAACACCTGCACCGTGACGGCTTCCGCGGACGCGCAGGCCCGCGATGCCATTCGAAAGCTGCACGCTTCAAATCCCCGAGTCCGGGTCATCGTCACCGGCTGTTACGCGCAGCGCGCGCCCGAAGAATTAAGCCGACTTCCCGGGGTGGCGTGGGTGGTAGGCAATTCGCACAAACCGCAAATCCCTAATCTGATTGAGACTATTTCCTCTCCAACCGAACCTGCGCGTTCGAATGGATTCTTCCCGCTCGCTGCGATTTCCCCGGCATCTCCATCGGAAACACAGCAGCCGGCCGAAATTTTGCTCGGCGACATTTTCGAACAGCAAGTGTTGCTTTCTTCTCCCGTCTTCGGCGGAGAAGGGAATCACACGCGGCCAACGCTCAAGATTCAAGACGGCTGCAATTCGCGTTGCTCGTTCTGCGTGATTCCTTTCGTGCGCGGGAAGAGCCGCAGCTTGCCGCCGGAAACTGTAATTCGCGAACTGCAGAATCTCAGCCAGTCGGGCTATCGCGAAATCGTCTTGAGCGGAATCAATCTCGGCACTTACGGCCGCGACCTTTCGCCTCGCGTCGAATTCGAAGACTTGCTTCGGCGGATTCTGGACGAGACCAGCGTCGAGCGCTTGCGCATCAGCTCTATCGAGCCCATGGACGTTACGCAGGACCTCCTCGAACTTTTTGCTTCCACCGAACGCCTCGCGCAGCACTTCCACATGCCTTTGCAATCCGGGTCAGATCGCATCCTCGCCGCCATGCACCGCTGGTACCGCGCCGAGCACTACGCGCGCCGGGTCGAACTTATCCACGAGCGGCTCCCGCACGCCGCCATCGGGGCCGATCTCATCGCCGGTTTTCCCGGTGAAACAGAAGACGACCACGCGGCCACGCTCGCCTTCATCGAAGCGCGCCCGTTCACCTATCTCCACATCTTTTCTTATTCGAAGCGCCCTGGCACCAGGGCGGCCTCTCTGCCGAACCACGTTCCGGGCGCCATCATCAAGCGCCGCGCCCGAGAACTCCGGGCTCTCGGCGAACGCAAAACCGCTGCATTCCGCCGGTCGCAAATCGGCCGGGACGTCCGCGTCCTCACCCTCCATCCTTCCGAGGATCAAGCAAGCACGCGGACTCCCGCGCTTTCGAGCAACTACATCCGGTTCCTGGTGGAGGGCGTTTTCCTGGCCAATCAGTGGCTGGATGTGAAGCCCTCGGGATGTCAGGGGAATTTCCTCCTAGGCCAGATTTCCGAGTTCGATTTTGCGCCTGGTTCTCTTCAAATGAGTTAAAGAATCGTGGCAAACTGAGGCGATGCTTACCTTCTGCATCGGCGATTTTCTGGTTATCAAGTGATGTCACGAAATCTTTCTTGCGTACTGCAACGCGGATTCTGGCAGTCTGCAGAGCGCTGCCCTCACCCTTCGAAGATGACTTGCGCTAGCGCTTGTTGCTCGGTATGCGTGATGCTCAGGGCGATATGTTTTACGCCAAGTTGCTTGGCGATCCTTTCTGCTTCACCAGCCAGTTTTAGTGTCGGCCGTCCGCTCTTTTCGCGCACTACTTCCAGGTCCACCCAGCGCACGCCGCGTCGCCAGCCCGTTCCCAGCGCTTTCATCCCCGCTTCTTTTGCCGCGAAGCGCCCTGCATAGCGCTCATACTTGTTTTTGAACTGCTCGCAATAGTCCCGCTCCTTTTGCGTGTAGAGCCGTCGCAGAAACGCTTCCCCGTAGCGCTCAATCGCCTTCTGGATGCGGTCCACTTCGGCAATGTCCACGCCCATCCCGATGATCAAGACGCCTCCAGAGGCCCGCGTTCGGCCAAGATCACGTTGTTCGGCCGCTCCGATTATACTGTTACTGTCGCAATGCCTACGAACAGCTTGAAAACGAGCCGCCGTGTTCACCGAAAAGGAGCGAAGGGCGTTCCTTCCTCAAGGGAATGGACTGAAATTAAGGCCGGCGATTTGAGAATTCTTCAGGCAACCGCACTGGCTAAAATCCCCTGGCTGGTGCACGGATTCAGCACGAGGCCCGGTGGCCTGAGCGATCTCGGTGGCGAGAAGGTACTGAATCTTGGTTTCGCGGAGTGGGACACGAAGGAAAACGTTCTCGAAAACCGCCGTCGCTTCCAATCTGCTCTTGCCACAAGCAACTTCGCCCTCATTGCGCTGAAACAGATTCACTCGGATGTCGTCCATCTCTTCGAAAATTCTCCAGCCGAACCTTGCCGCGGCGACGCCTCCGCTACGAATCGTTCCGGCTTGCTTCTAGCCGTCCAGACCGCCGACTGCGTTCCGATTCTTTTGGCCGACGTCAAAAAACGCGCGGTCGCCGCTATCCACGCTGGCTGGCGTGGCACTCTGCAGCGCATCGTCGCAAAGGCCATCGGCAAGATGCAGATGCAATTCGGTTCCAAGCCAGCGGATTTGCTTGCCGCCATCGGACCGTCCATTGGCGGCTGTTGCTACGAAGTCGGCGTAGAAGTCGCGGTTGAATTCAAGTCGCAGTTTTCCAACGCTTCCGACTGGTTCGACGAATTGCGCACCGGCGACGAGCCCAATCCTTTGCAATGGCTCAACATGGCTCCGCCCGGTCATCAGCCACCGCCAAAGAATGTTCTACTGGATCTTCGCAGGGCCAATCGCGCTCAGCTCCTCGATGCGGGCCTGCGCGCGCAGAACATCGCGGTGAGCGACCTCTGTACCGCCTGCCGACGCGACCTCCTCTTCAGCTATCGCAAGGAACAAGGCACAACCGGCCGCCTCATGTCCGTCATCGGCATTCGAGGTCACTCAAAGTCCGAATACCCTCAAGACAAGAGCCGAAATGCCCGCCAGTAACAGGACCCACATTAGGCAGTCAAGCCACACGGACCATCCCTGATTTTTTCTGTTTCGTAAATAGTCGAGTGGCACCGCAACCAGAAGAAAGTCAAATATAGTTTTGTTGATACCGATGTCGCGCAAACGAAGATAGAGAAAGTAATGCAACACGGCGAATCCAGCGAGTAAAAATATGCCGGCATAAAGAAGGACTTTAGTCTCTATCACAGTCGAGCCTGTAGACTATTGACGTCGAGTAACGCCAATTGGCCGCAGGCGGCCATGACGTCGCGCCCGCGCGAGTAACGCACAAACGTGGGCACGCCTTTGTCATTCAGAATGCGACGAAACTCTTCGATTCGTTCCGGCAAGGATTCACGATAGGGAAGTTCGCCCGGATTCCACGGGATCAAGTTCACTTTCACGCGTTTCAGCCGCGCCAGCAGCTTCACCACGCCCCGCGCGTCCTCCGGCGAATCGTTCAGGTCGCCCAGCATCACATATTCAAACGTCAGATGCTCCCGCGGCCGCAGAGGATAATTCCTGCAAGCCTCCATCAACACTTTCAGCGGATACTTTTTGTTGATCGGCATCAGCGCGTCGCGCTGTTCGTCATTCGAGGCATTCAGCGAAATCGCCAGTTTGGGCCGCACCTTCTCCTGGCCCAGCCGCTCGATTCCCGGCACGATTCCGCTCGTCGAGAGCGTCACATGCTTCGGTGACAATCCGACTCCTTCGGCGTCCAGCAAGATTCTCAGCGCCGCCATCACTGGCTCGAAATTCAGCAGCGGCTCGCCCTGCCCCATCAACACCACATTCGTTTGGATGGGGTCGGGAGTTTGTGTAGCGCCGGGCTTTCGCGGTTTTTGCGTTCCGGCCGCTTTGTCGGAAAGCCCGGCATCTTTTTCTTTGGCTCCGCCACCGGAATTGCTTCCGCTCTTTTCCAGCGCCACCAAAACCTGCGCCACAATCTCTCCCGCGGTTAAATTGCGAATCAGCCCAAGCTGCGCCGTCAGACAAAAGTGACAATCCACGGCGCATCCCGCCTGCGTCGAAATGCAAATCGTCTGCCGCCCCTCGCTCGGCATAAACACCGCCTCGACTGAAGCTGGTATCCGCTGACGGTCCGATCTCTTCTGATTCTTCTCTGTGTCCTCTGTGCTGATTCCTTTTTCTTCGGTCTCGCCCAGCCCAAACAAATACCGCACCGATCCATCGCTTGAAACAAAATGCTGCCTAACTTCGGGCAACGTGATGCGCGCTTCTTTCGACAGCCGCTCCCGAAGCGCCGCCGGCAAATTCGTCATCCGCGCGAAATCGAATTTCCTCTCCGCATACAGCGCGTGATAAATCTGTCCGCCGCGGTAAGCGGGTTCGCCCAGCGCCGCGCAGAACGCGCGCAACTCTTCTTTCGATTTGCCCAGCAGCTCCACCATGTTTCTTACGCGACCCCTTATTCACCCCATCATCCCATCCGGCTCACCGGGGACCAAGTTCGCCCGGTGCCCGACGCATTGCGTTATAATTCTTTAGCAATCCCCGCGAATCCCAAACCAGGGTTGGGAGGCATCGTATGGCGCAATCCGTCGCAACGGAAAAACTCAACATCGAAGACTGGGTCAAGGGCCTCGCCGCCATTCCCGAATCCGAGTTTTCGTTGCAAAACGTTCAGGACTACGTCATTCGCCACGTCGTGCGCCCCGAAAGCCTCGAAAAGTATTGCTTTTTCTCCAAGGGAAATTACACGCGCAACCTGATTTTCCGCAACGTTCTCTTCGAATGTATGACGCTTTGCTGGGACATCGGCCAGCACAGCCGCATCCACAATCATCGGGGCCAAAATTGCTGGATGTCCGCCCCCATCGGCCGCTTGCGCATCCAGAATTACCGTGTGGATGATCGCGATGCCGCCCAGGGCACCTGTCACGTCGTTCCCACCGAACTTTACGACCTCGACTCCACGCATCCCACCTACGTCAATCCCATGGAGCCAGTCCACGAAGTCATGAACCTCGCCGAATTCAGTCAGCAAGCCGTCAGTATCCACATCTACTCCAAGCCCTTTGACACTTGTGAAGTGTACTATCGCGATAGAGACTCTTATGCAGACGTACCTCTCTTCTTCACCAGCGAATACGGCAAGCTCAATCCGGACGAAAAGCTCCTTTAGCCGAGGCCTCTCCCGCCACGGTCGATTCGGCACATCTTCTCATTCCGTAACTCTTTGTCATTATGGGTCTTATCGGCACAGTCATTATCTTTTTCCTTTCCGCCCTACCTGTGTCACA
>Ga0137379_10001746_pt1 | contig 20026 bp, 20 predicted proteins | sample SagtaG_18_FD_104812 | JGI IMG/M metagenome (GOLD analysis project Ga0137379, IMG submission 104812) | Vadose zone soil microbial communities from Sagehorn Ranch, Mendocino, California, USA - Sage2_L_80_16 metaG | ecosystem: Environmental > Terrestrial > Soil > Vadose zone | place: USA...
GTGCTGCGCATCAAAGAGGCCTGCCGGGATGCTTGGAGCTTCGTATCGCTGGAGACGACGTGGCGCGATCTGCGCTATGGGGCCCGGGCCCTGGCGAAGAATCCAGGGTTCACGGCGGTGGCGGTGCTGGCGACGGCGCTCGGAATCGGAGTGAATACGGGGATTTTTTCCGTAATGAATGGAGTTGCGCTGAAACTCCTGCCAGTTCCAAAAGCAAACCAGATCGTGAGTGTGGACCAGATTTTTCATGGCAAACTGTCGCGCAACGTTCATGGCGAGCCGGGCTTGTTCTCTTACGCCGAATACAAAAACTATAGGACGAATAATCATGTGTTCTCCGGGTTGCTGGCATACGCGCCGTTTTTGGACGAGGTGACACTAGGAGGGGAGAGCCCCAAACAACTGATGGGAGCGGAAACATCCTGCAACTTCTTCGACATGCTGGGAGAATGGCCGGCGATGGGGCGAACGTTTGTTGAAGCGGATTGCAGCGGCCCGGGGGCGAGCTCGGTCGTGGTGCTGAGCGACGAGCTGTGGCGAAGCCGGTTCGGCGCCGATCCGAAGATTGTGGGGAAAAGTGTTTCGTTGAATCGCGCGAAATTTGTGGTGATTGGAGTGGGCGCGCAGGGATTTCGCGGACTCGATCCCTGGCCCAGTGAGTTTTGGGCGCCAGTGACCATGCAGAAGGTGCTGGAGCCGGATGAGAATTTGTTGGAAGAAGACAACACCGGCTGGCTGGCGCTGCTGGGACGTACGCGTCCCGGCATTTCGCTGGAAGAAGTGCGGGCAGACCTGGGAGTCATCGCGGCGCGAATTGATCAGCAATATCCCGGGCGAACGACAACGCTGGTGATTCATCGCGCGACATTTCTGGGGCGGCCGGAGGAACGCGCAATGGTGTTCGGAATTGGCTCGGTGGTACTGGCCGCGGTGGGATTGGTGTTACTGATTGCTTGCGCGAATGTGGCGAACCTGCTTTTGGCTCGGGCATCGGCAAGACAGAAGGAGATTGCGATCAGGCTCTCGATTGGAGGGAGCCGCTGGCGCATCGTTCGGCAACTGCTCACAGAGAGCCTGCTGATTGCATTTCTTGGCGGGGCCCTGGGGTCGCTCGTGGCGTTCTGGTCTCTTGAAGGCGTAGCCCGATATGTACTAACCCACTTGCCACATGGCGCGCCTCAATTGATGTGGAATGTAAGTCCGGATCTTCACGTTTGGGGATACTCACTGGCACTGACCGCGGTAACCGGAATTGTGTTTGGACTCGCGCCGGCGCTGCACGCGACGCGGCAGGATCTGACCACCGCAATTAAAGGCGATGGCGGAGGGCTCATGGGCAAGGCCACCACGCGCGGAGGGATACTGCGCAGTACGCTCGTCGGCGTGCAGGTGGCAGTGTGCATGGTGCTGCTGATCGCCGCCGGATTGTTGATGCGCGGCCTGTATTTGGCGCAGACGGTGGTTCCCGGCTTCGAGATGAAAGGAATTACGCAGGCGCGATTTGATTTGCCTTCTCAAGGTTACAACATGGGGCGCGCGCGCGAGTTTCAGCGCGAATTGATCGCGCGCGTGGCGGCATTGCCTGGAGTGGATGCCGTGGAGCAGGCACGCGTTACGCCGCTCAGCCATCAGTTTGAGGGAACGGTATGGACGGTCACGGGGGAGACACAGGAGCGAGGGTTTGAGTTCAACGTGGTTTCGCCAGGATTCTTTGCGATGCTCGGAATGCCGGTGGTGCGCGGTCGAGCGTTCACGGAAGCGGAGACGCGGTCGGGCGCTCCCGTGTTGGTGGTGACGGAGTCCACGGCGCGAAAGCTGTGGCCCGGACAGGATGCGCTTGGAAAGACTCTACGAGGATGGGAGAAGAAAGTGTATCAGGTCGTGGGAGTGGTGCGGGATTCACAGGCATCGCACTTGGGACAGAGCGATGGGCTGTTCTTTTACCTGCCGGCCGGACCGGAAGAGCAAGAGAGATTGCAATTGTTGGTGCATAGCAAGAGCGGCGACACGGCAACGACCAACGGGATTCGTGAAGCGGCGCGGGCGCTGGACGCGAATTTAGTCGTGGGCGTGACGAACCTGGAGGACAATCTGGAGGCGTGGCGGACTCCGTCTCGGATCGTTGCAGCGCTCTCTGGTGTGCTTGGGGTGCTGGCGCTGTTGCTAGCGTCGGTGGGCGTTCATGGCGTGGTGTCATACGGAGTGAGCCAGCGTATCCGCGAAATCGGGATTCGCATGACGCTCGGGGCGGATGGACGTGATGTCATGAGTCTTGTGTTGCGGCAGGCGTTGTGGCCGGTGCTGATCGGCGCGCTTGTCGGTGTGATTGGCTGCGCTGCAGTGTCGCAGGTTCTTTCCAACGTGCTGTATGGGATGGGCGCGCACGATCCGGTTGCGTTTGTCGGCGTGCCGCTGTTTTTGCTGAGCATTGCGTTTCTGGCCAGCTATATCCCTGCGCGCCGCGCCGTTCGCGTGGACCCCGTCGTGGCCCTGCGCTATGAATAAGATCTCCGGGCTACCCGTTCCGCAATGCTAGAGGGATCCAACAGGGTGAGTTTGCTCGATCGATTCCTTGGCGCGTTTCGCCCCTCCAATAGCGTAAAATAGAGGCGCATCCGATAAATGGACCATCCATGAGAATTCTGTTTGTGGCATCGGAAGGGCTGCCGTTTTCGAAGACCGGCGGCTTGGCGGACGTCGTGGAAGCGCTACCGAAGGCTCTGGTAGCGCAGGGCCACGAAGTCGCCGTCGTGTTGCCGCGCTACCGCGGCACCGAAGCCACAGCGGCAGTGCTGCCGAGTCTGACGATTCCTATGGGCGGCGCGCGGCTGCGCTTTCCGGCGATTGTGAATGGTGCGCTGGTTGGCGGAGTCCGCTATTTCTTCGTGCACGATACGGCGTACTTTGACCGCGAGGGACTGTACGGAGCCGGCGGAAAAGATTATCCCGACAACGCGGAGCGCTACGCGGAGTTTTGCCGCGCAGCCATCGAAGTCGCCAAGCATATTTGGCCGCCCGACGCGTTTCACTGTCACGATTGGCAGACTGCGCTGGTGCCGGTGCTGCTGCGGACGTCGTATAGCGATGATCCGCTGCTAAAGAACACTCCGGTCGTGTTCACCATTCACAACATGGGGTATCACGGGCAATTTCCGAGAGACGTGCTCGACCGCGTGGGAGTCCCAACGACTGTTTTTCATCCCGAGGGACTCGAGTTTTACGGCAGCGTGAACCTGTTGAAGGGTGGATTGGTTTATTCTGATTATTTGACGACCGTGAGCCGGAAATACGCGCAAGAGATTCAAACGAGGGAATTTGGGTACGGGCTGGATGGAGTGGCGCGAAAGAGGGCGGACCGCCTGGTGGGAATTCTGAACGGCGTAGATTACGGCGCATGGGATCCGGCCAAAGATCCGCTGATTGCTGCAAATTATTCGGCGAAAGACTTAAGCGGCAAGCAAATATGCAAACGGGATTTGCTGGAGACCTTTGGGCTGCCACAGGAGCATCTGGAGCGGCCGGTTATCGGAATCGTGTCGCGTTTCGCGGACCAGAAGGGGTTTGATTTAATAGCGGAGAAGGCACACGAGCTGATGAAAGAGGATTTGATCCTGGCGGTGTTGGGAACGGGCGACAAGAAATATGAAAGATTGTTTGGGGCCATGGCAGCTACATATACGGGACGCGTGGGATTGAAAATCGCATACGACAATACGCTGGCCCACAAAGTGGAAGCAGGAGCGGATATGTTCCTGATGCCCTCGCGCTACGAGCCGTCGGGCTTGAATCAGATGTACAGCTTGAAATATGGTACGGTGCCGATTGTGAGAGCAACGGGGGGGCTGGACGACAGCATCGAGCCGTTTGACGTCGAGCATGGCACGGGGACCGGATTCAAGTTTAAGGAATATTCCGGAGAAGCGCTCTTGTACGCGGTGCAGCAGGCGTTGCATCATTACATGGACGAGCGCATCTGGAAGCGTATTCAGTTGAACGGCATGGCGAAGGATTTTTCCTGGAAGGGCCCGGCCCGGGAATACGCGAATTTGTACGAAACGGCGCGAGTGGCACGCGGGTTTGCTCGGTCGGTGCAAAAGGCAGATAAGCTTGAGAAGGCCGATGGGGCGGAAGGTTTAGAGGATAGAGCCGCAGGTTTAATAAAAATAACGGGACCGGAGAAGGAAGCGAAGAGTCAAGCGACGGGGCGGCGGGCAGTCAAGAAGTCAGCTCGGGCAGCAGGGCAGACGTCCCAAGCAGATGTAGAAGCTCCTCAGGGACCGGCAAAGCCGGATCAAGGAAACGACTTCCAGGAGGCGGCAAAGGGCACTCAAGATTCGGGGAAGGACTCTCAAGGTTTGGGTCCAGAGGCCCCTGAAGGATCAGGGCAGACTTCCGGAAACTCGGGGCAAGCCGCTGGGGTTTCGGAGGATCAGCCTCGCCCCTCAGAGAAGGCCCCTCAAGGTTCGGGACAGCCAGGGAGAAACCAAAAACCTGCTACAACATCTAATTAAACTGGCAAAGGAGAGATAGGCGGCGGGCTCAAGGGCAAGCCGCTGAAAACAAAGGTTATGGCAGACAATTCAATTCCGGCGGTAACCGACGGAAACTTTGAAGCGGAAGTGCTGGCCGCGAGCAATTCCAAGCCAGTAATGGTGGATTTTTGGGCCGAGTGGTGCCGGCCGTGTCACATGCTGGCGCCAACGGTGGCGGAAATCGCGCACGACTACGAAGGCAAGCTGAAAGTGATGAAGCTGAACGTGGATGAGGCGATGAATTCCGCGGGACGCTACAACATTCGAGGAATCCCCACGCTGCTCGTGTTCAAAAACGGACAGGTGGTCGAACAGATTGTCGGGGCGGTGCCAAAGGAACAGATTACCAAGGCGCTGGACCGCCACGTAGCGTAAAACCTGGAAAACGTGTAATAAATTGAGGGCGTGCCGCAAAGGCAGTTGCGGCACGTCCTTCGTTTTGTTTGGACGAGTTTCCGAGCAGGTGGATTGCGTGAGGGCTATTTGGAGACGGTGAACTGCAACCTGTGCAGGTCCAGCGACTACCGAAAGGTTTACGAAATGCCGGACCGCAAGTTTTTTCGCGAGGACTATTTCACCATAGTGGAATGCGAAGCGTGCGGGTTGGGATTCGTGAATCCGCGGCCGACGCTCAGGGAAATCCAGAAGTATTACCCGGCGAAGTATTACCAGAACCTCTCCGACGAAAAGCCATGCGCGCTACTTGGATCGGAGATTTAGCGCCGAGGCGAGTCTTTTGAAGGCGCTGGAGAACGGCGCGAGACGCAAGCGACTGCTCGACGTGGGCTGCGGGAACGGAGAGTTCCCGCGTTTCATGATCGCACGGGGTGGATGGGAAGTGGAAGGCGTGGAGGTCGCGGAAGCCTCGCAACCGATTAAGGATTTCCGGGTGTACACACAAGAATTCGACAAGATTCCCGTCCGCGAACCTTTCTACGACGCGGTGACGGCATGGGCGGTGATGGAGCACGTGCATGACCCGATGGCATACTTTCGAAAAGCCGCGGAAGTGGTTAAGAAGGACGGTTTGTTCGTCTTCTTGGTGCAGAATTTTGAGAGTGTGGCCTCCAGGTATTTGTTCTGCGAAGACGTGCCGCGGCATCTGTATTTCTTCACGCGCGAAACAATCAAGCAATACCTCGAGAAAACAGGATTCGTGCTGGAGAAGGAAGTCAACGGCCGGAGGATTTACAAGCTGGCGCCCTATAACTGGCTGGGGTTCATGGTGCGGACGCGATTGCTGGGAAAGAAGTACGAGTTTCGCGACGCGCCGATGACCAGCAAGGAGTTCCGGGGCGTACGCAATCTGCGCCCCGGTCTCGTGACGGCGCTGAAGTATGCCGCGTATTCGCCGACGATGGTGTTGGACCGCATGCTGTGGCCGTTGATTGAGACCGCGCAGATCTGGCGAAAAACGTACGGCATCAGCACGTTCGTAGGGCGGAAATTATAGATGAAGACATCTCGAGGTAGAAACATTGTGCGGTGCCAGTGGGCGCAGAATGAGCTGAACATTCCTTATCACGATGAGGAATGGGGTGTGCCCGTCCATGACGAAAAAATGTGGTTCGAGCTTTTGATTCTGGAAGGTGCGCAGGCGGGATTGAGCTGGGACACGATTTTGCGAAAACGCGCGCGCTACCGCGAAGTGTTTGACGGATTCGATCCGGAGAGAGTAGCCAGGTACGACAAGAAGAAAGTACGCAAGTTGCTGGGCGATGCGGGAATTATCCGCAACAAACTGAAAATCGCTGCGACGGTTGGGAATGCGCAGGCTTTTCTGAAGGTGCAGGAAGAGTTTGGGTCGTTTGACGCTTACGTTTGGCGCTTTGTCGGCGGCCAGCCTAAACAAAACGCGTGGAAGAGCCATAGACGTCTGCCGGCAAAAACGCCTGAATCCGACGCCCTCAGCAAAGACCTTCAGAATCGCGGATTCCGCTTCGTGGGCTCGACGATTTGCTACGCGCTGATGCAAGCCACCGGCATGGTCAACGACCACTTGGTGAGCTGTTTCCGCTACGCCGAAATCTCTGCTCGATAAAATAGCTCGGAATTTATTTCATTTTGACGGAGGTACTGGCGGGACGGCACCGACTTTGGTGAATCGCAAATGCCATCCACTGAAAGATTTTGTGAAAACGTCGGTAACGTCTTCGTCAAAGAATTTAGCGGGGTCGGGTGTCTGCCGATACTCTTTGAAATAAGTCACGACGGCCGTGTCTCCAAACAGATCCACGCGCATGTTCTTTTCTCGATGGTGTATGGGCTTGGTCCGTTGTCGTGCGCCGCAAAATTGTGTTTCACGTTTTGTTGAAACTGCGCTTTGGATAGAGCCTTTTTGCCACCCTCCACTACGCACACCCAGTCGTCAGCGAGCACACCCATTTTGGATGCATCGTTTTGTTGTTCAAATTGAGCGGTTTCTGACTCGATTTTACGCAGTGCCTGTTCGTCTTGCGGCCTGGATTCTTTCTGGCTTCGGGCGAATGCCAGCATGGCAAACAGTCCGGCAAGGACGAAGAAAACGAGAGCTTTTTTCATTGATTCTCCTCTCGCGGGGTGGGGCATTATAGCATTAGGACTCGACGCGGAATCGAGATTGTCATGTTACAGCGCGGCCGTTGGCTTGCGTTGAGGGCAGGGCTTGCTTACGATAAGAAGTCGTTGTCTCTTTGTGAAATCCAAAGAAGTTAAGGGGAAGTGGGCAATACCGCGCGGAAGTGTGGATAGGGAAGGGGCCTGCATGAAATCCGTTGTCGTGGTGGGCGCGCAATGGGGTGACGAAGGCAAGGGCAAAGTCGTCGACTATCTTTCAGGCTCGTTTGATTATATTGCGCGCGTCGCCGGGGGGCACAACGCGGGCCACACGGTCATCATTGGAAAAGAACGGTTCGTCCTGCAGCTCATTCCGTGCGGGATTCTGCGGCCCAAGCAGCACGCGGTGATTGGCACGGGCGTAGTTGTGGATCCCGCGGCGCTGGTGGCGGAGATTGAAACTCTTTCCAAAGCGGGCGTAGACGTAAGCGGCCGGCTCCATGTCAGCAACCGCGCGCACCTGATTTTTCCCTATCATCGCGAACTGGACAAAGCGGCAGAAATTGCGCGCGGCGCCAACAAAATCGGCACAACTTCGCGCGGAATCGGGCCGGCCTACGAAGACAAAATGGCGCGTCGTGGTCTGCGCATGTGCGATTTGCTCGAACCCGAGTTGTTTCGTAAGAAGGCTGCTCACGTCGTAGCGGAGAAGAACCGCTTGGCGAAAGGTGCGTATGGCGCGGACATCGATTTCTCCCATGAAGTGGAAGAAACCCTGAAGCTCGGCGAGAAAATTCGCGGTTACATCTGCGATACCGCGGAACTCCTGAACGGTGCGCTGGCAGAAGGGAAGTCCGTGCTGTTTGAGGGCGCGCAAGGCACGATGCTGGACATTGATCACGGAACGTATCCGTTCGTGACTTCTTCAAGCGCGACTTCCGGGGGAGCCGCCACGGGCGTCGGCGTGTCGCCGACAAAAATCAAGAACGTGTTGGGAATCTCCAAAGCGTACACCACGCGCGTCGGCGGCGGGCCATTTCCGACGGAGATGCCTGACCTTGACGCCAAGGAAGTGCGCGACCGCGGAAACGAGTTTGGCGCGGTGACCGGGCGTCCCCGCCGCTGCGGCTGGCTGGATTTGCAGGTCTTGCGTTACGCAAAGATGATCAATGGAATCGATTCGCTGGTGATCACCAAACTGGACGTTTTTGACACGCAGCGCGAAATTCAAGTGTGTGTCGGCTACAAATACAAAGGGAAGCCGCTGAAAGAAATGCCGGCCCTCGCCGAAGAGTACGAGCACGTCACGCCGGAATATAGGACGCTTCCGGGATGGAACGTCCCCACCTACGGCCTAAAGGATCAGGCGAAGCTGCCGAAAGCGGCGCTCGATTATTTGCGGTTTATTTCCGATTTTCTGCAGGTGGAAATTGGGATGATTTCCACGGGACCGGAGCGCGACGCCACGATTGTGCCGGCGGGGACGCTTTTGTCGAAGTGGCTGTAAGAAAGATGAAGTATATAGGTAAGGAAGTAAGGAACTTAGGATTGCCAGCGTGCCTCTGATAGGGGCCGAAAAAGCTGCCTCATGCTGAGTTACGAAGAAGCCCGCCGGAACGTAATCGAACAAGTTGGAAAAATGCGAGGACCACGCGCGAGCGGAACCGTGGGCGTCTGGGATGCGCTCGGACTTGTTCTGGCGCAGGAAGTCAAAACCGATCGCGAGTATCCGCCTTTTGACAGGTCCACGCGTGACGGTTACGCGGTGCGTTCGGGCGAAGTCAAGCCCCGTGCACAACTCAAATGCGTCGGCGAAATCAAAGCTGGCGACACGGTTACCGAAGCCCTATCGGTGGGAACTTGCGTGCAGATTATGACCGGTGCGGCGGTGCCCGAGGGTGCCGACGCCGTGGTAATGATCGAACACACGCAACGGGAAGGAGACCTCGTCCGATTCGAACGAGCCGCGCAGGCGGGGCAAAACATTGTTCCGCGAGGGAGTGAGGCGCGCGCCGGACAAACCATCCTGAAACCGGGAATGCGTCTGGGATTCGCCGAGTTGGCGCTCGCCGCGCAAGTCGGCGCAACGCAACTCCAGTGCGCGAAACGGCCGCGCGTAGCAATCTTGTCGACCGGCGACGAGGTTGTGCTCATCGATCAGCAGCCGGGACCATTTCAGATCCGCAACAGCAACAGCGTTTCTCTCGCGGCGCAAGTGCGAATTGCTGGCGGAGAGCCAGTGGTGCTGGGTAATGCCGCGGACCGCGTCGAGGACCTAGGCGAAAAAATCGAGCGGGGATTGGACGAAGATGCCCTGGTGCTCACCGGCGGCGTTTCGATGGGCAAGTACGATCTCGTCGAAAGCGTACTGAAAGCGCTGGGCGCGGAGTTTTTCTTTGACGCGGTAGCCATTCGACCGGGGAAGCCAGCAGTATTCGCAATCTGTAAGGGCAAGCCCGTATTTGGGTTGCCAGGAAACCCTGTCTCTACCATGGTCACGTTTCAGCTGTTTGTGACTCTCGCAATCGATTTGCTGAGCGGCGCGGAAGCACACCCGTTGCCGTTGGTGGAAGCGCGGCTGGCCCAAGCCTTGAACGAAAGGCCCGGCCTGACCCATTTCTTGCCTGCGCGCATCGAATGGCACGGTGCAGAACCGCAAGTGAGCGCCCTCAAATGGCAAGGCTCGGGCGACATTGCGGCGCTGGCCGGGGCCAATTGCTTCCTAGTCGTTCCGGCAGAACGGGAAAAGATCGCATCCGGGGAGCGTGTTTCGGTGTTATTGAGAAAGGATGTCGTTTAGACCTACACAAATCAAAGGTCATGGCCAAACTTTCCCATTACGGCGCTAAGGGCGAAGTTCAGATGGTCGACGTGTCTGCCAAAGCGGTGACCACCCGAACGGCCACCGCCCAGGGTTTCGTGAAGATGAAGCCCGTCGTAGTGCAAGCAGTCCGCCGGCTGAAGAATCCCAAAGGCGACCCGCTGGAAGTAGCTCGAATCGCGGGAATCGCCGCCGCCAAGCGCACCGCGGAGTGGATACCTCTTTGTCATCCTCTCCCTCTCACGCACATTGATGTGACCGCGCGGCTGTGCAAAAATGGCGTGGAAGTGCGATCCGCAGTGACTACGGCAGCGCAGACCGGTGTGGAAATGGAAGCCCTGGTCGCCGTAGCCGCCGCAGCCCTCACGGTCTACGACATGTGCAAAGCCCTCGATAAAGGGATGGAAATCACGGATATTGTGCTCGTCGAAAAAACTGGCGGAAAGAGCGGCTACTTTCACCGGGAGCCGACTCGGGAGAAGCGCGCGCGATGACCACCTCGGGCGCAAAATCGGTCCGCCTGCTCCTTGCGGACGATAATCCGCTGGTCCGCGACTTGATTCTCAAAGGGCTTGAACCCTTCTGCGAAATCGAGGTCTGCAAAGACGGCGCGGACGCCTTGCTCAAAGTGGTGGACTCTCCCCCGGACGTCATTCTTTCCGATTACAAAATGCCCGTGTTGGACGGCAGGCAACTCTTTGAAAAGCTGCGCGCGCGCGACTCCACGCGTCACATCCCCTTTTTGTTCATGGCCAGCCGCTCCGACATTGAAGAGCGCTTAAGGCCGCTCGTGGACGGCGTCGAGGATTTCATCACCAAGCCGTTCCTAGTCAAGGACCTGGTGCGCATCGCGAAGAAAGTGATCGATCGTTTGCACCTCGAGAAACTCCAGAAGAGCGGCTCCCGTCCCGGCGTCATTCAGGGACGCTTGGAAGAGATGAGCATGATCGACCTGATGCAGTCGCTGGAGATGGGGCAAAAATCCTGCCGGCTGATCGTGCGCAATAATGGCGTTCAGGGCGAACTTTATTTTGCGGGCGGGCAGTGCCGCGACGCCAAAGTGGGAAAGGTGGAAGGTGACGACGCGGTGTATAAAGTCGTGCTATGGTCCGCGGGAGATTTTGAGATCGACTTTAACGCGGCCAACGCTTCCAAGCGGACGACGACAACAAAAAACACCACAGGCCTATTGATGGAGGCGATGCGGCTGATGGACGAAGCCAATCGCGATCAAGATCCGGTGGCAACGCAGTAGCTCTGCCGTAGAATCCCTGCTCATGCGCGTAGCCGTTCTCACCATCAGCGATAGCGTGGCCAAAGGCGAGCGCGAGGACCGCTCCGGTCCGGCTGTAGTTGCGGCCTGTCGCGGGCTGGGCTGGGAAGTCACCGTAGAATCGGCGATTTCCGACGATCGCGCTGGGATTCGCCAGCAGTTGCGAGATCTCGCGGATTCGGGGCGAGTAGACGTCTTGCTGACCACCGGCGGAACGGGCATCGGGCCGCGCGACAATACTCCCGAAGCGACGCAGGCCATTGCCGACCGCATTGTGCCCGGCATTTCCGAAGAAATGCGGCGCAAGGGTCTGGAACATACTCCGACCGCGGTGCTTTCGCGCGGAACGGCCGCAGTGCGGCGCAAGACCCTTATCGTCAATCTGCCGGGAAGCCCCAAAGGCGCGACCGAATCCCTCGACGCGGTTGCACATCTTCTGCCCCACGCGGTTAAGGTTCTCAACGGCGCCCGCCACGATTAGCGGCCAAGTTCCTCCCGGGAAGCGAATCTTCGGTTGACCGATTCTCGAATCGCGTCAACAATGTTTGCACTATGACGCAAAAATTAGTGGACAAGAAACTAGCGGTCTTAGGAGCGGGCAAGCTCGGCGGGATTTTGCTGCGCGCGTACCTGAAGCAGGAGCTGTTCGCGCCGAAGCGTGTAACAGCGACGGTGGCCCATGCGGAAAAAGCTGCCGCGTTAACGAAAGAACTCGGCGTTTCGGTGAATACCGAGAACCGCAAGGCGGTGAAAAGTGCGGACATCGTGTTGTTGTGCGTCAAACCCAAAGTCGTAGCAGAGGTATTGCAAGAAATCGCGCCGGAACTGAATGAAAAGACGCTGCTGATTTCCGTGGCGGCTTCCGTCCCGACGAGCTACATCGAGCAGCACCTAAACGCAAAGGTTCCAGTGGTGCGCGTCATGCCCAACACGCCTTCGACGGTCGGATGTGGAATGACTGGCATTTGCCGCGGAGCCCACGCCGCGGCGGAAGATCTGGAAACCGCGCGCACCATGTTCAACGCTGTGGGACGGACCGTGGTGGTAGACGAGAAAAATATGGACGCGGTGACCGGGCTTTCCGCAAGCGGTCCTGCTTTCGCGTACATCATCCTCGAATCGCTGGCGGAAGCTGGCGTCAAGGTCGGCCTTCCCCGCGACGTGGCGACTTTGCTGGCCGCGCAAACCATGAAGGGCGCGGCAAGCGTGGTCCTCGAGACGGGCGATCATCCCGCGCTATTAAAGGACGCGGTGACCACGCCCGCGGGCTGCACCATCGACGGCATCCTCGAACTCGAAGAAGGCAAGCTCCGCGTGACGCTGATCAAGGCCGTAGTGAAAGCCACCAGCCGCGCCGGCGAACTGCTTTTCGAGAAGTAAGCAACTCCCAAGAATCGAAATTAGTGATAGGATGCTCCGCGTGGAGGCGCCGTGCCCAAAGCATATCTTCCTGTTTTGATTTATGCTGCTCTTGTCGTGGCGTTTCCTGCGGTGACTTTGCTCTTTGCCAAGTTAATCCGGCCCGCCTCCACGTCGTTCGGAGCGAAACTGAAACCGTACGAATGCGGAGTACCCTCCGAGGGCACCTCTCGTGGCCGATACTCCGTCCGCTTTTACATCATCGCCATGCTTTTCGTGGTGTTCGACGTGGAAACGATGTTCCTGATTCCCTGGGCCATCTTGTATCGCGGCTGGGTGATGGCGCACATGGGTCTGTTTGCGCTCGTTTCGATGTTTGTGTTCCTCGGGATTCTGCTGATCGGTTACGTGTGGCTGTACAAAAAGGGCGCGCTGGAATGGGCTTGAGTGCGGAATCGTTTGTGGCCCGGCGCTTCGACTTGCTTTCCATGTTCTTGTGATTGACTAGGTTTTTGCCGTGTGTTAGAAACGCGGGCGATTGCAGTCTGAAATCAAGGTCTTCGTTCGATGCGACCAGTGCGCGTAGATCTTTGCGCGTTCTGGTAGCAAAGAAAATGGACCGCAGCCCGCATTGCACAGGGTCTATGGCCGACGAACCCAAGGAACAGCAGCCTTCTCCCGTGCCCGCGGGCGATAAGCCCGCGAGCACTCCTGCAGCTACTCCCCCCGCCAAGCCTGCAGCCGCAGCCCCGCCAGCTGCAACTCCTCCAAAGCCCGCAGCGCCAGTGCCTCCAAAGGCTCCAGTGCAGTTACAGACGCCGCTCAACAATGAGCTGGTCGGTCGCGTTCGCGCGAAATTTGGAACGGCCCTTGTTGAAGCCATCGAAGATCGCAAGCAGGCCATTCTCACCGTCGAATGTGGGAAGCTTGCGGAGGTTTCGCAGTATTTGCGCGATGAAGAGAAATTCGATCTGCTTTCGGATTTGACCGCGGTGGATTGGCCAAAGCGCGAGAAGCGCTTCGATGTCGTCCTCAACCTTTATTCTTTTGCGAAGAATGAACGCTTGCGTGTGAAAGCGCGTGCCGGAGATGGCGAACAGGTTCCGAGTGTGGGGGGAGTTTGGCCCACCGCGAATTGGCTGGAGCGCGAAGCCTTCGACATGTTTGGGATTGTTTTCGCCGGGCATCCCAATCTGACGCGCATTTTGTTGCCGGATGAGTGGCAGGGCTATCCGCTGCGCAAGGACTACGACATCATCGAGCAGGACACCACTTGGGTGAAAGAAAACCTGGGCATTGAAAGCGGGCAATAAAGAGCATGGCCACCGACACCACAACGGACCCCCGCGATAAGCAGCAAACGCTGCTTGGCGCGGACGAACTCATCCTGAACATGGGCCCGCAGCACCCGTCCACGCACGGCGTGCTGCGCGTGAAGCTCAAGCTCGATGGCGAACGTGTGATTGGCTCCGAATGCATGATCGGGTATCTGCACCGCGGCGTAGAGAAAATTGCCGAGCACCGCACGTACCAGCAGTTCGCGCCGTATGTTGACCGTATGGACTACGTCGCGGCGGTCAGCAACGGCCTCGGATACTGCGAAGCGATCGAAAAATTGCTGATGGTGGAGGCGCCGCCGCGCGCCAAAGTCATTCGCACGATCCTGACGGAGCTGCAGCGCATCGCTAGCCACCTGTTATGGCTGGGAACCCACGCGTTGGACATCGGTGCGCTCACGCCGCTCTTCTATTGCTTCCGCGAGCGGGAAGAAATTCTGAAAATCTTCGAGAAATATTGCGGCGCGCGTCTCACCACGCACGCGTTTCGCATCGGTGGGCTTCAGTACGAAGCCTACGACACACTGGAAAAAGACGTCGAGAGTTTCTGCAAAGCCTTCGAACCACGCATCAAGGACTACGAGGACCTGCTGACGCAGAACCGCATCTGGCTGGGCCGCACAAAGGGCGTAGGAATTCTGAAAGCGGAAGACGCGATTGCTATGGGCGCCACCGGCCCCGTGCTTCGCGCCAGCGGCGTAAAGTGGGACATTCGCAAAGCGATGCCCTATGCCGCCTACGACCAATACAAATTTGAAATTCCTGTAGGCACGACCGGCGATACGTACGACCGCTACCTCGTGCGCATGGAAGAGATGCGGCAGTCGCGGCTGATTTGCCTGCAAGCCATCGAAAACATTCCCAGCGGGCCGATCATGGCCAAAGTCGGCAAAGTGTTGAAACCGCCGCCGGGCGAGGTCTATCACTCCATCGAGGCCCCCAAGGGCGAGTTAGGGTATTACGTGATTAGCGACGGAACCGTGCAGCCGTATCGCGTGCGCATCCGTCCGCCGTCTTTTGTGAATTTGCAGGCCTTTGACCATATGGCGCGGGGCCATCTTGTGGCCGACGTGGTGGCCATCATTGGAACGCTCGACATCGTTCTGGGGGAAGTGGATCGATAGTTTGGTGCACACAAAAACAAACAGACTGCCGGGGTGACAGGTCACTAATGCAAGCTGTTACGCAAGCCACGATGGAATTCGTGAAGCAATACTGGGCTCCGCTCGTCTGCGGCCTGGTCATCGTTGGCGTTCTTCCGCTTATCGTCGGCTATGTCGTTCTCGTAGAGCGCAAGATCATGGCCGACATGCAGGCGCGGCTCGGCCCAATGCGCGTGGGCCCGCACGGCTTGCTCCAGCCGATTGCAGACGCCGTGAAGCTGCTCATCAAGGAAGACATTATTCCTGAGGATGCGGACAAACTCGTCTTCTGGCTCGCGCCAGTGCTCTCGGTTGCGGCAGCATTGCTGGCGATAGCGGGCCTTGCGATTGGTCCGGCCTTCCAAATCGCGAAAGATGTCAACATCGGAATTCTCTTCGTTGTCGGCGTTAGCGCCATGGGAATTTTCGGCATCGTGCTCGGCGGTTGGGCCTCGAACAGCCACTATTCGCTCATCGGAGCCCTTCGCAGCTCCGCGCAACTGGTGAGCTATGAGACGGCCGCAGGTATGGCGCTGGTGTGCGGGCTGCTCTTTGCTGGCACGCTGAACATCACTTCGATTGTCCAGGCACAGTACGATCAGGGCATTTGGTTTGGGTTGCTCGCGCCTGTGGCGTTTTTCGTGTACCTGGTGGCCTCCATTGCGGAAACGAACCGCGCGCCGTTCGACCTTCCAGAAGCGGAGTCTGAACTTGTAGCCGGCTACATGACCGAATTCAGCGGCTTCCGCTGGTCGCTCTATTTCTTGGCGGAGTACACCAACATGATTGTCGTTGCCTCCGTTGCGACCACCTTATTCCTCGGCGGCTGGCTCCGGCCTTTCCCGAAAACGACCTGGCTCAGTTTCATCGATTTCCTCCCGCCGCTCTTGATGATTAGTGTTGGAGTTTATTGCCTTATTCGCACGCCCAAACAGCCCGCGCGGGTACAGCAATTGTTCATGCTGGCCGTCGCCGGCTTATGCTTTGCCGTCGCGCTGGTTCTTGCGGCGCCCGTGCTCCTGCCGATCATCAAGCCCTCTCTGGCTGCTGCAGTTAAGCCTTATTACGAAGGGATTCTCGGCGGCTTCTGGTTTGTCTTCAAGGTGAGCGCCTACATCTATTTCTTCATGTGGCTGCGCTTCACTCTCCCGCGCTACCGTTTCGACCAGTTGATGCGCCTCGGCTGGCATTTTCTGATTCCGCTGTCCATCATCAACGTCCTGCTGATCGGCATCGCCATGATTGCCGGGCAGTACTTCCACCTGGCAGGCTGGTCGTTGCTTTTGACTACGATTCCTGCATCCATCATCGCGCTGATTGTCGCGCTCTTCATTTTGGCTACGGAGCAAAAAACCGAGCCGCAGAAGGCCAGCGGCGCCGCGCCGGATTCCTATGCTTGATCAAGTCATCTTTTACTTGTTTGCCGCGATCGCCGTCGTCAGCGCAATCTTGACGGTCACGCGCCGCAACGTCGTCCACAGCGCGATCTTCCTGATTACTGCGCTGCTCGCCACCGCCGGCATCTTCCTCCAACTCCGCGCGGAGTTTCTCTTCATCGTGCAAATCATTCTCTACGTTGGCGGCATCATGGTGCTGTTCGTTTTCGTGATCATGCTGGTGAATCTCGACGTTGCTGTCCGCCAGCTGCAGTTTGCCCGGCAAAAATGGGTCGCGCTGCTCATCTCCCTCGCGCTCGCCGCGCAGGTGGGCCTGATGTTCTGGTCCACTGGTAAAATGCCCGGCCAGGGAGTGCCCGTCCTCGCCGCAGCCCCTGTGGACAAGCTGCCACTCAATTCTGAAGCTGTGGCTAAGAGTCTTTTCGAAACGTATTTGTTGCCGTTCGAAATCGCTTCCGTTTTGTTGCTCGTAGCCATGATCGGCGCGGTCGTCATGGCAAAGAAGAGGACCTGAGGAAACCATGCTTCCGATTGGACACTATCTGTTTCTCGGCCTCGCGCTCTTCATCATCGGCGTGATTGGCGTCGTCACGCGGCGCAATGTCATCGTCATCCTGATGTCCATCGAGCTGATCCTAAACGCCGTGAACATCAATCTCGTTGCTTTCTCGCGCCTGTACGGCGACGTCGCCGGCCAGGTTTTTGCGCTGTTCATCATCGCGGATGCTGCGGCAGAAGCTGCTGTCGGGCTGGGAATCATCATCGCCTTCTTCCGGAACCGCGAAACCGTTCTAGAGGACGAAATGGATTTGCTGAAGTGGTAGCACGAATGCGCAAAGACATTGAAATGACTGCACAAGGAAACGCACCAGCATGACGCCGACGGGCTATTTCCTAGAGCATCTTTGGCTCATCCCGCTGTTTCCGCTGGTAACAGCTGCGCTGATGCTTTTCATCGGCCGTCGGTTCCCCAACGCCGCAGTCAGCGTCCTCTGTGTCGGCAGTGTGGGATTGTCGTTTGTTTTCGCTCTCGGCGCGGTCACGCAATTGTTGTCCGCCGCTCCCGAATATCGCGTCGCGCAGCACATTCTTTTCGAATGGCTCACTCCCGGCCAGATGCAACTCAGCACCGGCCACCTGATTAGCTTCACCGCCGACTGGGGCTATCTCCTTGACCCGCTTTCTTCGGTTATGGTGCTCGTCGTCACCGGCGTCGGATTCCTCATCCACATCTACTCCATCGGCTACATGGGCCACGAAGGCGGCTACTACCGCTTCTTCGGTTACATGAACCTGTTCATGTTCGCCATGTTGACGCTCGTCCTCGCGAACAACATGCTCCTCATGTTCGTGGGTTGGGAAGGCGTGGGCCTGTGCAGCTATCTGCTGATCGGGTTTTATTTCTTGAAAAAATCCGCCTCCGACGCCGGCAAGAAAGCCTTCATCGTCAACCGCATCGGAGACGCCGGCTTCATTCTCGGGATTTTACTGACCGCCGTCACCTTCGGCACCATTCGCTTCACTTCCGTGGGACTAACGAATGTCGCGGCAGATTCCGGAATCCGCCAGGCCCTGGAAGCCGCTTTCGGCTCGCATGCTCTGGCCGCTGGCGCGCCCGTTTTTACGACGATTGCTCTTTTGCTTTTCGTCGGTGCCTGCGGAAAATCCGCGCAAATTCCGCTGTACGTCTGGCTCCCGGACGCCATGGAAGGCCCCACGCCTGTCAGCGCTTTGATTCACGCCGCCACCATGGTCACTGCCGGCGTCTACATGGTCGTGCGCATGAACGCCATCTACCAGCTCTCTCCGTTCGCAATGAACGTCGTCGCCGTCGTCGGCGTGGTCACCGCCATTTTTGCCGCCTCCATGGCCCTGGTGCAGAACGACATCAAGAAAGTTCTCGCCTATTCCACCATCAGCCAGCTCGGCTACATGTTTCTCGCTCTCGGCGCAGGCGCGTTTGCCGCCGGCATTTTCCACCTCATGACGCACGCCTTCTTCAAAGCTCTTTTGTTCCTCGGTGCGGGCAGCGTCATTCACGCTATGTCCGGCGAGCAGGACATTCAAAAAATGGGCGGGCTGGGAGACAAGATTCAGGTCACAGCGAGAACTTTCTTTGTGGCCGCGCTGGCCATTGCAGGCATCCCGCCTCTCGCTGGATTCTTCAGCAAAGACGAAATTCTGGCGCGGACCTTTGACAAGAACCCTGCTTTGTGGATTGTGGGCTTTGTTACGGCGGGCATGACCGCGTTCTACATGTTCCGGCTGGTGTTCCTCACTATCTCCGGTTATTCGCGCGCCGATGAACACGTACAGAAACACATTCACGAGTCGCCCTACACCATGACCATCCCGCTGATCATCCTTGCGGTGCTCTCCGTGATTGGCGGATGGAGCGGGAGCGGACGCTTCGAAAAGTTCCTCGAACCGGTAATGTCAACCATAGGAGTGCCCACGGCGCCCGCCAAAGTAGTGGAGGCGTGGTCAGCCACCGAGATCCTCTTGATGCTTGGGTCTATTGCAGTTGCAATTGCCGGCATCTGGCTCGCTTATGAGTTCTACCGCACCAAGCGCTTCGCGCCCGAGCTGGTCGCACGAAAAATGGGCGGCTTCTACCGTGTGCTTTTCAACAAATACTACGTGGACGAAATCTACGACGCCCTCTTTGTGAACCGCACCAAGGACCTCGGCACGGTGCTCGGCCAGTTCGACGCCAAAGTAATCGACGGCGTCGGCGTCGACGGCACCGGCTGGCTCGCGCGCTTCGGCTCGACGCTCTCCATGTGGTGGGACAAGTGGATCATCGACGGTTTGCTCAACTTCGGCGCCAAGCTGACGCAACTCCTCAGCTTCCCCATCCGCTTCCTCCAAACGGGCACATTTTCCAGTTACGCGCTGTTCATTTTGCTGGGGCTGGCGATTCTTCTGGCCTATTACCAACAACACCTCCATGTAGTGCTGCGCGGAGCGCGCTGAGAGGCGGAGCATGGACTTTTTTGCAAATCACATCTTGACGGTAGTTCTCTTCACGCCGCTCCTGGGCGCGATTCTCATGCTGTTCATTCCACGCCAAGCGGAACTGGCGCACAAGATTGCCGGCAATATTTTCGGCGTGCTCGGCTTTCTCGTTTCCATTCCCCTGATCCGTTGGTGGAATCCCGGCGCTGGCAGGTTCTCCTTTGAAGAAAACGTTTCCTGGATCCCTTCCATCGGCGCGCGCTATCACCTCGGCATCGACGGCATCAGCCTCCTGCTCGTCATGCTCACCACCTTCCTCGGCATGATCGCGATCCTCTCTTCCTGGAGCGCCATTCACACGCGCACCAAGGAATACTACATCCTGCTTCTGCTCCTGCAGACCGGCATGATCGGCGTTTTCGTCTCGCTCGACTTTTTCCTCTTTTACGTTTTCTGGGAAGTGATGCTTGTTCCGATGTACTTCCTCATCGGCGTCTGGGGAAGCGATCGCCGCCTCTACGCTGCCATCAAATTCTTCCTGTACACGTTGGCTGGCTCCGTCGTCATGTTGTTAGGAATTCTGGCGCTGTACTTCTACGCGCCAGTTGCGGCGGGCGCGACACGCACGTTTGACGTTCCCACTCTGCTCGATGCCGCGCAAAGATTCTCTGA
>Ga0137379_10001755_pt1 | contig 19973 bp, 15 predicted proteins | sample SagtaG_18_FD_104812 | JGI IMG/M metagenome (GOLD analysis project Ga0137379, IMG submission 104812) | Vadose zone soil microbial communities from Sagehorn Ranch, Mendocino, California, USA - Sage2_L_80_16 metaG | ecosystem: Environmental > Terrestrial > Soil > Vadose zone | place: USA...
ACCTCCAGCGGCGGCCGGCGGAACTCCACCACGACCTCGGTGGCGGTCAGCGGCAGGCGCTTGCCGGCGCGGACGTAGAACGGCACCCCCGCCCAACGCCAGCTGTCGATCTCGAGCTTGACCGCGACGTAGGTTTCTACATCCGAGTCCGGCGCGACACCGTCCTCGTCCCGGTAGCCGCGGAACTGGCCGCGGACCACGCTGGCCGGGTCCAGCGGCCGGACGGCCCGCAGTAGGCGCGTGCGCTCGTCGCGGACGGCGTCCAGGCCATGCCCAGCCGGCGGGTCCATGGCGAGCAGGGCGAGGACCTGCAGCAGGTGGTTCTGGAGCACGTCGCGGATGGCGCCTGCCTCCTCGTAGAAGGCGCCGCGGCCCTGCACGCCGAAGTCCTCGGCCATGGTGATCTGCACCGCGCGCACGTAGCCGGCGTTCCAGAGCGGCTCCAGCAGCGCGTTGGCGAACCGCAGGTAGAGGATGTTCTGCACCGGCTCCTTGCCCAGAAAGTGGTCCATCCGGAACACCCTGGACTCCGGCAGGTACCTCCGGAGCACGCGGTTCAGTTCCCTTGCCGAAGCCAGGTCGCGCCCGAACGGCTTCTCCACGACCAGGCGCGCGCCCCGAGCGCTGCCTGAGGCGGCCAGTCCCTTGGTGACGGTCGCGAACATGCTGGGCGGGATCGCCAGGTAGTGCAGGGGCCGTTTGGCATCGCCGAGCGCCTGCCGCAGCCTGGTGAAGGTGGCGGGGTCGCGGTAGTCGCCGTCGATGTAGCGGAGCAGGGACGACAGTTTGGCGAAGGCGTCGGGGTTGACGCCGCCGTGCTGCTCCAGGCTGTCACGGGCGCGCGCCCGCAGCCGCTCAAGGTCCCACCCTGACCTGGCCACGCCGATGACGGGGATGTCGAGCCGGCGCTGCTCGACCAGGCCCTGCAGCGCTGGGAAGACCTCCTTGTGGGCCAGATCGCCGGTGGCTCCGAAGAACACCAGCGCATCGGATCGCTGCCGGTCGGCGATCCCCCTCGACGTCGTGCCCGGCGGCGTCCTCATCACCTCCCTCGGGGCTGTGCGCCCGGAGTCTGACCGTCGCCCTGAATGGACTGATCGCTCACGGTACAGCCAGCGGTGCGCGTGGTCCCGTCGCCGGCGACAACGACTTCTGGGACAGGCCCACCTGCGCAGCGCGAGGGGAGCGGGCGCGGGCCGCTGGTCACCAGCGTAACCCAGAGACACCACCGGCGTCGTGGAGGCGATCCGGCTGCTGCGGGCCGCCGGGACGGTGGTTCGATTGCAGCTAGCAGGTATGGCGAGACACCAGCCGGCCGGGAGCCAGAACGGGTGCTGGCCGGGAAGACGGCGCGCGCCGCGGGTGTGATGCTGGCGTTCGGACCATGTCGGAGGACCAGAGGCGGTCGTTGGGTTACCAGGTGGTCCCTGCGAGCGTCAGGGTCGAAATCCATCAAGCAGGAGGCGGTGCGCTCTGCGACAGGCGCGGATCGACAGCAGGCCCCGGGCGGTGCCGCCCGCTTGCGTCGGCAGCGCAAGCAGGTGCTCCCCCTGGACCTTCGCGACCCCGAGGTCGTTCGAGCCAAGGACCTGCAGCGGAAGTTGCCCCATGAGCACGCCAGATCCAACCAGCGCCCGCGCGGACGGTAACCTCCGCGGCTGGCCCACCATGCCGCCGGCCGCCGGCCCGCAGCCTGAGGAACCCGAGTACGTCCTGTGGCCGTACACGGGAGAGGGGTCTGTCTGCTTCTATCCGCCAGGCTCGGTCGAGGAGCATCTCGTCATCGAGCACGGCATCGACTCGCTGGAGGTGCGGCGGAAGAGCAGGGGCCACCACGACCATGCACACGAACACTCGGAGCAACCCAGCACGCATCGGGACACGATCGGCGACCTCATCGCCGTGGGCCACGCGCACCAGGAAGCCGCATGACGCCCCAAGCCGCACCGCCGCAGCAGCGTACCCGGCCCAACATGCCTGCGTCCTTGCCGAGGTCCCCACCACCACCGCCGTTGCCGCGGCGCCGCCGAAAGGCGGCAAGCCGACCGACGAGCAGGTTGCGGCCTGGCTGCGCGGCTACGCCGAGCGAGGGGACCCCAACGACCGCGAGCGGATCATCCTCGCCCACCTGGACCTGGCCGACCGGCTCGCCGTCCGCTACCGCGACCGCCCCAATACCACCCCCGATGACCTGCGCCAGACCGCCCGGGTGGGGCTGATCGGCGCTGTCGACCGCTACGACCCGACCCGCGGTACGCCGTTCCGGCCGTACGCGATCGCCAGCATCATCGGCGAGCTCAAGCGCTACCTGCGCGACGCCACCTGGTCGGTGCGCGTGCCCCGCTCGGCCAAGGAGCACGCGCTCGCGCTGCTGCGGGTCCGCGACCGGCTCGCGCGTCGCGGTGACCGCTGGCCGGCCATCACCGAGCTGGCCGCCAGCCTCGGCATCACCCACGACGAGGCCACCCGCGCCATCCAGGCGGCCGAGACCCGCGCGACGCTCTCGCTGGACATCCCGGTCGATGGCCAGCACGCCACGCCCCTGGGTGCCCTGCTGCCCGATCCCGAGCCCACGGTGGCGCCCGAGGACCTGCTGGTGTTGCCCGAGCTGGTCGCCGCCCTGCCGGCGGCCGAGCGGACCGCGGTCCAGTTGTACTACCTCCACGGCCGCAAGCAGCGCGAGATCGGCGTGGTGCTCGGCTGCTCGCAGATGCAGGTGTCCCGTGTGCTGCGTCGGGCGCTCGAACGCCTGCGTGACCAGCTCGTGGGCGGCGACGCGTAAGGATCCATCGGACGCCGCCATCACGGCACCGACGACCTTGCCACGCTCACCGGGAATGGTCGACTGTGAGGCGTGAGCGGCGTTCACGCCGGCTCGAGGACGACTGACATGGACCTGCCCCGGACGCCACCAACCTTGTCGCAGGTGCACCTGGCCGAGGTGGGAACCTGCGACGCCTGCCTGAGCTCCAGACGGCAACGCCTGAACGTCGGGCTGGCCCTGGGGATCACCCTGCCCGGCGCCTACCTGGGGCTCGCCCTGTTCGCGGGCCTGCCCCACCCGGAGCTGACGCCGCCGCTCGAGGCCTTGGTGTTTGGCCTGGCGGTGGTGGGGGCGGCGTTCGTGCTGTCGTGGGCGGCCGAGCTGGCGGCACTGGAGATCTCGGCCGGGCTGGCGATCTCGATCCTTGCTCTGGTGGCGGTGATGCCCGAGTACGCGGTCGACTTCGTCTTCGCCTGGCGAGGCGGCAACACGGTGCAGGCCAACGGGACCTGCCAGCAGGACGGCCAGGACCCCTGCTCGCTGGCCCTGGCCAATATGACCGGGGCCAACCGGCTGCTGATCGGGATCGGCTGGGCGCTGGTGGTGCTGCTGGCCTGGTTCCGCTTCCGCAGGCAGGGACGGCCCCGCGGCGGGGTCCGGCTGCCGCGCTCCTCGGCCGTCGAGGTGACCTACCTGGCCCTGGCCACCCTGTACTCACTGACGCTGCCGCTCAAGCGCACGGTCACCCTGGTCGACCTGGTCGTGCTGGTCGCCATCTTCGTCGCCTACACCCTGCGGGTCTCCAAGGCACCGCCGACGGAGCCGAACCTGGTCGGCCCGTCGGCCTGGCTGGCGACGCTGCCGGCCCGCCGGCGGCGGGCCACCTACCTGTCGTTCTTCGCGTTCGCGGCGGTGGTGATCCTGCTGTCGGCTGAGCATTTTGCCGACGGCCTGGTCCAGACCGGCGAGCAGCTGGGGATCAGTCCCTTCTTCCTGGTCCAGTGGGTCGCCCCGCTGGCCTCGGAGGCGCCGGAGCTGCTGGTTGCCGGGTTGTACGCCTGGCACCTGAACACCACCAGCGGGCTGAGCACGCTGGTCTCCTCCAAAGTGAACCAGTGGACGCTGCTGGTCGGCACCCTCCCGCTGGTCTTCGCCGTCGCCTCCGGAACCGCCACCGGCCTGCCCGTCGGACCCGCCCAGCGCGAGGAGCTGCTGCTGACGGCCGCGCAGAGCCTGTTCGCGGTGGCGGTCCTGGTGAACCTGGAGATCAGTGTCCGGGAGGCTGCGGCCCTGTCGGGGCTGTTCCTGGTCCAGTTCGCGCTGGCCGCGCTGGTCCCGGGCGCCACCGAGCTAGTCGCCCTCGCCGTGACCTACCTGGTGCTGGCCGCGGCGCTGCTCTTGCGCGCCCGGCACCTGCTCGGCCCGCTCTTGCGCGACGGCCTGCGTACCCCCTACCACCAGCTCACCGACCAGCCCGAGGCAGCGGCACGAACTGGTGCCCATCGCCCCGCGGGCAAGGAGCGGCGCGAGGGTCCCTCTTGAGCCCCAGGCCGGCACCACGCCGCATCCGTGCGACTGCCGACATTTCAGCTAAGAGTGGTCGGGGAAGACGCCATCTGCCGGCCAGCCGTCGGCGGCACCATGGCAGCCGGCTGCGGAGCCCCAGGCAGGAGCGAGCCTTGCGGGCCTGGTCACAACCTGGATGGATCAAGGTCGCGATGGAGTTCCGCCTCGAATCCACCTCCAGGGGCACGCTGTTGCGCACCGAGACCCGAATGCTTGCGACCGATCCGCGGACACGGCGGGCCTTCGCGGCCTACTGGTTCCTCATCCGCCCAAGCAGTGGTGCGATTCGTCGTGAGGTATTGCGAGTCGTCGCGGATCGTGCGGAGTCCCCTCCCAGGGGGTGCTGACCCGTCCGCAACGACCCCGCCACCTGGTAAGGGCAGGTCGCCGGACCCTTTGGCGGGCCGCGTCCAGCCCCGGCGGGCCTGGCCACGACCCGGACGGTGACTGGTTGGCCGGGTTGGCCGGGCTGCCGGCCCGCGCTGGTTCAGGACACTCCGTCCAGCCAGCACGCCCGGGACTACGATGGCAGCGAAACCAACCCCGCGGCGACCGTCGCGGTGAAGGTCGCGGCTACCGTGGCCGCCGCCCGGCCGCCAGCGGCCTGCTGCACGCTGCCAGCCCGCTGATGGAGGCGTCGATCACGATGGCCGAGCAGCTGGCGCCAAACCGCGGGTCAGCCGGCGACCCTCCCGCCTGCAAGGACGCGCCGCGCAGCTACCGGGCCGGCGCGGCGAGTGCCAGGTGCTGGACCGGCTGATCGATGCTGTTCGGGCGGGTGAGAGCCGGGCGCTGGTGCTGCGGATGGCTTCCAGGGTGGTCTGGTGCAGGTCTTGCAGGGCCGCAGCCAGGACCGGGAAGAGGTCGATCGTGAACAGGTCGGTGAGCGGGGTGTGGCCGTGGATGACCACACGCGGCGCCAGGCCCTCGACCAGGGTCATGGACTCGAACAGGCCCTCGACGGATCCCTCCGGGAAGAACGGCCCGCCGAGCTGTGGCATGAGCATGTCGCCCACGAGCGCCACGCCACGGTCGGGGAGGTGGATGACGAGCCCGTCGCTGGTCTCCTCGCCGGTGATCGGGTACAGCTCGAACTCCACGCCGCCGACGGTCAGCTTCTCCGGCGCGCGCACCAGCCGGTCAGGGACGATGTCGAGCCACCGGCCCGCCCCGGAGGGGTCGGCGGGCCGGAAGCGGTGCACCAGGTCCCCGGTCGGCTGGTCGAGCGGGACGTAGATCACCACCAAGTGCTGGACGCTGGACAGCCCACCCCCACGACCGGCCTCGCCGGCCGGGCTGGAAGTTCCGGTGAACTTTGCGGCGAAGAAGTCCTGCGGCTGGTCCCGGGGCAGGGGAGACCCGGGACCAGCGGTCAGGTGGGACGGGTCAGCCGTCGGCGTCGTGGCCGGCGGCCACGGTGGGCGCAGCGCCGTACCGGTAGACGGGTGCGGGCATCTGGCTGTCGGCGCCCTTGACGCTTTTCCAGATCGCCTGGTTGAAGGCCTGCTCGTCGATGCGGTCCTCCTGGCGCAGATCCTGCCTGGCCGAGGTCGCGGCCATTGGGGCACTCTGCGAGTTTTTCTCGTCCAGCGGCTGCTGCGGGGTGATGGCATCGTAGGAGGCGAGGTCCGGCGTGTCAGTGAAGGCGTTGAGCATCGGCACTGCGGCCGCGTCGAACTGCGTGAGCGGGCGCACCCCGACGATGAGCTCGATAGCGCGGAGCATCGCCACCGTCGAGTAGAAGGTCGAGTCGACCGTGCCGGTCTGGGTGTAGGGGCTGATCACCTGCGCGATGGTGCGGTGCGCGTCGACGTGGTCGGGGCCGGCCTGGGCGTCGTCTTCGACCACGAAGATCGCGGTGTCGGTCCAGTAGCGCGAGTGGGAGACCGCGTCGACGACCCGGCCAAGCGCCAGGTCGTTGTCGGCGACCTGCGCCTTGGGGGTCGGCGCGCCGGGCGTGGTGCCCGAGGTGTGGTCGTCGGGCAGCCGCAGCAGCTCGACCGTCGGGAGGTTGCCGTCCGCCTCGAACTGGCGGAACTCGCGCAGCCACTCGTCGGCACGGACCTGGTCGGGGATGGCGTTGTTGTAGCCGGGGAAGGCGTGGTCGGTGTTGGCCTGCAGGTTCGGCTCGGTGTCGGCGACATTGTTGGTCGGCCCGACCGTACCGGGAAGCTGGATCCAGAAGCCGTAGTTGCGGTAGCTGACCCCAGCATCGTCCAGCCGGTCCCACAGGTAGCCCCGCTCGGGGTCGCGGCCCGGCGAGGAGGCGAGGTTGCCGCCCTCGAAGTCGTAGGGCCTGTTGCGGCCGCCGTAGTTCGGCGGCCAGCTCTTCTGGTCATAGGTATTGGCGTAGGCCGCGGTCGACCAGCTCCAGCCGTCGGCCGAGACCTCGGCGTTGGCGTAGAAGTTGTCGAGGGTTACGAAGCGGCTTGCCAGCTGGTGCTGGTTCGGGGTGACCGTGGGGTCGAACAGAGTCAGCGACGGGTCGCCGTCACCCTTGCCCAGATCGCCCAGGACCTGGTCGTAGGTGCGGTTCTCCTTGACGACATAGATCACGTGCTTGATCGGCGACGGGTCGCCGACGTGGCGGGGGATGACCTGCTCCGGCCTGGCACCCTGGGTGCGGACCTGGTCGCCCAGGCCGAAGTCGTCGTTGCGCTGGACCTGCTGGGTGTAGCTGGCGAGCATGTCCGCATCGGGCACGTCCACGATCGACAGGCTGCCCTGGATCATCGAGCCGACGTACTGGCTCTGCCACCCGACTGTGCCGCGCAGCTGAGCGTCGGTGTAGGGGTTGGGCCCGTTGGGGTTGGGACCGGCGCCAAGGCCCTTGGCGTTGAGGACCAGCAGCCGGCCGCCGTCCCGGCTGAGCTCCAGCCCGGTCGGGTACCAGGCGGTAGGAATCAGCCCGCGAACGCTCGCATGCTCGAGATCTACCACGGCCACGTCGTTATCGCCGGCGTTGGCCACGTACAGCGTCCCGCCGTCGGGCGCCACCGCCAGGGCGTTGGGGCTGGAGCCGACCGGGGCGCCTCCATACGGCGCCAGACTGATCGTGCTGGTTACCGCGAGCGTGGCGGTGTCGATAACCGAGACGCTGTCGGCGTCGGTGTCGGCGACGTACAGCTTGTGGCCGCCAGGGCCAAGGCGCAGCGCGCTGGGGTGGGTGCCGACCCGGATCGTCCGGGTGACCTGGTCGGTCGCGGTGTCCAGCACGCTGACGGTGTCAGCGCCCCAGTTGGACACGAACGCGAGCCTGCCGTCACGGCTCAGCGCCACGGTGTAGGGGTTGTGGCCGACCGGCACGGTGGCGGTCACCTTCGCGGTGGCCAGGTCGACGACCGCGACCGCGTCGGCCAGGTTCTCGGCGGCATACAGCGTCTTGCCATCCGGGGAGACCGCGATCCCGGCGGGGTGCGGGTTGGGGCTGGCAGTACTGGTCGGGATGGCGATCGGGTCACCCTCGGTCAGGTGCTGGCCGGCGACGTCGTAGACGCGGAGCTTGTTGTTGCCGCCCGCCGACGCGTACGCATGCCTGCCGTCGGGGCTCCACGCCACCCCGACCCACAGCGCCTGAGGCGTCTTGTAGGAGATGGTCTGCACAACCTTGCCGGAGGCCGTGTCGACGACCTGGATCGATTGCATCCACTGACCGTCGTTGGAGACCAGCAGGGTGCGGCCGTCCGGGCTCAGCGAGGCGCCGTAGGGGCGCTCGCCCAGCTGCACCTGCCGGCCAACCGGGGTGACGAACCAGCCATTGCTGGTCACGCCGGTCCCGTCCCCCTGCGGCCCGGGATGCTGGAGGGGTCCGATGAGTCCGAACGCGGTACCGCCAGCCACCAGCACGGCGACCGCCAGTAGCAACGGCAGCGGGAGCTTGATCAACTCTCGGCTCGGCAAGCGCAAACGCGGGAGATTCACGGCGCTCCTTTCACGCTCGAGGCGGAGACGCCGCGAGGCTCGCACCCCAAGTTGTCAGCCACAAGGCACACAAGCGGCAGATCCGGCCCATCGGCATGAACGATCCACTTCTGATCAGCGAGGGCCTGAGACAAGCGGTGGCTTTCTGGCTCGACGTGCTGAGCCTGATGTGGACGGCTACTCGCGCATTGCCGGGTCGGCGGCATCGGCGAGGGCGGCGGCGAGGAACCGGTAGGTCCACTCCTCAGCGAACCGCCGCGAGTCGGCGAAGACCACCTGAACCTCGGGGTAGCGGACCTGCAGGCGGGCCAGGACGTCGGCCAGCCAGGTTCCGCTCACGTGCTCCAGCTTGAACAGCACCGCGCCCTGTTGGGTCCTGACCGCGTAGTCGCCTGCCGTAAGCGCCGCTCGCTCGGTCGTGACCTGGCGGTCTTCTGGGTCTGCCAGAAGATGGCTGGTCTGCCCCGCACCTCGGTGAACACGAACTGCGAGCGGGCAAGGTGAGGACGATCCAGCACCAGGTCGATCGCCGCGCCCCGCCGCCGGCAGGAGGTCACGGGGACCCGCTCGAGGATCTCGGGCTGCGTGGGCCAGTCCTCCTCAAACCGATGGCAGTAGATCCGGGAGACCCTGGGCCAGGTGTCTCGGGCCTTCAGCACCAGGCCCCCTTCCAGGGGGAGCTTCAGCAGGTAGGGGAGCTTGGTGTCAGGCTGCGGATTGCGGGCGATGAGGAAGACCGGCCGCGGCTGCCCGCTCTGGCTCATCGCGGTCGCCTCGCACCGGCTCTGGCAGTCATGCCGCGATCCCCCGATATTCGTGGATGAGCCCGGCGAGCGGGTCACAGCGCCAGATCTCGTCGGGGTGGACGGGGACCGGTTCACCGTACAGCGTCTTCAGCTGGACCGTCTCCATGGTGAAGAAGTCACAGGCCATGATCCCCCGGGCCTGGGGTCGCGTTTCAACGAGCTGGCCTCGGCGATATGAGCTCAGCCGGAGGCCATGGCTTGGTCCTTCCCTGATTCCACACCATGCAATGGCCCATAGGGCACGGCAGTGCTGAACGTCACGTGCCGGCTGTGACCGCTGGCACAGCTGGCCTCTGGACTGAGCCGTCATGCTGAGCACGCTCGGCATGGCCGTGTCGTATCAGCTGCCGCGCAGAACGCTCCTCCAACAAAGGAGGTACTCGCCGATGACGCTCTGGGACGAACTGGACGGGCGGACCTGGCGCGTGCGCGCCGGGCCGCGATCGGCGAGCGCAGAGCCACGTCGCCGTCGCAAGGGCCGACGCCGGGTGGCACGGCCTCGCCGCCAGGCTCACCGGGCGCACACGCTGACTCCGCCTCGCCCTTCGACGTCGTGACTGTGCGTTTGGAGCAATCGCCCGGCGAAGCGATGCCCGAGCGGGTCGCGTCGACCGGATCAGAGAGGGGCGAACATGACGAGTTCACCCAGCGCTGTGCGGGCCGGCATGCCACCTCGCGTGCCGCCTGTGGCGCCCGGGTCGTTCCTGCTGGGATCGGCGCGCGAGCTGCGCCGCGACATGTTGGGGGCGTGTGAGCAAGCGTTCCACCAGTACGGCGACGTGGTCCGGCTCCTGGTTGGCCCGCCAGGGCTGCGTCTGGAGCTGTACCTGCTGTCCCACCCCGACGCGATGCAGCGTGTGCTCGCCAGTTCCTGGAGGAACTACCGCAAGGAGAACGTCTTCTACAGCGAGGTCCGCGGCGCCTTCGGCGACGGAGTGCTGACCAGTCAGGATGGCGAGTGGCAGCGCCAGATGCGCTTCCTGCAGCCGCTGTTCACGGCCAAGCGGGTGGCCGGCTATGCCGCGGTCATGAGCGAGCAGGTCCAAGACCTGGCCCAACAGTGGCGGCTGCGGCCTGCTGGCATGGTTGACCTGCATGACGAAATGACCCGCCTGACGCTGCGGATCGTGTGCCGGGTGCTGTTCGGCGCCGACGTCGGTCAGGCCTTGCCGGTGGTGCAGCGTGCGTTCGGGCCCCTGGGCGAGGCGGTCCGGCGGCGTGGCATGGCGCCGGTGCGCCTGCCGGCGGGCTGGCCGACCCCGGTGAACCGGCGACTGGCCCGCGCGCGGCAGGCGTTGCACGGCGTCTGCGACGAGATCATCGCCCGACGGCGAGCCCGCAGCGACCGGCAGGAGGACCTGGTCGGCCTGCTGCTGGACGCGCGCGACAATGACAACGCCCTGGAGGACGCTGAGATCCGCGACCAGGTGCTCATCTTCCTGCTCGCCGGGCACGAGACCACCTCGACCGCGCTGACCTTCACCCTGCACCTGCTCGGCCGGCATCCCAGCGTGCAACGCCGGGTTCGCGAGGAGGTCAGCGCGGTCGTCGGCGATCGGACGCCCACGGCGCAGGACGCCCCGGCACTGGCGTACACCGCGATGGTGCTCAAGGAGACGATGCGGCTGTATCCCCCGGCGCCCCTGCTCGGCCGGCGCGCCGTCTCCGATGACCAGGTCTGCGGGTACCACATCCCCGCCGGGACTGATGTGCTGCTTGCACCCTGGGTCGTCCACCGGCACCCGGAGTTCTGGGACGAGCCCGGGCGCTTCGAGCCTGAGCGGTTCACCCCAGAGCGCGAGAAGGCCCGGCACCGCTATGCGTGGTGCCCGTTCGGCGGCGGTCCGCGTGGGTGCATGGGGCAGCACTTCTCGATGCTCGAGTCGGTGATCGCCCTGGCGGTGCTGGTGCGGGACTTCGAGTTCTCCGCGCCACCCGGCGAGCCGCGGTACACCAACCACATCACGCTGCGCCCGACCCACGGCATGCCCAGCCTCGTCACGCCTCGGTAGGCCGACCTCAACGTAGGCTCCGATGATTGCCAATCTCCCCAGCCGGAGAAGAGGGTGGTCTTCCCCGACTCGGATCGACCGTCCATCAGCTTCGTGTCGCCCTCGCTCACGCGCTGCGCGCACCAAGAAGCGGTGGGCGCCACGTCCTCCACGAGCAGGCGAGCACGGGTCGCCCCGCCATTGCCGTCTGCAGGCGGCCGCGCCGGGCCGGCGCCCACGGACGCGATCGTGGTGGACACGTTGTTGGCGATCAGACTCCGATCGCTGGTGAGCCTGTGACCTGCGGCGGGGGTTCACCGTCATGTGCAGGTTCGTGTCGCCATTCATCACCATCTCAGGTGTCGCTCTACACCCTGGCCGCATTCCCCGCAGCTCAGCGGGTACTTCGATGCCGAGTTCCTTATGGGGAAGTAGTTAGCGAAGGAGGTGCTGTGCAGACGCAGCAGCCAGCGGCGCCAGACCGCTCACCCGGACCCGGACCGGTGACCGCCTTCGTGCAGCCGGTGGGCATCGGCCTGCTGATCGCGCTTGCCTTCGTGCTGATCTACCTGACCGCTCTGCACAAGCCGCAGCCCCACAACTTGCCCGTCGGAGTGGTCGCGCCCGCCGACGTCGTGGCCCAGCTCCAGCGCTCACTGTCTGCACGGACCGGGGACGCGGTCGTGCTGCGGCCCGCCGCAGACGTCACCGCGGCACGCCACCAGGTCAAGCGGGGCCACATCGTGGCGGCCTACCTGCCCGGCCAGGGCCGAGGCCAGGGCAGCCGGCTGCTGGTGGCCGGCGCCCAGGGGACGGCGGTGAGCCAGGCGGTGACCGGCATCTTCACCGGCGTCGCCGGCGCCCAGGGCACGCGGCTGCAGGTCGACGACGTGGTGCCGCTCAGCGCCGAGGACCCGCGCGGGTTCTCCGGCTTCTACGTGATCTTCGGGGTCACCCTGGCCGGGTTCATCTTCGGCCAGACCAGCCACCTGTACTCCAAGCGCCTGTCGCTTGGGCAGCGGCTCGTCCAGGCGCTGCTGTTCGGGGTGCTGGCCGGGCTGGCCGGCGCGCTGATCGCTGGTCCGCTGCTGGGCGTGCTGCCCGGGCCGTTTGTGGCCCTGGCCGGCATCCTGGTGCTACTGGCGCTGGCGACCGGCCTGGTGACCATGTCGTTTACCGCGCTGCTGGGTGACCCGGGCATCGTGCTGGCCACCTTGCTGCTGGTGATCCTGGGCAACGCCACCAGCGGCGGCGTGGTCTCGGCGTACTTTTTGCCCGGCGGCTACCGCCAGCTGAGCCCGGCGCTGCCCCCGGGCGCCACCACCGAGGCGCTGGGGCGCGTGGACTACTTCGACCCGGGCGCGGCGCTTGGGCCGATCGCGGTGCTGGCCGCCTGGACGCTCGGTGGCCTGATCCTGCTGGTGTCGGTGCTGGTGGCTGGCAACCGGCGGCGGACACGGCCGCTCGCCGCCCCGGCCGCCCACCGCCGACTCGGCGAGAGAGGCAAACCTCGCGATCCCCGGACAGGGTCGTCGTAAGCTGTAGGGAAAGGGCAAGCTCGTGAGGCCATCCGCGCAGTCCATCGCACGAGGCAACGCCCGTCACCCGTGGCGGGTCATCGGCGTCTGGCTCGTGTTGCCTGCTGCCGGCGGCCAGCTCGGTCGCGGTCGCGGCCGCCGGCCCGAACGCATGCTCGGCGCGCAAGACCGCGTGTAATGAGCGCTGACGCTCGACCAGGCTGGGCCGACTGGAGGTGACGCGATGAAGTACACACAGGTGTGGATCGGCCGCGACGGCCACCGGATCTACGCGCGGGATTATCCGGGGCAGCAGCCACCGATCCTCCTCCTGCACGGGTTCCCCGACAATCTCCATCTGTATGACCGTCTCGTCCCACACCTGAGCCCGTCCAGGCGTGTCGTCACGTTCGATTTCCTGGGCTGGGGTGCCTCCGACAAGCCCACCAAGTATCCCTACACGGCCACGAACCAGACGGGCGATTTGGATGCCGTCATCAGCCAACTGGGACTGGACGACGTGACGCTCGTCGCGCACGATGCCTCCGGTCCGCCGGCCATCGACTGGGCACTGGACCACCCTGACCGCGTGTCGGCGTTGATCCTGCTGAACACCTATTACTGCCTGATGCCAACGCTGCGGCCGCCGGAGGCGATCCTGCTCTACTCGACGCCTCTGCTGCGCAACGCCGGCCGGCTTGTCGCCCGGACCTGGGAGTTCCTTGACCGCAGGCTCTACACCTGGCAGGTCGGGCGGTTCATCGGGGACGCCTCGGCCAGACAGGAGCTGGTGCCGTCGTTGTACCAGGCGTTCCGGACCGCGCGTCCTGCCTTCTGGGCGCTGAACGACGACCTGCTTGGGACCGTTGTTTCCCGGACGCGGAGGATTCCGGAGATGCGGCAGTTCACCAGGCCGGTGCGCATCATCTTTGGTGACCGCGACCCCTACCTGAACAAGGGAGTCGCCCGTCGCTTCCACAAGCTGTTCCCAGGCTCCGACCTGTCCCTGGTTCCCGGCCGCCACTACGTCCAGGTCGACCAGCCACAGGAGGTGGCCAACCTCATCCTTGGTCCCCAAGGAACATGATTTGACCCAATGGGTCTGCCGACTCCAGCCGGCCCGCCCGGTGCGGGCGACGCTGGACGTAGGGCTCGACCAGAGCCGCCGCCATCCGGGTGCGTGGTTGGGCGTCGGGTCGGGCGCCCGCGGGGGCCGGTCGGACCGCACGCAGCAGGCGGCCGAGCGCGCACGACCTCCTCAGGCAGGGCAGAAAGCCAGCGCCGCAGGGTCGCTCCCTCCCCCAGGCGCAGGACCTCATCGACGCGGTGCTCCACGATCCTGGCGGCCCAGCCGGCTTCCCCCGCCGCCATGGCATGCCGCACGGCATCGTCGACCAGCCCACGGCCCGCGGACCAGGCGGCGGCCCTCCGGTGCAGCCCGGCCACCCGCTCGGCGCCCCCCTCCTGCCGCTGGCGCACCCGCAGCAGGTCGGCGAACAGGCGGTGGTAGCGGTACCAGCGGCGCTGCCCGTCCAGGGCAACCAGGAACAGGTTGGCCCGCTCGAGGTCCTCGAGCAGCTGCTGGCCGTCCGAGCGGCCGGTGACCCATCCCTTCGTCCGCTCCTCCAGCAACGCAACGCGCTGCTCAGGCAGGTCGAGGCCCCATACCTCCCGCAGGAGGGCAACGGCCTCTTCGTGGGTGACAGTCGTCCAGGACGACAGTGAACTCGCTCGGGCCGGCCGTGAGCTCGTTCACCACGGCCGTGACCACGGCTTCGGGCGTCGGCTGGTCCGGCGTGTCGAGCAGCGGGAGGACCCGCTCCTCGAGTCCCGGATGCACCTGCTCGACCGCGGCCACCACGTACCGCCACAGGCGCACCGGGTCGTTGTCGTCGGAGTCAAGGGAGGCCCAACCCACCGGACGGGTGGTGGTCCGAGCCCACTCGGTGAGCAGGGTCGACTTCCCGAACCCCGCAGGGGCGCTCACCAACAGCAGCTCGCGCGCTGCCGCCTCCTCGATTCGGTCCAGCAGGCGCGGCCGGACAAGGACGTCACGGCGGCTCCGCGGGACGCGGAGCTTGGTCGCCAGCAGGACGTCGCGCTCCCGAACCTGGGCGCCCGGGCGGTCGGAACCATCGCCCGGTCGAGCCTCGGCGACCCCGCTCCCGCTGCGCAGCTCACACATCCTGCGAGCCTAGCAGGGGAGGTACCGGCGGACCGTGCGCCACCCGGCTGGAGGTAAGTTCGACCTCAGATACAACGAGCCGGCGGGCGTCTGGCTCCCGTCGATCCTGGGTCGTGGGCCCTTCGGGTCAGCAGGGCCGCGAACCATTGTGGCTCAAGTCTCAGCCGCGGCGAGCTCGCCCATCAGTTCGCGCCGGAAGGCATGATAGTCGACCTCGATCGCGTGCCGGGGCGACGGATCGAACCGATAATGCGGGCGTGCGACTTCGTGGCGGATGCGGGCATCGATGTCGGATGGGCGTTTCAGCCGCCCACTGATCTGCAGCGCCGCGATGCGCGCCTGGTAGTCGGCGAGCCGCCAGATGCAGCCGATCGGCTGGAACAGGCCGATGAAGAACAGGCTGGGAATCGTCGGATGCATCATCTTCAGATAGAGCGGCGGCGTCTTGGCCATGTCCCAGTCGGCGACCTGCTTGGACAGGAACGGGAAGCTGGTGCGAAAGCCGGTCCCCATGATGATGGCGTCGAATTCTTCCTGGGCGCCGTCGGTGAAGTGGACGGTGTGTCCGTCATAGCGCTCGATGCCGCGGCGCGCGACGAGCCGGCCATGGCGTAGCGCTTCGAGGACGCTGGAATTCACCGTCGGATGTTTCTCGAGCGGCGCGTTAGTCGGAGTCTGCAGGCCGTAGTCCTCCCACTTGCCGACCGCGAGCCGCAGCCAAAGCTTCAGTGCCGACTGGAGCAGCGGCCTTGGAATCTTGCGCTTCCAGAACGCATAGACGATGTCGACCGGCTGCCCGAACATCAGTTCCGGAATGAAGTAGGTTCCCTCGCGCATGCTGAGCGCGGCGCGCGAGGCGAGGCGGGCGACGTCGACGGCAATATCAGCGGCGGAGTTGCCCGCGCCGACCATGAGCACGCGCTGGCCGCGGAACGGGTCGGGGCGCTTGTAGGCCGAGGAGTGAACGATCTTGCCGGTGAACGTACCCGGGTATGCAGGCAGGAACGCTTCGCGGTGGTGGCCGGAGCAGACCAGCAGGCTGTCGAAGAGCTCAGCCCTTGTGTGGCCGTTGGCGGTGACGCGAACCGTCCATCGGCCATCGGCGCCAAGCGTGCATTGCTCGACGTGTGAGCCGAGGCGGATGTGCGGCTCGAGCTGAAACGCTCTTGCATAGTCGGTGAAGTAGGCGAGCAGCTGCCGGTTCGAGGGGAAATCCGGATAGTCTTTCGGCATCGGGAAATCGTCGAACGATGACATGCGCCGCGACGAGATGAGGTGCGAGCACTCATACACGCTGATCCGGTGGGGATCGTCGGTGAACGCCCAGTTGCCGCCGATGCCGCTGCTCTCCTCGTAGCAGACGACGTTGCGGCAGCCGGCCTGAAGCAGATTCTTCAGCGCGGTCAGACCGCAGGGCCCTGCGCCGATCACGCAGATCCGCTTTTCGCCAGATGATTTCATGTACGCGACGAGCGGCAAGCAGCCATCGTAGTGGCCGATCAGATGCGGAAGGCGACGAGGGTCGCGGCAAGCACGACGGTCGCGAGCGAGAGGAGCCGCAGTCCGGTCTCGGCAGGAGCGGTGAGTCGCCTGGCGTCGAGTGGCTCCCTGCTCGCGTCGGCCAGCTCCAGCTCGCCGCGAACCGCGATCACCCGGCGTCGCACGTACCGCACGTGGTTCGAGAGCACGCGCTGGGCGAGCGAGAGCAGCACCGCGAAGACCGCGGCGAGCACCGTGACGCCCCCGACGTCGCCCGCGACGGCCGCGTAGCCGCAGAGCACGGGGAAGCCGCCCCACGCGAGCCCGAACCAGACGTCCGAATGGAAACGCCCCCCACCCAGCTCCAGGTTGTACGCCAGCACCAGGAAGAGCCCGAGTGGGATGAGCAGCGCGAGCCAGGCCTCGAAGGCAACCGTGCCCACGAGGCCGATCGTGCAGGCGCCCACGATCGAGACACCGGCGAGCGCGACCAGAACCCTATCGGGGATCTTCGTGCGCAGCGGTCGCCCATTCAGCTCGTCGAGGGCGTGCGCACCGACTCCGACGGCGAGTGCGAACGCGGCGACGACGGCACCGAGCCTTCCCCAGGCGCCGACGGGCGCGTGCCTTTCCCAGGCGACGACGGGCGCGAGGCAGCCGCCGATGACGACGTACGACAGGTGCCACGCCGTGTAGGGAGGATGGAGCAGCGTCACGTAGTCCCGCCAGCCGCCGCGCTCGAGCGCGTACCAGGCAGGACGGGAGACCGGCTGCACCGCCCGCGTCATGACGCCCTGGGCCGCACGGTCGGGCGCGCTCACGTCTTCCGTCCCCAGATGACGACGGCGCCGCCGAGGCTCAGCCGCCGCACCTCGACCCCGTGGAGGCTCGCCGCGTGCCACCACTCGAGCTGGCGCTCGAGCGGGTGGCGCTGCCAGAAGTCGCGGATCGACCCTCCGAGGAAGTCGCCGACCTCCTGCCAGCCGTTGCGGAGGAGACGGCCGGCGAGCGGCAGCACCGCTTGGACGTAGAGGTCCCAGAGCGGGCGAGCGGGACCTTGCGGGACGCCGAACTCGAGCGAGGCGACAACGCCACCCGGACGCACCACGCGCGCGAGTTCGGCCAGCGTCGCCCCCGGGTCGGCGACGTAGCGAAGCAGGTACGTGAACGTGAGGTGGTCGAAGGATTCGGAATCGAGCGGGAGCGCCTCCGCCGACGCCTGGAGCAGCTCGACCTGGTCGCCGAAGCGACGGTGTGCGACCGCCAGCATCTCGGGGCTCTGATCGAGGCCGGTCACCCCGAATCCCTGCCGCAGGAGCCCCGCCGCGACCAGTCCCGTCCCGGTCGCCACGTCGAGAACGTGACCGCCGCGCGGAAGGCGCGAGACGAGGAAGCGACGCCAGCGCGGGTCCTGTCCCAGCGAGAGCGCGGCGCCAACGCGGTCGTACGTCGGCCCGAGCGGTGCGAACAGCTCGCGGGCTCGCGCTTCCAGGTTCCGCGCCGGCATCCGTCCAATCACCCCTTTTCGGTCGTCGGGTCGGCGGCCTGCCAGCAAGCGTGCGATTTGGGATGATCGGGTCACTGTCGCCTCCTCGGAACGCACGCTGCCTCACTCCGCTCGCAGGATCGCGGCGGCCCGGCTGCGGGCGGCTCGGCGGGCGGGCAGGAAGGCGCCGGCGAGGGCGATGGCAAGCCCCGCCAACCCCAGCGGGTAGAGCGTCATCGGGTGGAACACATCGAACGCGAACGCCGGGAGCCTGCTGTTGCCGGTCTGCCGCGCGAGCTGGGTCATCAGCCAGTGGTGCGTGCGGACGCCCGCCGGCATCCCGACCAGCCCGCCGATCACGCCGAGGACCGCGCTGGTGGCCATCACCATGGTCAGGAGCTGCCCGGGGCTCATCCCAACCGCCTTCAGGATGGCGATGTCGCGGGAGCGCTCGCGGACCTGGAGGAGCATGGTGGAAAGGACGCCCACCGCCGCGACCAGCCCCAGGACCACGGCGAGGACGGACATGATCGCGGTGATGGCGTCGGCGTCCGAGTCCGACGCAGCTGGGGTCGCGGTCACGGTCAGGAAGTCCGGTTCCTGGGCCTGGACGGCGGCGGCATAGGCGTCGGCGTCGGCGCCCGGTCGGAGCTGGACGGCATAGCGGTCGGGCTCGGCAGCCGGGTCGGCGGCGGTGAGGGTGGACCAGTTGAGCGCGGCCCCGAAGTCGATGGAGGCGAGCTCCCCCACGACGTGGAGGCGGAGCGGCCGACCGGCGATGATCCCGTCGAAGGTGCTCCCCACGTCCAGATGGGCCTGGTCGAGGACGCTTCGGCGCAGCAGCACCTCGCCGGGCTGCTCGCCCAGCCACCGGCCGCGAAGCACGAAGGTCGGCCAGCCCAGGCTGCGGGCGACGTCGCGGACGGCGACGCCGTCGACAGGGTCGGCGAGGCCCGGGACGACGACCGACCCGTGGCCGACCGCCAGCACCTGCTGGGTTTGGGGCTGGCCGTTGAGGATTTCCATGACTCGGCGGTCGCTCACGGTGCTCTCGCGCGATACCGACACGTCCCCGTCGAGGCGGGAGACGGCCCCCACCCACTCGGTCGCGCTCCCGCGGAGGCCGGAGGCGAAGACGATCGTGGTCACCCCGACCAGGACCGCCAGCACCGTGAGACCGCCGCGCAGCGGACGGATGAACGCGTCGCCGGCGCCCAGGCTCAGCGGCCGGGGCAGCCGGAGCTGCTGGAGCCGCCGGGACAGCCGCCAGGCCCGATGCGAGCGGGGCGCGCCGCCGGCCGCGATCGCCTCCACCGCGCTCATCCGGCCCGCTCGCAGGGCGGCGAGCGCGGTCGCCACCACCACGCAGACGAGAATCCCGGCCAGCGCCAGGAGACCCGCGAGGGGCGACACGGCGGCATGGGCCGGCAGGTCCATGCCCCGGGCAGCCCGGTCGATCAGGGGCAGGCTGAGGGCGGTTCCCGCCGGGATGCCGACCGCGCAGCCGGCCAGCGCCGGGATCACCATGCCGACCACCAGCGTCGCGACCACCTGAAGCGGGGTGAAGCCGAGCGCCTTGATGATCCCGATCTCGCGGTAGCCGGCCAGCACGGCGCCCAGGACCAGGTTGACGATGGTGGCGAGGCTGGCGGCCAGGGCGATGATGCCGAAGGCGATCATCATGGTGAGCAGGAACTGGTTGAGGGCGTTGTAGGCGTCGCGCATCGCCAGGTAGTTGAGCGATCCGCTGACGGCTCCCGGCGGCAGGCTTGCCTGGAGCCGCTCCATGCCGTCGCGAAGCTGGGCCTGGCTGGGAGCGGACGGGAACCGGTAGGCCACCTCGTAGCCGAGGCCGCTGCCTCCCGCCAGGTCCGCCACCTGGGCGGGCAGCACCCAGGCCCGCTGGGTGGTGGTGATGCTGGCGCCAGCGGAGGTCTGGCCGATGTCGACGGCCTCGCCGACCACGGTCAGGGCCGGCTTGCCGGCGGTGTGGAGCGAGACGAGCTGGTCCCCGAGGTGGACCCGGTTCGATTCGGCGAAGGCACGGGTGACGACGACCTCGCCCGGCGCCTGGACCCAGCGTCCCGAGGTCATGCGGAGCCGCTCGACCGGCCCCTGAGGGTTGTCCCTGCCGACCAGGTCGAGCTGGTAGCGCGACCGCCCGTTTGAGGACTGGCGGTGGAGCACGGTCAGGTACACGTCGGGCCATGGCCCGGCGAACGAGCTGGCGCCGATCGTCGCGGGCGTGGACGCCAGCT
>Ga0137379_10001761_pt1 | contig 19951 bp, 25 predicted proteins | sample SagtaG_18_FD_104812 | JGI IMG/M metagenome (GOLD analysis project Ga0137379, IMG submission 104812) | Vadose zone soil microbial communities from Sagehorn Ranch, Mendocino, California, USA - Sage2_L_80_16 metaG | ecosystem: Environmental > Terrestrial > Soil > Vadose zone | place: USA...
CGCGTCGCCGCCACCGCCGTCGCCATACTCGACTCATGCGGAGACGCTACGCGGTGTCGATACCGATCGTCTTGAACGATCGTGCAGCCGGCGGCGCGACTGGATTGGGTTGTGGCCAGCGCGATCGGCCTCGAGCCTGCCCGCCCGTTCGGTGAAGACGGCCCACACATCCGAAGCGAGGCCCCGCTCCACGGTGGGTCGTGCTCCTTGGACGGGCGGCCTGTCAGAGCTCGGTGACCAATTCCGAATCCGCAATAACCGGCCACAGCCCTGTCCGGCGGTCGAGCGGAGGTACTGGGCGGCAGAGTGTCTCCCCGAGAATCCCCAGCGGCTCGCGGTTGGTGGCAAGCACCCGCAGCCGGGGCAGCGGCCGAGCAGGTCGTCGACGAGTCGCGCGGCCGCGTCGATCAGGTGACTCGCAGTTGTCGAGCACGAGCAGGTGGTGCGCCACATCCGCGACGAGCTCGACGTCCGCGTGCAGCAGCTGCTGGCCGAGCTGGTCCCGGCCAGCGCCTGACAGCGGCCATCGCCGGTCAGGACGGGGCGAGATGCGGCTGCTGGTGATCGGCGGCAGCGACGCCGGGATCAGCGCCAGGATACGCGTCCGCGAGCTCGACCCGTCGGTGGAGGTGACCATGCTGGTCGCTGACGCCTTCCCCAACTTCTCCATCTGCGGACTGCCCTACTACCTGTCGGGTGATGTGGCCGACTGGCGTGACCTGGCCCACCGCACCACCAGCGACCTCGAGCAAGCCGGCCTGCGGCTGCTGCTTGACCACACTGCCCGAGCGATCGACGCCATCGGCAAGCAATTCACCGTGACTGGCTCCGGCGGCGGCCAGTGCCAGCTCGGCTATGACAAGCTCATCGTCGGGACGGGCGCGTTCCCGATTCGACCCCCGATCGACGGCCTAGACCTGGACGGGGTGCACCTGCTGCACACCATGGGCGATACCTTCGCGCTCCACCACGCGCTCACGGCCGGTGCCCGCTCGGCCGTCATCGTGGGGGGGCGGCTACATTGGCCTGGAGATGGCTGAGGCGTTCACCGCCCGTGGCCTCACCGTCACCCTGGTTGAGCAGGCGCCAGCGGTCATGCCCACCGTGGATGTCGAGCTGGGCCGGCTGCTCGGGCAGGAGCTGTGCCGCCACGGCGTCCGGGTGGTCAACGACGTCACCGTCAAGGCCATCCACCGCGAGGCTGGCAGCCTCATCGTGGCGGCTCCTCCACGGGCATTAGCGCCCGCCCTGCGCTGCCGCTCGTGGCCGTCCTGACCGCCAGCGAGTCGGTCACCAGTGTTCAGACTATGGACAACTCCCCGTGGCGGCACACAATACTGTTTTCCCTGCTCATCACAGGTTCGGGGGGCGGCAAGTGTGCCCTCGGCAGGATTGGAACCTGCGCACCTGTGACCGGTGACGTTCTCGCACGCGGGGCCTTTACACTGTCACGGGCGTGGTGAACTCCGGTAGGCTCGGTGGTCCAGTCGGCCCTCCGACACCGAACATGTGTTCGACCCAGGAATGCGTCGGCCACCGCGATCTTGCAGCTCGTGTGGGGCGCCAGCTCCCGTAGGCAGGGTCGGAAATGACCCGGAACTCACCAGCGGCCGGTCCAGCAGGCCCCTCAACCGACGTCACGCGAAGCGAGGCCGAGGCGGCCCTGGTCGCGGTAGCTGTCCGAAAGGCCGCGGAGCGCCTGCCGTGGCCCCTGCGGTCCCATGCTCGCAGAAGGTCTCGAGCGACTGCTCCAGGCAGGCCACCGCCTCGCCGAAGCGGCGCTGCCGCCGCCGGAGTTCGCCGAGGCTGCGGGTCGCGTGCGCCCATGAGTTGCGATCGCCGAGCTCCTCGAACACCTGCGTGCTGTGGACCAGCGCCATGGCGGCATCGTTTTTGTGGCCCTTGGTCACGCGCGCAAGGAGGCCCTCCCCTGGTATGGCGGCGCCGCGGACCCGGGGCGGGTGTCTGCCCCTGGTATGCCCCTCATTCGCCCTCGCTCCGCGGCGGCGCCTCGTGGCCTGCGGGCGACCCGAGCGTGGCAGTGGGCCAGTCGGGCCACCGACCCAACGCCCACGTTGGCGCGCGCTGGAGCGATGGCAGGAGCACCAGACGAAAAATCTGGTGCTCTAGGATCTCCGAAGGCGTTCCACAGGCCTCTGACCAGGCCGTTGCCAGACATCGGGTCTGGCAACGATGGCCCGAAACTGCGACCAGATTGCGACCATGCGGCGCGGGACAGGCAGGGACGGATGCCCGACTCCGACCGGCGGCATGGCCGTTGAGCTGGGAAGACAGGGACGCGGAGGGACAGAGAGGATGGGCGGGGACGGGCGGGCGATGGCTACGGATCTGGCGGTTGGGGGTTCGAATCCTTCGCGGCACGCCACCAAGCCCCAGGTCCGCGGCCTGGGGCGCTTGCTTTGCTTGCCTCACGGAGACCGGGATCAACGGTGCCGACGGTACGACCGGGCAGATCTTGACTTTGCCGAAGCCCCCCGGTGCAGCCGGTCGCCGGCACAAGAGCAACCCAAGGCGATCATCGTGGTGCCGACGTGGCTGCCGCCCATCTTCCCACTCCCCCGCCGCCGCACGATCCAGGCAACGGTCGGCGCGGATCGTTCTTGGACGGTGGTGGTCAAGGTGCTCGGCTACCGTGCAATCAGGACCCCACCTTCGTGGAACGGTTCCGCCAACAGGCCCGCAAGTACGGCATTGCCTTCACTAGCAGCGAGGCCGCCCTTCCATCATGCCTTGACTCAACGCAACCAACAGCGCCGGCCCTCGCAGGTTGGTAGAAAAGGGATCGGCACTGTGGTATCTGTCGCTTGACCGAAAGGGGAACGGAAAGGGGGGGTGATGAACCGCAGAATCCTGGCCATCGCGGCAGTACTCGTGGCGTCCGTTGCCACGGCCACGCCGGCGTTCGCCGGCAGCTACGACGCGTCGCTCTACAGCGGCGCCACGTGGTACGCGAAGTTTCAGGCGGTATCGTCTGGGACCCCAACACTGTGCACGAGCAACGTTGGGGATGCGCCGCAGCTTGCGTTTGGGAATAACGTGGACGCCAGCCATGAATGCGGCTCGCAAAGCGAGACCTCGATCGCGATCAACCCCAGAAACAACCAGAACATCATCGCGGGCTCCAACGAGATCCAGCGCCTGCCGATGCGAGCGATGTTCTCGACCGACGGAGGCCAGACCTTCACGGGAGTGGATCTGCCACTGCCGCCGCCGCTGACCAAGAACGGCTTCGACTTCGGCTCGGATCCGGCCGTCGCCTTCGACCTGAGGGGCAACGCCTACTACGCCTACATCGTGGTCTTCTTCTCCGCCGGCGGCGCGATCAACGGAACGGAGATGGCAGTCGCGCGCTCCTCCGACGGCGGCAAGACATGGGCCTCGACATACTTCAACCCGCAGACGGGCCAGGGGCAGTTCAACGACAAGCCGTACATCACGGTGGACACGAACGCGAAGAGCAAGTTCAAGAACCGCATCTACGTCGCCTGGGACAACGCGACGGGCTTCTCGTCCAGCGAGACGCACGGCAACAACGTCCTCGTGTCGTTCTCGACGGATGGGGGCGTCACGTTCTCGGATCCGGTCTCGGCGAGCCCGAACTTCATGGGCGCGACCGGCCAGATCGGTGCCGACCCGTTCGTGGCGCCTGACGGCACGGTGCACGTGGCGTGGCTCGACTACGCGCACAGCCTGATCGCCGAGTCCAGCTCGTCGAACGGCGGCGTCAGCTTCGGGCCGTCGCACGTGATCTCGCCCACGCAGATCTCGCTCGACATCGACATCCCGGCGCAAAACGTGCGTGGCGCGCTCGTCTACCCGTCGTGCGGCGCGTCCGCCGCGGCGCTCTACTGCTCGTGGATGGACGGCTCGCTGGCGACCGGGACGGACGTCTTCCTATCGAGGTCGACCGACGGTGGCGTGTCGTGGGGCGCGGCGACGATCGTGAACGTCGACCCAACCGGCGAGGTCGCCGACCAGTTCAATCAGTGGCTCGCGATTGATCCGTCCGATGCCTCGGTGAATGTCGCGTACTACGACACCGGCGCCGACCCGACACGGAAGGCGACGCTGTACACGCTTGCCCGCTCGACCGACGGCGGCTCGACATTTGCCCGCTCGGCCGTCGCGAACGCGCCGACGGATGAGACGTGCTGCCAGCCGAGCGTCAACCTCGGCAACCAGTATGGCGACTATGAGGGCCTCGCCGCGCTGAACGGCGTCGTGCGCCCGGTGTGGACTGACCGCCGGCAGGCCGTGATCGATCTCGGCCTGCGCGAGGAGGTCTTTACGGCAGCGCTGACGCCGTAGCACCGGCCGCGAGATCGGGGGCGCCGCCGAGCGGCGCCTGTGGGTGTCAGAAAGTCGATCGTGGGTGCTGAGCTGCGAGTTGGTCGGAGAAGCCATCGGGCCACGATGATCGCCGCATGACCCTTCGACTGCTCTATCTGCTGTTCTGCCAGGCACTGCGGTGGCTTGTGCTGCTGGCGCGTAGCTCGGCCGCCAAGGACGCTGAGCTGCTGATGCTGCGCCACGAGGTCGCGGTGCTGCGACGCCAGGTGACCCGGCCATCGGTGGACTGGGCGGACCGGGCGGTGCTGGCCGGGCTCGCGCGGCTGCTGCCCCGTCCAGCCTGGAACGGGTTGCTGGTACAGCCGGCCACGCTGCTGCGGTGGCATCGGGACCTGGTCCGGCGCCGCTGGACCTACCCACACCGGCGTGGCCGTCCCGGTGTGGCGGCCGAGTTCCGCCATTTGGTGCTGCGGCTGGCCAGGGAGAACCCGACCTGGGGCTATCGCCGGATCCACGGCGAGCTGTGCCGGCTTGGATACCGGATCGGGGCGAGCACCGTGTGGACCATCCTGCAACGCGGTGGCGTTGCTCCAGCACCCAAGCGGTCGGCGCTGACCTGGCGGCAGTTCCTGCGGGCCCAGGCCGAGGGTGTGCTGGCCGTGGACTTCTTCACGGTGGACACAGTATTGCTGCAACGTCTCTACGTCCTGTTTGCGATCCAGGTGGCGACCCGGCGGATTCACGTGCTGGGCGTGACCGCGCACCCGATGGGGGAGTGGATGACCCAGCAAGCCAGGAACCTGCTCATGGGCTTGGAGACGACGTCAGCCGGTTCCGGTTTGTGATCCGCGATCGGGACAGCAAGTTCACCGCCGCGTTCGACGCCGTCTTTGCCGCAGCGGGGATCGAGGTGCTGGTCACGCCGGTGCGGTCGCCGCGGGCGAATGCCTACGCGGAGCGGTGGGTTGGTACGGTCCGCCGCGAGTGCTTGGACCGGATGCTGATGGTTGGGGGTCGGCATCTGATGTCGGTGCTGGGTGAGTATGCCGAGCACTACAACGCCCATCGGCCGCATCGCGCCTTGCGGCAGGCGCCGCCGCTGGGATCGGGCGAACCAGTGGTGTTCGGGCCGGCTGGGAGGGTGGTGCGGCGGGATCGGCTTGGTGGGCTGCTCCATGAGTATGCGCAGGTCGCGTGAGGTGACCGAATATCTGGCACCCACAGGTGCTCACCGTGGTGGAGGCGGAACTGGTCGGCGAGACCCGCGTCGGTGGGGTGCCGCTGGGCGAGCTGGCCGCGCGGTGGGGCATCAGCTTGGGGTGCTGTTAGCCGCCGGAGCGGGCCAGCGCCGACCAGCGAGCACGAGACCACGGGTAAAGCGCCAAGTAACGCCGACGGCTGTGCTGATCGTCCAGGCCCTATAGACCGAGTGCCTGGCGGAGGTGCCGTGCGTGACGGCGAGCGACCGGCACGGTCTCGTGGGTGCGTGTGTCGGTGGCGAGAAATAGCGTTCCTTTGAAGCCCAGCTCTATTTCTCTTACTCGGCCGAGATTGACCAGAAATCGGCGGTGGACGCGGAGGAAGCCCTTGTCTTCGAGCTGTTGTTCAAGGCGATCGAGGCCCCGGGTGGCGGCCAGGAGTCGTCCTTGATCGCTCGTCAGCCAGACATTGTTGTGGTCAGCCTCGGCGAAGCGAATCTCGCGGGGGTCGAGGAGAACCCATCGATCTTCCCGCAGTGCGATGACCCGACTCGGAAGCGGGCAGGGGTGAGTGGAGTCGAGTAGGGGATCGTCCGAGGGTGCCCCGAAGGCAGGATGCTCGTCGAGAGACCCAAGGGCTAGCAGCAAACCAATCACCTGCGTCCCGCTGAAGACCGGGCGGAGCGCGACCGAGACGGGTCTACCGAGGAAGGGCACAAAGACCTGCGTTGATCCCGTCCAGTCGGGGTCTTGTCGGGTACGTTCGATTGCGCGATGGACCAACCGCGGCAGTGTGGGGAGCTGGGGAGTCCAGCGGTGGGCCGGGGCGTAAGCTGGGGTGTCTGCTGGAGTGCCCATAAGAACAGCAGCCTCGCTATTGGCGAGCACGACGTTCCCGGCCGGGTCCAGTGCGGCGAGCGGCGTCGCAGACGCCACCCGAGCGTCGGCGAAGGCAGCCGCCAGGAGAGTACCGCTGTGGTGCGCCCGCTGCCGCAGCTTAGCCTCGGTAGCTGCGGCGACTTTGCGGAGCCACGGCAGCACACCATCGGGCAACGACGTCTTCCAGCACGAAATGTTGAGTACGGCGAGTGGGTCGTGGGTGACGACGTCGCGGACAGCGACGCCGGCACACACCCACGGATGAAAGCCTCGACACCAGTGTTCTGGGCCCCTGACCATGACGGGGCGGTGGCTTTCCAGAGCGGTTCCCACGCCGTTGGTACCGCTGGTCCATTCCGACCAGGTGAACCAGGGGGCCAGGTTGCTGTCCGCGGCTCGGTGAAGGATGCGCCGACTTCCCCAGGACGCCAGGATGCGTCCATCGGGGTCGGCCACGGTGACGAGACCATCGAGGCCGTCGACCTCCCCAGCAGCGGATGTCGCCAGGCCGCCGAGCTCGGCGAACACTACATCGTGGTCGATCGAGTGTGCGCTTACCTCGCCTGCGGCGGGCGCCCGGTCCAAGCGGGGGTCGACCTCGTACTCCTCTCGGCACCGGTACCAAGACATGAGGATTTCGGGCCGGACCCCCTGGACAGTGTCTGCCCCGGCGGCGAAGCGCTCCCAGGCGGCAGTGGTCCTCTTGAGGTTGTCGCCCGCAAGCGCGGCCCCGCTCGTTGCGGGTGAGTGGCCGCTCGTTTGCTCTTTTGCGCCGTTCATCCCAGCCCCCTTGGGTGGTGGCGAGGGACCGGTCCAGGATCGGTTGGCGAACGCACCAACGACCCGATGGCAAGGCCGCCTAGTACCAGGCTAGCCGCCAGGTTACGGCACTCCAAGAGTGAAAGTGAGACACGGCGGCCTGGGATGGAGTGATGCGCGCATGCGGGCGGTGGTATACCGAAAGCCGTTCGAGGTCGCGGTGGAAGAGGTCCCTGACCCTCGCATCGAGCAGCCGAACGATGTGATCGTGCAGATCACCTCGACGTGCATCTGCGGGTCCGACCTGCACATGTACGAAGGTCGCACGGCCGCGGAGCCAGGCATCGTGTTCAGCCACGAGAACCTCGGCATCATCGAAGAGGTCGGCAGCGGCGTCACCAGTCTGGAGCAAGGCGACCGCGTCGTGATGCCGTTCAACGTCGCCTGCGGCTTCTGCAAGAACTGCCTCGGCGGCTACACCGGGTTCTGCCTGACGGTGAACCCTGGGTTCGCCGGCGGGGCGTACGGCTACGTCGCCATGGGCCCCTACCCCGGCGGACAGGCGGAGTACCTGCGGGTCCCATACGCGGACTTCAACTGCCTGCCGCTGCCGGCGGGCACCGAGCACGAGTCCGACTACGCGCTGCTCGCCGACATCTTCCCCACCGGCTCCACGGCTGCGAGCTCGCGGGCGTCTCGCCGGGGGAGACCGTCGCGGTCTACGGCGCCGGGCCGGTCGGCCTGATGGCGGCGTACTCCGCCCTGCTGCGCGGTGCGTCGCGTGTCTTCGTGGTCGACCGCGTACCTGAGCGGCTCGCCAAGGCGCGGGAGATTGGCGCGATCGCTGTCGACTTCTCCCGGGGCGACCCAGGTCAGCAGATCAAGGACCAGACCGGCGGTGAGGGCACCGACAAGGGCGTCGACGCGGTTGGGTACCAAGCCGTCAACCACTCCGGTGACGGGGAGGAGCCGGCGACCGTGCTCGACCAGCTCGTGCAGACCGTACAGCCGACGGACGCGCTCGGCGTGCCCGGCCTCTACGTTCCCTCCGACCCTGGTGGCGTTGACGAGAACGCCAAGCAGGGCATGCTCCTCGTGGCGATCGGCAAGCTCTTCGAGAAGGGCCTGCGGATGGGCACGGGGCAGGCGAACGTCAAGCGCTACAACCGGCAGCTGCGCAACATGATCACCGAGGGGCGGACCAACCCCAGCTTCGTGGTGTCCCACGAGCTGCCGCTCGACGAGGCGCCGGACGCATACCAGAAGTTCGACAAGCGCGTCGATGGCTACACCAAGGTCATCCTCAAACCGGATGTTCTTTGATCGTCAGCCGAGGAGTGCAGCAGAGAGCCCAGATGGGGAGGAGGCACCATGGCTACCCGGTCACGACCAAACGGGTGACGTTGGATGCGGCGCAGACAGTGACCTCCGCCCGCTTCGGTAGGGAGACTCTACTAGGAGGTGAAGCCATGGCGACCCCCACAGGGGAGCGAGCTGCGATGCTGAGCAAGCTCGGGTTGGACAGGCAAAATGGGGCGACGCTGGGTCGACTGCTCGCTAACGGAAACGTCGCGCAGGCCGAGGAGGGGCCCGACGGCCGTATGCGCGCCACGATCAAGATCAAGCCCGACGAGCTGATCTGGGACCCCTCGATCCTCGTCCTGCCCCATGGGGGCGACCTCGACCTCGAGCTCGTCAACGATGACCTGAACACGCATTGCGCGCTCTTGCCGAGCAATGGTGACAGTCAATTCATATGGCTGGTGAACCACTCACGAGGAACGGCAAGCCTCAACCTCGACGGCCCGGGCTACTACTGGTTCGGTTCGCCTACAGGCAACGACGAAGGCAGGGGCCTGACCGGTGCGATCGTCGTGCTGGGGGAGGTTCCGCCGGAGGCTCGCCTCGACCGTCCGGCCCAGCCACGCCCGTAAAGGAGGAGTTGATGGCTGAATACGTAGATGCAGGGCATGCCGTCGACTGGGCATCCCTGAGCGGGGTGGTCGGGAGCGCGCCGCCGGCGGTGCAGAACGTCACCTACGAGCGCATTCTCAGGGCCCGCTCGGAGCCGCAGAACTGGCTCACCTACTACGGCGCCTACGACGGGCAGCGTTACAGCCCGCTGGAGCAGATCAACACGGAGAACGTCAGGCGCCTCAGCCCCGCCTGGGTCTTCCAGTGCGGGCCGGCCGGCTTGGAGGCGGGCGCGTCGACGTACGCGTTCGAGGCCGCCCCGGTCGTCGTGGACGGAATCATGTACGTCACGGGCTGGGATGGCTGGGTCTGGGCCCTCGACGCCCGGACCGGGCAGGAACTGTGGCGACACAAGCATGCGACCCCGTTCGATACGTCGCTCTGCTGCGGCAACGTGAACCGCGGGGTCGCCGTGGCCAAGGGGAAGGTCTTCGTGGTCACCCCGAACGCCCATGTGCTCGCGCTCGACGCCGTCACCGGCAAGTCTGTCTGGGACAAGACCAACGGCGACGTGCGGGCCGGTGAGAGCGCTACGGTCGCTCCCCTGATCGTGAAGAACCTGGTCATCGTCGGGAGCTCCGGTGGGGAATTTGGGGTGCGCGGACACCTCGACGCCTTCGATCTCGAGACCGGAGAGCACGCCTGGCGCACCTACACGGTGCCGAAGCCCGGAGAGCCCGGGTCCGAAACCTGGCCTGCGGAAGGTGAGGCCTGGGCACGAGGTGGTGGGAACCCGTGGATCACCTCCACCTATGACCCCGAACTGAACCTCCTGTACTTCGGGACCGGCAATCCGGCGCCCGACTTTGACGGAGAGGTGCGGCCGGGCGACAACCTCTACACCGACAGTGTCATCGCTGTGAACCCCGACAACGGCGAGATGCGCTGGCACTACCAGCACAACCCGCATGACCTGTGGGACTACGACAGCATCTCGGAGAACATCCTCTTCGACCTCGACGGCCGCAAGCTGATGGGCCACTTCAACAAGAACGGGTACGCCTACGTGCTGGACCGTACGGATGGTGCGCTGGTCCGGGTCTTCCCCTTCGTCGACCGCATCACCTGGGGCGAGGTCGATCCCAACGGGAAGGTCACGCCCAAGGTGTACCCCGATAAGGAGGGGGACCCGGTCCACTTCTACCCGGGTCCGGGCGGCGGCAAGGAGTGGACGCACGCGGCCTACAGCCCGAAGACGCAGCTCTTCTACGTCCCCGTCCAGGATGTCGGCGCCACGGCCACCCGGCGGCGGAGGGAGTTCAAGGAGAGCATTCCGTACTGGGGCGCGGGCGTCGCCGTGGACTCCGAGAACATGGCGGGCTCCGTGAGCGCCTTCGACCCGGCCACGGGCCAGGAGGCGTGGCGCTGGCGCAATGAGGTGCCGATGTGCGCGTCGGTGCTGGCCACGGGAGGCGACCTGGTGTTCGCCGGCGAGCCTAGCGGGGAGTTCAACGCACTCAACGCCCGCACCGGGGAGCTGTTGTGGCAGTTCCAGTGCGGAAGTGGCCACCACAGCAGCCCGACGACCTACAGCGTCGGTGGGCGGCAGTACATCGCCGTGCCGAGCGGGTGGGGCGGCTGGATCGAAGGGTTCGCGCCCGGGATGCTCGCGGGAACCCGCGGAGCCGCTCTCTTCGCCTTCGCGCTGCCGGAGTAGCACAGCAGTCTGCGCCCTCCAGATCGCGTGTGGCAGCCACATGGATCCGGCGCGACCGCCCACGAGACGTCAGGAAGGAGGTGACAGCCGTGGACCGGGAAAACTTCGCCCCTCGACCCCACCAGGATGAGTGGGAGACCCCCGCTCTCGAGGAGATCGGGGTGTCAGCCGAGGCGAGCGCATATGTGTACACCTGGGACCGGGACTGGGACTAGACGGACAGGGCGCCGGGCGAGGCAGCCCGGCGCCCTTCCGGTATGCGGCACGCAGTCACGGTGCAGGTTCGGGTGAGGACGACCGGACATCGAGGGGACAACGGATCGAAGTGTGGGTGCGGGTGCTCGGATCGGCAGCCGGGGGAGGATTCCCGCAGTGGAATTGCGCCTGCCCTACGTGCCGTGCGGTGCGGGACGGTTCTCGGCCATCCCGTCCGCGCACCCAGTCGTCGATCGCCGTGAGCCCCGACTACCGGCGATGGTTCCTGCTCAACGCCTCACCCGATATCCATGCCCAGATCGAGTCTCTCCCCGCCCTGCACCCCTCCAGCGGCCCCCCGAGTGGCAGGGTGTCCCCCCTGCAGGCCGTACTGCTCACCGACGCCGAGCTCGACCACACGCTCGGTCTGCTACTGCTCCGAGAAGGACGTGGCCTCGAGCTCCACGCCACCGAGGCGGTGCACGACACGCTCTACAACGGGACGTCGTTGCTCCGCATGCTCGATGCCTACTGCCCGGTCAAGTGGCAGCCGGTCGTCCCGGAGGCCGACGTACCGCTGGGAGATGGGCTGTCGTACCGGGCCTTCGATGTGCCCACGACGAAGCGGGCACGTTTCGGCTCCGGCAAACGGAGCGGACGAGTCGTAGGTTACCGCCTGACCGACGAGCGCAGCGGCCGGGCAGTGGTGTACCTGCCGGGCGTGCAGGAGCTCACGGCAGCGGTGCGCGCCCAGCTGGATGACTGCGCTTGCCTGCTCGTCGACGGAACCTGCTGGCGCGACGACGAGTTGATCCAGCTCGGCATGGCCGGCAAGACGGCGCGCGACATGGGGCACCTGCCGATCAACGGCCCCGACGGCAGCCTCGAGCAGCTGTCTCCGCTCCCCATCGAGCGCAAGATCTACACCCACATCAACAACACCAATCCGATCCTGCTCGAGGACGCGCCGGAGCGGCGCATCATCGAGCAGCACGGCATGGAAGTCGCCGTGGACGGGCTGGAGCTGCAGATCTGATGAGAGCCGTGGTGACGGTACCGGAAGCCGAGAGCCTCGTGGCGGCGCTACACGCGCAGTCCCAGCGCTATCACGATCGGCATCCCTTCCATCGGAAGATGAACGAGGGAGGTCTGAGTCGTCGGCAGGTCCAGGGCTGGGTGGCCAATCGCTTCTATTACCAGGAGAATCTCCCTCTTAAAGATGCCGCCATCCTCGCCAACTGCCCTCATCGAGAGGTGCGCCGTCGCTGGATCCGACGCATCCTCGACCACGACGGCACGGTGGACGGGGAGGGCGGCATCGAAGCGTGGCTGCGCCTGGGCGAGGCGGTGGGCTTGACGCGGGACGAGGTGCAAGATGAGCGGCACGTCGTCCCCGGGGTGCGGTTCGCTGTTGATGCCTACGTCAATTTTTCCCGCACCCGGCCGTGGGTCGAGGCGGTGGCCTCCTCGCTGACCGAGCTGTTCGCGCCGGATCTGATGGCCGAGCGCCTGGCCGCGTTCGAGCGCCACTACCCCTGGATCGATCCTCAGGGGCTTGCCTACTTTCGGGCCCGGCTGACGCAGGCTCCACGCGACTCCGAGCACGCCTTGCAGGTGGTGTTGGAGCACTGCCGGACACCGGATGAGCAGGCAGCCGCCGTGGCGGCGCTGTCCTTCAAGTGCGACGTTCTATGGAGCATGCTGGATGCCATCGATCGGACCTATGCGGATCGATAGCGATGCCGACCGCCCCCGCCTGGCGCCGCACGTTCGACTGACGTTCGACTCGGCGCGGGAGCGACACGTGCTGTTGGCGCCGGAGACGGTCTCCGTCCTCAACGACACAGGCGCGACCATCCTCGGGCTGTGCGATGGCGAGCGGACGGTGGCCCAGATCGTGGCGGAGCTGCACCGACGATATGACCGCGTGGTCGACGACGAGGTACGGCTCTTCCTCGCTCGGCTCGTCGCCAAGCGATGCGTGGAGGTCAGCCATGGATAGGCCGTTCGGATTGTTGGCCGAGCTCACCTACGCCTGCCCGCTGCACTGCGCATACTGCTCCAACCCGCTCAACCTCGCTGACTATCGGGACGAGTTGACAACGCCAGAGTGGCAACGGGTGGCGGCCGAGGCCAGGGACCTGGGCGTCCTGCAGCTTCACCTTTCCGGCGGTGAGCCGCTCCAGCGCCGCGACATCGTCGAGATCGTACGCAGCGCCAGCGAGCTGGGTCTATACACGAATCTCATCACGAGTGCGCTCGGTCTGTCGTCCCGCCGCGCCGAGCAACTGCGCACCGCGGGCCTCGATCACGTGCAGATCAGCATCCAGGCCGACGAGTCAGCCCTCTCTGACCGCCTCGCCGGCACACCATCCTTCGAGCGCAAGATCGCGGCAGCTCATCTCGTCAAGGAGCTGGGCTGGCCCCTCACGCTGAACGTGGTGCTCCACCGGCACAACATCGACAGGGTCGCCCGCATTCTCGACGTGGCCGAGGAACTTGGTGCTGACCGTATCGAGCTAGCCAATACGCAGTACTACGGGTGGGCTTGGCGCAACCGCGGCGCGCTCCTGCCAAGCAAGGCGCAGCTCGAACGCGCCGAGGTGGTAGTGCGTGCGGCGCGTGAGCGCCTGAAGGGACGGATGCAGATCATCTACGTCATCCCCGATTACTACAGCCGGTACCCCAAGCCCTGCATGGACGGCTGGGGCCGGCGGCAGCTCACCGTGGTGCCCAACGGGGATGTCCTTCCCTGCCCGACCGCGCACGCCCTTCCCCTTCCTCGCGCCAGCGTGCGCGAGCACTCCCTGGCATGGATCTGGGGACAGTCACCCCTCTTCCAGCGCTTTCGCGGAACAGACTGGATGCCAGAACCTTGCCGAAGCTGCGGCCGCCGCGAACTCGACTTCGGCGGGTGCCGCTGCCAGACATTCCTGCTCACCGGCGATGCCGCCCGCACCGATCCAGTCTGCCACCTCTCCCCTGACCACAGACTTGTGACCGAGGCGGTATGGGCTGCCAACGAGAGCGAAGAGCCGAGCGAGGGAGCGCTCATCCCGCGGTGGCGTCAGATCCCCGGTGTCAACGCGCAACGGGCGTAGGTTCCATCGAAGAGCTGACCACCCACGAAGGAGACCTGTGCGACCAGCTGTTCGGCCAGGCCATCACCCAGGACCAACGCGCTGGAGGCGCCGGTGATCTCCTGCTGGGTGCGCACGCGCGGTGTTCCTCGGCCTTGGGCCGGGGCCGCCGAGTCGACCGCCGCCTTGGCGAGGCTTTCTGCAGGATCTGACCGACCGGGGGCTTGGCTGCCGCTGCTGGTCATCTCCGACGGCGGCAAGGGCACCGAGCATCGCAAGCGCATCCGCCACTCCAACCTGATCGAGCGCACCTTCGGCGAGACCAGACGCAGGGTGAAGGTGATCGGCCGGCTGCCCGGTGAGCAGAGCTGCCTCAGCCTGGTCTGGGCGGTGCTGGACCGGGCGTCCAAGGGCTGGCGTGGGCTCACCATGACGCCAAGGCGCTGCGCCGGTTGCAGGACCTGCGACGCGAGCTGCTGGCCCAACCATCGGGTCACAACGGCAACGAGGAGGTGGTCGCCGAGACTGGCACCACCGCCGCGTAATATCCCGCAGTAGCCTGCGTCCGGGGCCGTTTGCACCGCTCCTGAGACGCCACCTGACCGACCCGGGCGGCACGTCACGCCGGGGAAGGTCGCCCACTGGACACGAACGGGAGGACGCATGTGACGAGAGCAAGCGCGCCAGGGGCGGCAAGGGGTTCCGTTGGATGGGCGGACCTCGAGACCAGCAAATAGGAGTATGCCATGGCTGCGCTTCTCGTCCTCGGGTTCATCCTCAGCCTGGATAACTTCCGGGTGGCGATTGCGCTTGGAGTGCTTCGGTTCAGCTGGGGCCGGGCGGTGCACGTCGCCGTGACGTTCGGGGTCTGGGATGGCCTCATGCCACTGGTGGGTCTACTGCTGGGGCGCTACTTCGGCCAGGCGATCGGCGTGGTTGCCGACTATCTTGGGCCGGGCGTGCTGGCCGCGTACGGTCTGTACCTCATTGCCCGGGTACTGCGAACCGAGGCGCCGGAAGAGGTAGACGATCGTTGGGCGCTCTTCGGTATTCCGCTATCTCTGAGCGTGGACAATCTGGTCACCGGCACGAGCCTGGGGTTGCTCGGCTTTTCTCCGGTGTTCTCGGCCGCGGTCTTCGGCGTCATCACGGCCCTGATGTCGTTCGTCGGCTTGCGTCTGGGACGAGTTGCCGCCCGCTTCATACCCATCCGTATCGATCTCCTCAGCGGTGTCGCGCTCATAGTCATGGCGGTCGTGCTCGCGCTGGGATATTGATTCAATTTGGTGGTCGAGCGTGACGGGCTCCCTGCCGTACTACCGGCCGACGTGTGGGTGCCAGAAATTCGGTCGTAGGCGCTGAGCTGCGAGTTCGTCGAGGAAGCCATCGGGCCGCGATGATCGGTGCATGACCCTTCGACCCTTTCTATCAACTGCTCCTTTCTACGGTCGCGGCTGGGCCGGGCGGTCGAGGCGAGCCTCCTGCGGAACGTCCCCCATCACGACGATCACCCCGATCAGGCCACGGCCCTCATCGTTGCCGATAGGGGAACTGAACCAGTAATAGCCTGGGCCATCGAGGTTGAGGGTGGCCGTTCCGCGTGAATTGTTCGGCAACCATATGAATTGGTTGTCACCGTTGCTCGGAAAGAGCGCGCAGTGAGTATTCTCGTCATCGTTGACGATCTCGAGATCGAGGTCGCCCCCATGGCGCATGACGAGGATCGAGGGGTCCCAGATCAGCTCATCGGGCGGGATCCGTATTTGGGCCCGCATCCGGCCTTCTTTCTCCTCTGCGTACCCGAGGCTTCCGGTCGCGAGCAGTCGACCCAGCGTCCCCTTGTTCTGCCTGTCCAAACCGATCTCGGTCAGCGCAGCGGATCGATCGTCCGCGGTGCTCGTCATCGACTTCACCTCACTGGCCCATATCTTCATCCACTAGGAACTACAAATTCCATCACATCGGTCAAGCCCCGAAATTTTCTATAATTGCCACAGTAGAAATACGGCGCGTTTCAGCTCTCCGGAACGCGGACGACATAGGGTCAGTACCGGAAGGACTGATCAATGGCGGGAGTATCAGAAATACACGCCTGAGTTCCGCGAGGAGATGCCGACGTTGGTCGTCGAGGGCCAGCGAGCAAACCGCAGCTGGCTGGCGACCTCAGGGTCGGCGAACGACCGAAGGGCGATGGAAGCCCGCTCCGTGTCGAACCGGCTGAGGAGGCGAGGGCGACTTGAGCCTGAGTGGCCTGATGGACGGCACCGACCACACAAGCCACGCCGAGCAGGCCGCATGATCCGCCGATACATCGCCTGGCGAAATCAAATGCTCATCATCACATCAGCGGCTACGGGAAATCGTCAACCGGGCAACGTTGCCTGATGCGGCAATAGCACACCGGGCGCCGCCTCGCCATACCCTCTAGGGAGTTGCTGAGCCGCAGCATCGCGGCAGAGTCGGAACCATGGCGGCACCAAGCCTCCAAGACCGAGGAGGAGAGTTGATCGACCCCAAGGAGCTTGCCGACCGCTACGTGGCGGTCTGGAACGAGCCGGACGCCGACCGGCGCCGCCACGCCATTCGCGAACTATGGACCGAGGACGGTGTCCACTTGCTCCAACCGCCGCAGGAGATCCAGCAAACCGCCGCGGCGCTGGGCATGACCCCCAGCCTCACCGCTCGCGGACACGATGCCCTCCAGGTCAGGGTGACCCGTTCCTACGAGGACTTCGTCGCCTCGGGGGAGTTCATCTTCAAGCCGCGGGACAACGCCGCGCGCTTGGGCGACGTCGTCAAGTTCAACTGGGAGATGGTGCGCACCAGCGATGGCAGGGTCGCGGCCCTTGGCCTAGAGATCCTCTTTTTGGACAACGACGGTCGCATCCGGATCGACTACCAGTTCATCGAGGCGTGAACGCGAGCGTGCAGGCGCTGTTGAGCCGGTCGATTGAGGTTCTCCGTACTGCTCGCTCAGGTAGGTACCCGATTCGAGCCCCATGGGTTGCCTGCCACATAGATGCGGAATTTTGGTCGACCGGCGGCCGGGATTTCGCTCCGCTTTCGCTCCGCCCGACGCCAGGCCGCGCGGGACGGGACAGAACGGGCGGGGGCGCCGGGTGACGGCGGAAGCTGTCGACCGGCCGTTTGTGCACGTCACCTCTGATGCTCGGGGGTCGGGTGGGGATGGGAGGGGACCTGTGGGGAGACGGCGGTGCGACCTGTAAAATCGCCGGCTAGCGCCTACCCAGGTTCGAATCCTGGTCCTGCCACCAGCGCCACGACCAGCGGACACATGGTCACGATCCGGGCCCGGTCACGCAACCCGCTGGGCGAGCTTCCAGAGCATGTGAGGTTCTCCGCAGGGTGGTGTTGCGTTGTGCCGGCCCATGGCACGCGAGAGCCGGGACCTTGGCCTGGGATCAGATCGCCACGGCCAGCTCATCGAATGCAACCGTCAGCCGCCGAGTGATCGGCTCCCCAACGGCCAGCTCGTAGAAGCCACGTCGGACGTTCTGTACGAACGCATGCCCGGCGATGATCACGGTGGCGTTTCGGTCCTGCCTGAGTCCCCGCATCGGCGGCAGCCGCGCCTTCAACCGGCCGTGATCGCACTCAACGCGGTTGTTGGCGTACCGCTCGGTGCGGTGCCACGCTGCCGGCGCCAGCTCCTCCAGCACGATCGGATACGTCGCTGCCCGGTCGATGACAACCTCCACCGGCGTCACCGTCGTGGTGCCGATGGCCCGTTCGAAGAACCGGCGGGCCGCCCGGGCATCCCGGTGTGGCGACACGAACACGTCGATGACCTGGCCGAACTGGTCGACCCCGCGATACACGTACCGCCACCGGCCAGCGACCCTCACATACGTCTCGTCCACCAACCAGCGATCTCCTACAGCGTGCCGGCGGGGCCGGGCGGCCTCGGCCAGCAGTGGCGTGAACCGCTACACCCACCGGTAGATGCTGACGTGATCGACTTCGAGGCCCCGCTCGGTGAGCAGTTCCTCGACGTCGCGATAGGACAGGCCGAAGCGCAGGTACCAGCGGACGGCAACGACGATCACGTCGGGCGGGAAGCGGAAGCCGCGAAGGCGGACCGCTGGACTGGAGCAGAGCCAGGGCGACGGGTTCTCATGCCGGCAGTCTCGCTGCTCGAACGCGGTCACAGCGAATGCAACAGCGCCGCCACAGACGCCGCCTGCCGGCGCGCAGCTCGCCGGTGGCGCTACCTGCTGGAAGCCCAGCCGGCGGCTCCGGGCCAGGATCGAGGACCGACGCCTCAACCCAGTCGTCGTTGACGTGGACGACCACCTGGATCGGCTGGTCCCCGCTTGCCCTGTACAGCACCGCGTTGGTTGCCGCCTCGTTGCGGGCCAGGACGACGTCGTCGACCACCTCATCCGACACCCGTGCAGGTACGCCCGACGGGGAGGCAGGGATGGAAAGCTCCATGGCGTACCCCTTCCGGGTACAGCGTGGGTCTACCGTCTACAGGGTCACTCCTAACGTGAGGAAGCCTGTGCGCGATCGGGCGGAACTGTCCGTGGCGGCGGGCGGACCGACCGTAGATGCACGCGGGTACCAGCCGTGAGGTTCTTCACCGGGACGATTGGGTAAGGGTCTTGGGAGCGAGGCGGGACGAGGAGTGGGCGCCGCCGGTGAGACTCCGAGGATGGGGGTCGTCGTAGAGTCCCCGACAGACACCCGCTCGACCTCCCGCCTCGCCCTCTGGTCCTCTGTAGCAACGCCCGCTGGCTTGCCGTGCAGCTGGTCGCGCAGGCGTCGGGGGCGGTCAGCACCAGCGCCTTGAGGCTGTTGATGGCGGCGGTACGGCTGCTGACCGGGCTGGCCCGGGCGACCAGCAGTACCCGCAGGCCTTCCCGGTTGCCGTCTTGGCGTGGGATCGCCTGGTGGGGCGGGCCAGCACCTCGCGGGCGACGCCCAAGGCGCCGATCGCGTCGGACTTGCCGCGACGTCGGCCGGGCCGGAGGCGGTGGTCGACCTCGACCACCACCTGCCCGTGGGTGTGCAGGAACCTGGTCAGCCCGATCCCGTAGCTGCGGGTGCCCCTCCACCGCCCAGACCAGCCGAGGTCTGGGAGGCGTGCTCCAGAGCGAAGTCCAGCAGCGCCTGTAGCCGGCACCACTGGTCTCGATCACAGTGGTGGCCACGACGGCGCCGCTGGGACGCCCAGCCTCTGGTGTCCACTCCACTCCACGAGGTTCCCCCCGCCCGTCGCGGCCACAGTCGGCAGCTGCGGTGCTCAGTGTGCCTGACCGCCGTAGTCGTCCCGTTGCCAGGCCAGCTCCCGCGCCATGGCAAGCCAGGCGTTGGCTTGGGCGAGCTTCAGCTCAGCGCGCCGCAGGTACTTTTCGATGTCGATGTTGGACCTGTCCGGCTCAGCGTCGATCTCCTCGTAGAGCGCCTCGCCGCTGCGGAGGGCCTCGTAACCGCGCCGCATGGCGTCTTCCCAGGTCGCTTCCCTCCATTCCGACATGGCTCACCGCTTCCCTCGCCAGGTCCACCGGACCTTCTCGGCTAGAACGACAGCTGCCAGTTGAGTATGCCAAGCGGCTGCGCCCCGCCGGCGGCGCAGCCGCCGGCGAGTGCCGATCGACCGGCCTGGCTACCACACCCGCCAACGCCGACGATCCCCGCAGAAGTCACCCCGGCGTGGGTGGCGTGGTCTGGCCCCAGACCTTGTCCGGCAGGCCCACCGCCGGGGAGTACGGTGGGCGCGCCACGCGGCTCCGGCTTGGCGTTCGCGCCTGCTTGCTGGGTTGGTCGGAGCCTGGCAACCAGACCAAGGACGGTGACGCCTGGTGGGCCGCCGGAAGACGCGCCGGCCCGGGGAGATCAGCATCCCGCCCGGATCGGGGATCGATAAGGGCCGC
>Ga0137379_10001763_pt1 | contig 19937 bp, 19 predicted proteins | sample SagtaG_18_FD_104812 | JGI IMG/M metagenome (GOLD analysis project Ga0137379, IMG submission 104812) | Vadose zone soil microbial communities from Sagehorn Ranch, Mendocino, California, USA - Sage2_L_80_16 metaG | ecosystem: Environmental > Terrestrial > Soil > Vadose zone | place: USA...
CTGAGCCGCAAATCCAGGAAGTGCTCCGCATCAAAGAACTCGGCCAGGACTTTTTCCTGCAAGTCACCGATGCGCGGCCCGACACTGGCGGCCTCTCCGGGGCGACCCCCAGCGAGGCTGTCAGTTGGGGCAAAGTGGACCCGACCAAGTTGCCTGACGCCATCGTCTGCTACACCGATACCACTATCGCTATGCCCATCCTCACCCACTACGCTCTTGCCAGGCACAAGCCGCGCCGGCTCCGCCGCCTCTATGATCAGCGCGACAAAATGATGCGGGCGCTGACCACAGAATATTTTGCTCACAACCAGGTGAAGATGGTTGATGGAAGCGAGCCGAGGCTGGATTGAAGGCGGTCAGGCGCACGCCGGGCATGAGCATCAACGTGTTGAATTGCAACCCGGGATTGGTCGGCTGGCTGAGGGGTCGCAATATTGCCGATGCTTCCGGACATCGGTGCAGACGAGACGTGTTTGCCGGCCAAGTACGCTTCATTTTTCGGCCACCATAACTGCGCACCAAACCCTTTATTGGGGAACGTGCGCCCAAGCCGCAGCTCAGCAGCCATTTGAAGCCAATTGAATTGCCATGACCACGCGCCAGATTCAGTCCGTAGCTCGCGAACACCGCACGCCGGTGGTGGTGATTGACCACGATAGCATACGCGACAATTACGCCGCATTCAAAAAGCACCTGCCGCGCGTGCAAGCCTATTATGCAGTGAAGGCCAACGCCGAGCCGGCCATAGTGCGCACGCTCTACAGGGCAGGGGCGAGTTTCGACGTGGCCTCCCTGCCGGAGTTCATGCTGGTTTACGACAATATCAGGCACCTGCCGCCGAAGGAACAGCAGGACTTCATCTGGGACAAAATCATTTACGCCAATCCGACTAAACCAAAAGAAACCTTGCAGGCGCTGGATCGATACAAGCCGCTGGTCACTTACGACAACCTGGCCGAACTCAAGAAAATCAAGCGCTTCGCCCCGCACGCGGGGGTGGTGCTGCGGTTGCGCGTGCCCAACACCGGCTCAATGGTGGAGCTTTCCTCCAAATTCGGCTGCGACGCGGGTGAAGCGGTGGATCTCATTGAGGCGGCGTTCGGCCAGGGCCTGGTTGTCGAGGGCCTGAGTTTCCACGTCGGCAGCCAGTGCACGAATTTCCAAAACTTTGTTCAGGCGCTGAACCTGTCGGCGGCGGTGATGCAGGAAGCAAAATCGCGCGGGCACGAAATCAAGATTCTGGACATTGGCGGCGGCTTTCCCGCACCGTACAACAAACACGTCAAACCCTTCAGCAGCTTGGCAAAGACAATCAGTTGCGAGATTGATCGGCTGTTCCCCAAGGAGCTCCAGATTCTGGCCGAGCCAGGCCGCTTTCTCGTAGCCACCGCCGCCGCCTCGGTCGCCCGGATCATCGGCAAAGCGGTGCGCGATGGGAAACCGTGTTACTACATTGACGACAGCGTTTATCACACCTTCAGCGGCATCATCTTCGATCACTGCCAATATCACTTGAAGGCATTCAAGAAGGGGAACTCGGAAATCTGCGCTGTCTTCGGCCAGACCTGCGATGCGCTCGATACGATTTCACTTTCTGAAGAGTTGCCGGAGTTGGAAATTGAAGACCTGGTTTATTCCGAAAACATTGGCGCCTACAGCAGCGCCTCAGCGACGTGGTTCAATGGCTTTCCGCCGGCGAAGATCGTGCACCTGAACGAGTGACCCGCAGCCGGCGGCTTTGGCAAAACCGTAAACGGTTGGTGATTCCTTCGGCGACCTCCCAGTCTGCGCATGAAGAAATCCGATCAGTGGAACCATTGAATCACCACCACGTTGGGCGTCCTCTCCGCGCCCGGGACCACAATGATGGGGTCAGTGAGTTGCACGGCGTACGGTAGCCGAACCGGCCAAACTGCGCCCTGGTCTCCTCGCGCGTTGGTTTGTTCACGCGACGCGAGGGGCCTGGTGGTTTCGAGCTCATCGCCGGTTGCGAGCGCCAGTTCGCCGGACTCCAAACGCCGAATGTCCTCGGCGATCCCCAGCGAGGATGTGTCCGCAGGCAGGCTGAGCGGCGTTGCTGGTGCCGCCGTCAGGGGCGGTGGGGCGTCCGGTGGTGGAGCACTGCGGCCGAAGGTCAGTAGGGCCGGGGATTGCGAACCGGACAGATTCGCTGGCACTTGTCGCACGCCCGAAAGCAAATCGAAGTCATGCTCAATTATTGCGGTGACCACTGCGCCGGAGACACCCAGGTCGCGCAAATAAATGATTTGGTCAGCGTCAAGATTGAACGTGCCCGCGGAGTCAACAAACGTCAGCATGACGTCTTCCTTAATCCCGGCCTGCGCCAACTTCACGATATCTAGCAGCCAAGGCGAGACGTAAGTTCCCGGCAGAGCCGCTTTGATTGTCGCGACGGGACTGTCGAGGAGAGCCTTGACCGCAGGTGGCGAGGAGCTGGGCGGAGCGCTCTTCGCCTGCGCGCTCAGGTTTGTCAGCGCGAGCCCCGGAGTCGGCGCGACGGCTTGGTTTGATGGGAAGGTCGGCGAAGGCTGAGGCTGGCCTTGGGCCACCGAGCCTGAAACTGCTGCGGCAAGGAGTTTTAACCCCACGACCCAGGTCAATGAGAGCCAAATTCGCCGTTTCATAGCCTCTGTATAGCTGTTGTCGGCTTGAGCCTATGCACTGCCTTCCAAGAAGATCGACTTCAAACAGAGCCGGCATATTCAGTCAAGCTGGCACAGATTCCCAATTCCAGGGCTGCTTCCAGAGACCGTAGCAGAGCACACGACCAGCCTCAGTTCTCCAAAAACCGCCGATTAGAGCTTCGTTACGTGCGTCGGCCGCTTACGGGCTCTTGAACCGACGCACAGACAAAACCGTGCGGGTTGATCTCCTTTCATGGTAGGCTCCTGCCATGGGACTGCATGAGGAAACGCCTCGATCAACCTTGGCCCAAGAGCTCGGCGATGTCACCCACGTCTCACCGCTCTTGCGCAAACTGGTGCAGTTGAGCGGGTGCGTACCGGAGCAGGTCGGCGATTGGCTGCTTAAGTGCGCCGTAGAACGGGGGGCCTCGCATTATCGCCGTACTTTTGCCCCCAGCCTCCCCCCGGATAATCAGGCGGTGAGCAATGAAGAATTGGGAATCGCACTCTGCCTTGGGCACCATGCCTTTAATCCGTTCTTCATCCGTGCTGCCGCGCAACTCTTGTCGTCCAGGAACACGGACAAGGCGGCCCTGGCGCGCCTGGCGGTGATGGAACGTTGCGAGCCGGTGTTGCTGCACGTGGCCGGCGCAGCAGCCCGAGTCGCGCCGGACTTGGAGCCCTGGGCTTTTCTGCGAGTCCATCTTCCTACCCGGCATCGTGTGCGAACCGAGGCGCTGCCACACTGGTCGCGGTTTGTGTTGCAGACCGGCTACACACCTGCGGGCAGAGGGCAGCACATCGAGTGGCTCACGCGGGATGAATAATCCGCTCGAAATCTTGCAGACCCTCGACCGGCATCTCTCCAAACCCGCCGAGTTGACGGTGTTCGGGCGTTCTGCTTTGGCGTTAGGTTTTCACGGTTCGCAACAGGATTACTGGGCTACTCAGGATGTTGATTTGCCACACACTGTGCCGATCCCCCGGTTCCGATACATGTCATGCTTGCTGTCGGTTATTGCGCTCATGCTGATCGGTTGCAAAACCACACCGGAAGCCTTCTCTCCTTCTCCAACCCAGGAAGGCGTTGGCCAAATCGGCGTTAACCGTTACTACACGCCGGCTAACCAAATCCTTACGCCCGCCGGCAGGCAGGTTGAGTTGCCCGGCTTGCGGCCACAGGCCCTGGCGTTAAGTCCCGATGGCCGGTTGCTGGTGACCGCAGGCAAAACGCGCGAGCTGATCGTGATCGAGGCCCGTTCGGGTAAAATTCTCCAGCAGGTGCCCTTGCCGCCGGAAAGTGGCCAGCAACCGGCGCCCGGCTCTGTACCCGAGCGGATCCTCCAGCCGGATAAAGACGCACAAGTCAGCTTCACCGGGTTGGTCTTTTCGCCGGATGGCTCGCGGATTTATCTGGCCAACGTCAACGGCAGCATCAAAGTCTTCGGCGTCGAGCCAGGCCACAAGGTCCTTGGGTTGTCCACCTTCCCGCTCCCACCGGCGGACGCCCCGCGACGCGAGGCGGAAATCCCAGCCGGCATCGCCGTCTCAGCCGACGGCAGACGCCTTTACGTCGCTCTCAACCTTTCCAATCGGCTGGCCGAGTTGGATGCGCTGACGGGCCGAGTGCTGCGGCTTTGGGAGGCAGGCGCTGCCCCGTTCGACGTCGTGCTCGCAGGCCACAAAGCCTACGTGAGCAATTGGGGCGGCCGGCGGCCAGACACGAACAGCCTCACCGGCCCCGCCGGTCAAGGCACGTTCGTGCGCGTGGACCCGATCCGCCACATCGCAAGCGAGGGTTCCGTGTCCGTGATTGAGCTTGGCGCAACGACCAACGGATCCGAAATCCGAAAGGCCAAAGCCGAAATCCTGACCGGCCTCCATGCCTCGGCCATGGCGCTTTCGCCGAACCGGCGCTGGCTGGTAGTCGCAAACGCCGGCAGCGACACCCTCAGCGTGATTGATGCGCGCAACGACCAGGTTATAGAAACCATTTGGGCGCGCCAAAACCCTGCCGATTTGTTCGGCGCTCAGCCTAACGCGCTGGCATTCGACCGAACTGGTCGAAACCTCTTTGTCTGCAACGGGACACAGAATGCCCTGGCCGTCATTCGTTTCCAGCCGGGCAAGTCCGCTCTGCGCGGCCTGATTCCCGTCGGCTGGTTTCCGGGCGCAGTGGTTTACGACGCAAAACGAAATACCCTCTGCGTCGCCAACATCAAAGGCATCGGTTCGACCCGGAAAATCAAGCCGGGCCAGCGCGTCGAGTATAATTCGCATGAGCACTTCGGCACGCTGTCCCTGGTGCCGAAGCCCTCAGCGCGCTCCTTGCAACGGCTGACCCAAACCGCGTTTCGCAACCTCCGGTACGGCCTGCTGCTGGAAGCCAAACTGCCCCCGCGTTCCGCACGACCGCCGTGTCCGGTGCCGGAGCGCGTCGGCGAGCCGAGCGTGTTCAACCACGTCGTTTACATCATCAAAGAAAACCGCACTTACGACCAAGTGCTGGGTGACATGAAAGAGGGCCGCGGGGATTGGTCGCTGTGCGTCTTCGGGGATCGGATCACGCCTAATCAGCACAAAATGGCGCGCGAATTCGTGTTGCTCGACAACACCTACTGCTCCGGGGTGCTTAGCGCCGATGGCCACCAGTGGACCGATACCGCCATCACCACGGATTACCTGGAGAGGTCCTTCGCCGGCTTCCCGCGCAGTTACCCCGATGGCATGGAAGACAGTGACGTGGACGCTCTGGCATACTCACCCACCGGGTTCATTTGGGACAACGCCATCGCGCACGGCAAGACACTGCGCGATTTCGGCGAATTCGCCATCACGGAGGCGCGATGGCGCGATGGACTAAAGACGAACGCACCCAAGTTCCTCGATTTCTACCGCGACTTCACGAACCACGCCGGCGAAATCGAAATTCACAGCCGACCGGCGATTGAATCGCTCCGCCCCTACCTGGCCACCAACACGGTCGGTTGGGAGTTGGACATACCCGATCAGTTCCGCGCCGCGCAGTTCATAAGCGACCTAAAGCGGTTCGAGCAGAGGAACGATTTGCCCAACCTCCTCATCATCTGCCTGCCCAACGATCACACCAGCGGCACCAAGCCCGACGCCCCCACGCCCGGCGCGCAAGTGGCCGACAATGACCTGGCGTTTGGTCAAATCGTCGAGGCCATCAGCCACAGCCGCTTCTGGCCGGAGACGTGCATATTTGCCATTGAAGACGACCCTCAAAGCGGCTGGGACCATCTGAGCGCGTATCGCACGACCGCCTATGTCATCAGTCCTTACACGCGGCGTGGCGCGGTCGTAAGCACGCAATATAACCAAACCAGCCTGGTGCGCACCATCGAGTTGATCCTGGGCCTGCCGCCCATGAACCAACTCGACGCTACGGCCACACCGATGCGCGATTGTTTCGTCGCCAGCCCGGACATCAGGCCGTTCGACGCCCTGCCGGCCAACATCTCCTTGGATCGGCTGAACCCGGAACCCAGGAAAATTTCCGACCCGCTGCTGCGCAAAGACGCCTATCTCTCGGCGCGTTTGCCGCTCGACCATGCCGACCAATGCCCGGAACAGGTGCTCAACCGAATCCTCTGGCACGCGATGAAAGGCTCGCAAGCGGTTTATCCAGCCTGGGCGGCGCATTTGCCAGAAAAGGAAGATTGAGACTACGATCCACTCGCGCTGCACAACGGCTTGATCTCGCCCTTTGTTATCATCGGCCTAATGGTAATCGCCCTTGCCTGGGCGAATGAATCCTTCCGACCTAAAAGCTGATTTCTTCGAAGTCGCGGGCAAAAGTGTGCGGCAGCTCCGGCAACATCTTTGCCGCGAGCCGGCGGGTCCTGGTCAGGTTCTCCCAATATGGCCGCGCCAGGTGCACGAACACAACCCGCTTGATGTCGCGTCCTTTCAAGTAGCCGAAGACTTGCTCCGGAGAAAAATGAGCAATTTCGCACACCAACAAATCCAGAGGTTTCTCCAGCAGCGGCTCCAGGTCTTCGGGCCTGCCAAGGTCCGAACTGTGGCCGACGCGCCGCCGGCAACGAGCTCGTTCGGACGCTTCCATGCGCCAAGGCAGGGAATTTGGGGCGTTGGGCATAAGGGATCATTTCGAAGTAACTGCCTCCTCCCGCGGGCTGTGCGTGTGATGTCGCGGCTGGCGCCAGACAAAACGTGGGCGTCTGGCCCACCGGTTTCTCGGCCGGAACAGGCCCATCAGCTCGCGGCAGTGCCGGAGCAAAATGCCATTGTCACGCGCTGACTGAATGCGCGCGTTCGTCGGCGACCGTAACGAGGTCGGTGAATGTGCGGAAGTTGCCGGCGCCGAAGACGCTCTGGTCAATACGCTTGTAGCGCCAGGTGGTCTTGGTTTGTGCCGAAACCTTGTTGCACCAATCCTCCATTGCGGCGTCTTTGGCGGCGGTGCTTTCCCAAATGCGGCCTTTGGTCTCGATGATCCAGTTGAAGCCGCCGGGCGTGCCTTCTCGGCAATTTTGCGTGCGAGATAATTGGCGATGCCTTCCTGCACCAACACAGCGCGCAGGTATCGTAAGTGACGACGGCTTTGGCCATGAGTCAATCAATCAATCACACCTGAGTTTGACAGCCAACGGTCTCTGCTGCCATCTTGTCATTGGTATGAGCGTTACGATCCAACTGGATTTGCCCGAAGCGCTGGTGAAGGAGGCCAGGGCCAATGGCTTGCTTGAATCCGCGCCTGTGGCCGAACTCTTGGCGGCCGAATTGCGCCGCCGCAAAGCAGCGGCTGAACTCAGCAAAGTCCTTGACGGCATCCGCGCCCAACCGGGCGAACCGATGACAGTCGAGGAAATCCAGGCCGAGGTGGAGGCCGTCCGGGCCGAGAAGCGGGCGCGTGAAGCTCGTCATTGACACCAACACAATCATTTCCGGTTCGCTTTGGCAAGGGCCGCCGGCGCGACTGCTCTCTACGGCCCTCGGCGGAAAAGCCAAAATGTTTCTCCCTTTGTCCATGCTTCTGGAGCTGAGAGAGACCCTCCAGCGGCCGAGGTTTGCGCAACGGCTCGCTGGCCGAGGCGAGACCCCCGAAACCATCCAGGCACGTTTTCGCGCCGCCTGCAACGAAGCCATACCCGCCCAAGTCATGCCACCACCTGAGTTAGGCGACCCCGATGACCTCCATGTACTCGCCTGTGCTGTCGGCGCATCGGCTGACGCGGTTGTCACCGGCGACAAGGACCTGCTGACCTTAAAGGTATTCGAGGGTATCCCCATCATTAACGCTGGAGAAGCGTTGAAGCGGTTGGGGCTTTCGTAATCCGAGCGTCGCGTCTCCCAAAAACCCGGTCGCCGGCTTGATTCGGCGGCTCCTTGCGATCTCTGCGTTCTTTGGCGGCCATCTTCCACCTCCTCATCTCACCTCCACCTCAAACGCCTGCGACGTGTCGTTGCCGAAAATATCAATCACCTTACAATGGCCAGCCAGAATCGCAGCGGCTCCAGCCCAAGCGTTGACGTAGCCGCCGCGTTGGGCTAGAACGGGAACGGCTGAAGCGACTGCTGACGGCGGAGATTTTAAAAATGGCATACAACCCGTTTCGAGACCGACACAAATTCCAGGATGACGTCTGGGGGCAAATCATGCTTAATGACCTTGAGCGTGACGTTATCGACACGCCTGAGTTTCAGCGGCTTTTCAGGACTTCGCAGCTTGGGTTTGTGGATCTCGTGTATCAGGCGGCAAATCACACGCGCGGGGCCCATAGTATTGGCGCCTGTTACATTTCCAACGTACTAGTCAGCCGCCTCCTCGAAAATACAGTCAGGCTCAACGAGGAACATCCGGGAAGGTTCGCAGATTTCGAGATTTCTCCCTCCGAGAGGGTACTGATCCGCCTAGGCGCCTTGCTCCACGATATTTCCCACGTCCCACTCTCGCACGATCTAGAAAAAAAGACTCACAGGATCCCGTACCCAATCGCAGGCCAGGAAACGCAGGAGATAAAAATCCGCTCCTGGTATGGCCATTACAGCAAGCATGATGATTACGAGCTGAATCCACTCCTGTATCGGCTGCTCTGCGACAGGCAGCACTCAGTCCTCGCGCGCGTGCTTTCCCGCTATTCGAAACCGTTTTATGAGGCGCTCTTCGAGGACGTCAAAGTAATGCGGGACGCGAAGCCTATCCATAGGCACATGACGCTATTCGCTCAGGCGGTGGCAGACGCGAACGCCGAGAGTTGGAACGTAGAGGAACGCCTCCTGCCTGATCTCGTGTTCCACCTGCTTACATATGAAACTGAAAAGGAGGCGGAAAACAAGGTGCGCGAGATCGCTGTGGACTTCGATACTCACGGTCAGCCAAAGAAGATACGTTGGGGAATCGGACCGGAGGGCAAGTGGGAGGACCTACACGACTTATGGTATCAACCCTTCCGTCACGACATTATCGGCAATACCCTGAGCGCCGATCTGATCGACTACCTGACGCGAGACCCGCAACGAATGGGCACTAAGCGGAGGGTTGATCTGCACCTGCTGAATTATTACGTGCTCCTCCCCAGCAGCTACGTGCCGAAGAGGTCAGCGGCTGACTCGGCGGAGGGGCCTAACCAGGGACGCTATCGCTGCGCGATTGACCTTCGGGACCTGAAGCGTGGAACGACGCGAGTGTTGCTACTAAACGACATTTTCCGGCTATTGGACCTGAGACAAGACATCCATGAAAAGGCCGTCATGCACCGCGTCGTTCAGTCGGCCAACGCCATGCTGGCGAGGGGCATACTCCTGCTCGGCGATTCGAAGCCGAAGCTGCCTGAGTTGGTTCCGGTAGGGCACCACGATCACGCCCTGCAAGGCGAGGACCTTTTTTTCCATTCCCTTCTGCGCAGTTGCGGCGAAAAGCCGGCGGGAAGCTTGCGCGAGGCGGAGCGCATCTTCCGTAAACTTACCGAGCGGCGGGTGTATCGGCCCCTGATGATCATTCCGGGCGACAGGGCCTTCCATAAGAAGCTTTGTCCAGAACCTGCCGCCTTGGGTGCCAGCGACAACGAGCATCGAATCCGCAACGATTTATGCCTACGGACTCTCGCCACTGTTGTTGATTCCACCTATTACAGCTCCTTTCTCCTGTTCGTTTGCATGATCGTCGAAAAGTACTTGGATGGCACCTTCGATACGGATGAGGAGGCGTTCGTATACGCGGCGAGGATTAGCGCGGCGGGGGGTGATGCCACCGTCCTGCAAAACGCGATGAGGATGGTTCCTAGTCGCGTGATCACTTGGACGACTCCGTACAAGCAACTCTACAAGGATCCCGCCGTGGTTGTTGCTGTCGGAGAGATCGTCGAGTCGGTCGATGAGATCGTCACCAAGAGCACCGCGAGGTTGCCACAGTACGAGGACATTGCCGGACGCGTGAACTCGGGGATCGCAGACGCTGATAGCAAATATGCTACCCTGTGGCAGCTCCAGGTTTTCATCAGCGACGGCTTGTTCTATTCCGGCCTCTTGAACAAGCTTATCGCCGCCGCCGAAATCCCGGACAAACCTGACGGCAAGAGGGATTCGCACGTCCAGCGTCTTAATAACGCTCAGGACTTGCTGGCCGAGGCGTTCTTCAAGATTCGGGACGACTGGCCACGGCTCACGGGGCATCTGGATTCCGCAGCGGCGGTCGCGGAGGTTCTAAACAGTAGCCAGACACGCGACGATTTCAGGGAGCTCGTCCACCGGTGGGCTACCGACTGCGCAAGAGCAAGGAGAGACGGCGCCAAACCGGCCGCTGGTCTCTCTACCGTTGACATAGATCATTATGCGCATGATTACTCGCTCTGCCACCCCGTTCAGGCAAAGGAAGGTCGGAATTGTCGGGACACGCGGTATAAATTTGATCGCGTCGCCAGCGCCGGCTGGGAGAAAGCGAAAAACGAGCCAAGCTCGGCCGCGTACGGTTTAGTTGAGTTTCTAGAAAAGCTTGGCATCAGGAACCAGAAATTACTGTCCGAGATGGAGTTCAATGAGCTCGTGCAGAGATTCGGCAGCGAGGAAACCCGGCTCGCCCGCGAACAGGTGATTGCTGAGCTGAACTCCGGCCGACTACCGGGTTGGTCGGATTTGAAGGTGCTTTGGCAGACAGGCCTGCCGGCACTGGCTGTGGAATCGCCCGAAGAGGCGGCGCTGCCGAAGACCCGTGAGGACACAAAGCGATGGCTGCGCCAGAGGTCCGCAAAGTTACTTCCCCATGTGGAGAGGCAGTTTAATAGCAGCATTGATTCAGGAGCGATGCTTGATTTGATCGAATGGGCCGTTCCAAGGCGCGGTCGAAAAAACGTCTTTGACTATATGGAAGCAAAATTTGAAAACGAGGCGAGCATGATCTGGAACAACGTTAAGGAGGACCAGATTCTTAGCGGTCTAAGACGGGCCTGGGGATATACAGACAAAGGCGGGATCGTCGTCTCCGCCGGAAAAGTTGGGAGTTTAGACACCCAGCCCACGCCGCTGAAACCCACTAACCTGTGACCGCCGAGCGTAAGCAGACCCAGATTGAGCAACTGAGCGAGCGGGCTTGGAGTGAGGTGCAGAAGCTCGCGGGGCGGTTTGGGGGCGGCCCTGAGCGAACGCCGATTGCCACCTTCGGAAAGGAGTTAGGCATAATACGTGTCCAGTTCGCTCCGCTTTGGAGCAACGCAGGGCTGCGTCGGTTTGGTGATGGGTTTGAAATCGTCATTAACACCGAGTCTCCTGGGGTTGGGCATAAGGCCGGCCAGGTGCTGGAGATGGAGCCTGAAGCCTTCTCCCGTTTGGGCAGTCCATTGCGCTTCACGACAGCCCACGAAGTCGCGCATCTGGTCTTTTTGAAAGTGGCCGGCGATGTGAAGCAGGATGTTTTTGTGAAAAACGTTGAAGCGGTTGAGAACGCCTGCAACATCCTCGCCCGTATTCTCTTAGTACCAGCGCCGACCCTGATGAAGGAGACCAACGCGCGAATACTTGACGTAGGAAATGTGCGCGGCTTGCTGGATGCGTTTGCGGTTTCCCCTGAAGTCTTTATCCGACGCATGCATTTGTCGGACTTGCGAGCCGGATTTGCAGGCACGGATGGACTCCTTGCGCTTGCAGAGAGAAATGGCCCCGCGCTCGAGGTCCGGACCTGTCACATATTTGGGGCCGGGCGGGCTCTCGAGCGATTCGAGCGCGCTCTCCCCGGCCAAGACGGAAATAGGCGCCGCCACACGAGCCTTTCAGGAAGCTACCGCCAAGCGGGCTGGAAGCTGGAAGGCCGCCCCCTGAAGGAATTGGGAATCGGGATCGACGTTGACAGTCTAATCTCGGGGAAGAAACCCGGGGCCGTCAATTTGGATGTCCCGCTACATCCGGGGGAGAAGCGAGTCATCCCCTGTGAGCTTCGCTTCGTTTGCCTTGGCGATGAACCCCCGACCTTTCTGGTTTCCATCAGAGTAAGCGGTTCGGACGTTGATATGGGGCGCGAGACGTTTCTCCCGATCGAGGAAGCGGCAGAATACACGATTAAACGGAGGGCCGATGCATGAACCGATTCAGATTATTCCCTCACCGGCGCATAGAGATCGAACCTGGCACTCCTTACAGATACTCTTCTCTGGCAGCGTGGCGATTGTGAACTTCTTGTTCCGGATTTTGTGGACAACAGCGTCGAAGTCCTTCGCAGCAGCGTCAACCAGCTCGGGATTGAAGGGAAACTGGATCAGGGCGTCGGCCTTCGATACTTCGGCGTCCAGTGCTCGGGGGGGCGTCTGCTCTGTGGGGATGCAGGGAACACGCAATTGATCAGCAGTCAGGTCCTCGGGCAGGCCGACGGGATTCCAGACTTCGATGCGATCGGCAAAGACCATCCTCGGCTCCTCTGGCAGGATTGACAGGGGTTCGGCATTGCTAGAGATTGTTGCTATATGCCGAAGACGTTGACTGAAGTGACGGAGGATGCAGCAGAGCTACCGGGACCGGAGCGGCTGAAGCTGGCGCGGATTCTGTTGGAGCCTTCGGAATCGGATTCGGAGCCTGCTGGCGACGTGCAGGATGCCTGGGACAAGGAGATAGAGCGTCGCCTGCTTGAGCTGCGCTCAGGCAAGGTCAAAGGAGTGCCGCTCCAGGAAGTGAAAAAGAAGATGGAGGGACGCTTCCGTTCGTGAAGATGGACCTGCACCCCGAGGCGGATGCCGAGTTCGCTGCGCAGGTCGAATATTAGGAGGAGAAGGAGCCCGATTTGGGTGTTCGGTTCTACCGTGAGGTCAATGCCACCGGAGCCACTTCACCGATGCCTTTAACCTGTTGGAGATCTGATACCGGCGCGTCCAGGATGGCGCGGACGCTACCGAAACAGTCGAGCAACGCCTTGGCACGCTCCTTAATATCCTTGCGGGGAATGCAGAGCGTGAGCAGAAGTTCGACGATTTCGTGCTCGGCAAATCCTGCAAATCCGCTCTTTAGAAATCTTTCCCGCAGGCGCTGCCTGTGCCGGTGGTAATGAGCGGACGCCATTTGTGGTGCGTCGGCCATAACGAAAGTCGTGTGATGATGCGATGGCAGCCAGAGGGATGCACGCAAATTTCATAGGATAGAGTTCATCGGCCCTGGAGCCCGCTTGATTTCCCCCTGGTCGTCGTCCGCATAATTTTAGTTGGCCTTCGCCGGTTCAATGAATGCTTACGACCTAAAAGCTGATTTCTTCGAAGTCACGGGCAAAGGTGCGTGGCAGCTCCGGCAATATCTTTGCCGCAAGCCGGCGGGTCCTGGTCGGGTTCTCCCAATATGGCCGCGCCAGGTGCACGAACACAACCCGCTTGATGTCGCGTCCTTTCAAGTAACCGAAGATTTGCTCCGGAGAAAAATGAGCAATTTCGCACACCAACAAATCCAGCGGTTTCTCCAGCAGCGGCTCCAGGTCTTCGGGCCTGCCAAGGTCCGAACTGTGGCCGACGCGCCGCCCGCTGCTTTCGATCAGAAAACAATAGGCCGCAAAGTCGCCTCCATATTTATGCTGAAATTGCGCCCGCGATGCGTCAAGGTGCGTCGTGCGAAAAGGGGTCACGCGCACGCCGTTCACAGTCACCGGCTTTTTGTTCTTGAGAGGAAAAAGTCGCAAACGGAAGGACAGGACCTCGTCGAACAGAAAAAACGCGTTCAGCATCTGCCGCATGGGTTTGATCGCGTCCATTGGGAGAAAAACCGGCAAATCCTGTCTCCTGCCTGCCAGCCAGAATCCCTGCATCAGCATGAAAAACCCGCCGGCATGGTCGGAATGAAGATGCGAGATGAAAATGCTGTCAATGACATCCGGACTCAGCCCGGCGGCTTTGCAACTGCCGTCAATCGGCTCGCCGCAATCAATGAGGAGCCGAGTCTTGCCTAGCCGATAAAGAAAAGCGGCGTGATTCCGCTCGGCACATGAAGCGCCATCGCCTGTGCCAAAACATCTTACCGAGAATTGCATGACATTAGGAAAGGACGCCAGTCAAAGGAGTTGCATGGTTACAGCGTTATATGCGTGACACGAGTTAACTGGGTTTGATGAGTCATGTTGTTAACTGGTTAAACCCGTTAAATAGGAGGATAGTGAGCAGGAGTTAGCCCGAGCGGCGACGGTAGCGCAGGATGTTGAATTCGGGGCAATTGGAGATTTCCTCGACCAACTCAAAACTGTCTTCGAAAGGGGGAAAGTAGGTATCGCCTTCGACCACCCGTTTGATGAGCGTGAGGTATAGCTCAGAGCACATAGGCAACGTTTGATGATAGACCTGCGCCCCTCCGCAGATGAAAACCTCGCGCCCGGCCGCCGCCGCACTGATCGCCTCGATCTGCTTCAGATCGGAGATGGTCTGCACGCCCGCTATCGGCTCCGCCGAGCCGGTCAGCACAATGGTAGTGCGGTTGGGGAGCGGTTTGCCGATGGTCTCGAAGGTCTTGCGGCCCATCACAATGATGTGGCCGGTGGTCATCTGCTTGAACCACTTGAAGTCGTCTGGCAAATGCCACGGGATTCTGTTGCCGGCGCCGATCACCCGATTGAGCGACATGGCGGCGATGGCTTTCCAGCGGTTCATACAGCGGGGAGATTGTCGCATAGCACGAGGCCCGTCAACGAGGTGCGGGTGCCAAATCAATGTTGCGCATCTTCCAAGTAAGGCTTTTGCAAGTGTCTTTGTTCCAGAAACGTCCAAAAAGCCCAATTTCATGTCTTCGGGCTTCGAACTTCATCCTGTTACTGCCCCCTTCCACGCGCGCGTCGCGCTTGAGATGCTTGAAACTGCCGCCACAGGACGCGGCGGGGCAGGAGTGCGCCTCAAGCCAATGTTGCGGCAAAATAAAAACTCGAAATCCAGCGTCCAAGCTCCCAAATTCTTGTTATGTCGCTCATCCAGCGCTCGATCCAGATCCGTTACGATCTTCGGGTGCATTTCACGCAAAATGTTTTTGATCCGGCCAACCCGGTTCTCGAAACTGTGCTTGCCGGCGCGGAACCAAAGCTGGTCCACAAAGCGCTGGTCGTGCTCGATGAATCTCTGGGGCAGGCACAATCGGGGTTGGGGCTCCAAATTGAACGCTATTTCGCCGCTCATTCAGAGAGGTTGACGCTGGCGCGCCCGCCGATGGTGATTGAAGGCGGCGAGCGCACCAAAAATTCCTACTTTCATGTCTCACAGATCCATTCGCAGGTTGACCGCTACCATATCGATCGTCATTCCTATGTCATCGGGGTCGGGGGCGGAGCGCTGCTGGACGTGGTTGGGCTGGCGGCGGCCACGGCCCATCGTGGCCTGCGCCACGTAAGGATTCCCACCACAACTCTCAGCCAGAACGATTCGGGCGTTGGCGTCAAGAACGGCATCAACGCGTTCGGCAAAAAGAATTTCATCGGCACCTTTGCGCCGCCTTTTGCCGTAATAAACGATTTTCAACTGCTCTCTTCGCTTTCGCCGAGGGACAAGCGGGCCGGTTATGTCGAGGCCGTGAAGGTGGCGCTGATCCGCGACAAGGATTTCTTCGAGAGCATTGAGCGCGAGGCAGGCTGGTTGCGGGAGTTCGAGCCGGCGGCCATGCAGCGATTGATCTATCGCTGCGCCGAATTGCACGTGAACCACATCGCCAGTTCGGGCGATCCCTTCGAGTTCGGCTCCGCCCGGCCGCTGGATTTCGGCCATTGGTCCGCGCACAAGCTGGAGCAGCTTTCCGAATACAAGCTACGCCACGGTGAAGCGGTGGCCATCGGCATCGCCCTCGACACCATTTACTCCCGAAAACTCGGTAATATCGAGCCCGCCTCAGCCGACCGCGTCCTCAAGCTGCTTGAGACGCTCGGTTTCGAGTTGTACGCCAACGAACTGCTGCACGTGGACGCTGGGAACTCGCTGCTGGTGTTGGAGGGGCTTGAGGAATTCCGCCAGCACCTTGGCGGTGAGTTGACGATTACCTTGTTGGCCGGTATCGGCCACGGCTTCGAAGTCCACGAAATGAACCTGCCAAAAGTGATCGAAGCCCTCTACGAGTTGCAGGACCGGCATGCTCAGCGCAGCCAGAAGGTGATTCGCGCGACCGCCTCAGCGGGCTGAGCCAAGCCGATGCAACGCACGGCCGTCATCAACGTTGTTGGCCTCACCGAAGCGCTCATTGGCCCGCAGACGCCGCGCATCGGCGCCTTTCGCCAGCGCGGCGCCTGCGCGAAGATTGTTCCGGCCCTCCCGGCGCTTACCTGCACTGCCCAATCCACTTACCTGACCGGCGCTTCACCTGCTCAGCACGGGATTGTCGGCAACGGCTGGTACGACCGCCAACTGGCCGAGGTGCAGTTCTGGAAACAATCCAATCATCTCGTCCAAGGCCAAAAGCTGTGGGAAGAATTGCGGGAGCGAGACCCGAAGTTCACGTGCGCAAAGGTATTCTGGTGGTATAACATGTATTCGACCGCCGACTACTCAATCACTCCGCGCCCCGCGTACCCCGCCGATGGCCGCAAGGTTTTCGACATTTACACCTGGCCATACTCGATTCGCGGCGCGATCAAAAAGAAATTGGGCGATTTTCCGTTTCCCACTTTTTGGGGGCCGGCCGCCGGCATCCGGACCCCGCAAGGCCCCCCGGATGCCGCCTCGCGCTGGATAGCGGAATCGGCCAAATGGATCGAAAAGGAGCATCACCCGACATTGAGCCTGGTCTATCTGCCGCATCTGGATTACAACCTTCAACGCCATGGCCCTTTCACCGCAGCCGCCGACGTGATGAGGCGGAGCGTGGAGTCATTCGACGGGAGGGGTGTAAATCCCGCCGATCACCAGCCACCGATCGCCAGCCACCAGGCGCTATCCATCAACCCCGCCATCGTCCCCGATCTCCGCGCCATTGATGCCATCGTCGGAGATTTGATTGATTTCTTCGCCCAGCAATCGGTGCGCGTCATCCTGCTTTCGGAGTACGGGATAACGCCCGTGAATTGGCCGGTTCATTTGAATCGGTTGTTCCGGAGCCAGGGCTGGCTGTCCATCAAGAACGAACTTGGCCTGGAACTCCTGGACCCTGGTGCCAGCAAAGTTTTCGCGGTCGCCGACCACCAGGTGGCGCACATTTATCTTAACGATCCCGCCCTCGAAGGCCAGGTGCGCTCGTTGCTGGAGAAAACCGAAGGCGTCGGAACCGTAATGGGCCGAATAGAAAAGAGCGCTGCCGGGCTCGATCATCCGCGCGCGGGCGACCTGGTAACCATCGCCGAAGAACGCGCCTGGTTCACCTATTATTACTGGCGCGATGATCGGGTCGCACCCGATTTTGCCCGCACCGTGGATATCCATCGCAAGCCGGGCTACGATCCGGTGGAGTTGTTCCTTGATCCGCAAATCAAATTGCCAAAGCTCAAGATTAGCTGGCGATTACTGCAAAAGAAGCTTGGTTTCCGGATGTTAATGGACGTTATTCCGCTCGATGCCACGCTCGTCAAAGGCTCACATGGCCGCCGGCCTGCAGACAGCGTGCATTATCCGCTGCTGATTTCCCAGGAACCCAAGTTGTCCTTGAATTCCCTCGTCGAAGCCACGGATGTTTACCACCTGCTGAAGCGGCACGTGCTGGCTTGATAGATGCGCTGGCACCGAGCTTTGCGCAACTTGGACAGACGGATTACCACTGGGCCAACTTTTGGCCTTCCTCCAGGGCTTTTGATAATGCCTAGTTGTGAAGAAAAAATGGCGGTTCGTTCGGTTCTTGAAGAATTGCTTCTGTTGTCCTGGGAGGTACGAATGTTTCGATTCGCTCACTGGGTTCCGTTCGATCCGTTTTGCCACAGCTCAGGGTTATTCACGTATCTACCAAACCGGTCGAGCATCTTTGGTGGCAAAAGAATTCGCCATCCGTTATCGAAATGAGAGAATTGGATGGGGTCTTGCTTCACCTGGCCATCGCCATGCTGCTCCTGCACGATCAGGGTGCCGTCATCTCCGGTTACATTTTGAGAAACCACGCCAAACCCCGTCACATTTGCAGGTACCTGGCCGGGCGTATTCATCATCGCATAAAGCACCCCGTCAACGGACCCGAATTTTTGTCGCGTGGATTCGGGCGCGGCATCGAACATCGCTTGCGCGTGAGCCTTGACGTCGGGATCCCAAGCCACGGTCTGCGCGAAGGTATCAATGTCCTGTTTAGCCAAGGCCCACCGGTGTGTTTGCCACGATGCCTCCGGCGTGGCGGTGCCGACATTCGCCCAACTAGTGGCAGGCAACAGCGGCACGGTCGGCGTATCAAGGTTCCTTTGGAGCTGCGTGTCGCTCTTCGCGGCCGGAGCACTTGTTTGGCGGTTCTGTGCCGGTTCCTGCTTTTGGTTGCGAAGTGTTCCCACTTCGGCGCGAAGCTTCAGCAGTTCGGAGAGCTGATCATCAGCCAAAGGCCTCGATGTTTTGGCCTCGGCCAACTGGTTTGACAAACGCTGGTTCTCCACAGCGAGTTGGTCCTTTTCGCCGGCTTGTTGCCGCAGAGACGCGTTCTCCTCGCGCAGTCTGACTTGGGCCTGATGTTGAATCACCAAAGGAGTGGCCACGCCGGCGACGGCAATGGCCCCAATGATACCGAGTTTGAGTTTCGTCATAGTGATGATTTTAAGCAAGGTTACGGTGGTTCCGCCGGTGACTGCCGCACTGGCCAAAGCCGCGCTGGAGATACCGAGCGCCAGGCCGGCCGGAGCGGCCGACACGGCCCCAGTCGTGAGCGCCGTTCCGAGGGTAACGGCAGAAAAGCTGAGCCCCCGATGTTTCAGGAGCGAATGCAGTTTTTCCAAAGCGCGGGTCACTCGCTTCTGTGCGGCATCTTCGTTGGTGCCTAAAGCGCGGCCAATTGCGCGGAAATCCCTCTGCTCAAAAAATCGCAGCAAGATGGCCGTGCGATCGTCGTGGCCCAAGTGGTTGATGGCCTCATCCAGGATGGGCGCAACCTGGGCAAGGTTGGTTTCGGAGTGGTCTTGCAGCGCATTCATTTCGGCGGCTTGGTTTTCACGGGATTGACGACGGCGCTCGCTGCGCAGGATCGTGGCGGCCACGTGACAAGTGTGCCGATGCAGCCAACCACCAAGCATCACCTCGCTGGAAAGCGTGCGAGCCATGCGGGCCAGGTCTGCAAACACGGTTTGGACCACGTCCTCCGCCCGATGCGTGTCACCGTCCACTAGCCGGACAGCCGCTGAATACACCAGGTCGAGGTAACGCGTCACCAGTTCGCGAAAGGCTGGTTCGGAGCCGGTCTCCACGTATTCGGTGAGCAATTTTTGGCTGTCCGTCATCGTGATTTCTATATTAAAGCGCCGCCGGTAGGCAAAATCCGACAAAAATTTGATATTTGATCGTTCAGCCTCCTCGAGGAGGCCACAAGAGAGAAGGCGAAAGGTGACAGCCTGATAATGCCGGGTGAGAAAATGAAAAGAGGAGCGAATCCTCAGAATTCTCAAGAATCGCTCCCCTTGCTCGGCATTATCCGACGCTACAGAAAATAACCCTTATGCCGGGCTCGGCATAAGGGAAAGGGGGTACTTCGAGAAATCATCTCCTGCGCCGCGCCGGGCCATAAAAATAGCCGCCCCGCACGCGCGCGCCTCGGGCCCGGGGAGCGCCGCCTGGTGGCCGGCCCGGTTTGTTTTCTTCGAACAGCGTAGTGTAGCGATAATCGAAATTCTCCAGTTTCACTCGCGGAATTTTCTGGCTGATGAACCGCTCAATGGCCTGCACGTGGCGCGAGTCTTCAGCCACCATCAAGGTGAACGCGTCGCCCCTGGCC
>Ga0137379_10001768_pt1 | contig 19907 bp, 18 predicted proteins | sample SagtaG_18_FD_104812 | JGI IMG/M metagenome (GOLD analysis project Ga0137379, IMG submission 104812) | Vadose zone soil microbial communities from Sagehorn Ranch, Mendocino, California, USA - Sage2_L_80_16 metaG | ecosystem: Environmental > Terrestrial > Soil > Vadose zone | place: USA...
ATAAAATCCTTGTAACCCCTTCAGATATCTGCGTGGGCGGCTTGACGCAGACGTGCAAACGCTGCAGGATCCATCTTCGGCTCGAGCTCAGCGAGGAAGTGCTCAACCGAACTGACGGTTGGCTCCTGTATCGACCGATGGAGTTGTAATGCGGTGAGCAGCACGGCCTGCGCCTCTGATTCATGTCCCTGTTCGTACAGCAACATCCCTATGTTGGTGAGAATAAGACTTTCTTTGTACTGATCTGGCAAACTGTGTGCCACCTTCAACGATTCCTGGTAGTAGCTTAATGCCCGCCGATAGTCTTTCTCCGTATGATGTACAAGTCCCAGATTATACAGCAATACACTCTCTAACAGCGGGTCAAGCTGTTGCTTGTTCAACAGCAAAGCCTGCTCGAAGTAGGCGCAGGCCTGTTGCCAGTCGCCGAGGCTGCGGAAGAGTTCGCCCTGGTTTGCAATGGTGATAGCCTCACCATGCTGGTCGCCGATCTCACGTTGAATAGCCAGTGCTTCTGCATAATAGGCTCGGCTCTGCTGATAGTCACCCAACTGACTATAGAGCAATCCCAGGTGACTGGCGATCAGGCCTTGATTGGGGCGACTCAGCACCCCCAGTGGTGGCAACATGGCCGTGTAGAGTCCAATCAGCGCGTTCCATGCACCCCACTGCACCATATTCTCATGTAACCCTTCATCAAAGAGCATGTCACAGGCCTGTTGCCAGTGCCAGGCGAGACAGAGCTGACGTACGGCTGCCAGCAGAGGCTCAATATCGCGAGGGCTACGGCGCTTCTCACGAGGTGGACAGTGCTCCTGCGCCAGGCGCTGGTAGTAGGCGGCCACCCGCGTATGGACAGCAGCCAACGCGATCTCCTGTGCCTCTGGACCATCCGGTATGGGAGTCAACGGGCCAGTCACGCCGAGTGCAGTAGAAAGATACCCACTCGACCGACGATCACTACCCTCAAGGTAGTGTTCCAGGATGTATCGACGGAGGAGTGAGTGCAAGGCATAACAAGGCACATTTCGTTCGTTCAATGACTGCTGCACGAGTGAAAGCTGTGACAATATATTGAGTTCATGCTCGAAGGCGGGCATATTGAAGGTGGTCGTGTCTGCTGTGATAGTCATGAGAATGCCCTGGAGAGGCACTGGTTCGCTAAAGAGGCTGAGCGCTCGCATAAGGGTACACTGAACGGGATTGAGGTAACGATAGACGATAGCGACGAGATGAGGTGACACCTCACTGCGCCATAGGGGTTGATAATCCGCTGAGTTGAGGAGATAACTCAGCGAAAATCCACTGAGGTGGACAAGAGCACTGAACAGTACAAGCGCAAAGGCGTGTCCTGCATAGCGCTGCCAGATAAGCGATAATTCCTCTGGAGTACCCTGAATGCCGCGTTGCTGCAGCAGTGCCACACCCTCCGGAATGCTCATGCGCGAGACCAGGTACGAGCGTACGCGCATTTCCTGTACATGCTCTGAGCCATATGGTGAGCGATAGCTGGTAAGGAGGAAGCGGCTGGCAGCAATGTCTGTTTGCAGCATCTCGAAGAAGAGTGGGAACGCTCCACGTCCCACAAGCCCTTGAGAGGTTTCTGGGTCAAGTAGTTCCTCGAATTGATCTAGCACAACAAGAGCGCTTTCTAGAGGGCGACGCAGGGCCTGTATGAGCAATGAGATTTGCTGATCGGGTTTGAGAAGCAAGAAAGAGGGACTGCTTACATTGATACTGCTGAGGATGGCGGCAATGATGTCGGGCAAGGTAGTATGCGGACCAAGGCTCAGCCAGACAAGATGTCGTGGAGCGGGCAAGCCAGCTTGTGCCGCTAACTGTAAGCGGCGATATAAGAGCGCTGCAAGGGTAGATTTGCCAGCACCAGGATCACCTGTGAGAATGACCGCGCTGGTTTGCGCATCAATTAGCATGCGTTGTATCGTATTGACTTCAACGGCACGTTGCAATACTATGGTGGGATCAGTAGGAGGTGGTATCAGAGATGGGATACCGAACGCGAAATGGTATGGTTGTCCTGTGTTCGCTTGCACAGTGGGAAGCACGCTTCCCGGGAGCTGCCCCATTAAACGACCATTGTTATGTTCTCGCCCTTGCATTAAGATATACCCTTGACTTCCTTTAGTGGTGAAAGCAAGTATATCATATTGTTAGGTTGGAATTCGTTGATAGCCTAAATATGCTAAGATAGATGTAGGGGGAATACAACATGCTTCGCATCATTTTCATGGGCACCCCGCAATTTGCCGTACCTGCACTTGAAGCACTTATTCAGGGTGCAGCATCTGGCAGAATATTGCCAGAAGGCTATGAACTCGTCGCTGTTATTACTCGTACAGATAAGCCCGTAGGACGCGGGCAAGAGATCGTCTACTCGCCGGTCAAACAGGTTGCTCTGGCGCATGGTATCCCTGTCTGGCAGCCAGGATCATTGAAGCGACCAGAAAATATTGAAGCGCTCGCGGCATACCACGCCGACCTTTTTGTTGTCGCTGCGTTCGGGCAGATTCTGCCCCAAGCCGTGCTCGATCAACCGCGTTATGGCACATTGAACATCCATGCCTCATTGCTTCCTAAGTACCGGGGGGTCTCGCCTATTTCTGAGGCAATTTTACAAGGCGATAGCGAGACGGGCGTCACCATTATGCTCATTGATGCAGGAGTGGATAGCGGACCAATACTGCTCAAATGTAGCGTGCCGATATTCGAGGATGAGACAACCGGAAGTCTTACAGTCAAGTTGGCGGATGTAGGGGCACAAGCATTACTAGAAGCCTTGCCGTTGTGGGTCAAAGGCGAGATCATACCAGAGCCACAAGACGAGCAGAGGGCTTCTCATACACGTATGCTGCGCAAAGAAGATGGTGAGATTTCATGGGATCGGCCCGCCGTAGTGCTGGCACGAGAGGTACGCGCCTACACCCCCTGGCCAGGTGCCTATACCCATTGGCGCGGCAAGCTACTGAAGATCGTCACTGCGCATCCCTTGACGCTGGAACCAGGCCGCCCTATAGCACCAGGAAGCGTTAGCGTACGAGAAGTGGCCAGTCACCGCGCACTTGCAATCGTTACTGGCTCTGGCTTTCTGCTGGTGGAACGGCTGCAACTAGAGGGGAAGAGAGCAATGAGCGCCGACGAATTTTTACGTGGCTATCCACACATTCTGGGCGAGGTGTTAGGACCAGTGTAGGTAACCACATGGGACGGCTAGCCGTCCCATGTGGTTACCTACACTGTTTCCCTATACTTATTCGTGATCGGCAACCTTCTGTCTCTCCCAAAGGCCCGCGTCGTAATCTTCACCCCTGGCGGGGCTTGGCGACGCTTGTACTCGCTGATATCCACCATGCGCATCACGCGCTCGACCGTTTTGCGCTCAAAGCCCATCGCCAGCATCTCCTCAAAGCTGCGGTCATCTTCGGCATAGGCCCTCAGAATTGGGTCAAGCACCTCGTATGGTGGCAAAGTATCGAAATCTTTCTGGTTCGGGCGCAACTCGGCAGAGGGGACCTTGTCGATCACCGATTGCGGGATGACGGGCTTATCACCGAGGGTGTTGCGATAGACGGCCAGTTCGTACACCAGCGTCTTCAGCACATCTTTTAACACTGCGAAGCCACCAGCCATGTCTCCATAGAGCGTGCTATAGCCGGTCGCCATCTCAGATTTATTGCCCGTGGTCAGCACGATAGGTCCCAGCTTGTTGGAGACAGTCATCAGGATGTTGCCGCGAATGCGAGCCTGAAGATTTTCTGCCGCTAGCCCCGGGTCGCCTTCACCAAGAACGGGCTGTAGCATCTTCAGTGAGGTGCGAAACGTTTCCTCGATCGGGATCGTCAAGAGTTGGATGCCAAGGTTCTCCGCCAGTTCTTGCGCATCGGTCTTGCTGCCCTCTGAGGAATAGCCGGAGGGCATGGAGATGCTTAGCACGTTTTCAGCATCTAATGCGTCAACGGCGATTGCTGCCGTCAGTGATGAGTCGATGCCACCTGATAGCCCGATGAGGGCGTTCTTGAAGCCTGACTTGCGCACATAGTCGCCCGTGCCCAGGACCAGCGCGGCATAGATTTCCTGCAAGCGCTCCATCTTTGGCTCAATACGCTGTGGCGCATCGAGAACGACCTTGTTATTAGAAGTCGGTGGTGCAGTCGGGTTTGTTCCTACAGGTATGATCGGTACAGCATCGGGGGTCACCTGCAAACGCTCCTGGCGACGACGCGGATCGTGCAGACGTGAGCGGAAAACCGAGGCAGTATCCAGGTCAACGATTAGCATATCCTCTTCAAACTGTTTGGCGCGTGCGATTAATGTTCCCTGCTCGTTAAAGACCATACTCCCACCATCAAAGACCAGTTCATCCTGCCCACCAACCATATTCAAGTAGGCGACGATAACGCCGTTATCGGCTGCGCGAGTTGCCAGCATCTCCTCGCGAAAGATTCCTTTACCAGCGTAGTAGGGCGAACCATTAATGTTGAGAATCACTTCGGCCCCGGCATATGCCTGCATCGTCATCGGGCCAGTGGGGTACCACACATCTTCACAAATGTTGACACCAATATGAACTCCATTGATGAGAAAGATGGGAGCCTTCCGACCCGCTTGAAAGTAGCGATTCTCATCAAAAACACCGTAGTTGGGCAGGTAGTGCTTGTGGTACATTCCGAAAAGTTTCCCCTCAGAGATAATTGCTGCCGCATTATAGATATCGTGATCGCGATCTACAAAGCCAATGACGGCAACCAGCCCAGGCAGATCACGGCTGGTTTCTCTGAGTTCGTCCAGCTTCCGTTGGTTGTCGGCGACGAAGCCCGGCTTGAGGAGTAGATCTTCAGGAGGATATCCCGCCAGCGCCAATTCAGGTACACATACAATCTGTGCGCCACCCGCATGAGCCTGCTGCATGGCTCTCCAAATCTTCTCTTTATTGCCCTCGAGGTCCCCAACAGTGAAATTTAACTGGGCAAGCGCAACACGTAGCGGTATGATATTCATAAGAAAAGAACCCCTTCTGCTCTTGACTAAACGCTAGAGACAAACTAAGCTGACTAACAGAATAACCTCTCTCAAAGGAGTAATATACTGTGGAAATTCGGGCGTTTGCCGTTCTCGTTATTCCCTTTATTCTTCTTGTCTATCTTGCATTCCTACTGTTTATGCAGCCACCAAAGGTTGTGCTGCTGGCCTCGCTACTTGGCGGCCTGATCATGGGTGTAATAAACGCGCTTGGTGATCTGCTGGCCTATTATGCCCACTGGTGGCATTATAACCTTAATGGGCTGATCTTGCACTTACCATTGCCATTCTACGCCACACCAATTTTGGTCTACGGTGGGATTGTCTATCTGTTGATCTGGCGTTTCTGGTATGGACGTGGGCATTGGTTTGCTTTGCTGCTATTGGTAGGTATCCCTATTTTAGGTTTCCTGCGCGACTTAGGTTCGGTAATTGCGCAGTCGGGCTATCTGAGTTGGGATAGCTTGCTGGCGGGACCGCTGGATTTCTTGTTGTGGTTAGTGATGTTTTATGCAGGATTTCTTGTCTTCAGGCGTCTATCCGTAGGGGCCCGATTTATCGCGCCCAGGGAACAGACCAACAAGAAAATGGGATAGTCTGCTGGAGGCTCATATTCTCTGAATCGCTGGCCACACTCCCCAACGCTCAGCGAGTTGCACTGATGCAGGCGGCTCAGGCAGCCTTAGATGCTCAGCGGTCTACTGAGACAGTGCAGCCTGGCGAGCATTACATACATACCACAGCTATAGATACTACGACGCAACCGTTGCGTTCGGCACTTCACTTTCAGTTGGATACAAACTACTCAGCGGATGGAGGGTGTATACCAGGACAGTCCTGCGTATCCCAGGATCAGTACAACCAGGGCTGCCGATCGTTCTGTACGCTACTAGAGCAGAATCAGCCACCGACATTTTCTGCACAGAGTTGGAATGTCCTTGCTATGATACATCCTCTCTGGGACTATGCCACTCTGGATAACCAGGTTGTGGCACAGGATCAACTGGATATTCTTCCTAATGGCATGAGGATAACTACCTTCGTGGCGCTAAGCATCGTATGGGATGGTGGGGAAAGTGGGAGATGGCGTGTTACGATGGCTGGTACGGGCACACCCTTTGGCAACAATCTTGCCTGCGCATCAGCAGAAACAGAGGTTGAGATAGCTCTAGCACCTGCTCTGCAGTCAAGCGGCTGGCAATTTGTCCCTGGATCAATTCCCGCAATTGGATGTTTAGCAATAGCAGAACAATCAAGTGTTATTGCTACGCCATCCTCCTCGTCCTCTGTAGGAGCATATTGCCTCTATCGTTTTGGTGTCCTCCTGGCGGCAAACGATGCGGCTCACCGCTTCTGGCCGCATATGCCACTGGCTAATACCTATGAGCGGAGGCTGGCACAACAACTGGCAACTATGTCCTGAATCTCCGGGCATCTCCCGAGTACGCAGCTCTGGAATGAGAGCTATCTCTACCTGCTCCGCTTACTATGGGTGCGTTGCATGCGACGAGATTGATTCTGCCCCGCCGCGATCTCTGCATTCAATTTTTCTTTCACATCCATGGCGGACCCGTTAAACTGAGGACCCAAGACCCTCGACCACGATCCATAATGCTGCGCTCTCGGCTTCTGGTGACTGCCGAAGTAGATAGCGGCACCAAGGATTAGCACGAAGAGGCCGATGAGTATTAGTGCAGCGAGAAGTTGCATCTAGTGATCCTTCTTATTGCTCCATCGGAGGCATCTCCTGAGGATACTCCGCCTGGGGCTGTTCATATTGCTCATATTCTTGGCGCTGCTCTGGACCCTGGTACTTCTGCCCGCTCTGTTCATACCCACTTTGTGGGCCCTGGTACCCCTGCTGATAAGGCTGGTAGGGCGGCTGATAGGAGGGCGAGTAGTCTTGCTGCTGATATGGCTGATTCACTGTTGGCGGCACGCCCGAAATCCCAGGGCCGGAGGTCGATATCAGCAGCCACCTTATCAGAAGGAATATGAGCACCACAACCCCTACACTCACCAGGAACGAAATCCAGGAATGACCTCCCACAAAGAAGAGGATGAAAAACAGTGGGATGGGGAAGCCGCGCCAGCCCCATCTATTGCGTCTATATCGATACCGCATGGTGTATTGCTCCTAATGTGTTTACGCTATCTGCATCTATATGGCGATAGCGATTTCTTTAGCTATCAACTATGATAAATATAACGTATTGCAATTTATTTTGTCAAATCTGCTGACTTTGGCAGAACCCCTACGAGAAATTCTCAATAAGCACTGGTTCCACCGGGTCGGCAAGCTCGAAACCGAAGACTCGCGAGTAGAAGTAAAGCTCGGCTTCGAGTGTACGCCTGATGTTCTCGGCGCGACGGAAGCCATGCTGCTCGCCCTCGAAAGCCAGGTACGCGACGGGCAGCTTCTTCGCACGCAGCGCCTCAACCATCATCTCAGTCTGACTGGGCAAGACAATCTTATCCTCAAGTCCCTGGAAGAAGATCACCGGACAAGAGAGACGATCGGTGAAATTGATCGGTGAGCGCTCCCGGTAAAGGTCGCGTTGCTCGGGATAGGGGCCGACGAGCCCATAGGTATAGCGAGACTCAAATTTGTGTGTCTCGTTGAGATCGGCTTCCAGGTCGCTCAAGCCGAAGTGGCTCGCACCAGCCTTGAAGGTGTCACGGAGGGTGAGAGCACAGAGCGTTGTGTAGCCACCTGCGCTCGCTCCAGTAATCGCGAGTCGATTCCCATCTACCAGCCCGCGCTCCACCAGGTACCTGGCACCATTAACGCAGTCGTCAACGTCAACGACGCCCCACTGACCGTCAAGCCGTTGACGATACGCTCGGCCATAACCTGTGCTGCCACCGTAATTCACATCGAGGATAGCGATCCCACGACTGGTCCAGTACTGGATTCCCATATCGAGCGTGCTGTCGGTGGCCCCTGTCGGACCACCGTGACTCATAACCAGGAGTGGTGGGCGTTCACCAGGTGGTGCGGCGTAGTCGCGGCTCCGTGGTGGGTAGAAGAAGGCGTATGCTGTAAGTCCGTGCTCGGTAGGAAATTCGATGGACTCCGGTATTGAGATATATCCGGCATCTACCGTGAACTTGCTAGAGCGTCGCAGCACCTCAATGCGCAAGGCGGCAAGGTCAAGTTGGACAATTGACGGGGGTTGGGTCGGTGAGCCGGCGATAAATACGGCATGTTCCGGCGTTGACTGTAACATCGGTATTGCGGAATACACCGTCTCGATTGGATCAAGCTTGCCCGTCGTCGTGTTGAGGATGGCCAGGTGCGAGATGCCCTGCTCTGTATAGGTGCAGATGATGTGTTCAGGCGATACGAAGGCGTAGGTGGACATGCCAAAGATCCACTGCGGCATACCAAACTCAGCGGCCATCTCACACAACGGCTCGATACGCCCGTCCTGCCAGCGATACAGATTCCACCAGCCAGTTCGGTCGGAGACAAAGTGCAGAACGCCATGAGGCGACCACTCCGGCTGGAAAATCGACTCACTCGGGCCACCTGCGATGCGCTCGCTGTGACTCAGCGAAGCATCCGCGCCAAACTCGCCAACCCAGAGTTCTGTCCCATCCCATGGCATGTTCGGGTGGTTCCAGGTGAGCCATGCCAGGCGAGAGCCATCGGGACTGAGACGCGGCGACGAATAGAAATCGTTGCCTGAAACAAGTACCTTGCTATCACCACTACCATCAAGCGCGAGGCTCACCAGAGTGTTCACTGCCTCTCGTCCAGCCACAGAGTGGTCCTCACGCACACAGATCATGCGACCTCGCCGATGGTCTATCAGGCCATCAGCGTAGCGCAGTTCTGCGGCAGGCGTGATGGCCTGCGGCATGGAGCCTGGAACCAGGCGGTAGACGCGCTGGTCGCTGAAGTTCGAAAAGTAGATTGTGCCTTCACTGACGGTAAAGTCCCCGCCGCCATACTCATGCACTCGCGTGCGGACATTGAAAGGAGGTGGCATCATATCGGTTGTGTGCCCGTCTGGTGTTCGTCGCACAATGACCCTGCGCCCGCCTTCAGACGGACGAGATTCATTCCAGTAAACGTCTTGTCCTTCGAGCGCGATATTTCCAAGCCCGACCAGTTCAGCGAGGATCAGGTCAGGTGTAATGGGCGATTTCCAGGAGCCATAGGGTGCTATTGCTGGTTTCTGCAAGTTGTTTCTCCTTTATCATATCGGCTTATCTTTCCAGCTCCGCTACCAACCCTGCCACATCCTGGTACACATGCTCTGGCTTGATAGAGGATTTTGCTACATCTTCGCGTGTGTTGCTACCAGAGAGCAACAGTAATGTATGCGTACCAGCCGCCTTCCCACCCAATATATCGACATTGAGACCATCGCCGATCATCACTGTTTCGTCGGGCTGGCTATTCAAGAGATGCATTGCCTCTCGAAGCAGCGTCGGTTCCGGTTTACCCACAACCTCTGGTGTGACGTTGCTCCCTGCTTCGATGGCTGCGGCCATCGTACCACAACCAGGCAAGAAGCCATCGGCAACGGGCAGCAGGGGATCACGGTTGATGGTAATAAATGTGGCACCAGAACGTACCGCACGGATAGCGTAGGTCAATTTCGTATAGTCAAAGTGGCGATCAAGGCCTACCAATACCACGTCAGCACTGGGTGCATCCACACTTGCCACTTTCAGATGGTGCTCCTGTAACAAGTCCATCATAGGTTGCTCGCCGATGAGATAGACGGTCGCGCCAGGAAAACGGCGCGCAATATTCTGCACCGCCGCCTGGCCCGCACTGAGCAGATGCGCAGTATCGGTAGCAATGCCGAGGCGTTCAAGTTTTTCGAGGATCTGTGCTGTGGTGGAAAACGAGTTATTAGTGAGGAAGAGATACTTTTTTTTGTTGGCTTCAAGCCAGGCAAGAAATTCTTTTGCACCCGGCAACAACTCGTTCCCGCGGTACATTACGCCGTCTAAGTCGATCAAATATGTCGTATATGGTAACATAAAATATTATTCTCGCAATAATTGCTCGCGGATGGCGACAATTTCACGGCGCAAGGTGGGGTTGATATTCACAGCTCGGTCGATCTTTTCACATGCGTGGAGCACTGTGCTATGGTCGCGCCCACCAAACAGTTGTCCAATTTCAAGCAGGGAGGCCTGCGTCTCCTGGCGCATCAGGTACATGGCGATCTGGCGTGGCATTACGATATGTTTGTCTCGCTGTTTGCCGCACATCGCTTCCATGGAGATATGGTAGTATTCCGCCACCGCTTGAGCGATCTGCTTAATATCCAGGCGTTATTCTCGATTATCGTTCCCTAGAGATGAAATGGCAGCGCGAGCCACTTCCATGGTCAGGTCGGTGCGGTGCAACTGTTGATAGGCCATCAAGCGATTCAGGCAACCCTCCAGTTCGCGGATGTTGGTCTGAACGCGGCCCGCAATATAGGCAATGATATCATCGGGGACGCGATAGTGCAGCAGGTCCGCCTTGACGCGCAGAATCGCCATGCGCGTCTCCAGGTCTGGTGGCTGAATATCAGCAATGAGTCCCCATTCAAAGCGTGAGCGCAGGCGTTCTTCCAGGCTGACGATGGCCTTGGGCGGGCGATCACTACAGATCACGATCTGCTTGCTCATCTCGTGCAGGCTGTTGAAGGTGTGGAAGAACTCTTCCTCTGTGGATTCTTTGCCCGCGATGAATTGAATGTCGTCCACCAACAAGATATCGACGGAGCGGTACTTTGCACGAAACTCCTCGGTTGTACGATAACGGATAGCGTTAACGATTTCATTGGTGAATTGTTCGGAGGAGACGTAGAGCACCGCCAGTCCCGTTTGTACCCCTTGATGTCCGATAGCATGCAAGAGGTGCGTTTTGCCCAGACCTACTCCACCATACAGGAAGAGGGGATTATATGATTCGCCCGGCGCTTCTGCTACAGCAAGAGAAGCAGCGTGTGCCAGGCGGTTGCTGTTGCCAACGATAAACGCATCGAAGGTATAACGGGAGTTCAGACGATTATGCATCAGGATGTTGGCGCGCTGCTCGTTATCCCATTCTTCCAGTGAGGCTGGGGAGTTCGTTCCTACATACGAGGGATCATAGTATGTTGATGGCTTCGCGGGCATGTCGTAATATGCGTAGTTGTCGGCCTGGTAGTTTGACATCATAAATGCATCTCTGTCAGAGAGGTTATCATCAGAACTACTGGTAACGGTGATGACAACAGGCTGGCCTGTGACGTCCATCAGCGTATCTTCGATGGAACGTCGCCAGCGTGTGCTGATCACATCGCGAGCCTGGCTGCCAGGGACTTGAAGTGTGAAATATATTGCCTGGTCTGGTGTGCTCAGAGAGGCAGCATCGATATCGTCTACCCCAATGTTTGGTGAGTTCGTCAAATGGGCAGATTGTAGCCACGCCTTACACACAGTGTCAAGCGGGGCTGTTTCCAATCGTTCGAGCGTGGTACGCCAAATGGCTGCTGCATTCACTGCCGTTTCTCCGGTGGCTAATCTTCAACGAGAGCGACGCACTCAATCTCGACCAGGGCCTTGCGTGGCAACTCCGCAACCGCGACCGTTGAACGAGCTGGTGCTAGCCCAGTGAAATAGCTAGCATAGATAGCATTCATTGCTTGAAAATCGCTCATACGGGCGAGGAAAACCGTTGTTTTCACGATGTTATTGAGCGAAGTGCCAGCGCTAGCAAGTACCGCCTGTATGTTTTGCAGTACGCGATGCGTTTGTGCCTGGACATCTTCACCTACCAACTCTCCGCTTGTCGGATCAAGAGCGACCTGGCCGGAAGTGTAGATAAATTGACCGCAGCGGATGGCCTGGCTGTATGGGCCAATGGCGGCTGGAGCATGGGTTGTGTTAATCTGTGAGCGTTCCATAAGATGTTTTCCCATATGTAGGGGCCCGATGTAGCGCGCCCCATTAGGTGTCAAGTTAAGCGACCATAAGCGAGGTTGAGGAGAGGGTACCAGGTCCTCGCCGAGCCGCCTACGCAACATTCTTGACTTCAGGGTGAATATTGTCCGCCGCCCAAAGGCGGGAGCTGTCCATCTGCACCAAGTTGGACATTGCGTGGGCGTGCTTGAGCCGTTGACATGCCCGCATCACCTCGTGTGAGTTCTCGAATGCAGTTGCGCAGCGCCTGCTGCATCTCTGCTGCCGAATGGAAGCGATCTTCCGGCTCTTTCCCCAATACCCGCATGACAATCTGCTCAACAGCTGGCTGGACACTGTGATTGAACTGGCGCAGAGATGGCGGATTCGTCGATGCGTGCTGCATTGCGATAGAGACGGCAGTCGGGCCGACAAAAGGCGGACGACCTGTCAGCATCTCGAACATTACGACACCGAGCGAATAGAGATCAGAGGAAGCGGTAAGCGTCTCTCCTCGTGCTTGCTCAGGGGAGAGATAATCGGCGGTGCCAAGTACAATGCCACTGTTGGTCAGGCCACCTTCCTCGGCCACTCGCACAATGCCAAAGTCCGTGAGTTTGACCAATTGAGCGTCTCCACCAAGTCCATTACTGCCTCCCGTTCCACTGTTCCATACTAACATAATATTCTGCGGTTTAATGTCACGATGAATGAAGCCACGCGCATGAGCTACTTCCAGTACAGCACATACCTGCGCCGCGATCTCCATTGCCTGAAGAGACTGCAATTGACGACGCTGACCGATCAGTTGCTTCAACGTGGGACCGTGAATATACTCCATCACGAGAAAGTACTGACCCAACTCTTCGACAAAGTCGTAGATAGTGACTGCATTAGGGTGAGCAAGAGCAGCGGCTGCGCGAGCCTCACGGCGGAAACGTTCAACAGCACGCAGATCATTCTTATCCAGGGATCGCAATACCTTGACCGCCACTATGCGCTCCACTCGGTGATCCCAGGTTTTGAATACGCTGGCCATGCCACCAGTGGCAATATGTTCGCGAAGTTCGTACCGTCCAGCAATCAGTGTGCCTTCAAATTGGTTCAACGTTTTACCTCAAGCAACCTGGAGCATATACCACAAGGACTTACAGTGTAAGGCTAGTATACCATCAATGGGCTATGGCGTCCAGAATGGCCGTGAATCTCCATCAAGACCGCCATTGGCATCGGTCAGTTGCACAGGACTCCCCTTCATGCTGTAAGCACCCGTTGTTGGATTGACGCTTAGCGTAGCCAGCCAGATGTCAAATGAGTTGTTATTATAGGCCAGGTAGGCAATCTGTTTTCCATCGGGCGACCAGACCGGCTGGCTCACAAACTCTCCCGTTACGATGAGCGATGATTTTTTGTAAGGCTGCAAGGCTTGCTGCTCAACAGACGGATTATTAGGATTAGCGGTTACACCATTTGGTACGGGCATCACATAAATCCCCATATGAGTGGCATCCTGGCGTCGTGCATATGCAAGCTCATTGCCATCAGGGGAAAAGGCAGGCTGTAGATTTTCTACACTCGTAGTAGGAGGAGTGATGGCTATGCTGGGACTAAACTCTTGTCCTGGATCGCCTGGATGATAGTGCATTTCAGGATGGCTGGCGATCATTGTTGCATCCTCCATAAAGATCTGGATGACCTGCTGTGTTCGTGTGCTGTCATACGTATAGTGCGTATACACGATCTCATTAGGATGTCCTGGGCGGTAGCTTGGATCTCGATCACCGCCATCGCCGTAGCTGGCATACGCGACGGCACCCGATGTTTCAACGACGCTCTTTGGCGGGGGGTTATGCTGCGGAATAGTGAACACTTGCATGTCTAGGAAAGGTGACTGATCAAAGTCGTTACCCAGTCCATGATTCGCCCAATCATAGAGCTTTTGGAGATCACCGAGGAAAATGAGGTGTGAGCTATCTGCCGACCATGCTGGCTGCCCGACCCAGTTATGGGTGCTCTTGGGTGCAAAGCCAGGGTTAGGCTGAAATACCCCTTGGCCACTAAGCAACGTATGCCAGGAACCGCCATTAGTTGACATGTAGACCAGGTCGGCATAGTTCTTATAGCGAACAACAAATGCTATCCATCGGCCGTTGGGAGAGACAGCCGGGTCGCGGACGTCTGCTCCCCTTGTCAATTGACGGAGGTTGCGCGACCCATCGAGTAGGTAGAGGTTGCGCCCGATCGTAAAATAAAGCTTCCCCTTGAAAACGGCCTGGTCGGTCTGGTTGATACCTACCTGCTGACCGCTACTGGTAGTGACGGTCTTAAAGTTTGAGTTGCCACCACCAAGGCCCAGGCAACTCTGTACGCTGAACATCAGGAGTACGAATAAGAAAAAGGTGCGCCAAGGGTTATGTCTCTTCATTGCTGTTTTCCACATATGCTATTGTCTAGCCGGAGGTTTTTCAAGCATCTCCATCCAAGAAGGGAGAAGGAGAGAATGGGGGACATCCCCAAACCCCCGCTTAGGGGCGGCCGCCCCTAAGAACCCCGCTTCGCTCTATGCCATTGTCTAGCCAAGGGTTCTAGAGAAGATGGGGGACATCCCCAAACCCCGCTTCACTCAGGCTTGTAAGCCAATCGGTGACTCGAATACAACCAGAAACTCCAGGTCAAGCAGGCTGCGAAGCCCAAATAGGCTGTTATCACCGCCGCTCATGCTCATTGTACCCATATTCGCCATCTGGCTTGCTACCTGCCATGGATTGTCAGCGGGATCCGACACTGGCGACGTTTGCGATGCATACACAGCCGAGGACGAGTTGCTGCCATTTGTCTGGGTATTGCATAGCGCCTTGTTTCCCAGAGCAAACATCTTTGCAATCAATGGCTGAACAAGACCGCAGTTCAACGTTACAACATCCTGCTGGCCAGCGGGAGTATTCACCTGGGAGTCACCTGAGTATGGTGGGCCCAAAGTGACACGGTTTATCTTGCTCTGATCAAGCGATTTTGCAAAATTCATCAGCAGGAGCACGTCAGGCAATTGCATATCGGTGATGACATAGCCACTCAGGTCGTTTGCCAGTCCGGGTAGCTTGCCAAATATATCCGGGTTGTCCAACTTATATTTTAACTGGTTGAGTATTTGCTGTTGACGAACCGAGCGGCCAAAGTCTCCTACCAGATCGGCATGTCTTGAGCGGACATACTCTAGCGCCTGCAGGCCATTGAGATGTTGTGGCCCCGGCGCTATATACAGACGTCTCACTGCGTAGTAATCTCTTTTGGTGGGGTTGTTAGTATCATCAGGGTAAGCGTCATCAGTAATTGGATGGATAACATCAACATCAATACCGTTGACCGTGTCAATCACTTTGGCAAATCCACTGAGGCCAACCCACGCATAGTGATCAATATAAATACCAAAATCCTGGTGGATCGTAGCCATAGCAAGCGCTGCACCACTTTTCCCGCCGCCACCTAGCAGATATGCCTGGTCGAGCTTATGCATACCAAAACCTGGCACGTTGACCCACGAATCACGAGGAATTGAAAGCATACCCACACTTTTTGTGGCAGGATCAATGGTGATTACGATATCAGTCTGCGCCAGGATTCCTCCATAGATGTGAACTGACTTATAGTCATCATCACTGCCCAATAAGAGAATATTGATACGGCCACCACTCAGGATAGGTCCACCACTGTTACTCTTGGAATTGGGATTATCGTCGCCCTTGACACGCACCACCGTCTGGCCCGTAATCTTACTGATCGGAGCCGAGAGGAAATAGTAGTAGTAGCCTCCCACGCTTCCAACTGCGATCAGGAGTACCAGCACCACTGCCAGGACGACACGCGCCCAAATAGGAACGCGGCTCTTTTTGCGTCGGTTCTTCCGTTGCATATTAGCTGGAGCTTGCCCGGGAGGTGCCTGGCCGTCTTGGGGCCACAGTGGTTGCCACTGCCAGGCCGCTGGTGCTTGCCCGGGCATTGGCTGCGAACCGAAGGGCTGAAGTGTCTGCGAGTTTGGCCCAGCTAGAGGAGATAATGGCTGTGAACTAAAAGGTTGAAATGTTTGTGAGTTTGGGTATATCGGCGATAGAGGGCTAATAGCTGATTCATGTGGTGATACCCAACCCGCAGCGAACCCAGTATTGAATGTTGGCTCCGTGATTGGCCTACGCATCACTGGCTGTTCCAACGTATCTTGCTCTACGATCGATGGAGCTGGGCTAATAGGATCTTGCAATCCAGCAGGGTTCCAATCTGATAACAGGTCTGCAGCTCTAATGCCAGGGTGATGCGAGACGGCTGAAGGCAGCCCTTCCTGAGGTTGAGCAGATAGGTCACCAGGTTGCGCGTCCCCAGGCAACCACGCGGCGGGTTGCGATCCCTGTCCTGGATAATACGTTTTACCTCGAAGAGGATTTATTTGTATAAATTGACGTTTCATCATATTTTTTTACCAGCTTCCTAATGACCTGATTGCTGGACAACCTCTTTTTGGCCCCCTCTCTCCACTCGCAACGCTATGTCTTTCCCCCCGCGTATCGCTATGTCGGCTTCGCTCGACATACGCTCCCCCCTCCCTCCACTGCGTTGCGCTCAACATACGCTCCCCTCCCCACGCGCAAAGAGATAATAATCCCCTTACTTTAAGTATAACGAACCGCAGAGAAAAACTTCACCAACGAGAGTATTCTGATTGCTTCAGTAGGACTTTTTGCAGGTGTAGGGTGCAGGAGCGAAGCCCCGCACCCTACACCTGCAAAAAGTCCTACCTCTTCTCTTCCTCATAGCGTGCTCGCAAAAAGGCCAGGATCAGCGAGCCAACCAGTACAATCAGGAGCACAATCTCCATTGTGCTAAAGGTCTTTCTTCTTTGCATATTCATCTCCCCAGGTACAATAGGGAACCTGGTACCCCGCAAGGAAGTACCAGGTTGCAAAAACCTGCCTCAATCTCGCCACAAATGCCAAAACGCCCGATTATCCACCACTAAAGAATAATGGCCCCTCCTGTGTCGGAGGTACTTGCATACTAATCGTCCCACCACCATCGGAAGACGACGAAGGGACCGGGTTAACATGGGGCCCTTCGATCAATGCACCGCTGCCATTGCTACGCCCGTCGACCAACGCATGACCGTTCTTACCATTGCTGTGACCGTTACCGTTGCCCAGCACAGCCTCAAACTCGGTGATGACCTTTTTAGCAACGCGCTTCGCATCGGCCTCTTTGATCAATTGCTCGATCTCTTCTGCCACCAGTTCATCACGCTCAATCAAGGCCTCAGCAATGGCCATAAGCGCCTCGCTGTGCTCTTGTAGTAGACGTTTGATTGCTTTGAACTGTGATTGGAGCAGATCCTCTACGCGCTCATCGAGTTTGGGCACCTTCACCCCTTCTACCCCCGCTGAGATCAGCGTACCATCCATACCACAGAGACCAACGTATTCGAGCGCAACAGCAGTTGCATGCTTGAAGTCACCATAGACTCCGTTGAAATTCCCATCGAGGAAGAGTTCTTCGGCTGCGCGTGCAGCCAGGGATACCTGAATGTCGGCCAGAAGCTCTTGCTTACTCAGGGTTTTAATCGTCTCTTTTGGACGTGGGGCCATAAATGCCTCTGCGCCACCTCTCAACCCGGTACGTCGATGCACTGTGACATAGGCAGGGAACTCGCGTTCCAACAGATAGTACTGGGCTACAGCATGCCCTGCTTCATGATATGCAATACGCCGCCGCTCCAGGGAGGTCAAGTCGCTGGGTTGGCGCAGGCCAAATTCGTGTACATCCTGGGCCTCTACAAGGTCTTTGTACGTCACCTGGTCGCGACCATCGAAGTGAGCAACAATGGCCGCTTCGTTGACAACGTGCTTGATCATTACCGGAGTGTAATCGACCATACGTGCTACCAGCGCGGATATCGAGATAGTCGGATCATGGCGGACCTTATCCAGGTAGTACTCGATCACCTCACCGCGATATTTGTCGGTTGGTGGGGCAATGTGAATCCTGCGATCGAAGCGACCAGGACGCATGAATGCAGGGTCAAGCGATTCAGGGATGTTGGTCGCAGCAATAGTTAACACTGGTTGGCTCTGCACACGACCGTGGGTCAGGCCAAGAGTACGGAGGATTTTTTTAAACCAGCCCGTTTCGATAGGCGGTGGGTCCAGCTCCATCAGCAACTGGTTGAGGCCGCCAGTACCACCCAGGCCACCAAAGAGGCCGCCACCCAATCCCATTCTACCTCCACCCGCCTGGTTGCGCGACATACCAATGGCATCGATTTCGTCCAGGAATACTACACAGGCACCATACTCTCGCGCCAGCCTGCGTGCTTTCCTGTATAGTCTCCAGATCATCAGCACATCCATACCAATGAACATGGCACGGAAGCTGGCGGCACTGGCATACGCGAAGGGAACTTGAGCCTCGCTGCTAATACACTGCGCCAGGTAGCTCTTACCAGTTCCTGGGGGGCCGGTGAGCAGGAGACCACGCACGGCAAAGCCACCCATTTCCTGGAACTCTTTGACACCCTGTAAGAGTGTCACTACGCGTCGGGCCGACTCGAGTACTTCTGGATTCCCCTTGTAGTCATCAAAGGCCACACCGGTCTCACCGGGCATTACCCAGTACAGTCGCGGACGCCCCAGGAACCAGAAGAGGAGAACGAACTGCATAAGAATACCTACGCTATAGAAGAGCAGCAGGAAAGCATAATAGAAGATCGTCCCTGGCGATGGCGCAGTCAACTGTGGAGCAATACTGGTAACGAAATACCAGAGGAATATACTTAAGAGGACAAGCCAAAACCAACGTAGCCTCACGAAGCGTCCAAAGTTATCCATGCCGAGGTCAATTGACCTATCCAGATTGCTCTGTTTTTTCTCGGCATCTTCTGACATAGCAGTCTATCCTTTCTGCTATTGCAGCCAACTGCTCTTAACTACTGTAATTGTGCAGGTAGCGGTGCACGGAAATCTACAAGGTGAATATAAATAATCTCTCCCCCCCGCGACGGGAGTGTGGTAAAATGGAGGATCAGTATGCCGCCGACACTCGCACCTGGCCCCTTGGAAGCGAGGTCTATTTCTACGATACTATCCACGGTCGTATCCGACTCGGTATAGATGCCAACAACGTTGATGGCTTTCCAGGTAAAATGCTGGTCGCTGTACTGGTCAACCAGTTGTTGAGGGTCTGGCGTCTGCGCAAATGCAAATTGCTGAAGCGCTTGCATGGTGCGAGCATCGCCACTCTTCAGGGCATAGAGCCACTTTTCCACCTGGTCCCCACCGACATTGCCATGCACAAGGCTCTGGAAAGGGTCGCCGCCGATACCAAAGGGCCACTCTCTCGTTACTGCATAGTTGGCTGCCGTTCCACTAGCTAAAAGCAGGAAAATCACAATCAGCGTAACCAGTTTGTGGTTTCGCATGCCTTGGAAGAGGTAGTAGAGCCCCTTAATGGGGGGGCGGCCGATAGCCCTGACGAAGCGTGCAGCAGGCGTTTGACCTGCTCTTCTCTTGACAGGCGTCGAGACAGCTTTTTTCTGTTCAGATTTCGCTTCAGGCACAGGCGGTTGTTGAGTTGGTGCCGGGCTAAGCATAGGTCTCGCTTCTCAACTTTCTAGGGCAACAAAGGTCCCTCTTTCTCTCATACGATACACTACAACTGACCATTTGGCAAGATGCTCTGATTTGTTATAATGTACGTGCGTATGTTACGGAATCAATAGTTTTGTAATTTCCTCTTAAGGAACATCGGGAAAGAATATTCATTATGGATTGAGTAAAAGACAGGAGAGAACTTATGGATGGTACAATAGGCAGGCCGGACGGGGCAGGTGAGCATATCTGGTTGCGCTATGCCACGCAGTTTACTACGGGAGAGCGTACGTACACCATTGAGATGGGCATTCCGGTGCCCCTGGGTGCGAGCGCGGAAACCCGCGA